>Ga0335076_10003527_pt1 | contig 15730 bp, 16 predicted proteins | sample Lox_Sample_25_FD_206717 | JGI IMG/M metagenome (GOLD analysis project Ga0335076, IMG submission 206717) | Soil microbial communities from Loxahatchee National Wildlife Refuge, Florida, United States - Lox_Sample_2.5 | ecosystem: Environmental > Terrestrial > Soil > Wetlands | place: USA...
GACGTTGCGGCAGTCGAAGCTGAGCGGAGGCCACAGCGCATTTTTGGCGTGCGCCTTGTTTGAGGACTACTAGCTCATTCAACAGGGTCGAGGAACTCGCGCACCTGCCTCTACGAACGAGCTCAACTCTGTGATGGTCTGCTGAGAGCCAGTCCGCAGTCAAAAGAAGAAGCTCGTTAACGCCTCCATCAGGTGTTCCAGATCGGGCGGTGAATGTCGCGCCGTTCTCTGTTTCAGGCAATGCACTCATCATGACGCAGCCAACCGGTGATCGCAAAAGCATCGGATCGCTCACCTTCCAGGCGCAGGCGGCGAGACGTAAACGCAGCTTGAGTTGCCGAAGCCCGCGGGGTTGCGCGTTTCCTTCGGAGGAATATGATCATGCGCTTGTGAACTTCCCAGACTTCACCATGCGAACCCAGAGTGCCTTCCACGATCTCCGGATCCGCGACGGGAGGCCCTAGTGCACAGCGAGCCCCAAAGCCCGAAGGCGGAAGATCACGTCTCCAGAGATAGCAAAGAAGACCTTCTGGCGCGCGGCGGAGAGAGTGAAGCGGAAACTTCTCTCATGCCTGCCCTCGAATGTCTTCCGGACGAGCTGCCCATTGCCACCTTGCGTGAGGCTTACGCGGCTTTGGCGCGCGAGACCACAATATTGCGCGCGGAGCTTGCCCAGCGTCGCATCGACGAAACCCGCTTTCGGAGCTTCTTCGATCTACCCTTGACCGGCATGGCGGTTACTTCGCCCGAGGCCCGGTTCCTGGATGTCAACGAGAAGTTGGCTCAGATCCTCGGTCACTTCACTACGACATTCCGAAAGCGCACATCGAAGACGCCGAGGGAATTTCGAAATGCGGCCCAGCTGCGTGAGAGCTTCTCATAGGAAGATTTGCGGAGCGATTGGCAGCGGGTTGCTGAAAACGACTCGGCTTTTGAAGCGCGACCTTTTCGAAGGGAGATGCAACGGATGGATTCCAACCGCGAACTGTGCGGAGACGGCTCCATACGCAAGCCGACCACTAGCCGTACCACCACATCGCGCCGCAGGTTTCTGATTGGCAGCGCGGGTATCGCTGCTGCCGCAAGCCTGCCGGCGGTGACGATCGTTGCACCGGCCAAGCAGGCAAACGCCTCTAATTCTTCCAGCCAACCCCAAGGAGCACAGACCATGAGCTATATCACGACCAAAGACGGCACACAGATTTACTACAAAGACTGGGGCAGCGGGCAGCCCGTCGTTTTCAGCCACGGCTGGCCCCTTTCCGCGGATGCATTTGAAGATCAGATGTTCTATCTGGCCTCGCGCGGATACCGCTGCGTCGCGCATGACCGCCGCGGCCATGGCCGCTCCAGCCAACCTTGGAATGGCAACGACCTAGATACCTATGCTGACGACCTTGCAGAACTCGTTGCTACGCTCGATCTGAAGAGCGCAATCCATGTTGGTCACTCCACGGGCGGTGGCGAAGTCGCGCGCTATATCGGTCGGCACGGTACCAAACGTGTGGCCAAGGCGGTGTTGATCGGAGCCATACCCCCGCTCATGCTCAAGACCTCTGCCAATCCCGGCGGCTTGCCGATCGAGGTCTTCGACCAACTGCGCACCAACGTCGTCGAAGACCGCTCGTCGTTCTGGAAGGAGCTCAGCCTGCCGTTCTACGGCTACAACAGACCGGGCGCAAAGATTTCGGAAGGCGTGCGCGAGTCGTTCTGGCTCCAGAGCATGATGTGCGGCTTCCCCGGCTCGTATTTTTGCATCAAGGCGTTTTCCGAGACCGACCTCACCGAGGATCTGAAGAAGTTCGACGTGCCGACGCTGATTCTGCACGGCGACGACGATCAGATTGTACCGTACGCGGACTCGGCCCTGCTGTCGGCCAAGATCGTAAAGAACGCGAAACTCAAGATCTACAAAGGTGCCCCGCACGGCATGTGCACGACGCTCAAGCACCAGGTCAACGAAGAACTGCTCGCGTTCTTCAAGGCGTAGGATCAACCCACTCCGGGGACGCGTGTCCCCGGCTAGAGGAGATGATCAGATGATCGATGTAGCTATCGCCATGTCGGGGCCACGGCCTTCTACGGCGATTAATACGATCGGTGCGGCGCCCATCAACTACCTCATCATCGTTACCCATTTGCGGCCGCGTTTCTGAGGTCACAGCACCGAGTCCGCTCGAATGAGGACAAGATCGATGCTTGCGGTGCTGTCGCTGGCGCTTTCGGCGGGAGCCGTCCTGGGTGGGTGTGACTACATCGCGGAACAAACCGTCCCGGGCAAGAAGGCCGCCAGCTCGCGCACCGACGCGGCCGTCAAAGCCGATGAGTTGTTCTGGCAGACGCTGCATGCTGGTCAGTACGACCAGATTCCGACCGCCTTGCAAGCGCTGACCGGTGCCTATCTCGCAAATCCGAATGACGCTACCACGGCCGCACACGTTGGGTGGATGCATATCTGGCGGCTCGCGGAGAGCGTTCGGCTCGATCCAGTACCCGCGACAATCACCGATGATGCGGTGGTGGCGCGGCGCTATTTTCAGGAAGCGGTGAATCTAAATCCGCACGAGGCGCGATATCTCGGCTTTCTGGCCTCCGCCACGCTGGCTGAAGGCAGTATTGACAAGGACGAGAAGGAAACTCGACGCGGCTACTACTTGATGCTCGATGCCATTGATGCCTGGCCCGAGTTCAACTTATTCACCGCGGGCTACAACGCCAGTCGCTTGCCGGCCGATTCGAAGCAGTTCAAGCAAGCGCTGCAGTGGCAGTGGGAGGACCTCGACGTTTGCGTGAATGCAAAAGTGGATCGGACCAACCCAGCTTTCGCCAAGTACATGGCGATGGAGACCACCGAGGGTCCCAAGCGCGCGTGTTGGCACTCGTGGATCGCACCGCATAACTTCGAGGGGTTCTTTCTGAACATGGGGGACATGCTGGTGAAAGCCGGTGACTGGCAAACTGCGCAGATCATCTACGCGGACGCAAAGCTCGCCGCGACTTACTTCAAATGGAAATTCCGCGATGTGTTGGAAGAGCGTATCGCCGAGGCGCAGGGGAACGTTTCCGTTTTCAACGGAAGCGCCATCGGCGCTGATAAGAGCCGGCAACGGATGATGATAGCCTCGCCGTTCGCCTGTGTGGCCTGCCATGAACAATAGCGTGCGCCCGATGGCAGTACCCCGACCGGAACCCATGGGCATCACCTTCGATGTCAGCAGAGATTGGACAAGACACCTCTCGTGGGGAACGCGCTCCGAGCGCCAGAGGTCTCTACGACCCGAAGCAATCGACTCCGCGGCGCTCTCTCGGCGCAGCAGCGGGAATTTGATGTCGCACGCGAGTCAAACTCTACGAAGACGAGGAGAAATCCAACATGCGAAACACGGAATCGAGTTGCTTTACGATCCATTGCTCAACAAGTCAACTGCGTACACCGAATGGAAAAGCTGGCGCGCGGGCTCGTTGGACTCGTATCCGACGTAACGAAGACCGAGGAACAGCTTGGACGAGGAGCGCTCGCTGTTATCGACGCGTAACAAGCGGAAAGGCCACTCAACGACTTTTATCACATCCACAAGGAAGATGGTCATGCCAACCAAGCAAGTCATCACGAGCGCATGCGCGTTCGCGCTCTTTTATCGCAATTTCTTTCGGAGGCGCCGCCGTGGCATACGATTCCAGTACCCAGGACAGTAATAAGGCGCTTGTTCGCGCGAGTTTCGATCGTTGGAGAACGGGCACCGGCGGTCCATTCGAATTGCTCGCCCCAGAGGCGGAATGGACGATCGTCGGCTCATCTCCGTTGTCGAAGACCTACCAGAGCCGGCAGGAGTTTCTCGATCAAGTCATCAATCCTTTCAACGCCCGCATGGCGACGCCACTGATTCCTGCCGTCCGGAATATTTACGCCGATGGCGACACCGTCATCATATTGTTTGATGCCGAGGCGACGGCAAGAGACGGTCAGCCGTACCACAACACCTACACATGGTATTTTCAGGTGAAAGACTCCAAGGTCATCAAGGCGATTGCCTTTTTCGATACGAGGGAGTTCGACGAGTTCTGGACGAGGGTCAAACCCGCCGAATAGCGGGCCGAGCCGACCACGTTTCACTGCAGGAGACATGCGTTGATCCAGGTCAAAGACCTTTCTCGAATGCACAAAACCCTCGATACTCTGCAGCTCGAGGCTTTTTCATCGAGGAAACGCGTCGCGCGTGATCCACTGGGCGTCAACTGGCTTGACAAAATCGCACCCTCATTGGCTTCGCCGCACGCGACACCCTACGGTCCAATTTATACCAAGGTATTGTCGATACCATCGTCCAATAGATTGAGCACTCGGCTTCTGACACCATTGACCCTGGGTCAAGCCGAAGCCATCGTCGATGTCGACGTGCCGTTGGTTTGATAGGCGCGAAGAGGGTTCACCGGTATCCAAAGAAAACCAGCCGTCGAAACTTCCTCGGAACCGTTGCCGCAAGCAGCGTTGGCGCAGAAAACCCATTCGTGGGTTCGGCCTACGCGAGTACTACGGAACCGAAAAGGCTGAGGCCGCTCGAAACGATTATCGGATCGCATCGAAGAAACATCGACGCGTTCTCCAGGGCGAGTTGTGAGCGATCAACAGATACAGAGTACCACCATGGTTCGAATCCACCAGCCAGGCCAGGCCGTTTTCAGATCGATCCTGCCCGAGGACATCGACTGGCAGCCATTCCCGGCGTTCCCACCTTCGGTTCGCCTCGCTGTCGTTATCGGTCAGCCGTCAGAACCCGGTCCCTACCTGATCAGGGTCAAGGTGCCCTCAGGTGTCAAGCTGATGCCACACAGACACCCGGAGGACCGAATCTACACGGTCATGTCGGGCGTCTTCTATATCGGTCTGGGCGATCAGTTCGATGGCGACAAAGTGGGGGCGTATCCGCCCGGTAGCGTCATCGTCTTGCCCGGTGATACTTGGCACTTCCACTGGGCAAAATCCGGGGAATATGTCACACAGGTAACGGCCGTTGGTCCGTTGGGCCTCGAATACTTGGACCCCAACGACGATCCGCGTGAACCTCGAAAGACCCAAAAAGGACCGCGACAACAGAAGTAATTCCTCGGGAGGGCAGGGACGGTCATTGAGTCCCATCGAGCTGTAGCGACCTCCCGAGAGCCGCAAGCTTTTCATTCCTTGCTACGCGCCAAAGTACTCATTGACGAAACGACTCGATATCGACGAGGGATCGGAGCGCAGTAGAGGCTTCCATAATTGTCCCCCTCATCCAAGGTGCAAGGGCTGTTACCTAGAAATTCCAACATCGCAGCAGAGGCGTGAACGGCCGTCGAGTATACGATGGTCTCGGTAGTAGCTGCTCGTTGCCGTGGATCTGTGGGGCTCGGATACGATCGCGGTGGACGCTTGGAACACGAAGCGTGATCGATACCATCGTGCAATAGACTCAGAGCCGGCCTTTCTGGCGTAATTGACCGCGCAGGCCAATCTGGAGGGGATCGTGTCATGATAACGCGCCAACAAAACCAACGTCTGGATGAGATCGCCGTCAAGCCGACATTCCGCATCATCGACGGCATTTCGATTCGTTTCGCAGAAAGCGATCGGGCAAACACGGATGCTCTATTGCTCTGGGAGATGCTGCCGACGAATATGCCGCGTGCGTGACTGCCTGGTGGGCCGGCGGATACAAGGCGTGCGCGACGAGCTCGACTGGATTCGCAGCGACCTGAGGCACGCTTCAGCATCCAACTTCCATTCGAGAGGAAAGCCCCATGTCCGCATCTACGACAGGCCCGGCGTTGTCCACTACCCAGCATTCTGGGAACAGTTGTGGCGCATGAGCGGCATCCATTTCGTTGTCTTCATCATCATCGGGTACGTGATCTACGGTTATCAACCGCAGGTCGGCGCGCCGGCCGAAGCACTGGCAGCGTTCTATGATGGTGGTCGCACGCGGATCTTGATCGCCACCGTAATCTCCGGTATGGCGGTCCTCAACCTCATGTGGTTCGCGGCCGCGCTCAGGGCCACCCTGGCGGATGCCGGCCAAGACGGCTGGGGCGCGGCGGCGACTGCGTCCAGTGCGACGGTCGGTGGATTGCTCCTGCTGCTCGCCATGATGGGCGCAGCGCTCGCGTACTCGATCGCGGGCTCCGGCAATCATGCAGTCACATCAGGACTAAATGACTTCGCGTGGGCTGGCGTTGTGGTGAGCTCATTCCCACGCGCGATGCTGATCATGGCGGGAACGTTCGGACTCTGGCGCGCCAGGCTGATCTCCAACGCGCTCTTCGCGGCGGGTGTCGCCATTGTCGTTCTCGTCCTGCTGGGCGGCACCACCTGGCTGAGGGGCGGAGTCTGGGCGCCAGATGGCATTTACTCCCGGTTCGTCTCGCCCGCTATCGGTCTTGTCTGGGTCGTGGCCGCGAGCCTGACCCTGGGGACCCGCAGTCCGGCCACGCGGGCTTCATGGTGAGGCCGGCGTCGCACGCTGGAATAGAGCGCGGCGACCATTGAGAAGAATCATGGGCGAACTTCGACTACGACGTGCTCATCATCGGCTCGGGATTCGGAGCAAACGAGGACTTGTACGCCTCGACCGAATCGCACAACAGGTGGCACATGGCGACATACGCGGGCGGGACGTCCGGCGCTCCGCTCGCCAGCCCCTTATCGATGGTGTAGTACTTCAGGGCCGCACCCATCCTGCTCTTGATGAGCGGCAGTGCTTGTCGCGGTAGTACTCGTGGTCGAATCGCACCCTGGGGCTGCTGGGATACATGACACTGACTTTGATCATCGCTTCTCTCCCACAGAAATCACGCCGTGAATCGGAAGTTGCTGAAGTCGATCGCGACCATCAAGAGATGGCGGATGGCTTTGAGGTCGGGCGCACGCATATAGGCTCGACGCTTGGTCGGAAATCTCATCCCATCGATCGTTACCACATCTTCGACATACTGCGCGACGGGGAATTGGCCGGCGATGTCGACGCGATAGTCGTGCCGGCGCAGCAGGAAGTCCGCGCCAAAGTAAAAGTCCTGCTCCTTGCTGTGACTGGCGATCCCGTCGGGAAATCGCACCCGCAGGCCGCGCCACCGCTCCGCACCTTCTTGCCAGGGTGCGATCTCCGTGACTTCGAAGCCGGGCATCATCATGAAGAATGGCGTCGTGAGATAGGTCCACATCGCATATCCGTTGAAGTAGGCCCGATCCAGCGGATCCCAGGGCGTCAGGATGTCGTGCCCGTCGAATGACCTTCTTGGATCCGGGCGCTCGCGCACCACCGCGCCGCCGGTGGTTTCGATCGCGACCCGGTGCGGATCGAAGCGGGTGCGCCAATCGGGCTGTCCGAACGGAAAGACCGACGCGGTCTCCTCGTGAAGCGTGACTGTCTGCTCGCGAGGAGTCGGGTCTTGAGGCATGCCCTTCAACTCGAACAACCCGCCGCCACTGACCGCTGTGACAGTCAGCCGTTTCAGCCTCTTCCACTGCTCAAGACCGCCATGCGCGGCGATGGCCTTTTCGAGTAAGTCGTTCACCGTCACCTCCATCAAGTAATCGCGCGCACCTGGTCGATCGCACGGCGTGTCGGACGATTCGCGACATTCGCACACGCGAGTTCAAGCGCTCGCCGGCGGTCGTTGCCGCTCCCGGCATAGAACTCGGCGGCATGGTCCGCGAAGGCGAGCAGGTGTTTTGCAAGGAGTGCATCGAAGCCCGTCCGTGCAGCGTCGAGCAGTATCCCGGCCTCTTCGAACCTATCTTGCGTGGTCAGCACGTCGGCAAGACGCCAATGGACTTCCGGATCGCCGCTTGAAAGCGCCGGCCGCAGTAGCGCCTCCGCGTCAGCGGCCCGATCCTGGTCGGCAAAGATCTCCGCCAAGTGCACACGCGCCTTAACGTAGCCCGGTAAGTAGGCTAGCGCGCGTCGATACCAGAGCGCAGCGAGATCCAGATCCGGCACGGGCGCAAGCTCTCCCCACAGCATGCCGAGCTGAAAACAGACCCACGCCGGGGGGAACGGCGAAATACCGTCGTACGAGTAAAACGCCTGGCGGTAGATAGAGTCCGCCTCGGAGAAGCGCTCGAGATCGGCAAGCACAGCGCCGAGAGGTACCAGATCTTCGAGGCGACCGCTCGCCGTGGCGATGCGGCGACGCGCAGCGAGCACCGCATCGAGCTTCTCGCCACATGCCTGATCGATCGTCAGCGAGTGGCGCTCGATTGCTTCGCGCGGCACGCCCATCAGCGCGGCATGCGCGAGGTGACGTCGTGCATCCGCGAAGCGATGCGCTGTCGAAGCGACCTCGGCCTGAACCAACGCTGCGCGAGAAGAGTCGTCGACGCGGGCGAAGTCGGAGGCGAGCGCCTCCAGACGATCGAGTGCGCCCAGATCGCCGAGAAATTGCAGTGTCAGGCGATCGAGATCGACAAGCGCCTCGGCAACACCCGGGAGGCGGGGCTCCTGCGCGAATCGTGCCCATGTACCCCGACGCGAACTCTCCAGGTTGATCGCAGCGATCTCCCCGTCGGTCGCGGATGGACCGGGAGCGGCGAGTCCCACAAGGCCAGTCACGGCACGGCTCCGAAGCGGGACCTGAGACTCTCGAGACCGGTGTTGAGTAGCTTCGACACCAGAACCTTCACGGCACGGTCGGTTTGATGGTTCGCCAGGAACTGGACGCGCCAAGCGACCACGCTGCCGCTACCGTTCGGCTTCACTTCGAGCATGCCGGTGTAATGAGACACGGGCATCCCAGCGACGTTGGCGTAGCGAAAGCACCGCGTCACGTTGTCGGTTGCCTCGAGTCGTTCGACGATCTCTCTGCCATCGAGAGTCTTGATGATGCGGAGCTGGCCGATTCCTGTGCCGGTCACACTGATCCTCGCATCCAGGGGATGCCAGGCGCCACCGAAGTCACCGATCAATGACCATACCTCGTCGGGCGCTGCCACAAGCTCGACCGATTCGGCGACGGTCTGCAGATCCGTGTTCGGCGCCGCGAAATACGGAAACACCTTCATGCCGGGCTTGGTCGCACCGGTCGCGCCGCCCTGCAGGAACTCTCGATCGCGGTTGACGAGCCAGGTGAGCAGGATGTCGATCGAGTTCGCGTCGACCGTGCGGCCGCCGCCAGTCTTGTACGGGAGTCCGTTGATCGTGCTCTTCTCGATCTCGAGGTGGCTCTGGTCGGTGATCGGCTTGGCGACATCGAACAACAGGAAATCGTCCAGGAAGACATTTGCGTTGGCGGCGAGCGCTTCCGGCGTCCAATCGGCCTTGCCGTCCAGCCCGTCCCAGATGGCGAAGCTGTCCTTCAAGCGCTGCAGGAACAGAGGCTGCAGCGCCTTCGGGATCGCGAACGGCGTCTGCTGGTTCCACAGGTCGCGCAAATCGTCGATCCCCTCCATCGCCGGATTGTTGAACCGCATGTTCGTCTGCTCGGGGCGTCCCACCCAGTCGATGCGGCGCACCGGATATCCAAGGAGGTTTGGCGGCTGCGGGATCGGGGTGGTCTCGGCGATAGCGCCGAACAGCGAGCCCTTCGCAGGATCGAGCACGCGGCGGGTATCGAGCTCGACGACCAGGCTGAGGACGTTGGTGTGCTGCAGTAGATTGGGGAGGCGCTTGAGCCTGCCGATGTCCCAGGCGAGGTAGAAAGGGTCGGAACGCAGACCTGCGAACACGCGGACATCGCCCTCGGGGGGCGACGCCCCTTTCTCGTCGTTCACCGTGAGCGACAGCTTGCGGCCGTCCGGTAGCATGCACACGCCGCGCTGGATCGGCCGTCCCTCGTTACCTCGCGTCAGAATCTCGAACCGGAAGCTGAAACGGATCTCGTCGTCGCCAGGCTGAAATTTCGCTGCATTGCCGATGCCCGTAACGCTCACGCGGCGAACGACGATCGCGTGATCGATGACGTTCGAGAACATCGCATCCTCGCCGGCCGAAGGGAAAACGCACATGGCCAGTACGGTGCGCGCCGGGTTCTCCGGACTCGTAAACGCAAAGAGGTCTGTGAGATCGGCCGCGGGCTCGCCAATCGACCGCGGGCCGTCTACGTGATCGGACATCGTTAGTCTCCTTTGCTCGCGCGACGGCAAGGCTCATCGAGACGGTGGGCGGGTAGCGTGAGGAGAACCCGCCCGCGAGGTCCCTAGCCGATCTTGTCGAGGAACTCGTCAACCGCCTTCCCGACGCGCTTCAACCGGCTGACGTCCCGCACCGTGAGATCAGGATGGGCGACGTACCAGCCTTCTGCCGTGACCTGGTACTTGACGATCCAGTCCTTCACCTTGGGGCTGCGAATCCCGGGCCAGCCTTCACACGCCGAGAATATGACGTCCATCTGGTCGGTAATCTTGGTTGCGAAGTCATCGATATACGGGTCCCACTCGCCGTCGTAGGCGGTGGCGAAGAGAAGCTTCGTGTCGTTGTCCAGGAACACGAAACGCATGTCGTGGACGGTGCCAACCTTGTCCGTGTCATCGAAGCTGCCATTGCGCAACTGCAGCAACGCGCGCAGCCGCGCGGCCCCGCCCGGTGCGAACGGGACGATCAAGGTCAATTCCGAGACCGTGCCCTGTCTGATTCCGGTCCGACCGGCGCTTTCCACTCCTGCTCGCGGCGTCGAGCCAAACGACATCAGGTCTTTGAGCGCATTCTCCAGCGCCGTCTTGGCGTACGGCGGCGCGTCCGCGTAAAGCTGCCGGATCTGCTGGGCCTTCTCTTCGACGGTCTGAGTTGCTCGTGTCGCTGTTTGCGTTGCCATGGTTGCAGTCTCCTTTGGTGGTGTTGAATGGTCACGCGCTGGATGAGCCGAGAGCCGCGAGCCAGCGCAGCGCCCGCAGCCCGGGGATGAAGCAGTACTCGCCGCCGCGCACGGTAACGAACCGCGGCAGACCGTGGAGGTGCCGCCGGGCCGGACGCTGCGGAATGGTGAAGTCGCCGTGGCCGTCGTTGTTGCCGATGAGCGGGTCCTGCTCGGTGCCGTGACTGATGAAATTGCCGTCGGTCGCCCATTGCGACTGCACGAACTCGAACTGCCGCCGCAGATGCGTGCCGATCAGGAGGAAGACGCCGCCACGCTCGGCACCGTCGTCCTCGAGCACGCCCTCCGCCAGGGGCGGCCCGTAGTTCGTGCCCCGCCGCAGGAAGTGGTGCAGATTGACGGCTACCACCTCGTCCTTGAGGGCATCGCGCGGATTGATCCGGCGGATGTGCGCGCTGAAGGGGCACTTCAGTCCCTTCATGTCGTCCGCATAGGCGAAGTTGTTGTTGCGGCTCGGGTCACTTCCCAGCTGCGGATCATCACGGTCCGGCGCCAGCACCAGGGGAGCGCCGCTGCGCCAACGGCCCACCATCTTCGCGGCAATCAACTCCTCGTCTTCGGGCGAGGCGGCCTGCGCTCGCAGGTATCGCCGAAACGCGGCAACGTCCATATGGAACTTGCGGAACGCGACGAAGGTGCCGTTCCGGCGAAGCTCCTGAGGAATCGGCACCTGGGCAGTCTCGCCGTTCTCGTCGGGATAGCCCAGAATGAACTCACCGGCCTTGATCGACGCTTCACTGCCGGTGCGCGCGGGCCCGCTCCCTTCGACGTGGGGATTGTGCAGGCCATCCTTGAAGCCGAAGGGATTGCGCCCTTCCGGCAGTTCGCCGAACTGCATCCGGTAGACGACCGAGATCTGCGGGAGCTCGGCATGCGCCCTGCGCGCGAGCTCCAGGACCCGCTCTAGGTCTTGCTCGTTTTTGCCGTAGATCGCCAGGGCGACGTGGACGTCCGGAGTGCCGAACGGGTCTTCCCAGTTCTCGGGCGCGCTGGCCCCCCAGTCGTGCAGAATCGCGGCGCGCGCCGCCATCCCTTGCCGGAATTCGATCGGAAAACTGTCCAGGGATTCTTGCGGCACGCCCAGCGCCTTGAGGCCCTCGAAAGTGAAGGCGATCCCCAACCAGCCGGGCAGGGATGGCACCCACCATTCGTCGGCGGGTGCGACGTGAGGAAGGAGCCGCCGCAGCATCTCCCGTCCCTGACCGGCGTTTCCTATCCGTAGGATGACGTATTCGCCCCGGTACGGTTTTGGACGCGGGCGCAGGACGATTGCCTGTACGTCGCTTGCTTCGACGACCGGAACCTCGGCTGTCGAGATCGGGTCAACGCCGGCTGTCTGCATCATCGCTGCTTCTTGGCGATGTTTGCTGCGCCCCAGAGTGACCCCGGGTTGGCGCGATCCGGATAGATTGCAAGCATTGCGTCGTAGAGCTCGCGCGCGGTACTTGTCGCCATGTTCAGGCGATCAAAGTCGCGAAGGTACTGCCGCGTCTCTGCAATCGTGCGAGGATCGTCATCGCTCTCGGGCACTTTGTGCCCAGCGATCACGGCCGTCGGTTTCAGCGCCTCGAGCTTATCGAGCGTGGAGATCCAATCAAGCCGGCTCTGTGCGTCGGTCTCGCCGAGATAGGGATGAATGCCGTTGTATACGGCATCCCCGGCAACGATCAATCCGATCGACGGGACGTGCAGGCAGGTCGAGCGAGCCGTATCCGTCCGCCCGGCATTCACCACGACGAGCGCGTGCCCCTCCAGGTCCAGCTCATCGCTATCCAGAGGCTCGGCAACCGGGAGGTGCTCCGGGATCTCGCCGGGAAAGAGGCGACGCCAGAAGTCCTCGAGCGACGAGCCCGACCGTTGCTCGAGCATGGCCTTGACGATCTCGGGCGTCGCGACGGCTCTTGCGCGCGGGAAATGCGCCAGAAGCGGTCCAAGACCAAAGAAATGATCGCCGTGCCCGTGGGTGATATAGATCTTGGTGAGGTTCTTGCCGCTGGCGACCACCCAATTCAACAATGTCTGCGCTTGCCCGCTCGTCAGGAAGGTGTCCACGAGAATAGCGTCGCGCTCACCGTAGATGAGTGTCGACGAATTCGCCACCCACATCAGTTCTTCCTTGCCGGGCGGCAAGTCTCGACTCAGGCCGGGGCGTTTTATCGTGAGTACCTTCCAATGCAGATCGGTATTAGTGACTGCGGTCACTTCGCGACTCCGAAGCGGGCCTTCAGGCTCTCCAGACCTGTATTGACCAGCGCCGACACCGTACCTCTCACGACAATGTCAGGCTGACTGCTCGCGAGGAACTGCACGCGCCATGCGGCGACGGAACCGCTGCCTTTCGACTTCACTTCGATCGTGCCCGTGTAGCTGGAAGCGGAAACTCCGGCGACCAGCGCGTAGCGATACCACCGCTTCGCGTCGTCGATCGCATCGAGACGCTCTATGACTTCGTTGCCGACCAGTGTTGTGAGCCTGCGCAACTGGCCGATTCCCGCGCCAATCAGAGTCGACCTCGCGACGTGTGGATGCCAGTCGAGGCTGAACCGTCCTGCGGCCGCCCACACCTCCTCGGGCGCGGCCGCAAGCTCGACGGACCCGGAGACGGTCTGCAGCTCCGTGTTCGGTGTCGCGAAATACGGAAACACCTTCATGCCAGGCTTCGTCGCTCCGGTCGCACCGCCCTGGAGGAACTCCCGATCGCGGTTGACGAGCCAGGTGAGCAGGATGTCGATCACGTTCGCGTCGACCGTCCGGCCGCCACCTGTCTGGTAAGGGAGTCCGCTGATCGTGCTCTTCTCGATCTCGAGGTGGCTTTGATCGGTGATCGGCTTGGCGACGTCGAACAAAAGGAAGTCGTCGAGGAAGACGTTGGCATTGGCAGCAAGCGCTGCCGGCGTCCAATCGGCCTTCCCGTCGCGCATATCCCAGTCGGCGAAGCTGTCCTTCAGGCGCTGCAAGAACATCGGCTGAAGCGCTGGCGAGATCTCGAAGGGCTTCTGCTGGTTCCACAGGTCGCGGATGTCTTCAGCGCCGCGCAAACCGGGATTGGTCAGCCGTATGTTCGTCTGCTCTGGCTTTCCGACCCAATCGATACGCGCGACAGGATGTGAGACGCTGCCACGCGGCAGCCGGGCGGGGACGGTCTCGGCGATGACGCCGAACAACGAGCCCTTCGCCGGATCGAGCGTGCGACGTGTATCGAGCTCGACGACCAGACAGAGCACGTTGTCGTGCTGCAGCAGGTTTGGAACCTTCTTGAGTTCAGAAGCGATCCAGGCCAGGTAGAACGGATCGGAACGCAGCCCGGCGAACACCCGGACATCGCCCTCCGGCGTTGACGCCCCTCTCTCGTCGTTCACCATGAACGATAGCTCGCGACCGCCCGGCAGTGTACAGAGGCCCCGCTGGATCACCTTCCCGGCAGCATCGCGGTTCAGAACATCGAACCGGAAGCTGAAGCGGATTTCGTCTTCCGCCCGCTGAAACTTGGCCTCATTGCCAACGCCCGCAACGGTCACACGGCGAACAACGATGGAGTGATCGATGACGTTCGAGAAGATCGCGTCCTCGCCGGCCGCAGGGAAAACGCACATGGCGAGGACGGTGCGTGCAGGGTTCTCCGGACTCGTGAACGCGAAGAGGTCGGTGACGTCGGCCGCAGGCTCGCCAATCGCTCGCGGACCGTCAATATGATCGGACATCGTCAGCCTCCCTCATCCGCTCAAGTCCGCAAGCCACTTCAATGCAGATAAGCTCGGCATGAATAAGTACTCGCCGCCGCGAAGCACGTTGAAGGTCTCGATACCGCGGATGCGCCGTCGGACAGGCTCCTTCGGAATGGTGAAAGCAGCCCCTTCGTCCTGCCGCCCGATGATCGGGTCGCGCTCGCCGTTGGCGCCGATGAAATCGCCGTCGTTGATCCACTCTTGTTGCAGGAATTCCATCGTGGCCATTGCCTTGGCGCTGATAAACAGGAAGATGGCGCCGCGCGGCGTCTCGTCTGCCTCCGCCGACAGCTCGCTCGGATCGTAGGGTTTGCCGTAGCTGGTGCCGCGCCGAATGAGACGATGGATATTGACGTCGGTCAGCCGGGTCAGCTTGCTGTCTCGCGGGTTCATGCGCCGGATGTGGCACCCGAACGGCGCTTTCCGGCCGTGTGTGTCGTCCGCGTAATTGAAGTCGTTGTTGCGCCGTGGGTCCGCGCCGAGGGCTGGATCATCGACGTCCGGTGCCAGCGTCAGCGGCGCACCGCTGCGCCAACGGCCGACAAGCTTGGCGGCAAGCAGTTCGCACTCTTCCTCGGTGTTTCCATTGGCCCGCAAGAACCGGTTGAATGCGCCGACACGCGACTGATACTTGCGGAAGCCCACGAAAGTGCCGTTTCGACCAAGGATGTCCGGCTGCGGCATCGGCAAGGCAACACCGGCTTCGCCCGGATAGCCGAAGATGAATTCGCCGGCTTTGATCAATGGTCCCTGGCCCGGCAGCGGATCGACGCCACTGCCCTCGATCGCCGGCTGGTCGATGCCGTCTTTGTATCCCAGCGAGTTGCGGTCGCCCGGTTGCGCGCCGAAGTCCTGCACGGCCAAAACGCTGATGCCGGAAAGCCCCTGGTACTGCTCGCGCGCCATGGCGAGCACGCGCTGCCATTTTTCCTCGGAATCGCTGAATGCGCTCAGTCCGATGTGGATTTGGCCCTTGTCGAACAGCGGTTCCCAATTCTTCGGGTCGTTGACGCCTTCGTCCCTCAATTCCCGGGAGCGTGCCGCCATCCCGACGCGAAAGGCTTCCGGGAAACTCTCCAGCGAAGTCCGTGGAAGGCCGAGCGCCTCCAAGCCTGCGTAGCTGATCGCGACCGACAGCCAGGTGCTGGCCGGCTTCCACCAGTTCG
>Ga0335076_10003528_pt1 | contig 15728 bp, 14 predicted proteins | sample Lox_Sample_25_FD_206717 | JGI IMG/M metagenome (GOLD analysis project Ga0335076, IMG submission 206717) | Soil microbial communities from Loxahatchee National Wildlife Refuge, Florida, United States - Lox_Sample_2.5 | ecosystem: Environmental > Terrestrial > Soil > Wetlands | place: USA...
TCGCCGGCTCGGGCTGGAGCGGTCAGGCCCAGGCGACCTCCTACGACACCATGGGTCAGGTCAACCAGGCGTTCCGCAACATCGTGAACATGCTGCACGGGGTGCGTGACGGTTTGATCCGCGACGCCAACAACTACGAGCAGCAAGAGCAGGCCTCGCAGCAAATCCTTGGCAGCTAGCCCACAAACTTTCAATTCAGGAGGACGCAAACATGACCATCAATTACCAGTTCGGCGATGTGGACGCCCATGGCGCGCTGATCCGCGCGCAGGCCGCGTCGTTGGAAGCTGAGCACCAGGCCATCGTGCGCGATGTGCTGGCCGCGGGTGACTTCTGGGGTGGCGCCGGTTCGGTGGCCTGCCAGGAGTTCATCACCCAGTTGGGTCGCAACTTCCAGGTGATCTACGAGCAGGCCAACGCCCACGGTCAGAAGGTGCAGAGCGCCGGCAGCAACATGGCCAGCACCGACAGCGCCGTCGGGTCGAGCTGGGCCTGACGCGGTGGGCTAAGCGTGGAATCGCTCGAAGCGGGCCGGAACGGTAAGGCGTCATGACGCAAGCCGACGCCGTAGATGTGCCGGACCGGCCCGCGGATGTCAAAGTGACGTGGTTGCTCGACCGCAGTGATTGCGCTACCGGTTTGCCTGATCGCCGTCGCCGACCGAATGGACGGCAAAATGTCGCTCAGACAGCCTTAGCATCACGTCTCTCCTCTCATAAAGAGGAATCGTCACACGCTTACAGTGCAAGCAAGGATCATCGCCGAGGCGTGCCGCTGCTCCTTAGCCGGATCCGGGCGTGGATGCTCGTGCCTCCCACCGACTTCGTTCTGATGGTGGCCCCTCTCGCATGGCGGCCGCAGCAGATTCATGCGGTGGTCACGATGGCCCTGCTAGGGGTCTTCCTGCTGTCCGGTAGCGGGAGGTATCGCGCGCGTCTGCACCTAAGCGTTTTGGATGAGTTGCCCTCGATTTTGGCGCGACTGCTGACGGCCGCGGCGGCCGTTGCCCTCGTGATCGCGCTGATGCACCAGAAGGAGGCGGTGCTGACGTTCCTCAACACTGCCTGCCAGGCCATCGTTTTGGTGGTGGTCGGCCGCTTCATCACAACGCAGTTGATCGCGCTGGGCCGACGGACAGGAATCACCAGGCATGACACCGTGCTTGTCGGGGGCGGGCCGCTGGCTGCAGAACTGGCCAAGATTCTTGGCGAGCATAGCGAATACGGCCTGGCGGTTAACGGGTTCGTCGACGACGGTGACGATCTCTTTGCCCAGAGAGAAGTGCCGCGCCTGGGTACCCTGCGCGAACTCGACGCGGCGGTCAAGGACACGCGCGCCGACGTACTGCTGATCGCTGATGGCAATTTCGAGGAGCGTGCACTGCTCGACGCTGTGCGTACTCGGGTGTGCCAGCCGGCGGATTTGCTGATCGTTCCGCGCATGCATCACTTTCACACCCAGACCGGGATGGCAGACCACATTGGCTCCATTCCCGTGATGCGGATTCGTACCCCTAACCTTCATGGGCCGTCTCGGCTCATCAAGCGCATGTTCGACATAGCGATCGCGTCGACCGCAGCGGTGATAGCGATGCCGGTGATGGTGGCGGCTGCGGTCGCGGTGCGCACTGAAGGCGGTCCCGGCATCTTGTTCCGGCAGACGCGGATCGGGCGCGATGGTAAGCGCTTCGAGGTCCTGAAATTCCGCTCGCTGAGACCGGCCAACGAGGGTGAGTCGGATACGAATTGGTCTGTGGCCACCGACCCTCGCGTTGGCCCGGTCGGCCGGTTCATCCGGCGCACCTCAATCGATGAGCTGCCCCAGTTATGGAACATCATCCGCGGAGACATGACAGTTGTGGGACCGCGGCCCGAGCGGCCACACTTTGTCGAACAGTTCTCACAGCAGTTCGACAGATACGCCCACCGTCACCGAGTGCAGGCCGGGCTCACCGGTCTTGCCCAGGTCAGCGGCTTACGAGGCAACACCTCGATTGCAGACCGAGCCCGATACGACAACTTCTACATCGAGAATTGGTCTCTTTGGCTGGATGTGAAAATCATCCTCCGGACCTTCGCCGAAGTTGTTTTCCATGGCGGCCGGTGAAAGGAACTCGAAATGCACCACACGGTCCGCGTCGATGCACACGTCGAAGCTCGGGGGTACAGATGACCATGGTCGATGTCACCCGCCTAACGACAGGAATCCCAGGGTGAGCATCCAGCCCCACAGCGACAAACCGGCGTCCACGCCGGTTTTCAGCATCCTGGTCCCCTCCTACAATCCGGCGCCGTTCTTCGAAACCGCGATCCGCAGCGCGCTGGATCAGATGGGCCCCGACGACGAGCTGCTGATCCAAGACGCCGGCTCCACCGACGGCACCCAGGAGATCATCGCCGAGCTGGCGCGCGCCGATCAGCGGGTCAAGCCGGTGATCGAACCCGACCACGGGCAGGGCGACGCCCTCAACCGCGCGCTGGCGCGCGCTAAACCGTCATGGGTGATTTGGCTCAACGCCGACGACGTGCTACTGCCTGGCGCCCTTGACGGGCTCCGCGATGCGATCGTCGAGCACCCCGAAGCCGACCTTTTCTACGGCGGCAGCCGCATCATCCGCGCGGACGGCACGTCGGTGGATTTCTTCCCCGGACGCAGAATGGACCTGAAAAAGCTGCTGCGCCAAGGCTGCACGTCGTTCTCCGGGTCGATCGTGATGCGTGACGCCACGCTGCGCGAAATGGGCGGCATCAAGGAGGAGCGGCACTGCACGATGGACTACGATCTGCAGATGCGCATCGCGCTGAGCAATTTGCGCCAGGTCAACGTACCGTTCGGGATCGGGGCGCTGCGCTTCCACGAGGGAGCCAAGAGCTCCAACCTGGCGAAGACGTTCGTCAAGGAGGCCTACGACATCCGGATGCAGTACTCGGACACCGCGGCCGAGAAGCTGTGCGGGGTGTGGGGCGCGGCGTGGCATGTGGCCGACATGCCGGTGTATCGGATGCGGCTCTCACCGACCTATCGGAGGTTCCGGCGGTGGCTGCCGGCGCAGCTGCGCTAGCCGCCGCATCCGCCGTTGGTCGGATGAATACCGGGCAGGCTACCCGCCAGCCGCCGCGCTTGGCGTGGAGCGCGGCGTGGCGCATCACGTCGCGGATCGTCAGCTCGGTGGCGCTCGGCGCCACCCTGCTGTTGCTCGCGCGCATTTCGCCGGTGCGCTCTTACGGCGAATTCGCGGTGGCCGGCGCGGTGACCACGATTGCCGGAACCGTGTTCGGGTTCGGCGCGCCGTCGCGGGTTCTGAGGGTAGCGGCCGAAGACCATTCGATGCGGCGGCGCGATCGTCTCGAACCGGTCAGCCTGATCCGTGGGCTCTACCTGCTGCACCTGGGCATCAACCTCGCGCTGGTCGCGGTGATGCTGATCGGCGCGGCCGTGCTCGGTTTCCCCGCGACCGTGGCGGCCGGCATCGTCTGGGGTACCGGCGAGACGCTGCAGGCCTACGCGCAGAACCACTTCGCCGGCATCGGTCGCCATCGGGTGTCGAGCTGGCTGATCGCCACCCAGCGCGTCGTCCCATGTGCGGCCGTGGTGGCGTACCTGGTGATGGGGCGGCCGGCGAATTATCCGATGGTTGCGGCCGCGTTCGCGGTCCCTGCGCTGATCGCGGCGGCCACGCCACTGGTCTCGGTGGCGGGTGCCCATGGCGACTTCATCGCCGCTGCGCGTGGCTCACTGGGGTGGTGGGGGTTGGGGCTGTCCAACGTGCTGCTTCAGCTGCAGTTGCCGGTCCTGGCCGCGGTGTCCAGCACCGCCGTCGCCGGCCTCTTTGCGATGGCCTCCAAGGTGATCGGCCCGGTGCTGCTGCTGCCGGCCTCGATGGCGACCGTGGTCATCCCCGAGCTTGCGCGCCGCCTGCACACCGGCGGAGCCTGGGATTTGTACCACAAGTTCTCACGAGTGTGCCTGGCCTATATGGGCGTTGCTCTGCTGTGCGCGTGGCCGGCGGGAATCGTCGTGACACACGTCGCCGGCCCGCGCTACGCCGCGGCGATTCCCCTGGTGGCCGGAATGGTCGCCGCCGCAGGGCTTTCGGCCTACTCGCAGGCGTTCACCGCAATGCTGGTGGCAGGGGGCCGGCCCAATCAGGCGACCGCCTGCATCGCCGGCGGCGCCATCGTCACGCTGGTCCTGTTGGCCATCCTGGGGGCGTGGGGGCCGATCGAGTCGCTGGCCGTGGTGCAGGTCGGGGCCGAACTGGTGGTGCTGCCGGGAATGGCGATTTGGGTGCGGCGTCTTCGCGCCGCTAACGTCGTGCCGTGATCCGTTCGGTGTCGGTGCTGTCGGCGCTGTGGATCGCAATCGCAGTCCTAGTCGCCGCGTGCGCCGGCCACGCTCTGCCGCGGCAGCAAGCGCAGACCGTGGCGCCGTCGGTGCCGGCCACCACCGAGACACCTTCGCGCACGCGGGGCGATGTGCTGCAGGCAGTGGTGATCGGTGACGAATCCGCTTCCTCCACCTTTTCGGGCGGATTCGGGAGCAAGAACTGGACGGCCATCCTGCAACGGCTGGCGGGGCAGTCCGGAATCGACGTGTATTTCAGCAACTTCAGCCGCGCCGGCGCCGGATATACTGCCACCCTCCCGGGCATCCCCACGTTCGGTGAGCAGGTGGCTCGCGGCGTCAACCCCGACACCAACTTGGTGATACTGGCGGGCGGGGGTAACGACGTCCTCGCGCCGACCGCCTTGCACGATGCCGCCGTCGCCACCCTCAACCACGTGAAATCCATTGCGCCCCGGGCAGGCATGCTGGTCGTCGGGCCGATCTGGTGTCGGCCCACCCCCCCCGAATTTCGCTCAGAACTTCGTGTCCGACTTCATCTTTGGTGTGACGTGATCCTGGCCGCCCGCAACGTGATCCGTGGCGCCGCCGACGAAGCCGGTGTCCCATTCATTGACCCGATCGCCGAAGACTGGTTCGCCGGGCGCAACGACCTGGTGTCGCCCCGCAACCTTGAACTCAACAACGCCGGCCACCAGGTCATCGCCGACCGTCTTGCCGAGCGAGTGATCGCCGCGCTGCGCCGACAGCATCCGGCAACTGCGCCCTCACGCTAGAGCCGGCCACGGTCAGGACTGCGCCCACCCCTTGATCGCGGCGACAGCCGGCTTGGGCGTGTAGTCGACCCTGTAGAGCCCCATGTTGAAGTCCATGTTCGACAAGTCGGTGCTTAGGTCGCGGGAGGTGAACAGAAACGTCGGCCCCAGGTAGTCGAGCGCGCTGGCCCACTTCAGGAAATCCACGAGGATCTCGGCCTGGCGGTCCCCGGGAACGGCATACTCCGAGGTGCCGGTGGCTTGCCCGTACTCGGTGATCCAGATCTTTTTGTGACCCGCGCCGTGCGCGGCCATCAGCTGATGCACCTGCGGCACGGCGTCGCCGCGGCCCAGCGGGTCCTCGGTGATCGGATACGGATAGGTGTAGGGATGCAGGGCAATCGCGTCCAGCATGTCGCCGGCCCCGGCGGCGTAGAGCTGGCGGACGAAGTCCACCGACTCGATCCCGTGGGTCGCCGACGACAACCCGCCGGACATGACGATCGAGTTCGGCGCGGCGGCGTGGATGCTCACATAGGCCTGCCGCAGCAAGGCCGCGTAGCGGCCGACGTCCACCGGCGTGAAAAACTCCGGCACGTTGGGCTCGTTCCAGATCTCCCACGTGTCCACCGAGGCCTTGTACCGGTCGGCGACGAGGCGGGTGATCTCGCCGAACGCCGCCGGATCCGCGGGCGGGTTGCCGATCGCGTCGGGATCGGCGCCGGGGGACTGTAACCACACCGGTGCCGGACCGGATATGCACATCAAAACGTTGAGGCCGGCCGCGCGGGCCGCCTGCACTGCGTTGTCGCCGGTGGACCAGTCGTAGTTGCCACGGGTCGGCTCAATCTTAGCCCACTGCACTACAATTCGGATCCAGTCGGCACCGACGTCGCGGATCTTGCGTGCCTCGTGGGCGTAGCCCTGCGGGGAATCGCTCCACATGGTGGCGACGCTGGCCACACCGAAGGGCACCACCGCCGCGCTGGCCGGTACCGGTGTGACCTCCGGCATCCAGGCGGCCAGCGGTGCGCCGTCCCCCATGACCCGCTGGGAGCGCGGCAACACCGACGCGAACAGCGTCAATGTCAACGCCGCAACCACGACTACAGCCGCCGCGAGGACCGGCCGACGGCTCATGGTCATCAGCCGTGCCGCTGTAGAGGGATCTCGGTTACCAGGTCGCGGTCAGCGACTCCTTCTTCTTCGCGGGCGCCGCGGAGGGCTCGGAGTGGACGGCGTTCGACGGCCCACGCCACGGCGAGGGCGAGGATAAACCCGGCGATGGCACCCGTGGCGACCAGCACCGGGTTGAGCTTCGCCTGCAGCGTGCCACGACCGGGGCGCTGCACCACTACCATCGTGACCGGTGCCGGGCCACCGCCCAGGGGACGTTCCAGCTCGTTGATCGTAGCGATCAGTTCGTCGCTCACCCCGTCGGCCAGCTTGGCCGCCGAGGCGGGGTCGGCATCATCGACGCTAATGTCCATGATGATCGTGCCCGACGGCACGTCGACGTTCAGATTCTGCCGCAATGTGTCGGCGTTGGTGCTCACCCCGGCCCGGGAAATCGCTTTGGACAGAACGTTCGAGCCCGACGCTAGCACCTTGTAGGTCAGCACACGTTGTTGACCGGCCAGCGTCGCCTGGTACACGTCGCCGACGTCGACTGAGTTGGTGGCGAGGAACAGCCGGTCGGTTGCGCGGTATTTGTCGGAGCGCGTCCAGCTGTAGAGAGCGCCCGCGCAGGCGCCGATAACCGTTGCCACAATCAGCACGATCGCATAACGCCTGAGCACAGTCATCGCCCCAATGCTACACAGGGGAAGGGTCACGATGATACAAACCGCTAACACTTCTGCGGTGGCACAGAACCGCAGTTCAGCGCGGTTGGCGCGGTACTATTTCACGGTCGAGGCAATGTCCGGCGGGCCAAGTCGATCGACGGGCTCCAGCCGGTGCTACGAAGGAAGCGCAGGCCGTTTTCCGACGCCCTATAGCATCGTGGCAAAGCCCTGAATTCGTCGAAGGGCAGGTGGGGTGTGCAGCGCAAGGTCTTTGCGCGTGTTCTGCTGGACAGCAGCCGCGCAATCGTCGTCGCTCTCATTCTAGGTGCCCTAGTGGGGCTGGTGTATTCGCTGGCCCAGCAGCCGGTCTACGCCGCGACCGCCCGCGTCTTGGTGGTGGCTGACCCCGACCAGGAACCGTTCGCTGTGCTTGGCGCGCTGTATCTTTCGCAGCAGCGGGCGCGTAGTTACGAATCGCTGCTGACCAGCCCCGCCCTGATGCAGCGATCGATCGACCAACACCGCCTGCCCACCACCGCGGAGGATCTGGGAAAGAACGTGACGATCACCTCGCCGCGGGGCACATCGCTGATCGACATCACGGTCAACGCCCCCACCGGCCAGCTCGCAGCCGATTACGCCACCGCCATCACGGTGGAGTTCGTCGACGCGACTTCGGAATTGGAAAAGAAGGGGGCCGTTCACCCCCGCGTCGTCGAGACCGCCGCCGTCCCGCCGCGTCCCTTACGTCCGCGAACGGCCGAGAACATCGCCAACGGCGCGCTGGCGCTGGCGCTGGCAGCGGCGGTAGCAAGTTTTTACCGCGCGCGCCGCAACCCCAAACTGAGTTGCTTGCCAAACATCCGCACCATCGGCGACGTGCCGGTGATCGGACGAATCGCGGTCGGCGAACGTACCAGCCTGGCGTGGGGGCGGTCCACGCGCCGGTCGATGGCCCGGATCAACTGCGAGGTTGACCGCATCGTCGAGCGGCTGATCGCGGCGGAACCTCCGGCGGGCGAGAACCCCCCAGCGCCCCAAGCCGCTCGTCGGGTGACACCACCTCCGGCCTTCCGTTACCTGCGAGCATGTTTCGGCGACGCCGCAGGTTGGCTGATTGTCGCCGTAGGCCACGAACACCACATCGACGCCGGCAAGTACACGCACGACCGCTGGGAAGAAGTGCTGAGTGACGTGCTGGCGTGCCGGCTGACCGAGTCGAAGGCTGCGGTGGGCACCGGTGCGCGGCCGATGTACGTCGGCATCATCTCGGCCGGATCGCGATGGAGCGAGGCGCGGCGATTCGCCGATGAGCTGCATGGGAACGACCGCGAGGCAGTGCTGGTGATTGCCAACGGGGTGAAAACGCGATCATCGCGTCGGCGGAGGCACGGTCATTGGCCCGTTCAATCCTGTTCGGGGGCTGTCACAGGTGGATCTCGGCTAACCGGTGTGCTTCGGGCGCCACAACCAGCGCGCGCATCCAGTCATGGTGGGCGGGCTGAGGACGAGGCAATGCGATGATGATCCTGATTCTTTTTGCGGCCATGGCGGCGATCTGGGTTGCGGTCGGCAACCCGCGCGCCCTGTTGCACCGCGAGGACCGTCTCACTGTCGTGTGGGTGTTCTTCGTAACTGCCTGGCCCTTCATCACCGGTTATCTTGTGGGCCCGCTGATTTGGGTGTCCCCCGACCAGGCCGGCAGAGTCTCGTCGGCACTGTTGTACACGCCCGGGGCGATCTGTTCACTGATCGTGCTGGTGCGCGGGTTGCGTGAGCCGCGCGTGCAAATCAGCCTGCCCGCCGCGCTGATAGGCACCTTGCTGCTGTTCTCAGCCGTCGCGGTTTGGTTCTCCGGACTTGTCCAAGTGCTCAATTTCATGATGGCCGGGGCGCTGTTTATGGGCGTCGTTCTCAAGCGTGGCGTGACGCCGGTGCGCACGCTGAGCGTGGCCGCGCTGGTGTCGCTGGCCACGATATCGGCCGCTGTGACACTCGCCGTCATCGTCAACCCCGGACGTGTCGTGGAACACTGCCGCGTCGACAAGTGTGGCGTTACCACGCAAGTGCTGACGTCGCCGTTCGCCGGGAACGGCAATGCGCTGGGGATAGCGACCGTGCTGCTGATCCCCTTCGCCTGCGCGAGCTTGACGCTGTGGCGCTGCCTGGTGCTGCTGGCCGGGGTCGGGGCGCTTCAACTGGTGGCTATGAGCAGGACCGCGATGTTCGCGCTCGTGACGGTCTCGATCGCGCTGCTGCTCATCAAGGTGAGCAAGACCTTGCAGTGGCAGCTTCGGGTGGCGTTCACTGCGCTGGCCGTCGGGTTCTGCGGGTCTGTCTTTCCGCTCTTCGTGAACTTCAGCGGGTCCTCGTACAGCGGCCGCGGCTACGTGTGGCAGGCGGGGCGCGACGCCATCGGGCAGGCGCCGGTGTTCGGCCACGGGCCCAGCTACTGGTATCTGATCGCCAAGACCGCGCTTTTCGACGCCAACTATTCACCCCACAACGGCTGGTACGACATACTGGTCGCGGTGGGCGCCTGGGGGGTGCTGGTCATCGTCGCGGGCGTGATCTTGCAACTTTCCACGACGGCGCATGCCGCGGTGCCGTTCCTGGTGACGTATTACGCGTGTGTGCTGTCGATCAACATGGACGAATCCGTCTACGTACCATACTTTTTGGGCTTTCTACCGCTCGCGGCGCTGCTTCCGCTGATGCTCTATGACCCGAAGTCGGCCGCCGATCGAGAACTGGAAGCCAACCTGGCCTTCGACCGCGCCGGAAGCGAGTGACACACAGATGGCCTCAAGCGACAATCAACGTAGCCCAGTTTCACCTCAAGAGGAAGTCGAGCGGACGAGCATCACAAAGAATGTTGGCACCATCGCCACGGTCCTTGTCCTATTGGCGTTGTATGCAACTGCGTGCGGCACCAGCACCGGCGCGCAGTTCTATACCGAGAAGATCAGCAAGTCGAGCTTCAAGGGCACCTGGGCCCTAATCCCCGACTCGGGAGTCCTTGCGTGCGAGGGCGGTGCCGTCACTTTTACCCCACCGGCACGAACGACACCTACGCGGTGAACGCAACGCCGGCGATGGTCCGCAACTGGAGTGATGGATAGTGCGCATCTGCGTCGTCAGTATCAACTATGCGCCGGAGGAGTCCGGTGCCGCTCCGTATAGCACCGGACTGGCCGTCGGCTTGGCGGCTCGCGGGCACGACGTCGAGGTTCTCACTGGGCTGCCGCACTATCCGGAGTGGCGCGTCAACCCGGCGTACCGTGGCCTGTCCGGGACGGCGAAAGCGATGGACGGCGTCGTGGTGCGACGCTTCGGCCACTACGTTCCCGCCAATCCGACGACGCGCAGCCGGCTGATATTCGAGACCACCTTCGGTGTCCGGGTGGTGTCAGCGCGCTGGGACAAGCCGGAACTCGTTCTCACGGTCAGTCCCTCACTGATCGCCAGCGCGATGGTCATCACCCGCTCGAGGATGGCCAACATTCCGGTGGGCCTCATCGTGCAGGACCTGTACGGAAAGGGTGTTGTCGAGACTGGCGCCGTGTCCGCCAGGATGGCCCAGCCGGCAGTGCGGTTTGAAGGTGCGGTCCTCAACCATGCGACGGGCACGGCCGTGGTCCACGACCGTTTCGCGGACGCGGCGATCAAGATGGGGGTGGACCCGAAGCGAGTCGCCGTCATCCGAAACTGGGCGCACATCGAATCACCAAGCGCTGTGAACACGGCAGAGGTACGCCTGAAGCACGGCTGGCAACCGCAGGAGCGCATTATTCTGCACAGCGGGAACATGGGCGCGAAGCAGGGCCTGGAAAACGTTGTTGCCGCGGCCCGACTCGCAGACGAGCGCGGCGTCAAGATCCGGTTCGTGCTCTTGGGCGACGGCAACCAGCGCAAGCTTTTGCAGCAATCGGCCAAAGGCGTGCAGCGGATCGAATTCAAGGATCCGCTAGAGGCTGAAGATTATCGTCAGGTGCTGGCCTGCGCCGACGTTCTGTTGGTCAACGAACTCCCAGGCGTGGGTGAGATGGCCGTACCGAGCAAGTTGACTTCCTACTTCTCCGCCGGCCGCCCGGTCCTGGCTGCAACAGACGCCAACGGTATTACCGCTGCGGAGATCCGGGACTCGGCGGCGGGCATCGTGGTACCGGCCGGCGATCCGGCGGCTCTGCTCGACACGGCGGTACATCTGGCTGACAACATCGACGTCGGCAAGCGACTCGGTATGTCCGGCCGGCACTACGCTCGCCGCCTGCTGAGTCCGGACCGAGCGCTGGACGAATACGAATGCTGGTGCTATCGGTTGGCGGGAAAGCGCGCGAGCTGAGGCGCGATATCCCCGCAATGGCTCCCCCGCTCCTGCTACTCCACACGAAAGCTTTCGTCGTCAAACGGTACTACCGGCATGTAGTTGTAAGTGCGATCCCAGAACTCCAATTTCTTGACCTCGCGAATGCAACGCGCGGGGGCCCCGCCGTAAAGACTGGAGACCGGCATGCTATCGCGATCCTTTGCCCTTGAGAGCACCGAACCCGCCGCGAGTTGTTCCGCGAACACCGTGATGACTACGACTCGGAGTGGGCGGCGATGCGGGCGATCGCTGGCCGGCTGGGGATGAGCGCTGAGATGCTGCGCAAGTGGGTGCGCCAGGCTGAGATCGATGCCGGTGAGCCGGCGGGGGTATCGAGCGAGGGGAAGCGCGAACTGCGCGAACTGCGTCGCAAGACCCGCGAGCTCGAGCAGACCATCGAAATACTGAACGTCGCAACGAGTTTCTTCGCGCGGGAGTGCGACCCGCGACATCATTGATTTGTGTGTTCATTGATGCCCACCGTGAGGAGTTCGGGGTCGTACCGGTCTGTCGTGGACTGGGGGTGCACGGTGTTCAGATCGCCCCAGGCACCTCCTGGGCGCACCGCTCCTCGGCCCCGTCGAAGTGGGCGCTGTGGGACACCACGATCAGCGAGATCTTGGTCGGCTACTACACGAGCCCGACGCCGAGGGGAAACGCCCGCCTGAGAGCCTCTACGGGAGCCTGAAGATGTGGGCGCACCTGGAGCGCCAGGGCATCCCGGTGGCCCGGCGCACGGTGGAACGGATCATCGGTCGAAGTCCCTCTTTCGTCCGCGCGGTCTGCTCTGAAAGAAGTCTCCCAAACTAATGGATGATTTAGACCATATAAAAGACCCTAAGTCTCTAATCCACGCATACGCCGTCTTATAGTATGTAGACTACCCCTCAAGTGCATCATCGGCATACACATATCGGTCGCAGCAGGCGCCGCAGTAACCGCGGCCCGCCGCCGGGTCGGCCTGCTTCCGCCGGGAGGAGCACATGTCGTTCGTGACCACACTGCCGGAGATGCTGGCGTTCGCGGCCGGAGACCCTGCAGGGCGTTGGCTCTGCAGTGGTCGCCGGGATACGCCGTGGTGGTACGCCCGCCAAGCCCGCGGGAGATCCTCAACGTCCGGCAAGCCGACGACATCGGCGTGGACATCATCACGGTGACGCACGACATGCTGGGCAAGCTGTCACTGTTCGGCAAGGACCTCGACGAATACTCGCTGGAGACGCTGAAAATGTTCGACAACGACGCGCGCGCCGCGGGGTACAGGCTGTGACCCGAGGCGACGCTCGCGTCCGACTGGCTCCGGACCGTCGCCGACCCGAGCCTGGGAAGGGATTCACTTCCTGGGCGACGAGGGACGATGAGGCTAGCCTTTTGAATCCACTAACGACTCTCCCTAACTCCTGGCGTCTTCCCCTGGTCGTGGGTGGCATTCTGCTGCTAACCGTCGCCCTCGTCTCAATTAACCTACCCTACGGTTTTTCGATGCGCCACGATGGGGAGACCGTAGTCCGCAATGGGATGCAATGGGCGCATCAAGGGTATGTTCGCAGCCGGACATGGGGGTACCCGGCCTATGAAGCCGTCATTTATCCGATCCTTTATTATTTTGGGACCTCTGCCGCCAAACTCTACTCGATGATGTTCTGCATCGGGAATGGCATTCTCTTTTTCCTGATAGCCCGCCGCATTAGCGGGGGAAATCTTTCCCTGGCGCTACCGGCTGGTTTGGGATTTCTGATCCTGCCGGTTACCATCATCACCGGGAACACGATCTTAGAGACCAGCCAAGGATTATTCTTTGCCCTGTGTGGACTGTGGTTCTTCGTACAGTATTTTGGGACCTGGCGGAAGCGAGACCTGTATTGGCTGGCCTTCTTCCTCGGTTTGGCGACTGCCACCCGACCCGATTACCTGATTTTTAGTGCCGCCGCGGTCGGAGTGCTGTTGCGGCGAGGTGATCTGCACAAGAATCGGGTTGGTTGGAAAGACTTGATCTTGTTCCCTGTGCTGTACCTAGCAGTCGGGCTTCTGCCCTATTTGCTGGTGTACGGCAACTTGTATGCCAGCCTATCGGTTGTCATACCAGATCCGCTTTCACGAAAGATCATCCGTGCAATTTTAGGCTTTGCCGCTTTGTGGGGAGTGCCAGCGATCCTTGTGACTGCAGCCGGCGGGTGGATCTACCGTAGTGGACTGCTCAACCGGCTCAAAATACTTCGTACTGATCCGCTAATCCTGCTGTTTGCTGCATCATTGGCGTTGTACGCTATCCGCTATGTGATGCTCCCGGACGAACTCGAATACATCTATGTCCTGGTTCCGCTCTTCTTGATCGTCCTGCTGAAGCTGCTACCGCACCAGGCTTTCTTCGTGGCCCTGATGCTGGCCTTGGGCTTGCCCAATATCGTGCAGGTTCACTTCTTTGACCGCGATCCGGTGACCAATGATAACCGTCTCAGCCTGGGCATTTCCCCCGGAGCCATTTATCAAGACCGTCAGATGCGGCTGCTAAATGAATATAAAGAACGTGAATTACCCGCTCTGTCCCAGCAAATCGCTGCCCGGTATGGACAGAAAGAGTTTATCGACCAGCAGTCAACTCTGCCGAACGCCCTTGTGATTATGCCGGAGGAAGACCTGCGTTATTACCGTGCTGATCGCATAGGTGGAGCACTCAACAAAGTTTTTCGTTCTCAAACCATAATTGTCTACCCACTGCCGCATAATTACGGTTGGAAGGCCTTCTCAGCCTTTCATGAATGGAAACCATTGACTCTGGACGATTTCCGTCAGGTAAAAAACCTGCCAGGATCGGCGAAGGACCGCTCATGATCATCACTCGGACGCCGCTGCGGATAACCCTCGGCGGCGGAGGCACCGACCTGCCGTCTTATTACGAGCGGTTTTGGGGGCGTTGTCGTCTCCGCGGCGGTCGACAAGCACATCTATGTCTCTTATATCTCTAGCAACGCCACGTTCACACCCGACCACTTCCTTAAGTACTCGGCCCTCGAGAGGGTTGAGCGGGCGGCCGATATAGAGCACCCGATCGTGCGCGAGGCCCTGCTGGCGCATGGCGTCGAACCGTCGGTGGAGTTGGTCAGCATGGCTGACATCCGGTCCGGCACCGGTCGGGGTTGCTCGGGGGCGTTCACCCTGACTTGGCTCACGAATCGGGATTGGCGGTAGTTGCAGCGGGTTGACCTGTTGCTTTTCGGCGTGGGGCTGGGGGATGTGCGCACTAAGTTCAGAGCGGGGATCGGGCGGCCCGGATTTGTCGGAGGTGGCTGCGATGATGACGTCATGTCGTCGACCGCATCTGCTGGCGCCGTGGTGGTCAGTCCTAGCGAGCGTCTTGAGGTGCTGTTCGAGGAGCTGGCGGAGTTGACCGGTCAGCGCAACGCGATTGATGGGCGCATCGTTGAGATCGTGGCCGAGATCGATCGCGACCAATTGTGCGGCGCCACCGGCGCGCGGTCGGTGCCGGCGTTGGTGGCCTGGAAGACCGGCTGCTCGCCGGCAAACGCCGACACGATCACCACCATCGCGAGCCGGCTGCAGGAGTTCCCACGCTGCGCTCAAGGCATGCGAGAGGGCCGGCTGTCGCTGGATCAGGTCGGCGTCATCGCGGCGCGGGCCGGCGAGGGATCCGATGAGCACTACGCGCAGCTGGCGCGTAGTGCCACGGTCACTCAGCTGCGCACCGCGGTCAAGCTGGAACCGCGACCCGAACCCGAGCCTTCCCCCGAGCCCGAGCGCTCGATCACCGCGACCACCAACGAGCAGGGCAGCTGCTACCGGATCACCCTTGCCCACCATGACGCCGCGAAGTTCGACGCCGCCTTGGCGTCTCATCGTGATGCGCTTTTCGCCGAGTGGAAGCACGATCACGGCGATGGCGCGGGCGGTTGCGATCAGCGGCCCCCGTTGCCGACCACCGCCGAGGCGTTTATGCGCCTGGTCGAGGCGGGATGGGACGCCGAGGCGGCCCGCCGGCCACACGGGCAGCACACCACCGTGGTGGTGCACCTCGACGTTGAGCAGCGCGCTGCGGCGCTGCATCTGGGTCCGCTGCTCACCGACGCCGAACGCCGATACCTGACCTGTGATGCCACGTGTGAAGTCTGGTTCGAACGTCACGGCGAGGTCATTGGTGCCGGCCGGGCGACCCGGCTGATCAACCGGCGGCTTCGCCGCGCGCTGGAGTATCGCCACCGCATGTGCGCGGTTCCTGGCTGTGGTGCCACCCGTGGTCTGCACGCCCATCACATCCGGCACTGGGAAGACGGCGGCCCCACGGAGTTGGCCAACCTGGTGCTGCTATGTCCTTATCATCACCGGTTGCACCATCGTGGTGTCATCACCATCACCGGACCCGCAGGGGCTCTCATCGTCACCGACAACGCCGGCCGATTACTGAGCCCGGGATCGTTGGCGCGCCCGCCAACCCAACCCCCGCCCGCGGTGGCGCCC
>Ga0335076_10003529_pt1 | contig 15728 bp, 17 predicted proteins | sample Lox_Sample_25_FD_206717 | JGI IMG/M metagenome (GOLD analysis project Ga0335076, IMG submission 206717) | Soil microbial communities from Loxahatchee National Wildlife Refuge, Florida, United States - Lox_Sample_2.5 | ecosystem: Environmental > Terrestrial > Soil > Wetlands | place: USA...
GTGTCCCCTCTCCCGCGGAGCGGGAGAGGGTTAGGGTGAGGGCCCGTGACTCCGACCCTCAAAACATGTCTCTCAACCGCTCGCTCGCCAAACCTAGTGCTCCCTGGCGTCGCGCCCTTGGCTCTCCGCCGCCCTGCTCTTGGGCCGACCGCGGAGTCGCACACCCTAACCCTCTCCCGCTCCGCGGGAGAGGGGACTCATTCTGTGCGACCTACTTGAACCCGTGGCGCTTCCAGAGCGGGGCGATCTTCGGGTCGGAGGAGACGGCGCGGGTGATGGCCTGGAGGCGCGGCGACGTGATCGGCTCCGGGGACCAGTCGAGCAGCATGGCGAGGTAGACGTCGGCCATGGTCATCGCGGCGCCGCAGAGGAAGGGCGCGCGCGCCAGCACATCGTCGAGGACGGCGAAGCTCTTCTTCATGTGCGCGGCGCCGGCGGCCTTGACGGCCGGCGCGCCGGCGGGATCGGTGGTGTAGCGCTCGCTGTAGAAGTAGCGCAGGTCGCTCTCGTAGATGTTGGCGGCCAAGAAGACCATCCAGCGCAGGAATTGCGCGTGCGCCGGCGTGCCCGGCTTCGGCGCCAGGCCCTTGTCCGGGAACGCGTCGGCGAGATGCACGACGATGGCGGCCGATTCCGTCATCACGCTGCCGTCCGGCAGCTTGAGCGTCGGGACCTGCCGCATCGGGTTGATGGCGACGAACTCCGGCTTGTTCTGCTCGCCCTTGGCGGTGTCGATCGTGACCGTCTCGAAAGCCGCGCCGGCCTTCACGAGCGCCGCCTCGACCGCGAATCCGCCGGACCCGTCGTGACTGTAGAGCGTGTAGGCCATGCCATCCCCTCCCGTGTTTCTCGTTGTCGCGCGGGCGGCAGGCTAGTGCATCGCCCGGCTCCGGTCGAGACCGTCCCTGAACCGTGTCACCACAAAGGCACGACGGACACAAAGGATGGTCTCGGATGAACACGGATAAGCACAGACAACCGTGAATGGGTTGACTGCGCGCCCTCGGCGCGCGGGAGCCCCGTCTGTGTCTCTTCGTGTCCTTCGTGCCTTTGTGGTGAACCTCTTCACGCGCAGGCGGCGGACGGGGCGGCGGCGAGACGGTCGCGGGCTTCGGCCACGATCTCGAAGGAGCGCAGGCGGGCGGCGTGGTCGAACATCTGCGCCGTCACCATGATCTCGTCGGCCTGATGCTCGGCGATGAAGGCGGCGAGGCCGCGCTGCACCGTCTCCGGCGAGCCGACGATGGCATAGCGCAGCGAGTGCGCGAGGCCGGCCGTTTCCATCGGCGACCATAGCCCTTCCGTGCTGTCGACCGGCGGCGGCAGGGGGCCGGGGCGGCCGCTGCGGAGGTTGACGAAGGCCTGCTGCAGCGAGGTGAAGTGGCGGCGCGCCTCGGCGTCGGTGGCGGCGGCGAAGACGTTGAGGCCGAGCATGACGTAGGGGCGCTCGAGCTGCGCCGACGGCTGGAAGCGGTCGCGGTAGATCGCGAGCGCGTCCTCGAGGTGATCGGGCGCGAAATGCGAGGCGAAGGCGAAGGGGAGGCCGAGCATGGCGGCGAGCTGGGCGCTGAAGAGGCTCGATCCCAGCAGCCAGATCGGCACCTTGAGGCCGGCGCCGGGCACTGCGCGCACGGCCTGTCCGGGCGCCGCCGGCTGGAAGTAGCCCTGCAGCTCGATCACGTCCTGCGGGAAGTTGTCGGCGCCCGCCATGTAGCGTCGCAGCGCCCGGGCCGTGGTCTGGTCGGTGCCGGGGGCGCGGCCGAGGCCGAGGTCGATGCGACCGGGGTAGAGCGATTCGAGGGTGCCGAACTGTTCGGCCACGACCAGCGGCGCATGGTTCGGCAGCATGATGCCGCCGGAGCCGACGCGGATCGTCGAGGTGCCGCCGGCGACATGGCCGATGACGACGGCGGTGGCGGCGCTGGCGATGCCCGGCATGTTGTGATGCTCGGCCAGCCAGTAGCGGCGGTAGCCGAGGCGCTCGGCGTGGCGGGCGAGGTCAAGCGTGTTGGCGAGCGCCCGCGCGGCGTCGCCGCCGGCGATGATCGGCGAGAGGTCGAGGACGGAAAAGGGGATCATGCGGCTAATTGCTCCTGGATGCCACGCCTCGTTCCGATATAGGCGGTCTGCGGCCGCGATGCATCTTGTCAGGAGACGGCAGGACGCTCCGGCCGGCACCTTGCACTGCGCGGAAGAGACCGCATCTGTGCAGGAACCCCGCCGCGCGCCGGGCGTTTGAAGGGCATGATGACCAATCGGGAGATCGAGCGCTGCGCCCGCGAGCTGATCGAGCGGCACGGCCCCACGGCCGCGGCGAGGGCGGAGGCGCGCGCCGGCGAAGCCGCGAGCGCCGGCGATGACGCGGCGCAGGCGGAGTGGCAGAAGGTCGCCGCCCGCATCCGCGACCTCCGGGCCGGGACGATTCCGAAGTCGTTCTGCTGACGCACCCCCTTTATTGATTCTCCCGCGGAAGCGGGGGACCAGGGCAAGCGACGTGCGGTGGCCCCTGGACCCCCGCTTTCGCGGGGGAATCACATTGGAGGGAAACGGGGCGGGTGCGCTACTTCGACTTGTCGGGCTTCTGCGGGTTCAGGCTGTCGAGGCGGCGCTGGAGGGAGTCGAGCTGGCTCTTGAGGTCGGCGAGCGAGGCCGTATCGGGGGTGGCGGGGGGCGCTTCACCGGTCTCGGAATTGCCGGGAACGCCTTGGAAGGGGGCGAACATCTTGAGGGCGCGCTCGAAAAAGGCGATGTTCTGCTTGCCCAGGTCCTCGAAGCGGCCGAAGGGGAAGATGCCGCCGAAGGTGTCGCGCATGTAGTTGCGCATCTGCTCCTGGTTGCGGGCGAAGTACTCCATGGTGTGCTCGAGGTAGCGCGGCACCAGGAACTGCAGGTTGTCGCCGTAGAAGCTGATGAGCTGGCGCAGGAAGTTGATTGGCAGCAGGTTCTGCCCGCCCTTCGATTCTTCCTCGACGATGATCTGGGTGAGGACCGAGCGGGTGATGTCGTCGCCGGACTTGGCGTCGTAGACGGCGAACTCGACGCCGTCCTTCACCATCTGGCAGAGATGGTCGAGCGTCACGTAGCTGCTGGTCGCCGTGTTGTAGAGCCGCCGGTTCGCGTACTTCTTGATGATGACGGCGTTCTTGTCGGCGCCGGTTTCGGCCATGCGCAAATCACTCCGATTAGCTGAGCACCCGCCAGCATAGCAGGATTTCCCTTTCCTTGTGCAATGCATTACAGCCTTGTTGCAACGCGACAGAGGCGGTCGCGGCGGAGCGCATGGCACGGTGCGGCCCCAATCCCTATAGTGCCGGGCCATGACGGACGTCCCGGATCTGGATGGGCTCGCGCGCCGCTACCTCGACCTCTGGGAGGAGCAGGCGATCGCCTGGGCCGGCGATGCAACGCTGGCGGACAGCATCCGCCTGTGGCTCGGATTCGCCGGCGCGGCGAAGGGGACGGGGGCTGAGAGCCAAGGGGACGGTGGCGATGGGCGAGCGGACGACATCGGCGGGCGACGGCAGCCCGAGCCCGGGGCCACGGCTCGGGCCGCGCCCGCTGCCGGTGCACCTGGCGATGGCGACGATGACGTGGCTCGGCTCGCGCGCCGCCTTGCCGCTCTTGAGCAGCGACTCGCCCGCCTGGAGGCCGGAGTTCCGCCCGGCGCTGGCCGCGATCGCGCAGGCGCTGCAGGGCGCCGAGGCAAGGGCGTTCGCCGCCGCCGTCGACCGCGCGATTGACGAGCGCTACCACCGGCTCGTCGCCGGCATCGAGGCCTACCGCCGCCACCCCTATCAGCGCGCGCTCCGAGAGCCGGCGGTCCTCTGGCAGGAGGGCAGCACGCGGCTGCTCGACTATCGCGCGCCCGGCGCGAATGCCGCCGGCCCGACTTTGCTGGTCGTGCCTTCGCTTATCAACCGCGCCTACATCCTCGACCTGACGCCGGCGCGCAGCCTGCTGCGCAGCCTCGCCGCCGCGGGCACGCGTCCGCTGCTGGTCGATTGGGGCCCGCCTGGCGCGCTCGAGCGCGGCTTCGGCTTGACCGAATACATCGCCGGCCGCCTGGAGCGGACGCTCGATGCCGCGCTCGCTGCGGCCAGGGGACCGGTCGTGCTCGTCGGCTATTGCATGGGCGGCCTGCTGGCGCTGGCGCTGGCGCTCAGACGGCGGCGCGACGTGGCCGCGCTCGCCTGCCTGGCGACGCCCTGGGACTTCCACGCCGAGCGGGCCTCGCAGGCGAAGCTGTTGGGCGCCACCATCGGCACCTTCGGGCCGCTCATCGCCAACATCGGCGAACTGCCGGTGGATGCGATCCAGGCGCTCTTCGCCGGCGTCGATCCGTTCCAGGTGATCCGCAAGTTCGTCGGCTTCGCGGAACTCGATCCCGGCTCGGAACGCGCGGAGCTCTTCGTCGCCGTCGAGGACTGGCTCAACGACGGCGTGCCGCTGGCGGCCGGCGTCGCCCGCGAATGCCTCGGCGGCTGGTACGGCGACAACCTGACGGGGCGCAACCAGTGGCGTGTGGCCGGCGAACTCGTGCGGCCGATCGAGCTGTCGCTGCCGAGCCTGGTGGTCATTCCCGACCATGACCGTATCGTGCCGCCGGCGGCGGCGCTGGCGCTGGCGCGCGCGCTGCCGGGCGCGGAGCAGTTGCGGCCGGCGGCCGGCCACATCGGCATGATCGTCGGCGCCGGCGCGGTCGAGCGCCTCTACCAGCCGCTCGCCCGCTGGCTGCAGCACTTCGGCGGCGAAACGCCCCGGCCGCGTGCGCGGCGGCGGGCAAGGACTCGCTTGTCGACCCTGGACACCCCACCTATGCTCCGGCATAAGCCAGCCAATCCCGAGGTGAAGGAGTGAAGCGATGACCGAAGTCGTAATCGTCGGCGCGGCGCGGACGCCGATCGGCGCGTTCAACGGGGCCCTCAGCGGCGTAGCCGCCTCCTACCTCGGACAGGTTGCCATCACCGAGGCGCTGAAGCGCGCCAAGGTCGAGCCGGGCCAGGTGACCGAGGTCATCCTCGGCCAGATCCTCACCGCCGGAACCGGCCAGAATCCGGCGCGCCAGGCGGCTATCGCCGCCGGCATCCCGGTCGAGAAGACCGCCTATGCCATCAACCAGCTCTGCGGCTCGGGCTTGCGCGCGGTGGCGCTCGGCGCCCAGGCGATCCAGGTCGGCGACAGCGAGATCGTCGTCGCCGGCGGCCAGGAGAGCATGAGCCAGGCGCCGCACTGCATGCATCTGCGCAACGGCACCAAGATGGGCGACACGCAGATGGTCGACACGATGATCAAGGACGGCCTGTGGGACGCCTTCAACGGCTACCACATGGGCAACACGGCCGAGAACGTCGCGCAGAAATGGCAGATCACGCGCGAGCAGCAGGACCAGTTCGCCGCCGCCTCGCAGCAGAAGGCGGAAGCGGCGCAGAAGTCTGGCCGCTTCAAGGACGAGATCGTCCCCGTCAAGATCCAGGCCCGCAAGGGCGACATCCTCGTCGAGGCCGACGAGTATCCGAAGCACGGCACGACGGCCGAGGGGCTCGCCAAGCTGCGCCCGGCCTTCGACAAGAACGGCAGCGTCACGGCCGGCAACGCCTCCGGCATCAACGACGGCGCCGCCGCGCTCGTGCTGATGTCGGCCAAGGAGGCGGACCGGCGCGGCTTCAAGCCGCTCGCCCGCATCGTCTCCTGGGCGACGGCCGGCGTCGATCCGGCGATCATGGGCTCGGGGCCGATCCCGGCGAGCCGCGCCGCTCTCGCCAAGGCCGGCTGGAAGCACCAGGATCTCGACCTCGTCGAGGCCAACGAGGCCTTCGCCGCGCAGGCCTGCGCCGTCAACAAGGACCTCGGCTGGGATACCTCGAAGGTGAACGTCAACGGCGGCGCCATCGCCCTCGGCCATCCGATCGGCGCCTCGGGCGCGCGCGTCCTGGTGACGCTGCTGCACGAGATGCAGAAGCGCGGCGCCCACAAGGGCCTGGCGACACTCTGCATCGGCGGCGGCATGGGCATCGCGCTCTGCGTCGAACGCTGAGCGCGCCAAAGAATTGATCTGGCGCAAGGAACGTCGCCGCCGTCCTTGCGCATCCTTTCGCCTCGGAAGCAAGCAACGAGCGGCGCTAGGCTAGGGAGGACGACACATGGCTCGGGTCGCAATCGTGACCGGCGGAACCCGCGGCATCGGCAAGGCCATCGCGGTGGCCCTCAAGCAGGGCGGCTACAAGGTCGCCGCCGCCTATCAGGGCAACGACGCGGCGGCGAAGGCGTTCACCGCCGAGACCGGCATTCCCGCCTACAAGTTCGACGTGGCCGATTTCGCGCAATGCGAGGCGGCGGTGAAGAAGATCGTGGCGGACGTCGGTCCCGTCGACATCCTCGTCAACAACGCCGGCATCACGCGCGACGGCACGATGCACCGGATGACGCCGCAGCAATGGGGCGAGGTGATCCAGACCAACCTCACCTCCTGCTTCAACATGTGCCGCTGCGTCATCGACGGCATGCGCGAACGCAGCTTCGGCCGCATCGTCAACATCGGCTCGATCAACGGCCAGGCCGGGCAATACGGCCAGGTCAACTACGCCGCCGCGAAATCCGGCATCCACGGCTTCACCAAGGCGCTGGCCCAGGAAGGCGCCGCCAAGGGCATCACCGTCAACGCCATCGCCCCGGGCTACATCGACACCGACATGGTGCGGGCGGTGCCGGCGAACGTGCTGGAGAAGATTGTCGCCAAGATTCCCGTCGGCCGCCTCGGCAAGGCCGAGGAGATCGCCCGCGGCGTGCTGTTCCTGGTTGCCGACGACGGCGGCTTCATCACGGGATCGACGCTTTCCATCAACGGCGGCCAGCACATGTACTGATGCACGGACGGGTGAAGCTCAAGAAGTCGCATCGGGTCGGCGAACGGCCGCCCTTCGATTGCGTGGCCCTGGTCCTGCAGGGCGGCGGCGCGCTTGGCGCCTACCAGGCCGGCGTCTATCAGGCGCTCAGCGAGGCCGAGGTGCCGCTCGACTGGATCGCCGGCATCTCTATCGGGGCGATCAATAGCGCGATCATCGCCGGCAATCCGCCGGAACGGCGCGTCGAGCGCCTGCGCGAATTCTGGGAGACCGTGACGTCGGACTACAGGTTCGACTGGGCACAGGCCAACTGGCCGCAGCTCTTCGAGGGCGATTTCCCGAACGCGGCCTTCACGAAGTTCGGCTCGCTCATGAGCGCGCTGCGCGGGCAGCCGGGATTCTTCACGCCGCGCGTCCCGTTGCCCTGGCTGCAGCCGCTGGGGTCGCTGGCGGCCACCAGCTACTACGACACGACCGACCTCAGGGCGACGCTCGAACGGCTCGTCGATTTCGACCGCATCAACAAGGAGCACGAAAAGCTTCGCTTTTCGGTCGGCGCGGTGAATGTGCTGAGCGGCAACTTCATCTATTTCGACAACACCACCCACACGATCCGCCCCGAGCACGTCATCGCCAGCGGCTCGCTGCCCCCGGGATTCGCGGCCACCGAGATCGACGGGCAGTACTACTGGGACGGCGGGCTGGTCTCCAACACGCCGCTGCAATGGGTGCTCGACACCGAGCCGCGCCTCGACACGCTCGCCTTCCAGATCGACCTGTGGAGCGCGCGCGGGGAATTCCCGACCGACCTTGAAGAGGTCGAGGAGCGGCAGAAGGAGATCCGCTATTCGAGCCGCACCCGCATGACCACCGACTACATGAAGCGCCTGCAGCGGGCGCGGCGGGCGCTCGCCACGCTTCTCAAGAAGCTGCCGAAGAACCTTCAGGACGATCCCGAGGTGGAGGTGCTGCGGCCGCTCGCCGACAGCAAAGTGTGCAACATCGTGCATCTCATCTATCGCAGCCGCGCCTACGAGAACGACGCCAAGGACTACGACTTTTCGCGCTCGAGCATGCTCGGCCACTGGCAGGCCGGATACAACGACGCCGTGCGCACCCTGCGCCATCCGCAGATCTTCGAGCGGCCGCCGGTGCTCGAGGGCATCCACACCTTCGACCTCACGCGCGACGGCGACGACTGAACCGGGACCAGCGACGTTGCGTCCTTCGACAAGCTCAGGATGAGGTGGTTTCTTACTGCCACGAAGAGTCACCCTCATCCTGAGCTTGTCGAAGGACGCACGATGACGATGCAGGTCTCAAATCTGTGAATCCGCCGATCTGGTCTGCGCCGGGCCGGTTCACGGCCCAGCCGGTTCACAGCCCAGAAGGAGAATCGCCATGAACGAGGACGAGGTGCGCCGCCGCGCATTCGCCATGCCGCTCACGAACCCGGCCTTTCCGGTCGGCCCCTACCGGTTCATCGACCGCGAATACCTGATCATCACCTATCGCACCGACCCCGACCGGCTGCGCGCCGTCGTGCCGGGGCCGCTCGAGATCGATCCGAAGAATCCGGTCGTGAAGTACGAGTTCATCCGCATGCCCGATTCGACCGGCTTCGGCGACTACACCGAGACCGGCCAGGTCATCCCGGTGACCTTCCGCGGCAAGCCGGGTGGGTACACCCACGCGATGTTCTTGAACGACCATCCGCCGATCGCCGGCGGGCGCGAACTCTGGGGCTTCCCCAAGAAGCTGGCGGCGCCGACGCTGCACAAGGAGATCGATACGCTCGTCGGCACGCTCGACTACGGCCCGGTGCGGGTGGTGACGGGGACCATGGGCTACAAGCACGTCGCCGCCGACCTCGCCGCCGTCAAGGCGTCGCTGGCGGCGCCCAACTATCTCCTCAAGATCATCCCGCATGTCGACGGCACGGCGCGCATCTGCGAGCTGGTCGAATATTTCCTCGAGGACGTGACGGTGAAGGGCGCCTGGACCGGCCCGGCCGCGCTCGAGCTGCACGCCCATGCGCTGGCGCCCGTGGCCGACCTGCCGGTGCTCGAGGTCGTCTCCGGCATCCACATCCTGGCCGACCTGACGCTTGGCCTCGGCCACGTCATCCACGACTATCTGGCGGCGCCGGCCAAGCGCTGAACGTCAACGATCCGGAGGCCTCGCATGTCCGCCGTCACGCCGATCGAGTATGCCGACGCCCCGCCCGAAGTGCGCGCCGTCTATGACGACATCATGGCGACGCGCAAGATCGACTGGATCAACAATTTCTGGAAGGTGCTGGCGCACCACCCGCCGACGCTGAAGCGCACCTGGGAGAGCATCAAGCAGATCATGGCGCCGGGCGCGCTCGATCCGCTGGTCAAGGAGATGCTCTATCTCGCCGTCAGCGTCACCAACAACTGCGAGTACTGCATCGCCTCGCACACGGCGGCCGCGCGCAAGGCCGGCATGACCGAGACGCAGTTCGCCGAGCTGCTGGCGGTGGTCGGCATGGCCAACGAGACCAACCGCCTCGCCAACGGCTACCGGGTGGAGACCGACGAGCGCTTCAAAGGCGGGTTCTGAGGCGCGTAAGGCACCCTCCTTCTTCGTGATTCCCCCGCGCAGGCGAGGGTCCAGGGTCGCCGCGCTGCCACGTGCCCCTGGGCCCCCGCTTTCGCGGGGGAATCAATAGGAATTTCAGCTTAGGAACGACCCATCAGCGAACGACGCGTCAGCCGCCCGTCTCGCGGCGGTGCAGGTCGACGAGGGCTGCCATGCTCGGGACTTCCCAGTCCGGCTTGACGGGCTGGTCCGGCGCGCGCGTGGCGCCGAAGCCGCCGCCCCTGGCGGCGCGGCGGTGGATCCAGGCGGTAGCGAGGCCGAAGCGCTTGGCCGGCACGTGGTCGTGGTGGAGGCTTTCGGCCGTGTGCAGCAGGCGGTCCTTCGTCACGCCCAGCGGCGCCAGGCGCTCGAGCAGGACCTCGAAGTTGCGGGGCGTCGGCTTGTAGGAGCCGACATCCTGGGCCGTGACGATCAGGTCGAACGCGACGCCGAGCTTGCGGTTGCTGTGGGCGAAGGAGGTGCGGTCGACGTTGGAGAGGATCGCGAGCTTGTAGTGGCGCTTGAGATAGGCGAGTGCCTCGGCGCTGTCGGGAAACGCCGGCCAGTCCTTGATGGATTGTCCGAACGCGCGCGCTTCCGCATCGCTGACCGCGGCGCCGAGTTCCTTGCCGACGGCGCGGAACGCGTCGGCCAGGATGTCCGGGTAGAGGGCGGCGGGCCGCTCCGTCTGCAGCCGCGGTTCGATGCGGCTGAAGGCGGCGAGCAGCTGATCGTCGGTGGCCTTGAGGCCATGGCGGTCCGCCCACGGGCGCAACGTCGCCAGGATGCCCGCTTCCCAATCGATGAGCGTGCCGTAGCAGTCGAAGGACAAGGCGGCGAAGTCGGCGAGGCGCATGGCGGTTCTCCCTGATCGTCGGGATGTTCTACGCCTAGGTCGCCTCGCTGTCTTGGCCGGGCCTCCGATTTCCTTGACCGGCGCTACGGCGCAGCGGTCCGCAGGCGCCGCCGATAGGCCGCCGGCGTGGTGTGGCGCCGCCGCCGCATGCTGCGGGTGAGCACGCTCTGATCGGCATGCCCGGTCTCGAACGCGATGGCGCCGATGGCGGCGTCGCCCTCGCCGAGCAGGCGCATGGCCCGGTCGAGCCGCACCTGCTGCAGGAACTCCATGGGGGAGGTCTGCAGACAGCGCTCGAACAGGGCGTGGAGATGACTGGCGCTGCAGCAGGCGGCCGCCGCGATCTCGGCCACGGTGAGCGGGCGCCGGTGCTGCGCGCGGATGAAGGCGACGGCGCGGCTCAGCTGCCGCGGCGGCGGCGCCTTCGCGTCGCCCGCGCGCTCCGCCAGGGCCGCCAACAGGATGTCGCCCCAGCGCCGGTCGCGCGCCAACGCCTCCGGGCGGCGGTCCAGCTCGAACCCGAGGAAATCGACGAGATGCTGCAGCCCCGCGTCATAGGCCAGGAACGGCTGGCGCTCGGCGCGCGCGGACAGTCGCGAGAGACCGCCGTCGTCGCCGCCCGCCGTCCAGTCGAGCACGACGAAGCTGTTGCGGCCCGTGGCCTCGCAGCCGTGCGTTTCGCCGGCGGCGATCAGCGCGGCCTGGCAGCCGGCGACGCGCCCGCCCCTGCCGCCGACCTCCATCTCCAGCGTGCCCTCGACCGGGAGCACGACCTGGTGAAAGGGATGGCTGTGGCGGAGCGTCTGCGCGTCGTAGGAACGGAGGGACAGAGTGAGAGCTTGCGCCATGGTGACCGTCCTGTCGTGATGCCTCAACCCGGGGCCCAGCCGGGCGGCGCCATCTCGAAGCTGCTGAATTCGAACGCTGGCGCCACGATGCAGCTCACCAGCGTCCAATTGCCCAGACTCCTCGCCGTCTGCCAGGCGCCGGCCGGTACGACCGCCTGCGGCCGCTCGCCGGCCGCGATGTCAGGACCGAGCCGGTGACGTTCCTGGCGCTTGCCATCCGGGGACAGAGTCAGGGCGAGCGCGGCGCCGGCATGGTGAGCCCACACCTCGACCGCGTCGGTGACGCGGTGCCAGCGAGACTCTTCGCCGGCGCACAGCAGATAGTAGATCGCCGTGGCGTCGCCACGGCCACCTTGCGGCGGACGATGGCGATAGGTCTCGACGAACCGGCCGCCCTCGGGATGCGGTTGCAGGCCGAGGCTCGTAGCGATCGCGGCCGCCTCGCCGCTCAAGTCATGTCCTTCGCGACCGTTGCCGTCATCGACGGACGCTTGGCGAATTCCTCGTACCAGCGTGCGAGGTTCGGGCGGCCGTTGCGCCAGTTCTCGGCGGCGAAGCGGAAGTCCAGGTAGCCGAGGGCGCAGCCGATGGCGATGTGGCCAAGGGTGGTACGCTTGGCGGTCGCCTTGCCGAGGTCTTTGACCTCCTTCTCCAGCGCGTCGAGCGCGCGGGCGACGGTGTTCTTCTGCTTCTCGTCCCAGGTAGCCGATCGCTCGTTGGCCGGCCGCGCGCCCTCGTAGCGGCGCAGCAGCGCGGCGTCGAGCAGCCCGTCGGCCAGGGCCTGGCGGCGCAGCACGGTCCAGCGCGCCTTGCCGCGGGCCGGGATGAACTTGGGGCGGCGGTGCAGGCTGTCGAGGTACTCGCAGATGACCGGCGAATCGAAGAACACCTGCCCGTCCTTCGCCGTCAGCGCGGGTATCTTGCCGAGCGGATTGTCCTTCGCGAGCCCGCTCGCCGGGTCAGCCGTCGCCGTGGGAACGATTTCGATGCGGCCGGCGAGGCCGGCCTCATGCGCCAGCACCAGGCATTTGCGCACATAGGGACTCGCGGGCGAGTAGCGGAGTTTCATCGACGCTTGCTCCTTCTCAGAAATTGTCCTTGCGGCGGCGGACCTCGGCGAAGACGGCGACCGGCTCGGCGCCGGCCATGCCGACGGCCTCGGCGACGCTCGGTTCGTCGGCGCGCAGGAACGGGTTGGCCGCCCGCTCGTCGCCCATCGTCGAGGGGATGGTGGCGCGGCGGCTGGCGCGGGCCTCGTCGACGCGGCGCTGGCGCATGACGAGCGCGGGGTTCTTCGGCTCGATGGTCATGGCGAAGCGGGCATTGGCCTGTGTGTATTCGTGGCCGCAATAGACGCGCGTTTCCGGCGGCAGCCGGCGCAGCTTGTCGAGCGAGGACCACATCTGCTCCGGCGTGCCCTCGAACATGCGGCCGCAGCCGAGCGAGAAAAGCGTGTCGCCGCAGAACAGGGCCTGCTCCTCGGGAAACCAGTAGGCGATGTGCCCGCGCGTGTGCCCGGGGATGAACAGGATCTCGGCGACGGCGCCGCCGAGCGCCAGGCGGTCGCCCTCGGCCACGCCGGCGTCGATGGCCGGGATGCGGTCCTGGTCGTAGGCCGGGCCGATGACCATGCAGTTGGTCGCCCGCTTGATCTCGAGATTGCCGCCGGTGTGGTCCCAGTGGTGGTGCGTGCTCAGCACGTGCGTAAGGCGCCAGCCGCGGGCGCGGGCGACCGCCAGCACGGGTGCGGCCTCCGACGGATCGACGACCGCGGTCGTCCCGGTGGCCTCGTCGTGCAGCAGGTAGGCGTAGTTGTCCTTCAGCAGCGGGACGAGTTCGATCGCAAGCGTCGCCATGGCGGCGGCAAGCTAGCATCGACCATCGCCGCTGGCCACCCCGGGGGATGCTGGGACTCAGTGCGGGTCGATGTGGAAGTGGTCGCGCCGCTTGCGGAGTTCGGTGAAGACCTCGACGGGCGAGGCGCCTTCCAGCCCGACCGCCCGCGCGATGCGCGGATCGTCGACGCGCAGGAAGGGGTTGGTGACGTGTTCGTCTTCCAGCTTCGCCGGCACCGAGGCGACGCCCGCGGCACTGACGACGTCGAAGCGATTGCTTCGCGTCTGCAGCCAGAGATTGTCGCGATCGATCGCAAGGGCGAAGCGGGCGTTGGCACGCGAGCATTCGAAGCCGGAATAGATCAGCGTCTCCGCCGGCAGCTCGCGGATGAGGGCGAGCGAGCGCCACATCTCCTGCGGGGTGCCCTCGGAGAGGCGTCCGCAGCCGAGGGGGGACAGCGTATCGCCGCAGAACAAGACCCCGGCGCTCGAAAACCAGTAGGCCAGGTGGCCGACCGTATGGCCGGGCACCGCCAGGACGTCGGCCCTGAGATTGCCGAGCCGGAAGGTTTCGCCGCCCTGGTACGCGACGTCGATGGCGGCGATGCGGTCGGCCTCGGCGGCCGGTCCATGCACGGTGCAGCGGGTGGCCCGCTTGATCGCGGCCGCGCCGACGGCGTTGTGATGATGGGTGATGATGACATGCCGGATGGTCCAGCCCTGCGCCCGGGCCAGCCCGATGATCGGGCCGGCATCGGTCGGATCGACGACGGCGCTGTCGCCGCTGGTGCGATCGTGCAACAGGAAGGCGTAGTGGCGCCGGAAGGTCGGAATGACGCTGATCCGCAGCGCATGTCCAGGTGCAATGACGTCCCGCGCGTCCACGGCGCCCTGCTGCAGCGGCTTTCCCTCCGCCCCGGCGAATCGACTTGCCCGCTCGGGCGAACGCAAGAGCCAGGAGAGCGGCGACGAGAGCATCGGTCGTGGATCTCCGTTCGATCGCGGCCGCCGGCGGAAAGCAACGAGGCGGCGCGGCCCGGATCGCATGCGGCCGTCTCGCTGTAGGCCCCGAATCGATAACAAAAGGTTATGCACCGCCGCGGAAGCAAGGATGTTGCGGGTCGGCCTGGCGGGGGCGTAGAGATCGCACGGCCCTTTGTCGCAAATACGCGTCTAACCCCGCTTTTCCGCGGCCGTCGATCTGCTATGATCGGGGCTGTGTGGAACGACATCGTCGATTTGCGGGACTTCTATGAGACGCGGCTGGGGCAGGTAGCGCGCCACCTGATCCGCCGGCGGATCCGCAGCATCTGGCCCGACCTGCAAGGACAGTCGCTGCTGGGCCTTGGCTATGCCACCCCCTACCTGCGGCAGTTCCGCGACGAGGCCGAGCGCGTGCTGGCCGTCATGCCGGCGGGCCAGGGTGTGCTGCCGTGGCCGCCGGACGAGCCGAACTCGGTGGCGCTTGCCGACGAGACCGAGCTGCCGCTGCCCGACGTGTCGTTCGACCGCGTCCTGCTCGTGCACGGCCTCGAATGCGGCGAGCATACGCGCGACATGCTGCGCGAGGTCTGGCGCGTCATGTCGGGCGGCGGGCGGCTGCTCATCGTCGTACCCAACCGGCGCGGCATCTGGGCGCGCATGGACCGCACGCCGTTCGGCCAGGGCCATCCCTATTCGCCGCCGCAGTTGTCGCGCCTGCTGCGCGACAACCTGTTCACGCCGATCCAGTCGACGCAGTCGCTGTTCATCCCGCCGATCGGCTCGACGACGCTGCTGAGCACGGCCCCGGCCTGGGAGCGCATCGGCAGCCGCTGGCTGCAGCGCTTCGGCGGCGTCGTGCTGATGGAGGCGGGCAAGCAGATCTATGCCGGCACCGCCGTGCGCGCCAAGCGCAAGGGCCGCCCCGTCATCGTGCCGTTCCCGCAGCCGGCCGCGCGTTCCGCGACGCGGCACACGCGCTCGATCATCGGCCCGGAAGACTGACGCTTCAGTCGGCCGCTTACTTCCGCCGCAGCAGGAACAGGCCCTGTTCGCCGAACAGGTTGGCATGGCCGAGCGAGCCGATCGGGCTAGGATGCCCGCCGCGGGAAATCGCCAGGCTCTTCTCGTTCACGATGCCGATCTCCCGGCACAGCTGGATGAAGTCGAGGATCGTGCAGAGGTGGATGTTGGGCGTGTCGAACCATTGCGCCGGCAGCGAGTGCGTGACGGGCATGCGGCCGTGCACGAGCAGGTGCCAGCGTACCCGCCAATGGCCGAAATTGGGGAACGAGACGATGGCGCGCCGGCCGATGCGGACGAGCTGCTTCAGCACGTGGTGCGGCTTGCGCGTCGCCTGCAGCGTCTGGCTGAGCACGACATAGTCGAAGGCGTCGGACGGATAGTCCTTGAGGTCGGTGTCCGCGTTGCCCTGGACGACGCTGAGCCCGTGCGCGACGCAGGCGTTGACGCCGGCCTGGCTGAGCTCGACACCGCGGCCGTCGACCTGCTTGGCGTGCACGAGATGGTCGAGCAGCGCGCCGTCGCCGCAGCCGACGTCGAGCACCCGCGAACCGGGCGCGATCATGTCGGCGATGAGCTGCAGATCGATGCGAATGCCGGCGGGCGAACCGGCGACGCGCTCGGGTATCGTGGCCTCGGCCAATGTCGCTACGCTGCTCATCGATTGACGCCGCAAGCCTGCAATGCTCGTAGGGGCGACCGGCAGGTCGCCCGTCGTGCCACGGCACAGTCGGCGGGC
>Ga0335076_10003530_pt1 | contig 15726 bp, 12 predicted proteins | sample Lox_Sample_25_FD_206717 | JGI IMG/M metagenome (GOLD analysis project Ga0335076, IMG submission 206717) | Soil microbial communities from Loxahatchee National Wildlife Refuge, Florida, United States - Lox_Sample_2.5 | ecosystem: Environmental > Terrestrial > Soil > Wetlands | place: USA...
CGGAAAGAGAAACACGTCGCCGGATGCGTAGTGCGCGGCAAGTTCCTCACCCCTGCGCGAACCGGCGAAGTGCGCATGCGGACATTGCGCCTGCAACGCTTTGCGCGCCGGCCCTTCGCCAACCAGGACCAGTTTTGCGTTCGGAGCGACGCTGCGGATCGCCTCGAACGACGTCAACAGTGTCGGCAGATTCTTTTCCGGCGCCAGCCGGCCGACATGCACCACGACGAGCGTGTCGGGCTTTGCACCCCAAGCGCGACGCAGCTCGTCGCTGCGCCGGGTCGGCGTGAACTGGTGCACGTCGACTCCGCGCGCCACCACTCTCAGGTTGCGGAATCCATATTCGTCGAGCGAGCGCTGCAGCTGGCGCGTCGGCACCATCGTGCAGCGCGTCTGGTTATGGAACTTGCGCAGGTAAGCCATGATCGGCTTGTGCAGCCAGCCGACGCCGTAGTGCTTGCTGTACGCATGAAAGTTGGTGCGGAAGTCCGAGGTGACCGGCAACCGCAGGCGCAGCGCGGTGCGTATCGCCGACCAGCCAAGCGGACCTTCGGTCGCGACATGCACGACGTCGGGGCGCCGCTCCATCCAGTGCCGCTTCAACGTGCGCGCATCCGGCAGTCCGATCTGCAGGTTTGAATAGCGCGGAATCGGCAGGCCGCGCATCAGGATCTCGTGGAAGCGCGTCGACCCTTCCGGATCATCGTCGGCGCCCTGGCGCGGACGGATCAGTTGCAGCTCGTGGTTGCGTTCGCGCAGCCCGGCCACCACGCGCGCGATCGAGGTGGCGACGCCGTTGATCTCGGGCGGAAACGTCTCGGTCACCAGCGCGATCCGCAACGACCGGTGGGCCGCGGGGAAAGCATCGACCACCAGTGTCGGCGAGAGAGTTGCGCGCATGCCTCATCTTGCCGAGCACACACAACACCAGCATGACCGGCGTGTGCTGTCGTCGAATCGACACACGCTGGTCAACGCATTTTCACCGTGCGGCGTCACCATGCCGTCACTGCGCAGGATCCGGCGCACCCGACAACGGAAACCCGAAAGGACTGGCCGTGAAAGACTTCTTGCGAGCGCTGGAGATCCAGCGTTGGGACGATCACCGCTTCTACCATCACAGCCGCATCAACCAGTCGCTGCATCTTCTGAGCGCACTGAGTTTTCTGACCGCGTATGTCCTCCTGTTTACCGATCCGGTTCTCGCGGCGGCCATCGGCTGGCTGGTGGCGATGACGAGCCGTCAGGCCGGGCACTTCTTTTTCGAACCGAAGGGCTATGACACGGTCAACCAGGTCACGCACGAATACAAGGAGGAGGTAAAGGTCGGCTACAACCTGCGCCGCAAGGTAGTGCTGATGGCGCTGTGGGCGTTGTCGCCGTTCGTGCTGCTGCTCGATCCGACGCTGTTCGGCCTGTTCGAACCCGGACCGTCAAGCATGGAGCTCGCGCGCCGCATCGGCCTCGTCTGGTTGTTCCTCGGCGCCGCCGGCCTCGTGTTCCGCACCGTGCATCTGTTCTTCCTGCGCGACGTGCAAACCGGGCTGGTGTGGATCACGAAGATCCTCACGGACCCGTTCCACGACGTCAAGCTGTACTACAAGGCACCTTTGCATCTGCTGCGTGGCCAGCTGATCGATCCGATGGCGACACATCGGCGCGCTTGAAAGCGAGGCGATGGCTCAGCATCTCGAGCAGGATGCCGCGGCGGATCGCTTTGTTGGTTTGCACCGGACCTGCCCACCAGCCATCGTCTTCCATCGCACGGGCCGCGGCGACGAAACGCTTCGCGACCTCGTCGAAGTCGGCATCGGAAAAGTTGAGGCTGAAGATCAGCCGCCCGGTGCCGACCCAGCTCAGCGCCAATCCTTGCGCGCGCAGATAGAACTGCAGCATCCAGTTGAAGCGCGACGGGCGCGTGTAGAGCACGGTCCAGATCGAGGAGAGATTGGCGACCTGCACCGGCACGCCGGCGGCCTGCAGGCGCTGGTTCAGGTCCGCGCAGCGTGCGTCCCAGCGGTGATCGAGATCCTCGTAGATCGCCTCGATGGGCGGAGTGTCCAGGCGTTCCAGGAATACGCGCATCGCGCCCATCACATACGGGTGCGAATTGAACGTGCCGCGCGCGAAGCAGACGTCCGCCGGCCGGTCGCTGCGGAACCGCTGCATCAGTTCACGCCGGCCACACAGGACGCCGACCGGCAAACCGCCGCCAAGACTCTTTCCGTAGGTGACCAGATCGGCACGCACGCCGAAGTACTCCTGTGCGCCGCCCTTGGCGATGCGGAACCCGACCATCACTTCGTCGAGGATCAGCACGATGCCGCGCTCCGCGCAGACGCGTCGCAGGTCGTGCAACCAGATCGTGTATTGGCGGCGATCGAATGCGGCCTTGCGGCTGCTGTCGACCAGCGACGAATCGCCCGGCGGACCTGAGTTGGGATGCAACGCCTGGATCGGATTGACGAGAACACACGCGATGTCGTTGCGCTTGCGCAGCACGTCGAGCGTGCGCGGATCCATTTCCCGCAACGTGTAGGTGCGGCGCGCGTCGAGCGGATTGCCCGGTCCCGGCTGCACGTCATCCCACCAGCCGTGATACGCACCTGTGAAACGCACCAGGTGGGTTCGCCCGGTGTGATATCGCGCCAGCCGCACCGCCTGCATGATGGCCTCGGTACCGGACATGTGGAACGACACCTCGTCCAGTCCGGAGATGCGGCGGATGCGCTCGACATTCGTGACGATGCACGGATGGTAGGAACCCAGCACGGGGCCGAGTTCGTCGACCAGCGCCGCGCCTTCGGCGATGCAACTCTTGTAGAAGTCGTAGCCGAAGATGTTCACGCCGTACGAGCCGGTCAGGTCGTAGAACGAGTTGCCGTCGAGATCGATCACCTGCACGCCGTGCGATGCCTGGGCGAAGGCGCCGACCGCGAGGTAGTCGCGCACCATCGGGCTGAACTGGAACGGCACGCGGTAGGTGCTGGTGAACTGCAGGTCGGAGATGCTCTCGCGCGCGATCGTGGTCAGCGCGAGCGTGGTCGCGAAGCGCTCGCGGTACAGCCAATGCAGGCGCTGCAGGCCGTCGCGCCGGCGCGTGACCACGTCCGGCGTGGCACCGTCCACACCGAAGAAGTCGGCATCGGCGTATGCGTAGCCGGGCACCACCGCCGCGACGCGCCGCGCGATCCGCGAATGGCCGGCGAGCGAGGGATGCTTCGCACGCGAGAGTGCGATCCGCCGGCGGGTTGCCGGCAACAACGCGCCGAAGGCGGCGGCCGCAAAGGCAGCAGGAAGGTAGTACTCGATCATGGTCGTCGGAGAACCAGAGTTGTGCACCCGGTGTAGCAGACATGCTTGACAAGGCCGTGAACCTCGATACGTCTTCGCATCAGTCTTCCGACGGCAAGGCGCGTCTTTCCGACGAGCTGATCTTTCTCCTCACCAACCGGTTGCCGCGCCGCTGGGCGACTCAGCTCGTCGGATGGATCAGTCACAGCCGCAATCTGCTCGTGCGCTCGCTGGCGCTGGCCACGTGGCGCCTGTTCGACGACATCGATCTCACCGACGCGACCAAGCAGCACTTCGACAGCGTGCACGACCTGTTCACGCGGGAACTCAGGTCCGGAGCGCGGCCCATCGACGCGGATCCTTCGGTGCTCGCGAGTCCCTGCGACGCGATCGTCGGCGCCTGCGGGCGTATCGACGCCGGCGCCATGTTGCAGGCGAAGGGACTGGACTATCGGCTGTCCGAATTGATCGCCGACCCGGTGGCCGCGCAGCGTTACGAAGGCGGGTGCTTCGCGACGCTGCGCCTGAAGTCCTCGATGTATCACCGGTTCCACGCACCGCACGCGTGCACCGTGCAGCGGGTCACCTATATCTCGGGCGACACCTGGAACGTCAATCCGATCAGCGTACAAAGGATCGAGCGCCTGTTCTGCCGCAACGAGCGGGCGGTGATCCGCGCGCATCTCGCAACCGGCGACGAGATCATGCTGGTGCCGGTGGCGGCGATCCTCGTCGCCAGCATCCGCTTGCATTTCCTCGACGTGCTGCTGCACTTGAAGTATCGCGGTCCGAACGAGATCGCCTGCGAGGCCGCGTTCGCCAAGGGACAGGAGATGGGATGGTTCGAGCACGGCTCGACCATCATCGTGCTGGCGCCGCGCGGCTTCAGCTTGTGCAGCGGCATCGAGCCGGGCCGCCGCATCCGCGTCGGGGTCGGCCTGATGCGGCGGACCCGGCACGGTGCAAGCTGACGGCGCCTGCGCTGAAAATGGGCAGGCCACGTGTGATGAGACGCCGCGCCGCTTCGCGGGCCACGCGGGCTCGTTTTTCCACAGGGAATGTGGATAACTGTGCGCGCGTTGCCACGCGGCTTGCCGGTCAGTCCGCCGTCTCGCGCAGCCACTTCGCGACGGCGCCGGCGACCCATTCGGGATCGTCGAGCGGGAGGTCATGCCCTGCGCTCGGATGCTCGACGAGCGGCAGCCTCCAGGCGGCGGCGAGGCTGCGCGAGCAACGCACGTCCACGAGGGCGTCGTTGCGACTCGCCAGCAGCAGCGTCGGCACGGAGGGCGCCGCAGCCGGCGCATGGAAGCGCGCTGCCGCCACCAGTTGGCGAAGCGCATTGGCACGGCGCACGGGATGCGCGCGGGCAAACTGACGCCACTGATCGAGCACGGCGGCCGAGCGCGCCGCCTTGCGGCTCGTCATGCACAGGACCGCAGCTTCGGCGTTCTCGGGGCTCGAGAACACCAGCAAACGGAGCAGCGTGGGATAGTTCGCGGGGCGCATGCGCCAACGGAGCGGTGACAAGCCGCGCAGGCTGGTGTTGATGAGAACGCAGCGCGCGATATCGGCCGGATAACGGGTTGCCCAATTCACCGTGGCCATCGCTCCGAGCGACATCGCGAGCACGTGATAGGGCGGGCGCAGCCCGCGCTGCAGGAGATCGGTCCGGCACGCGTCCGCCATCGCGGCCACGCTGAGCGGACTGGTCTCACGATTGCGCGCTCCGTTGCCGGGGAAGTCGAGCGCTACGACGTGCGCATCGGCCACGACATCGGAAAAAGCCTCGGGAAACCGCCCCCAGTGGCGTCGGTCGCGCGTCAGTCCGCGCAGGAGCACCCAGGTTGTCACGATGAATCCGGTGCCGGCGGGAGCAACGCGGTCTGTGACAGCTGCGGGTACCAGAGCGCGAGTGCCTGCCGCTGGCATTCGACGCGCGCGCTGTCGCTCGCCAGCCAGCTTCGATAGCTGCACGTCGAGCGCGCCGCGAAGTCGAGCAGCGCGACGTGCCGCCGCAACACGCGATGCTCGCGATGCCGGATCTGCGGATTGAAGATGCCCTGGCGTGAAAACAGCTGGCGCGGATTCTTCCTGACCCAGATCCACGAGCCCATTTCCAGCGTCAGTGGGAGGAACGTGCGCCCCGGTTGTGCGCGTCGATGCAGATAGTCCCAAAGGTCGCCGTGCGCCAGGTACTGGCGGCTCTGGGGCTCGAAGACGTAACGATGGTGCGGATGCGTACGCTCGAAGATGCCGACGAACTGGTGCACCTCCGCGAGATGCTCGAACGGTCGCTTCGAGTACGCGTACGGGAACCAGATGCGGTCGGCGAACCCGAAGCCGGAGTGGCAGTCGATCGCGATGCAGAAGTCGCGCACCAGGAGTTCGCGCTCGACCACCTCGCATACCGCGGCGGCTTCCTCTTGCATGGCGGCACCGACCGGCCCGCGGTACCAGGGAAGCGCGGCGCTGACGCGCTGGCCGCCAACCATGAACAACGCGCGTTCGGACGCGTCGAGCGGAGCGTTGCGCATCAGGTCGACACCGTTCGGATTCGCGCGCGTGCCGCGCCACATCCCGCCCGGATTGACGATCGGCATGAACACCATGCGCACCGAGTCGAGTTGCTGCTGCAGCACGCGGTCCCACTTCAGTTGCATGACAAGGCCGCGCAGGTAATGCAGCAGTACGCCCGATCCGATGCGTTCGAGCCCATGCACGCCGCCGAAGAAACCCACCGCGGGCACGCTGCGATCCGGATTGCCGAGCGTGATCACGTGCACCGGGAAGCGTCGTCCGTCGACGCCGATCTCGCGCACGACCCGATGTTCGAGGTGCGCGCGACCCTGGTCGAGGATGCTCTCCAGGTCGGCGAGTTCAGCCAGTTCGGTTGATGCGGGCATCGAGGCGCGCGGGCGATCGATGCAGGATAGCGTGACCCGCTTGCCGCAAGTCACCGGCATGCAATGCCCGCGTCACCCGGCTGCGCTACGTTGGTCGACTTCGATCCGCAACACGCAGGCGTTGCTCTTGATGCGTCGATTCCTTCGCAGGACCTTTGGCCATCCGCTGGTCGCGCTCGGCTCCACCGTTCTGTGGGGCGTGGTCGAACTTGGCGCGCTGTGGCGCGCCCGCGTCGCACGCCATCTCACGCACGCGACGACGGAGCGCTGACAACTCAGATTCGGGGTTGCGCCAGAGCGCCGTCATCCGCGCGTCACTGCGATTTCACGCTTGCGAAACCCGCCCGACCTACCTTCCGCCGAATCTTCGTATCGATGGATCTCGCGACGATGGATCGGCAGCGCCAGGAAATCATCCATGCGACCGGGACGCGCCTCGAGCCGAGGCTCGGATTGACACTGGCCCGCACCCAGGCCGACGTGGCCGACGCACAGCGCCTGCGCTACAAGGTGTTCGCCGAGGAGATGGGCGCGCGCGTCGGCGGTGCCGCGGATGGGCTGGACCGGGACGCGTTCGATGCCTGGTGCGATCACCTGATCGTGCGCGATCTCGACACGCTGCGTGTCGTGGGGACGTACCGCATCCTCCCGCCGGATCGCGCCGCGGAACTCGGGCGTCTTTACTCAGATGCCGAGTTCGATCTGTCCAGGCTTGCACATCTCAGGCCGGCAACGATCGAGGTCGGCCGCTCCTGCGTACACCGCGACTATCGCAGTGGCGGCACCATCCTCCTGCTCTGGGCCGGTCTCGCGCATTACATGAAAGTGGGCGGCTATCGACACCTGATCGGCTGCGCGAGTGCCTCGCTCGCCGACGGCGGCCGCCGGGCGGCGCGCTTGCGCGACGAACTCCAGCGCTACATGACCGATGCCGAACTGCGGGTGTTTCCGCGCCTTGCGTTTCCGCACGCGCGTATCGAGCGCGCAGCAGCCTGCATCATGCCGCCGCTCATCAAGGGCTATCTGCGTATCGGTGCACGCGTCTGCGGCGAACCGGCGTGGGATCCGGATTTCAACACCGCCGATTTCCTGTTGTGGCTGTCGCTCGAGCGGATGCCGGCGCGCTACGCACGCCACTTCGATCTGCTGGCACAGGAAACCGCCGTCGCGATCGACTGATCGCGAGGCCGTCGCGCGGGCGCGCAACGCGGCGGGCGCTCAGACGACGTCGAGCCCGCGCTCGATGGACGCACGGGCTTCGTGCCCTTCGAGCACGTGGTCCTGCACCAGGAACGCAGGGATCACGTCCAGGCCCGCCAGGCACGCGGCACGCCAGCGCCGCTCGCCGTGCACGATGACATAACCGTCTGCGCTTGCACGCAGCAGCACCGGACGCAATACGCCACAGCGCTGGATGCTGTGCACGAGTGCATCGAGCGGCGCGAGTGTCTCGCGCTCGCGGTATTCATCGGGACGGATATCGGAACAACGAATCAGCTTCACAACCATTGGCACTCCTGCCGCAGTACCGCGCCGCCAACCGCGCGCCTGCACGCCATGGGATGTTGATGTAGGTGCGATGTTGCCACCACAAGATGTCGCGCGCGCTTCCGCATCCCCAAATGACGGGCATCTCCTTTGCAGTAATGAGTGCCGCCGATGCGGGCAAGCAGAGTCGGCGACCGAGGGCGCGACCGGCAGGAATGATCGCGCTGCCTCATACTCGGTATCAGTTTCCCCAATCCAATTCCCTGATCCGAGTGATCTGCGCCTCGATGAGTTCAGCCGACAGTCACGCCGCCGTCGCGGTGCGCGATGCGTGCGAAGCCGACATGGGCCCGATACAGACGATCTATTCGCATCACGTATTGCACGGCCGTGCAACCTTCGAAGAGACGCCTCCGTCGGTTTCCGAAATGATCGCGCGGCGCGCCGCGGTACTCAATCTCGGTCTGCCTTACCTCGTTGCCGAGCGCGCTGGCGCGATCGTGGGTTATGCGTATGCGACCACGTATCGCCCGCGTCCCGCCTATCGGTTCAGCATCGAAGACTCGGTCTACGTCGCCGACGCGGAGCGCGGACGCGGCATCGGGCTGGTGCTGCTCGGTGCGCTGATCGAGCGCTGCGAGGCCGGCCCCTGGCGCCAGATGCTGGCGGTGATCGGGGATAGCGGCAATACGGGCTCCATCGCGCTGCATCGGCGGCTTGGATTCAGCCACGCCGGCACGTTGAAGTCCGTCGGTTTCAAGCTTGGGCAGTGGACCGATACGGTGCTGATGCAACGGCCGCTTGGACGCGCGGACAGCGCGCCCCCGGGGCCCTGACGGTCACAACGCGTCCGGGCCGCGCGCCTGCTCGCGGGTGCAGACCGAACGTCTCTTCGCGCCCTTGGCTGAAACCAGCGCAGCCTGTTCGATGCGCCAGAGATTGGTCCCGCGCTTGTTGAACACGACGTTGCCATGCGCCAGGATCGGGATCTCGTTCTCCATCCCGCTGCTGGCGATGATCCACGTCACCGGTGCGCGACATAGGGTCGCGACCAGGTCTTTCGAATCGACCAGGCGACTTTTCGCCGCGACCGGGTCGAAGCGGGCTGCATCGGCCAGCTCCTTGCGCCAGTTGTCGCGGTGTTGCACATCCGCGCTCGACCACGCATCGACGACCAGGATTGGCTCGCGCAGGCGCGCGTAAAACGCCACGTCGAAGTCGAAGCGGCCCAGCATCATCACCGGTTCGCCCTGCGCGCGGTGGGCCTGAAGTTCCTCGGCGATCTCGCGCGCCGAGTTGCGTGGCATGAGCGTCAGGCCGATCACGAGCGCGAGCATGGTCGCAACCCCGAGGCCGGCGGCGCCCCACCACCACGTGCGCATGCCGGCCGTGAGCTTGCCCGCGCGCGCGGCGCCATCGCTGACCAGCCACGCAAGTGGCGCCATCGTCGGCAGGATGTAGCCGAGCAGTTTCGACTGCGGGATCGAGAAGAACGCCAGCACGACACCCAGCCAGAGCAGCATCAGCGGCCGCACCGGGTCGCGTGCGATCGATACCGACTGCGGGCGCAACTGGCGATACAACCATGGAGCCCACGGCAGGAAAACCCCGGCGAGCACGGCAGCGTAGAACCAGATCGGCTGCGCGTTGTTGAAACCGGTCGACGTGAAACGCCGGAAGTGCTGGACGACGAAGAAGTAGTCGAAGAAGCCGTCGTAGCGCTGCTGGGCCGCGACGAACCACGGGACCGCGATCGCCGCGAAGAGCGCCGCGCCACGCCACGAGAACAGCGGTCCGATCGCGCGCCAGCGGCGCGTCGCGAGCAGCCACGCGCCGATCACCATCCCCGGGATCACCGCGCCGATCAGGCCCTTCGCAAGCACGCCGAAACCCGCAAACGCGTAGGCCGCGAGCAGGGGTGCAAGCCGTGGTTGCCCTTCTTCCCGCGCAAGCACGCTATGTGCGAGCAGGGCGATGGTTGCCGTGATGAGGCCCGCCACCAGCATGTCGAGGTTGGCGAACTGGCCCGCGCAGAGAAAAAGCGGTTGCGCCAGCAGGACGACCAGCGCATTGCGCGCGCGAGTCGGATCGCTCCAGCGGCGCGCGAAGAGAAACAGCGCCACGGCCGTGATGCCGGCGCCCAGCAGCGGCGCGAGGCGTGCGGCAAGTTGCCCGGTGCCGAAGACGGACAGCGACGCCGCGGTTATCCAGTAAAACAGCGGCGGCTTCTGGAAGTACGGCAGCCCATCGAGGGTGGGAATGGTCCAGTTGCCCGAATTGATCATCTCGAGGGCCACGCCGACATAGCGCCCTTCGTCCGGAAGCATCAGCGGGCGCAGCGATGTGACGACCAGCACGGCGATCAGCAACGCGACCGCGAGCGCTGAATACAGGACCATTCCCGCGCGCGCGCGCGGCGCCGCGACGGCTGGCGGGTTGAAACCCGGCTGACCGGTCGGACTGCTTCTAAGAGAGGCCGGGACCACTTGCGACATTGCGACAGCTCGACTGCGACAAGGCGAATCCTGGAGTGTCGCGACCCCCGGGTGAATTGAACCTGAAGGCAAGGCTTCAGGTACCCGTCAATACCCTGTGGATGACGCGCCTATGCGTGCTTGGGCTCTTCGATGCGTGCCCGCTCCACCGATCCGGCGTTGCGGGTGCGGATCAACAAGGCGCCGAGCGTAGCCGCAAACGCGGCAAATCCCGCTCCGACCAGGAATGAGACGCGATATCCCTCGTTCAGCGCCTCCAATGCCGGCGCGGCCGAGGCCTGCAACTCGGCCGTGCGCGCCGCGGCCAGGCTGGCGAGCACCGCGAGTCCGAGCGCGCCGCCCATCATGAACGACGTGTTGACGACACCCGACGCGAGACCTGCTTCGCCCGGCGCGACATCGCTCATCGCGGCGAGCAGGACGGGATTCAGCGCGATGCCCGCGCCGAAGCCGAGCAGCAGCATGCCGGGCAGGACGTCGACGACGAACGTCCCGCCGACCGGTGCGCGAGCAAACAGCACCAGGCCGACCGCTGCGAGCAGCAGCCCCAGTGCGAGCGGCATGCGCAGGCCGAAGCGCATCACGATCTTCGCCGACACGCCGAGCGACAGCGCGGCCATGATCAGGTTGGCCGCGACGAACGACAGGCCGACCTGCAGCGCGCTGTAGCCGAGCACGAGTTGCAGGTAGAGCGCGGAGAGGAAGAACCACGCGAACATCGCGGCGGCCCACAAGACGCCGACGACGTTGGCGGTTGCGACGTTGCGCAGGCGGAACAGCGCCAGCGGCATCAGCGGCGCGGCCACGCGCGCTTCGATCGCAAGGAACGCAACCAGCAGGACGGCCGCCGCGCCCAGCAGTCCGAGCGTCTGCACCGATGTCCAGCCCGCTTCGTTGCCGTTCACGACGGCATAGACCGCCAGCATCAGCGCCGCGGTGACGGTGACGGCGCCACCGATGTCGAGCCGCGCACCCGTTGCCTGGCGCCGGCCGGGCGGCACGAGTGCCGTACAGAGCGAATACACCGCGATGCCGATCGGCAGGTTGACCAGGAAGATCCAGTGCCAGCTCAGCGCGCTGGTGAGAAAGCCGCCGAGCAGCACGCCGATGCTGCCGCCGCCCGCGCAGACGAAGCCATAGATGCCCATCGCCTTGGCGCGGTCGCCGGGTTCGGTGAAGAGTCCCATGATCAGCGAGAGCGCAACCGCCGAGACGACCGCGCCGCCCAACCCCTGCACCGCGCGTGCCGCGATGAGCAGGATTTGCGCGTTGGCCAGGCCGCATGCGAGCGAAGCGGCGGTGAACAGTGTCAGCCCGAGCAGGAACAGGCGGCGGTGGCCGTAGAGATCGCCGAGGCGCCCACCTAGCAGCAGGAAGCCGCCGAACGTGAGCATGTAGGCATTGACGACCCAGACCAGCGACGTCTCGGTGAAATGCAGGTCTTCGCGGATCGACGGCAGCGCCACGTTCACGATCGTCGTGTCCAGGACGATCATCAGCACGCCGGCACACAGGACATACAGCGCCCACCACCGCTTGCGCTCGTCCAGGCTGGTTGGATTCAAGGTTCGCTCCGATTGGTTCGATGCATGTAAGCACATCGAATTGGCAGGAGCAAAATCGACATATAGTGCAACGCTTGGTCACGGGAATTTGTCATGGCGAAATCCTCCGTTCATCCCGCAATCCGCAAGGTCACCGATCGCATCCGCGAGCGCAGCCGGCCGACACGCCAGGCCTACCTGGCCGCGATCGAGCGGGCGGCGCGCTCCAAGCCGACGCGCGCGGGGCTGTCGTGCACGAACTTCGCGCACGGCTTCGCCGCCTTCGAGCCGCACGACAAGCTGGTGCTGCGCCAGGCGCGCAAGCCCAATATCGCGATCGTATCGGCCTACAACGACATGCTTTCGGCGCACCAGCCGCTGGAGCGTTTCCCGCAGATCATCAAGAGCGCGGCGCGCGAAGCCGGTGCGGTCGCGCAGTTCGCCGGCGGCACGCCGGCGATGTGCGACGGCGTGACGCAGGGCGAACCCGGCATGGAGCTTTCGCTGTTCTCGCGCGACGTGATCGCGATGTCGACCGCGGTCGCGCTTTCGCACAACATGTTCGACGCGGTGCTCTGCCTCGGCATCTGCGACAAGATCGTGCCCGGGCTCGTGATCGGCGCGTTGCATTTCGGTCACCTGCCGACCATCCTCGTGCCGGGCGGACCGATGACCTCGGGCATGTCGAACGCGGAGAAGGCCAAGATCCGCCAGTTGTTCGCGCAGGGCAAGGTCGGGCGCGAAGAACTGCTCGAGTCGGAATCGAAGTCCTATCACGAGGCCGGCACCTGCACGTTCTACGGCACCGCCAACTCGAACCAGATGCTGATGGAGATCATGGGCCTGCATCTGCCCGGCGCGGCCTTCGTCAACCCGAACACGCCGCTGCGCGATGCGCTGACCGATGCCGCCGCGCGCCGCGTGCTCGAGATCACCGCGCAAGGCGATCACTACACGCCGGTCGGCCGGATGGTCGACGAGCGCACGATCGTCAACGCGATCATCGGACTGTTGGCCACCGGCGGCTCGACCAATCACACGATCCATCTGGTCGCGATGGCGCATGCCGCCGGCATCGTGATCGACTGGGACGACTTCAACGACCTGTCGGCGAGCGTGCCGCTGCTCGCGAAGATCTATCCGAACGGCAGCGCCGACGTGAATCACTTCCATGCCGCCGGCGGCATGGGCTTCCTGATCGGCACGCTGCTCGATGCCGGCCTGCTGCACGGTGACGTGATGACGGTGATGGGCGAAGGGCTGGCGCACTACCGCGACGAGCCGTTCCTGCACAACGGCAAGGCCGCCTGGCGGCACGCACCCGACAGGAGCGGCGATCCGGCGGTATTGCGGCCGGCCAGCGCGCCGTTCTCGCCCGACGGCGGATTGAAGCTCCTGAGTGGCAACCTCGGGCGCGCGGTGATCAAGGTCTCGGCGGTCAAGCCGGAGCACCGCGTGGTCGAGGCGCCGGCGATCGTGTTCAACGACCAGGCCGAACTGATGCATGCGTTCGATCGCGGCGAGCTGAAGCGTGACTTCGTCGCGGTGGTGCGCTTCCAGGGCCCGCGCGCCAATGGCATGCCGGAATTGCACAAGCTCACGCCGCCGCTCGGCGTGCTGCAGGACCAGGGCTTCAAGGTGGCGCTCGTGACCGACGGCCGCATGTCGGGCGCGTCCGGCAAAGTGCCGGCGGCGATCCACGTCACGCCGGAGTGCCTGGCGGGCGGCCCGCTTGCGCGCGTGCGCACGGGCGACGTGATCCGGGTCGACGCCGAAGCCGGCGTCTTGCGCGCCAATGTGAGCGACGCCGAACTGGCGCGTCGTCCGCTCGAGGAGGTCGATCTGAGCGAGTACCGCTTCGGGATGGGCCGCGAGCTGTTCGCGGCATTCCGCGCCCATGCGACGGGCGCCGAGCAGGGGGCGATGAGCTACGCGGCGGCACCGCATCCACGGTCGCAGACCCAGAACGAACGCGACCGCATCCATGATCACTTCGCACTCGACGTGCGCTGAAGAGGCATCGCGATGAACGTGCTCGAGGTCATGCGGACAGGTCCGGTGATTCCGGTGATCGTGATCGACGACCTGGCGCACGCCGTGCCGCTGGCCCGCGCGCTGGTTGCCGGCGGCGTGCGCGTACTCGAGGTCACGCTGCGCACCGCGGCCGGCCTCGATGCGATCCGTGCGATCGCACGCGAGGTGCCGGGAGCGATCGTCGGTGTGGGCACGATCACGACACGCGAGGATTTCGCGGCGGCGCGCGGCGCGGGCGCGACGTTCGGGGTCAGTCCCGGGCTGACGCCGGCGCTGGTCGAGGGCGCGCGGGAAAGCGGCCTGCCGCTCCTGCCCGGTGTGATGACGCCGTCCGACGTGATCGCGGCGCGCGCCGCCGGGTTCCGCCAGCTCAAGCTCTTTCCGGCGCAGCAGGCGGGCGGCATGGGCATGCTCAAGGCGATGCACGGCCCGTTCCCCGACGTGATGTTCTGTCCAACCGGGGGAGTGACCGAAGAAACCGCGCCGCAGTTCCTGGCCCTGCCGAATGTCGCGTGCGTGGGCGGGTCGTGGCTGACGCCCAAGGCCGCGGTGCAGGGTGGTGACTGGAAGGAAATCACGCGCCTCGCGTCGCGCGCGTCGCAGCTCAAGCCGGCAGCGACCTGACCTCGGGTGTCATCCAAGTTGTTCGAAGGCTCGAAATCCTGCGAGCGTTCGGGGTTGCTCGCCTTCGGCTCCGAATGACATCGCGGCCGCACTCAGAAACCGCTTTCTGAAGTCAGCGCTCGGCAACAACCGCAGCCCGCGCCCGACGATGCGGGTCCGGCAACAGCATCAGCGCAACGAACGCCGCCAGGCCGAGCGCCCCGGAAATCCATAACGCACCGGCACCCCAGCGATCGACGGCGAGGCCGAAGAGAAACGGCGCCAGAGCCTGGGCGCCGCGCGCAGGCATCATCATCCAGCCCTGGCGCGCGCCGTAGCCGTGTGCGCCGAAGAACACCAGCGGCAGCGTGCCTTTGGCGATCGTGAGGATGCCGTTGCCGGCCCCGTGCAGGATGGCAAACAGCGCCGCGGCCGGCGCACCCAGCAATAGCAGCGCGATCACGCCGGCCGGGTGTGCCAGCGCCGCGAGACGCGCCGAGAGCAGCGGATGCACGTGGCGCAACACGCCGAACTCGAGCAACCGCCCACCCACCTGCGCCGGCCCGACCAGCGCGCCGACTCCGACCGCCACCGCCAGCGTCGCCCCTGCCGACTGGACCAGTCGCGGCAGGTGTGCTGCCATGGCGGTGCTGATGAACCAGGTGAACGCGAACACCAGCGCGAGCAGGAACGCGGTGAACGCGGGCCGGCTGGTTGCGGGCTCGAAGGGCGCGTCGGATGCTGCCGGGCCTTTGCTGCTCGAGCGGGTTTGCGGGCCGGGGTGTTCAAGACTTCGCGGCAGCACCGCGTTCAGCGGGATGCCGAGCAGGCAGTGAAGCGCAGCCCACGCGAGGCAGGCGCCGCGCCACCCGAACTGAGCCTCCAGCAGGGTTGTGAGTGGCCACCCCACGGTGCTCGCAAAGCCGGCGATCAGCGTGACTCCGGTGATGACATTACGGGCGCGTGACTTGTAAAGGTAGACGAGGCTCGAAAACGCGGCTTCGTAAAGACCGCTGCCCATCGCGGCGCCGAGCACGAACCACGCGAGAAACAGGGTCAGGGTGCCCTGCGCCAGCGCCAGGATGACAAGCCCGCCCGCGAACACGAGGTTGGTGCCGATCAGAACCGGTCGTCCGCCGTGCCGGTCGATCATCTGGCCCGCCCACGGACCTATCAATGCAGAAGCAATCAGGGCGACCGAAAAGGCCGCGAAGACCGTGCGGGCCGGGATGCCCAGGTCATGCGCGATGGGAATAGCTAGCACGGCCGGCAGGTAATACGAAGAAGCCCACGCGATCGTCTGCGCGGTGCCGAGCGCGGCGACCGTGCGGATCGAGCGATCGTTCGTGTTGGTTGCAGCCC
>Ga0335076_10003532_pt1 | contig 15723 bp, 27 predicted proteins | sample Lox_Sample_25_FD_206717 | JGI IMG/M metagenome (GOLD analysis project Ga0335076, IMG submission 206717) | Soil microbial communities from Loxahatchee National Wildlife Refuge, Florida, United States - Lox_Sample_2.5 | ecosystem: Environmental > Terrestrial > Soil > Wetlands | place: USA...
ATTGGTTATGTTACATGTTACACTAATCACGGTATACTACTTTAAGGAGGTGATTAGTGCCAACAATCAAGGCTCTCTGCGAACAGCGTGGTATTACTATGACAGAGCTGGGCATACGTTGCCGCCTGGCGCGGCCCACCATATCCAAAATCAATGCGGGATGCATGACTACGGAAAAGACATTACGGTCTATTTGCCGAGAGCTAGGCGTAGAGCCAGGCGAAATCGAGGGAGTGCAATATTATATCAAAACAATATACGGGAAGGAGGACATGCAGTAAAAATTAAGAAATCATGCGTTTCTTGCTGGATGTGCATGATTTCTTTCTTCCTGGCAGGGAGGCATTGTGTACCAGTACAACTCTCGCCAAATGATAGCACGTTCCATATGGTTGGACAAGATTATGAGTATCCCTGATAGTAAGCTATCCCCATCTACCAAAATAGTGGTGAGTGCCCTGTCTTATGACTTTGCTACCAGGGGGGTAGCACATACAGAGATGATAAAAATATGGGTGCCTAATCTGAGTGACTATAGTGGATTGTGCAGGAAAACAGTAGGACAACATTTGGATTATCTATCCCAGATTGGGGCAATTATCAAGGAGAGGAGGCCTGAAAGAAGGGCAGACGGGGTGACAATTACGCGCGTATGGATTACGTTTGTTGCTCAATTTTATCCTGACATTCAGCTTGTATTGCCGGATAGGCCCCAGCGCAAGGAACGGCAGCGCATTTCTATTAGATGTCCGCATTGCGGTGAGTACCACAATTTGCAGCAACGTGCCTTGTATTTTTGTACGGGGTGCAGCTCGCAGATTGAGGAGCTGATTGAGATCAAAGAGATTGAGAACCGGGCACCAGGCGCGGAGGAATTGGCCAGGCTAGACCGTGATGTGGCGGCGATTGAGAAGTGTGGAGCTGACGTAGCCATGATTCCTGATGAGGCTATTGATGAATTTGGGAGCGCTGAGGCAACGTTGAATGCTTCTCCAATAGAAATAGCTCGTGTCATTGAGGCGCGGGAAGAGCTGGCAAATGAGGCTAGCGAGCATACAAAAGGATGGTATGCGATATGGGAAGAGAGCGAGGAGTGACTACTATCGTATGGATTTTTCTTGTTATTGTGGCTGTTCTGCTCACCTACGGATTGTGGGCGGGATTTTATTAGAGAGGAAAAGCGATGACTGATATGATTATTGTGCGGAATGATGGGGAGAGGATTGAGAGGCATGGGACAAGTGGCTTGACACTTATTTCCCAGCGCAATGGGGATGCTGCGGAGATACTTATAGAGCATGATTATGCCTCGCCTAAAGAGACTATCGCGATGATTGGGGTGCTGCTAGCGAGCTTGGAGGAACATTTTAGTGAGAACTTTGTGGTGCAATGCTTCAGGCATTATGCAGAGGAAACGGGAAAGGTTAGTGTGAAAGTGGGACAGGACCATTTGGTGTATCACATTTATGGGCGCAAGGATCGCCCGTTAACGCGAAGGAAGAAAACCGATGAATGAGCAATACCTGTTTGATTTTTGCCCTCCTGGTTTTACTTTTCCTAAGAAAGTGCAGCGTGTACTTTATTCAACAGATGGGAAGAGGTGGTATGCTAGGTGCTTTCTTGGTGCGGATGTGAAGATGGAGGGATGGGTTACAGGGTACTGGCAACGGTTCTTGTTTTATGATGGCACGCTCAGTGCTATCTATCCTGTTCCGCCGGAACAGCAAATTTGGGTTTGCGAGTTGCGTGCTAGTATATGGGTTGGTGGTGGGTGGTTTTAGCGGTTTTATAATCAGGTTAAAACTTGCTTAAAATTTGAGAATACACACCGCAAAGAGCCGGGATAAAAGTTTTTTGCGGTGTTTTTACTTGGATAAAGGAAACGATTATGGCGATATTATATCCGGTTTCTGGCAGGCCGGTAGGAGTTCGCCCAGCACATGGAAGATCATTTGATTTATTGGAAATCCATCAACTTGTAGAGGATGTTAAAGGTGATGGAATCGATTGGGTAAGGGTGTCGAGTGAGCTGGTAATGTTCGTTAGGGAAAATTCCTTTTGGGAACTTCCTGCAAACCCTGCGGCTACTGCTTTTGTAGTACGGCATAGGCCAGATTATCAGTGGGTAATACATGGGCCTGCCCTGGTTATGGACCTGATAGAAAGTGGAGATATCGATTGAATACGAGACACGCAGTTTTATGTTATGCCACTGGATTTATGCCCAATAGCATGCTCATATGGATAGAGGGAAACGGTTTTCATAAAGAGGAGCTACCAGATCCCTGCTATACACTTCATGATGTGGCGGCGGTGGCTTATCCGAGGTTTATAACCCATTTATGGATTGCGGCGCATTATGGAGAGTTTGAGCCAATGGGCAATAGTCAGGAGTATGGAATAGCGCCCTATTACAGTAGGCTTGATGAAATGATGGGGGCTACTATCTTCAAACGCGGTCATAAGAAAAAAGACCTTGATATCCTTTTCCCTCACTACTCTAGCTGGGGGGATGGCACGTTATCGTCCTGGGTAGAGAAAGCAGATGTGCAGGAGCTGCTTATCACCATTCACTACTTAGAGCAAAAATTGGGCGTTCCCATCGGGGCCAGCGCTGGCCGGGTTGGATGGGAGTACTTAAAGAAGCTCGAACCGGAATGGACACAACCCATTGGATTTAACTTTAAGAACACTCCATTCATGGAACCCATAGGGGATAAGGCATGGTCCCGTGAGATGACAATGGGAGAGCAGAAGGTATTATATCTCCATAAATTTGATAAGAGTTCAGCGTTTACCTATGCGGCATCAAGGGCCAGTATTGGCAGGGGAGTTCCTATTCACGTCGATCATGGCCAGGGTGCTGAACCGATGGGGGATAAGCAGGAAGTGGGGATATGGCGATGTACGGTGGAATATGGGCCGGTCAATCCACAAATGCCCTTTATTGTTGAATCAGGAGAGAAGAAGGGGCATGTGCTAGGAGCATGGTTGCATGGTCCTACTATCCAGACACTACGCAGTGCAGGGCATCAGGTGGCGGCTCATGAGGGGTGGGTATTCCCTGAAAAGTCGAGGGGAGTTCTTGATCGATGGGCCAATAATCTATGGCAGTTTCGGATTGGATTCGGGCTTCCCGGTTGGAGAAACCAGCGTTGTGCCCTTTTTGCTCAAGAAGCCATGAAATCCATTATGAATGATATGATAGGGCTGACGGGATTTGGAGATTTCACAGCGGGGGACGAAAAAGCTCGGCCTGACCTGCGGGGGCAAGTTATCGCAAAGCACAAGCAACTTATGTGGCATAACATCGAAAAAATGCGCAACCTCTATCATGTAACTCCTGTCGCTCAACAATCGGATGCGGTGTATTACCTCTCCAATGAAGTTGATGGGCGAAAAGCGTTTCCTGCCCTGTGTCAGAGGGAAGGGCAGTTGGGGGGTTATAAATATGAGGGAAGGGTACCGATGGATGCGCAAATCTCGCACGCGTTCAATGTGAAGACTGCGCTTCCACCGTTTGAGGGAACAGTGCGCGAATTGATCAATGATAAGCGGTATCGATGGAATTATAAGTTGAACGCGCTCAATACGCGGGGGTGGGAGTTGTGAGCATTCTTGATCAGTTTAAGGAGAAGTCCAAGCACCCTGCTACCAAAAATGAAGCATTGCAGGGATTTGAGCAGAGATGGGGAGTTAACTGGAAGGAAGAGGCTACTGCATATCTAGCGGGTACCAGAGACAAAAAGTCCCGTGCATGGAAGTCAGCCAGTCGAAATTTCCAGAAACGGGCTACTCAAAAAACGAATCCTGATAAACCTACGAAGAAGTGGAGAGAGGTTGGAAAAGATTTTCTGTTGCGCCCGAAGGGAGGGTATCGTGTACAGGGAACGATTGTTATGCAAATTTCTAAGGCCCGGCATTTAAAGCGCAAAGTTAATCTGGTTATCACTGACAAGAATGCTCTCCAGTTGACTGACTCGGAACTGGCGCAAATCATTATCGATCAGTATATGGGGAAGGATACCGATGCATCCCCAGACGATGAGAGTGAGTGGAAATTGACTGTTGACCCGATAGAGTAATATTATTGTGATACTTTGCTTTAGCCCCTAGACAGTGGGTAACTGCCTGGCATTCAGCTACTTCTGCCTTAAAGAAGTAGCCTTCTTTTTTATTCTATTGTTGACAAAGTTAGTCAACAATAGTTATACTTAAGACTGGGAATGGTCTACCGTCTTTAACAGACTACCACGCGTTGGCCCAAGAGCCACCAATCCTTAGGCAAGATAAAGGCAGAAGCTAGCCAGTGTGCACGCTAGGTTAGTGAGAGCGGGTATAGAAATATCGGGCCGCCGCCTCCATAAAAGGAGCTGTAAACGTCATGGAAGAGGATGAAGAATTTTCGCCGCCTATACATGAACAGGATACAGAGGTACCACCTGATGACCACACAGACACCACGCAAGAAGAGGGGACCCTACAAGAAGCGCATGCAACCATTGAACGGCTCAATGCGCGGGTTGCCGAACTCGAACGGCTCAATGCCACCCTCAATGCCAGAGTCCTTGAACTCGAAGCCCTTCGATCCCAATCAGGGTCTGATGGACGAGAAGTTAAGCCCAATGAGCGCCATTTCTGGTTTCGATCCATTGGACGAAAAACCGGAGGTTAAAAAGCTTACCGGGAAATATGCCAAACTTGAGAAGGATGTAGCGGCCATGTGGGGAAGTATGAGCATGTTTGTCTGTACAATGTCACAACCGGATGGCGTCACATTATTGGAGCACACTAATAGCTTTTCCTACAATCTTGTCAATGCGTCAACACAAAATGAGAAGTTGTATGAGGCACTGGTGACTGTTACGCAGGGGACAATTTACAGCACGGTTATTACTGAAAGTGTGGTCATTGTGCTGTCTCTGCTGGCGAATCATGGAATTACTATCCAATCTGTGCTTGGAAAATTGAAATCTCAATTCAGAAAAAAGGATGAAAGTGGAAACCAAAATTCAGTCAATTCCACATCTGAATCACGATGAATTTTTGTACAGATTTAAAAGTCTCTGGCGTCCTGGTCAGCATGTAGGGATTGTGGGTCCTACGGGATCGGGCAAGACTCGGCTGGCGAATGATCTAGAGCAGCTACGAGACTATGTGGTAGTCATTGCCACGAAATCCCGTGATGACTCTCTGGAGGAATACAGAAGGTTTGTACGCCGTAAGACATGGCCGCCTAATTATAATGAACAACTCATTCTGTACTGGTATCCTCCTAAGGAGCTGGGAAATTTTGTTCATCAGCGGGTGGCGGTCTATATGGTGATGAGTGACATCTTCAAGGTGGGCGGATGGACCATTTACTTCGATGACCTGTTCTACATCTCGGATACATTGCGGCTAAAAGATGCCGTGCGTATGTATTACACGCAGGTACGGTCGAATAATGTTTCCATCGTTTCAAGCATTCAGCGTCCCTTCTGGGTGCCAGTTGAAGCAATCTCTCAAAGTACCTATGTGCTCCTGTTCTCCACAAGAGATCAGCGGGATATTAAGCGCATATCCGAGGGATTATCCATTCCAGTAAAAGAGATAGAACGAGCTATCTCTGCATTGCAGCCATACGAGTTCCTTTTCCTGCAAACAGGGAAAGAGCCTATTATTATTGGAAAGCGAGAAATATAGTGCATATTCATGTAGGGCTACTACACGGATTGCTGGCGTTTGCCCATGTCATTGTTATTGGGTTCTTCTGGCGATTAGGGGCTTTCCATCTTCAATCGTCCGGGAATCCTTTAGGGGCTGGCATGGCATTTTGCTATTAGGTAAATGGAGGGGGATTATATGCCATCACCAATGGGTGTTACTCAGAATCAGGTACAAAATTCACAGCCCAATGCCCCAGTTAATCAGAATGCGCAACCCAATAACGCCCCTGTAGTTGTCTGGCCTTTTGATAAAGCCGCGAGCTTCCACAAGGAAATTGGTCAAACTCACACCCTTGCTGCCGCCGCATGGAGTGGTGGGGTCACTGATGAGCTGGATGTTCCTACCTATGGGTGGTTGTCAGAGTTGGTGCTGACCTGCATCGGTTCTGCTGGAGCAAAGGGTTCTTCTTCAATCGTAGCGCCAGGTGAGGATTCACCCTGGAACTTATTCAGCAACATCAATATCACGGACGTTGCGGGTACGTCAATTCAGATCACCGATGGATGGTCTCAGTACCTTGCGTGGCTTTATGGTGCGTATCGCCGTTACCGCCAGGACCAATCCATTTATGGGTATACGCCAGTTGATGGTACTGCACTTGGCGGCGGTGGAACTGGCAACTTCCTGATGAAATATCATTTCCCATTTGAGTTTGCAGTCGACGGCATCGGCTGTCTTCCCAACATGGATGGGAGTGGGAAATATCGGGTTAATCTGGTATATGCTGCACCGTCCAAATTTTATAACGGTGCCTCACAGCAACCAGGAACGCTTCCCGCTATCCAGACGATTATCGAACTGAAGGCACGTGCAAACCCCAATCCTCAAGACAAGATGGGCAATCCGCAGGCTACCCAGCCGCCAGCGCTGGGCACGCTGAAATACCTGAAGCGCGAAGTATTCACCGTAAATAGTGGTGACAACACTATCCAGCTTAAGAATGTTGGCAATACCATCAGGAACCATATCCTGACGTTCCGTGACGCCAATGGGAGCCGTAGTGGCGCTGAAAGCAGCGGCGTGGTTCCGTCCACAATTCAGATGGATTGGGATGCAGGGATTCGATACAAGACCCGTGTGGACACATTGCGCCAGGAGATGTTTGAGAACTTTGGGTTTGATGCTCCTAACGGGGTGATTGTGTTCTCGAATCATGGGAATGCCAGCTATGGTCCAAATGGGAATGAGTACGGGAACCACTGGATTCAAACTGTTGGGAGTACGCTGCTACAGTTTGAGTTCACGGCGAGTGCGGCTGGGACGTTAGAAGTACTCACAGAGTACATTGTGATTGCCTCAAATGAGGCGTATACAGCAGCGCAGGCGGGATTATGATTGATCAGAATAAGATGATTCCTTATGCGGCTGGCGCCGTGGTATTGGGCGCCCTCGCCTTCATTGTTGGTGCTGCTATTCTCTTCAAGGGAAACGTGCAGTTCTAGTTTTTCAGAGGAGCGATTATGAAACTTCATTGGTGGACGCTAATTGCAGGAGTAGCTATTGGCTACTGGATTATGCCTCAGGTTGTACGAACGGTTAAAGGTCAATGACTTTCCTGATACTCATTCTCATCTTATCGGGATTAATGCTCATTTTCTCAGGAGTTGAGAATCAATCACTTGCCAGTTATGCCAGGGGCTGGATTGGTGGTAATAATGCAAGTCAATAAAACAATCCTCATTGGTGGGGTAGTGATCATTGTCGTAGGGGCGGTAAATGCACTTGTGAATAATCGGCCGCAAACGCCAGTTTTCGCGGGTGGTCTAGGCGTAGTACTTGTGGCATCACTTGTTGACCTGCTGGGAAGTGGTCCCGCTAAAATCGCTACGGCTATTATGGGCCTGGCCGTAGTCACGGTTCTTCTTGTAGAAGGCCCGGCAGTTCTTGCTGCTATTCAGAATGCGCAAAACAAGAAGAGTGCATAAGAGAGGAAAATATGGAGACGATTGATCGACTGTATTGTGTGGCTCTTGGAATGCTCCTGGCGATCGCTATTCAGGAGTTGATAGAGACGTTTCCTAAAAAGACACGTTTTCATGGTGATATCCCATCCGCAAGAGTATTGAGATCTGAGGAGGGAGGGTACCAAAATGCCGCTAGGGAGAGTTTTTGATATCGGGGCCGCCATTGTAGTGGTGGCTGGAGTCACAGTGGTGGTAAGTGCCAATAATACGAGTGGAATTATCACCGCCGTGGGAAACACCTTTATTAATAGTCTTAAGGCCGCAATGGGTTCGTTTGGTTAGGGGGTTCCCATGTTACTACGCATTAATGCACAGCAGGGGATTCATGTTATCCAAGGGCAGGGGTATACTACTGGAAACTACGAAGCCCCTTATGGGGGGCAATTCCCTGGCCAGCCAAATCGTGTTGCTAGCTATCAACTGAATCTGACTGGCCAGGGAATCTGGCAATCGTGGGCAGGATTGCGCTATAAGCCCGGTTACAATTCGCCAGTGCACGAGCCGTCGCAGAAATTTGTTCAGAACCTGGCAAAGAACAATGCCATTGTTCAGCTCTCTGCACGGCCGCTGCCTATTCAAGGGTATCAAATCTATACCCAGCAGGTCTTGCAGCGAGGGGGGATTCATGCACTATGAAAATAGGGGAATTCTTCAAAAAAGAAACTGCTGGATTGCCTAATTGGGCATGGCTCGCTATCCTTCTTGCTGGCGGGGGAATTGGGTATCTCATTGTGAAAAATAGGGGAACTGTACCATCGCCCGCCGCCCCCAGTGTGGCGAGTCCCACAAGTGCCGCTACCCTTGCAGCTACAGCAGCTTCACAGCCAGGTGCGCAAGAATCTCAGGCGGGGGCATTTCCTACTACACAAGTGGGGACCAATACAATCCCGGTAATTCCATCGGGGTTTGCGCCAGTTTATGATCAGAATGGGAATCTGGTTTCATTTCAGCAGGGTACCCAACCTAGTCAGCAGGGCACTCCGCAATCGGGCCAGCAGAATACGCCCACGACGGTCACTGCAACTACGAGAGGCTATTGGACAGGAGAGGCGCAAGGGGGGAATCTCCCTGTTTTCCCGGGGCCGGGAGTTGAATTTAATCAGGCCGGCAATTTTACGAACTCCATTGGAAGTGTGCCACATGGTACGCAGGTTACGGTGACAGGTCCTGTCATTCAGGGGGTATACGCAAACCGTTCTGCAACGTATGTGCCTGTCTTATTCAATGGGTTGGCAGGCTATATGCTTTCATCAGACCTCGCTAATCCCCCCAGTGGTCAGGGGGCAAACTATGGTGGTGTGCCGCGCCCAAGGCAGAGGGGGTTGGTGCTATGACCGCTCAATGTGCTAAAACAAATACCTATCCGCAGGGACAATGTACATGGTGGGCCAGCCAGCGTATGCAGCAACTCACAGGATGTTATGCTCCTGACATGGGGAATGCAAAGGATTGGGCTACGAATTGCAGCAAATATGGGTGGGAAAATAGTAGCACGCCGTCGGCACCATCGGTCATGTGTTTTCAACCTGGCATACAGCTTTCAGATACGGTCTATGGGCATGTTGCCGTAGTTGAGTCAATTATTGATGCCACCACGGTGATGACCTCCAATTTAAACTATATGGGGGATCAAAAGAATGTGCAGAATGTGCAGTTCAAAACGAATACACCTGGCGTGTCATTTATCACTAATGGGCAGGGTGGGACTACCAGTAATCCGGTCATTCTGATCGATTTTATGGATAAGATTGTGCAGGGGCTTGCCAATTCACAATCAGCTATTGAGGGAGTTGTAACCAGTGCACAGCGAGGGATGCAGAACTTTATGGTGGGATGGGCTATTGAGGAGAGTGGAACAAATGATCCCTATAGAGGCGCTCGCTGGAATCCGCTGAATACTACACAGGATGAGCCGGGTGCTACCAATTTCAATGCTGCAGGGGTAAAAAGTTATGCTTCTCCTGCTGATGGGGTAGCGGCTACAATCGATACATTGTTAGGAAATTCAGGATATGGCGCATTGGTGCATGCTATTGTCACTGATGATGAAGGGGGACTTGGTTTATCTGACGGAGGAATGAACCTTAATGTAGCCGAGGGATTATTCATCTGGGTAAGTGGAAGCAAGGGGCATACTCAAGCAAATATTGCGTATGTGCAGAATCTCATGCTTCTTGCCGGGGTAAGAGGTCCATATATTAAGGGTCTTTCACAGCCGATTGCGGCCCCTGCCTCCAGTCAGCAAGCAATCGATAAATGGGGGGGGATTGTTCTTGGCCAGGGGGATATCAGTGGGATCAATAGCCCATCAGGAGGTCAGTCAACATTGGATCAGATAGCAGGTGCCTTGCAGGGAGTAGGAACTTTTTTTGGCTCTGTTAATAGTTTTTTCTCGAACCCGATGCGGATTGTCAAAATTATTGGCGGCACGATCATATTGCTTATTGGCCTGGCGCTGGCGATAACGGGGCTGGCCAGTACGCAGCCAGTCAAACAAGCAACTAAGACCGTAGCTAAGGTTGCGGCTCTTGGTGGATAGGAGAAGTGATGCCAAGTCTTACACTTACCCCTAAGCAGCAAGCAATAGAAAAAGCTCGGCCTGATATCGTGGGGGTTAATCTTCCTTCCATGCCTGCTGATGGATACGACTATACGGTAAAAGAGGAACCATCCCATGAAAGTATCTTCCATCCGGTCAAGGCTGTTGAGGATATTCTGGATGCTATCAGGTGTCTGGAATCAACCATGAGATTGGTTGTACAGAAGCTTGACCGCATGCATTCCTTTGTTGAGACTCCTATGGGATTAGGAGCAACTATTGGATATGATGTAGATTATCATGGCCATCTCTTTATCAGTGTTTATAACAAATCGCAATCAGCGGCGGTGCTTGAGTACTCCACAGGAGGAAGCGCGAGCGTCCCGCAAAACCAATGGACGCACATTTCTCCTCCAAAAGGGTGCACCATAACACTCTCGGGCGGTAGTGATATATTGCCAACGCCATTTGTCTTCCGTGCATCGGATTATCCCTATACATCATGAGGTAATACATGAGTCTCATCCTTGATGAAATTCCCATCTTAAGCACGAACTCTTTTGAAGTTGATACACAGGATGTGCAACTTGAGAGCGTTGCATGGATTGAATTTCTGAATGAGTCTCCCTACACCTTAAAGGTGAGTATTGGTGGGCTGAATTTCCCAGTTCCGGCATGGTGTGACTATCCCAAACAGATTTCGACTAACACAAATGGAGTCTGGCAAAATCTCAATGGGGCGCAATTGCCAGTGCTAGTAACGCCAATGGCGCTGGCGAGTCAGCCATCAAATCTCTCAAGCATCTTGGTAGCCACACTCTATCTTACGGGGGAGCTGCCATCAAATCTTGTTCCGGTCTCCCTGGCACGCCAGGTGTACATCCCTAATACGGTGAACAATAATGCTGTGAGTAATACACTTTCCTATGAGACGGGCACGCCAGGCAATCTGGTTATTGATATTGGTACAGCTACCAACAATGATAACTGGAAAGTAAAGAATGATGGCAGTGCAGTCCTTCAAGTTGAGCAGGGTGGCACACCACATATTGCTCTTACCCTTCAGTCATCTGGAAGTCCTGCACTATGGGGGCAAAGTGGAGATTATGTGGAGGTGCAGAGTCAGCTTCTGCTAGAAAATCAAACGCCGCTTAATATACGGGATACTGGCGGGGTGGCAAGACAGGTACTCCAGATAGATGCCTTTAATAATGTGCAGATACGAACCCCCAGTACAGGAGTAGGCAACGGCGGGGAAGTCTACTTTACGAATAGAGATAATTCCATCAATTTCGGGTATTGGGATCAATCTGGTTTGCATCTAGGGGGAACCGATGATCGTATATGGCTGGGTATTGGGACGCTGAACGCATTACAGGAGTTTCATGGAACGGGAAACGGCAATGTAAATACGGGGGTAGTTAACCCTCTAGGTCTAGCATTTAATCCGTGTACCGTGAGTGGAAGTAGTCAGACCATTGGCGGAACTATTCCTGGCGGTGGGAGTTCGACAACAACGGTCACTACCGGGGCTGGCCTCGCATGGTCAGGACAGGTGTATCGAAATTGATTAAGCCAATTACTAACACAGCATACCTAGTATGCGAGAATTCAGGTGCTCCTATTGCTGACTTTGCCGTTTCTCATAGTATGATAGCGGTTTTGCAAAAAGTGAGCTTGCTTGCAGGATATCAGTTTTACCAGTGTGATTTGAGTCCCAACTATGTGAACTTTGTCAATTATCAGCATTTACATGTGAGTAGAGAGCATATGAAGAGAGGTATGCAGGACTGCATTGCTAATCACTATGCAGAGATTTTTCTGCATTCGATTCCAGCAGGGCAGGGGCAAACCAATCTTGCCGCTATCGTTTTGGGGGCTGGCCTAAAATGCAAGATGTCGAACGTTCCTCTTGTGAATGCGGCATATCGTTTTTGTCTGACTCACTGCACACCTATAAATGAGGTGCCTGATGAGTCATTGAATATGCTGGGGGAATGGTGTTCCACATTAGCCCTGGCACAGCAGTCAGCCCTGGCGATTATCGCCGGGATGTAAGGAGGATACTATGGCAATTCCTACAGGCACACCGCTTATTGCGAACGGATCTAATATGTCAGTTCCTGGCGTGCTTACCGCCGGGACAGTTCTGGAGGCCGCCAATATTGCAGGAGGGCGTGGTGCTACGCAAACGATTGCTACCACGGGAACAATTGCGGCCAATGGGCGCGTGGCTTACATTACCGGGGCCGGGACGGCTACTGCCAACATTGCGCAAGGGACCTATGATCAACAGCAACTAACCATCGTCAATCTTGGTACAGCGGTTACTGTCACCGCCGCAACAAGCGGACTCGCAACCGTTCAGGCTATTGCGGCCCTGGCCAAGGTAAATCTTGTTTGGGATAGTGCTTCGGCACTATGGTATTAGACCATGAGACTTTTGTGGTACGGTGAAACACCGTACATAGAAACTGGCGCGGGGCAAGTGGCAAAGCACTTGCTCCCACTTTTCTTGCGTCTTTTTGAACGGGTACATCTTGTTCCCATAAACCAGTGGTGGGAACAAAAAAATTTGCCTGAACGGCTTACTATTGCCCCTCACAAGGAAACAGAAGAGCATTGGAATATGGAGAATGCACGCAATGCCATCCTGGCGAGGGATTATGATTGCTTGTTCCTGACAGCGGACATCAACCGTATTGAGGATTTACGCGAGGAAATAGAACAGGTGGTCCTGGCCGGTATTCCAATCATTATGTACGCAGCGGTAGATTCCATGCTCTTTGCCAGGAATTTCTACGATATTCTAAGAGTAGCCACGAGAGCAGTGGTGTTCTCTCATTGGGCCAGGAGCTTTGTACAGAGGATGCAACCGGATATTCCCTTAAAAGTCATCTATCATGGGGCTGAGCCGGATGTATTTTATCCTCTTCCTGATTTTGCGAGAAGAGAGGCGCGTAAGAGACTTTTCAATGTGGAGGATGATACATTTGTAGTACTTAACGTCAATCGCAATCAGGCACGCAAGGATATTGCGCGTTCTATGGCTGCGTTCCATCTGTTTCATCTAGAAAATCCCGATAGTGTGATGTATGTGCACGCCAAGCAGATTGATTACGGCGGAAATTTACCCCTACAGGCCGCTGCTCTTGGAATGAAGGTCCATGCGCCAGGTGCTGAAATTTTCTTCGCTCCTGAGGCATATAGCGAGTCCATCGGGGTATCCCGTTCCGAACTGAACAACATCTACAATTCAGCGGACGCCTTTATCACTTCCAGTACGGGGGAAGGATGGGGATTAACGACGGTAGAATGCATGGCCGCCGGGACGCCAATTATTGCGCCCAACAATAGTGTCTTCCCTGAACAGCTAGGCGAACCCTTTTCATGGGCAGGGGACTATAGCCCTGCGGATCGTGGGCTATTGGTGAAAAGTGGCGGCCCGGATCTATGGGCTACTTTCTATGGATTCTCGGACTGCCCACGTCCCATCTGTAGTGTTACTGGCATGAAGAATGCACTTCTTGATGTCTACCGCTATTCCTCACTTGCGGCGGATCGTGCCGTGTTAGCGCGGCGATGGGCAGCGTCACACGCGTGGGATCATGTGTGTGCACAGTGGGAAAAACTTATCGTGGGGGTGCTTCGATGACTCTTCCAAAAGTTTCAGATGGTGCCCGGTTTATGTGGGCCGTACCCTATTCAGGAGATGTAACGATGTTGCCAACAGTTATACAAGGGGCGCCATTTATCTATACAGTCCCTGCAGATGATAATGGAAATTATGTTCCATTAGTTGCCAATGTATTGTCCTATGGTGCCGTGGGAGATGGTGCAAATGATGATACCTCTGCTATCCAGAAAGCTATTAATGCTATAGGGAGTGCAGGTGGGGGTATTGTTTTCTTTTCAGTGGGAACATACAAAACGAGCGCTACTTTAAGCATTGGTAGCGATAATGTGACGCTGTATGGAAGTGGGCAAGGAACAATCATTAAACCTGCATCCGGGGCCAATTTTGATGTGATCAGTACACCTGTCCCTGCCAGTGCCGGACTAGCTGGGTATGTGCGCAATTTTATCGGGATAGCCAATCTCTCTATTGATTGTTCGAATATGGCAGGGATGGTGGCTGGCCAGGGGAATGCGATTCACTGGTATGGTGTGCGTTTTTCCTTTATACGTGATGTATACATCACGTCTCATCCCAATTGGGCCATCCTGCTGGATGGCGATAATACGGGACCCGGAAACAACTTTAGCTACAATGTGGAGGTATCCCGGTGTGTGTTCGATCTGGGGGCCGCCAACATCTATATGACGAACTCTGAAGCGGATAATATCACCCAATGCCAATTTAAATTTGCGAAGACAGCTACAGCGGCCAAGCAGCCGAGCAGTGCAGGTGATACGAATGCCCTGCATTTACGTGGGGATTCTGGTTTTTTTGGGGCATCGCAGAACGTCTTTGGGAATGGAGGCACCTATCTCTCTGAGGCCATTAGAATCAGCAATAGCGGCCCTTGCCGTATCGAAAACAATCGGTTTGATCAAGTACGGTCAACCACCATGAAGTTGAATGCAGGTAACACTATCGTCGTGGGGAACCAGTTCGGTAATCCAAGTAGTGTGGATACCACGAATGGCTTGCAGATAGGTTCCAATAATAACGTTATCGTGGGTAACAAGTGGGACCTGACGGACGGAGCCGCAAACTATAGCTATGCCATAGCTGAAAGTGGAGGCCCTTTTTCAGGGAATGTTATTCAGGGAAATAGTCTTGTGGCAGGGACAAGTGGGGTTATCTCCCTGAATGCAGGAAGCACTGATGTGATTGAGGGGAATGCCGGGTACAATCCCGTGGGTCCATTAACCGCTCCTAATGTCCCGGCAAGTGGAACGGCTCTTCAAAATACATTTGGCGTTCCCGTGATTATCTATACTACCAGTGGGAGCATTAGTGCAATTGCGGTGGGCAATACTTCGGGTGGCACTGTTAGTACTGGTCAGAACCCAAGTCTCTCCGGTATTAGCAACATCCTGGGTCCGGGACAATGGATCAAGATGACCTATAGTGTTGCTCCAACTTGGACGTGGTTTGGATTATGATGAGTGATTTAACTTTCAGGAAGCAGGAGATATTGGTGCTCGTAGAGCAGGGATGCAAGAACAGGGAAGTAGCCTGGCAGTTTGCCGTTACAGAGAATACTATTAATCGCCGCCTGGCAAGGATCTATGAAAAATTGAGTGTTCATACGCGCCAGGATGCTGTGAAAGAATGGAGGAAGCGGTATCCTGACTTCTAATTTGACATGCAAGATGCGGTAGCCTATAATGCCCCCATGGGCGGATATTCTGCCCGCATTATCTTTTCCCATCCTTGGCTACGGAACTTTCAAAGTAGAACCCCTCCATCATGTAGGGCTGGAGGGGTTCTGCATATCAGAGCAGCGGCACATTCTCCGATTATGCCAGGGGCTATGCTCGTACCATGCCAGCATATCACTT
>Ga0335076_10003533_pt1 | contig 15722 bp, 17 predicted proteins | sample Lox_Sample_25_FD_206717 | JGI IMG/M metagenome (GOLD analysis project Ga0335076, IMG submission 206717) | Soil microbial communities from Loxahatchee National Wildlife Refuge, Florida, United States - Lox_Sample_2.5 | ecosystem: Environmental > Terrestrial > Soil > Wetlands | place: USA...
GACCTCCGGCGCCAGCGACACGATCTTCATGAACCGCTTCTCCCGCAGCTCCCGGCCCACGGGGCCGAAGATGCGGGTGGCGCGCGGCTCGCCCTGATCGTTGATCAGCACGGCGGCGTTCTCGTCAAAGCGGATGTAGGACCCGTCTTTCCGCTTGGTTTCCTTGGCGGTGCGGACGATCACGGCCTTGGCGACTTCGCCCTTCTTCACCTGGCCGGTGGGGATGGCGTCCTTGATGGTGACCACCACGATGTCCCCGAGCCCCGCGTAGCGGCGCTTGGACCCGCCCAGCACGCGGATCACCAGCGCGCTGCGCGCGCCGGAGTTGTCCGCGATCTTGAGCCTCGATTCCTGTTGTACCACGGTCGTTCCCCTCTCCGCCTACTTCGCGCGTTCGACGATTGCGACCACGCGCCACCGCTTGGTCTTGGAGAGCGGGCGCGTCTCTTCGATCCGGACCGTGTCACCCGCCTTGGCGCCCTGCTCGTCGTGGGCCGCCACCGTCTTGCTCCGGGTCATCTGCTTGCCGTACACCGCGTGCGGATAGCGACGCTCGAGCGAGACCGTGACGGTCTTCTGCATCTTGTCGCTCACCACCACGCCGGTGCGGACCTTCCGGGTGCCCCTCATGCCGTACGCCTTTCCCGCAGAATGGTCTCGATCCGGGCGATGTGCCGCCGGATGGCGCGGAACTGGAGCGGATTCTCGATGGATTCCGTGGCCGACCGGAACGTGAGCCGGAAGCGCTCCTCGCGGAGGGTCGCCAGCTGCTGCTCCAGATCTTCGGTCTTCAGCTCCCGGAGATCCCCGGGCTTCGCCTGCCTGGCCATCTTACCGCTCCTCCCGCTTCACGAACTTCGACTTGATCGGCAGCTTGGCCGCCGCCAGCTCGAGCGCTTCCCGCGCCAGCTTCTCCTCGATGCCCTCGACCTCGAACATCACGCGGCCGGGCTTCACCACCGCCACCCAGCCCTCGGGATTGCCCTTCCCCTTCCCCATCCGGGTCTCGGCCGGCTTCTTGGTGATCGGCTTGTCCGGGAAGAGCCGGATCCACACCTTGCCGCCCCGCTTCATCTCGCGGGTGAGCGCCACGCGGGCCGCCTCGATCTGCCGGTTGGTGATCCAGCCGGGGTCGAGCGACATCAGGCCGTAGTGCCCGAACGCCACGGTGTTCCCGCGGGTGGCGTTCCCGTTGGTGTTGCCCTTGAACCGCTTCCGGAACTTGACGCGCTTCGGTGCCAGCATGGCTCAGACGCCCGTCGAATAGGTCCGGCCGTGCAGATCTTCCGTCCGCTCGCCCTTGAAGATCCACACCTTCACCCCGATGGTGCCGTAGGTGGTCTTCGCGGTCGAGGTGGCGTAGTCCACGTCGGCCCGGAGCGTGTGCAACGGCACCCGCCCCTCGTGATAGCCTTCCGTGCGCGCGATTTCGGCGCCGCCCAGGCGGCCCGCGCACTTGATCTTGATGCCCTGCGCGCCCATCCGCATCGCGCTCTGCACCGCGCGCTTCATCGCGCGGCGGAACGAGATGCGCTGGTTGAGCTGATGCACGATGCTGTCACCCACCAGCTGCGCGTCCAGCTCGGGGCGCTTGATCTCCTCGACGTTGATCCCGACTTCCTTGCCGGTCAGCTGGGCCAGCTCGTCCCGGAGCTTGTCCACTTCCGCCCCGCGCTTGCCGATCACCACGCCGGGCCGTCCGGTGTGCACCGTCACGGTCACCTTGCCGGGCTTCCGCTCGATGTGGATGTCGGCGATGGCGGCGTGCGACAGCCGCGTCTTCAGGTACTTCCGGATCAGCTCGTCTTCCTTGAGCAGCTCCGGGAAGTCCCGCCGCGCGTAGTACCGGGAGCGCCAGGGCTTGACGATCCCGAGTCGGAAGCCGTAGGGATGTGTTTTCTGACCCACTTATTTCTCCTTACGCCGGGGCGCCGCCCCGGCGTTAGCCGCCCGCTTGGACTTCTTCGCGGGCGCGTCCGCCTTCGCTTCCGCCTTCTTCCCCTTCGGCGCTGTGGCCTTCGCCGCTTCCGCCTTGGACGCCGGCGCCGGCTTCGGCTTCACGGCATCCGCCCCCACGCGAATCTCCACATGGCTCGTCCGCTTCTTGATCGGCGTGCCCCGGCCCATCGCCGCCATCGTGAACCGCTTGAGGGTCGGCCCCTCGTTCACCACGGCGTAGCGCACCCGGAGCGTGTCCACGTCCAGCCGCTCGTTCTGCCGCTCCGCGGACCGCTCGGCATTGGCCACGGCCGACTTGAGCACCTTCCGGATCTGGACCGCGGCCGTCTTCTTCGAGAACCGCAGGATGGCGTCCGCTTCCGGCACCGCCCGGCCCCGGATCTGGTCGATGACCAGGCGCATCTTCCGCGCCGACTGGCGGACCGCCGTCTGAATCGCTCGCGCTTCCATGGGCTACTTCTTCCCTTCTTCGGCCGGCGGCGTGCCTTCGGCTTCCTTCTCCGCCGAGCCCTTGGCGCTGTGCCCGCGGAAGAGCCGCGTCGCGGCGAACTCGCCGAGCTTGTGGCCCACCATGTTCTCGGTCACGTACACCGGGATGAACTTGTTCCCGTTGTGCACGGCCAGCGTGTGTCCCACGAAGTCCGGGGTGATGGTGCTCCGCCGGGACCAGGTCTTGAAGACCTTCTTCTCGTTCTTCTCGTTGAGGGCCTGGATCTTGAGGCGCAACGACTCCTCGACGTAGGGCCCCTTCTTGACGCTCCGTGCCATTACTGCGTCGCCTTCCCGCGCTTCCGGCCGCGCACGATGAGTTTCGTGGACGCCTTCTTCTTATGCCGCGTCTTCTTGCCTTCCGGCTTGCCCCAGGGGGACGTCGGCGGACGCCCGCCCGAGCTCTTGCCCTCGCCGCCGCCCAGCGGGTGGTCGACGGGGTTCATCGCCACGCCACGGACCTTCGAGCGCCGCCCCAGCCAGCGGGTCTTCCCCGCCTTGCCGATGGACAGGAGCTCGTGCTCCGCGTTGCCGACCTCGCCCACGGTGGCCAGGCACTCGCCGCGCACCATCCGCATCTCCGTGGACCGGAGCCGGAGGGTGACGTGGTTGCCTTCCTTCGCCACCACCTGCGCGCTGGTGCCGGCGCCGCGGCACATCTGGCCGCCGCGGCCGATCTTCAGCTCGATGTTGTGCACCGCGGTGCCCAGCGGGACCTCGAACAGGGGCATCGCGTTGCCGATGCGGATGTCCGAGCCCGGACCCGACACCACCGTGTCCCCCACGTTCAGCCCCTTGGGGTGCAGGATGTAGCGCTTCTCGCCGTCCACGTAATGGAGCAGCGCGATCCGCGACGTCCGGTTGGGATCGTACTCGATCGCCGCCACCCGGGCCGGAATCCCGGCCTTGTCGCGGCGGAAGTCGATCCGCCGGTACTGCCGCTTGTGCCCGCCGCCCTGATGCCGCGTGGTGACGTGGCCCTTGTTGTTCCGCCCGCCGGTCCGCCGCAACGGCTCGAGCAGCGACTTCTCCGGCGTGCTCTTGGTCACCTCGGCGAAATCCGACACCGAGCGGAACCGGGTGGCCGGGGTCACCGGCTTGAATTGACGAATGCCCATGTCAGCCCTCGAAGACCTGGATCGCGTCGCCCTCGCGGAGCGTCACGATCGCCTTCTTCCACGCCGGGCGCCGGCCCTGGGTGCGGCCGTAGGTCCGGCGCTTGGCCCGCACCACCAGGGTGCGGACGTCGGTCACGCTCACCTTGAACAACTTCTCCACCGCCGACTTGATCTCGGGCTTGGTGGCGTTCTTGCGGACCTCGAACGCGTATTCCTTCCGCGCCTGGTAGGCGGCCGAGGACTTCTCGGTCACCACCGCGCGCACGATCGTCGTCAGGTAATCAGACATCGGCCGTCTCCGTGCCGCTCAGGGCCGGCAGCTCCACCACCACCGCGTCCGACCACAGGATCTCGTAGGCGGTCGCGTCGGTGAACGGCAGCACGCGCACGGTCGGGAGGTTGCGGCCCGAGAGATACACGTTCTGCGCGGTCGGGAGGTCGGCGGTCAGCACCAGCACCTTCTTCTCCGCCACGCCCAGCTTGCCGAGGAGCGCCGCGAACGGCTTGGTCTTCGGCTTGTCGTAGGCCAGCGCGTCCACCACGAGCAGCGCGCCCTCGCGCGCCCGGGCGTTCAGGGCCGACTTCCGGGCCAGCTGGCGCACCTTCTTCGGGATCCCCATCCGGTAGTCCCGCGGATGCGGCCCGAACGCGATGCCGCCGTGCCGCCAGTGGGGCGCGCGACTCGAGCCCTGCCGGGCCCGTCCGGTGCCCTTCTGGCGCCAGGGCTTCTGATTGCCGCCGGTCACGAAATGGCGGGTCTTGGTCTGGTGCGTCCCCTGCCGCTGGTTCGCCAGGTACGTGATGACGGCCTGATGGAGCACCGGCTCGTTCACGGTCCCGTCGAAGAGCGCCTCGGGCAACGCCACGGCCTTGGTCTGCCTGGCGCCGGCGGCCGAGTAGTGCGGGGCCTCAATCATGGCGGCTCCGGCCTCCCTGCTTGCGGACGGTCAACAGGCCGTTCATCGGGCCCGGCACCGCACCGCGCACAAAGAGGAGATTGCGCTCGGCGTCCACCCGGACGACGATGAGGCCGAGCTCGGTGAAGCGCCGGGCGCCCATGTGCCCCGGCATCCGCTTGCCCTTGATGATCCGCGACGGGTCCGTGCCCGGCGCGATGGAGCCGGGCTTCCGGTGCCGCGTGTTGCCGTGGGTGGCCGGTCCGCCGCCGAAGTGATGGCGGTGGACCACGCCCTGGAACCCGCGGCCCTTGGTGACCCCGGTGACCTTCACGCGGTCGCCCGCGGCGAAGATGGCCACGGTCACCGCGTCCCCGGTCTTGGGCGCCTCGGCGCCCACCGGGAAGCTGTGGATCACGCGCGGGGCGGTCGCGAGGCCGGCCGCCTTCACGTGGCCCACCACGGCCTTGCTGGAGCGCTTGGCCTTCTTGGCGCCGAAGCCGAGCTGGGCCTGCGCCCCCGCCACCTGGACGACGGCGCAGGGACCGGCCTCGATCACGGTCACGGGCACGTGCGCGCCTTCTGCGTTGAAGACGCGGGTCATGCCGAGTTTACGTCCGATCAGTCCGTTCATGGCTTCCTCTACTCGACCTTGATCTCCACATCCACACCCGCCGGCAGATCGAGCTTGGTCAGCGCGTCCACCGTCTGCGACCGCGAGTCGAGGATGTCGATGAGCCGCTTGTGCGTCTTGAGCTCGAACTGCTCCCGGCTCTTCTTATCGATGTGCGGGCTCCGGAGCACCGTCCACAGCTGCCGCTTGGTGGGCAGCGGGATGGGCCCGGAGACCTGCGCGCCGGTCTTCTCCGCCGTGCGCACGATGTCGGCCGCGGCCTGATCGATCAGGGCGTGGTCGAAGCTCTTGAGGCGGATCCGAATCTTGCCGGGCATGGTGTCCTCGTTACTTCTTGATCTTCGTGACGACGCCCGCGCCCACCGTCCGGCCGCCTTCCCGGATCGCGAAGCGCAGGCCCTCTTCCATCGCGATCGGCGTGATCAGCTCGATCGCCATCTTCGTGTTGTCCCCCGGCATCACCATCTCCACCCCCGCCGGCAGCTCCACCGTCCCCGTCACGTCCGTCGTCCGGAAGTAGAACTGCGGCCGGTACCCCTTGAAAAACGGCGTGTGCCGCCCGCCCTCGTCCTTCGTCAGCACGTACACTTCCGCGTCGAAGGCCGTGTGCGGCGTGATCGAGCCCGGCTTCGCCAAGACCATCCCGCGCTCGATGTCCGTCTTCTCGATGCCCCGCAGCAGGAGCCCGGCGTTGTCCCCCGCCTGCCCCTCGTCCAGGAGCTTCCGGAACATCTCGACCCCGGTGACGACCGTCTTCTTGTCCGTCCCGAAGCCCACCATCTCCACTTCCTCGCCCACCTTGATCTTGCCGCGCTCGATCCGGCCCGTGGCCACCGTCCCCCGGCCCGTGATCGAGAACACGTCCTCGACCGGCATCAGGAACGGCTTGTCCACCTCGCGCTGCGGGATCGGGATGTTCTTGTCCAGGGCCTTCAGGAGCTCCCAGACCTTCTCCACGTACTTGGGATCGCCCTCGATCGCCTTCAAGGCCGCGCCCCGGATCACCGGGATCTCGTCGCCCGGGTACTCGTACTTGGACAGGAGCTCCCGCACCTCGAGCTCCACCAGATCCAGGAGCTCGGGGTCGTCGATCAGGTCGCACTTGTTCAGGAACACCACGATCGCCGGCACGTTCACCTGCCGCGCCAGCAGGATATGCTCTCGCGTCTGCGGCATCGGGCCGTCCACGGCGCTCACCACGAGGATGGCCCCGTCCATCTGCGCCGCCCCCGTGATCATGTTCTTCACGTAGTCGGCGTGGCCCGGGCAGTCCACGTGCGCGTAGTGCCGCTCGTCGGTCGAATACTCCACGTGGCTCGTCGCGATGGTCAGAATCTTGGTCGCGTCGCGCCGCCCCTGCGATTCGGACGCCTTCGCCACCGTGTCGTAGGGCACGTAGGTCGCGAGCCCCTTGTCGGCCGACACCTTGGTCAGGGCCGCGGTCAGCGTGGTCTTCCCGTGGTCCACGTGCCCGATCGTCCCGACGTTCACGTGCGGCTTCGTCCGCTCGAATTTCGCTTTCGCCATGATCCCCTCGTTATCCCTTCACCTTGGAAACGATCTCTTCCGCCTTGGCCTTCGGCACTTCGGAGTAGTGGCTGAACTGCATCGAATAGATGGCCCGCCCCTGGCTCATCGACCGCAGCGTGGTCGAATACCCGAACATCTCGGCCAGCGGCACGCTCGCGGCCACCACCTGGGCGTCGGCGCGCTGCGTCATCCCGCCGATCTTGCCGCGGCGGGACGAGAGGTCGCCGATCACCTCGCCCATGTAGTCGGACGGAGTCACGACCTCGACGTCCATCACCGGCTCGAGCAGGACGGGGCTGGCCTGCCGGGCCGCCTCCTTCACCGCCATCGAGCCCGCGATCTTGAACGCCATTTCGCTCGAGTCGACGTCGTGGTAGGAGCCGTCCACCAGCTCGACCTTCACGTCCACCATCGGATAGCCGGCCAGCACGCCGTTCTCGAGGGCTTCCTTCACCCCCTGCTCGACCGGGTTGATGTATTCCTTGGGGATCACGCCGCCGACGATGTTGTCCTCGAAGACGAAGCCGGTGCCGGCCTTGCCGGGCTCGAGGTGGATCACCACGTGCCCGTACTGGCCCCGGCCGCCCGACTGGCGGATGAACTTGCCTTCGACGTACTCCACGCGCTTCCGCACCGTCTCCCGGTAGGCCACCTGCGGGCGGCCCACGTTGGCTTCGACCTTGAACTCCCGCTTCATGCGGTCGACGATGATCTCGAGGTGGAGCTCGCCCATCCCGGAGATGATGGTCTGGCTGGTCTCGGCGTCGGTATGCACGCGGAACGTCGGATCTTCCTCGGACAGCTTCTGCAGGGCCACGCCCAGCTTGTCCTGATCGGCCTTGGTCTTGGGCTCGATGGCCACCGAAATCACCGGCTCGGGGAACTTCATCGCCTCGAGGATGATCGGGTGGTTCTCGTCGGCCAGAGTATCGCCGGTCCGGGTGTCCTTCAGCCCGATGGCGGCCGCGATCTCGCCGGCGCGCACCTCTTCGATCTCCTCGCGCTTGTTCGCGTGCATCTGGAGGAGACGGCCGATGCGCTCCTTGCGGTCCTTGGTGCTGTTGTAGACGTAGGAGCCGGCGGCGAGCACGCCCGAATAGACGCGGAAGAAGGTGAGGCGGCCGACGTACGGGTCGGTCATGATCTTGAACGCCAGGGCGGCGAAGGGCTCTTCGTCCGACGCCTTGCGCTCGGCGTGGGTCTCGTCGTGATGCGGCAGGTGCCCCTGAATGGCCGCGACGTCCACCGGCGCCGGCAGGTAGTCCACGACGGCGTCGAGCAGGGCCTGCACACCCTTGTTCTTGAAGGCCGCGCCGCAGAGCACCGGCACCACGCCCCCGTGAATCGTCGCCTTGCGGAGGACCGCGCGGATCTCCTCCTCGGTCAGCGCCTGGCCTTCGAGGTACTTGTGGAGGGTCGCGTCGTCATGCTCCACGATGGCTTCCAGCAGCTCGTGGCGCATGGCGGCGATGCGGTCCTGCAGCGCCGCCGGGATCGGGCCCTCGACGTACTTCTTGCCCAGGGTCTCGTCGTCGTAGACGATCTCGACCTGGCGGATGATGTCGATCAGGCCGGTGAACAGCTCGCCCGAGCCGAGGGGGAGGTGGATCGGGATGGCCTTGGCGCCGAGGCGCTCGCGGACCATGGACAGGCAGCGGTCGAAGTCCGCGCCGACGCGGTCCATCTTGTTGACGAAGATCACCCGCGGCACGCGGTACCGGTCGGCCTGGCGCCAGACCGTCTCGGTCTGGGGCTCCACGCCGCCCACCGCGTCGAGCACGGTGACCGCGCCGTCGAGCACGCGGAGCGAGCGCTCCACTTCGACGGTGAAGTCCACGTGGCCGGGGGTATCGATGATGTTGATGCGGTAGGGAATGCCGAAGCGGGTCCAGAACGCGGTGGTGGCGGCGGAGGTGATGGTGATCCCCCGCTCCTGCTCCTGCTCCATCCAGTCCATCGTCGCGGTGCCGTCGTGCACCTCACCCAGCTTGTAGTTCCGGCCGGTGTAGTACAGGATCCGCTCGGTCGTAGTCGTTTTCCCGGCATCGATGTGGGCCATGATGCCGATGTTGCGGATCTTGTCGAGCGGCGTGGTGCGCGGCATAGCTCTCGGTGTTCCCTCTTCCGTCAGCAAAAATGCGGGGCGACCGTGTCGCCTCCGTCCGGAGGCCGGTCTCGCTCCGCTCTCATCCGGGGGGCACGCCCCCCGCGATGGGCTTCGTCTGTGACCTACCGCCTACCGACTACCAGCGATAATGCGCGAAGGCCCGGTTGGCCTCGGCCATCTTGTGCGTGTCTTCCTTCTTCTTGATCGTCTCGCCCTCACCCTTCGAGGCGAGAATCATCTCGGCCGCCAGGCGCTCCGACATGTCCTTCTCGCGCCGCGAGCGGCTGTAGGTGATCAGCCACCGCATGGCCAGCGCGGTCCGGCGCTCGGGCCGGACTTCCACCGGCACCTGGTACGTGGCGCCGCCGACCCGGCGGGACTTCACTTCGAGCGCCGGCTTGGCGTTGGACAGCGCCTGCTTGAACACGTTCACGCCGGGCTGCCCCGTCCGCTGCTCGATCAGGTCCATCGCGGTGTAGAACACGCGCTCCGCGATCGACTTCTTGCCGCGGCCCATCAGGTTGTTCAGAAACTTCGACACCGTCTGCGAGTCGTACCGCGGGTCCGGGGGCACCGGGCGGCGGACGGCTTTCTTCCGCCGGCTCACTTGGCGCCTTCCTTCTTCGGCCGCTTGGCGCCGTACTTGGAGCGCGACTGCTTCCGATCGGTCACCCCGGCGGAGTCGAGCGTGCCGCGGATGATGTGATACCGGACGCCGGGCAGATCCTTCACGCGGCCGCCGCGGATCATCACGATCGAGTGCTCCTGCAGGTTGTGCCCTTCGCCCGGGATGTAGGCCGTGACCTCGAAGCCGTTCGTCAGCCGGACGCGCGCCACCTTCCGAAGCGCCGAGTTGGGCTTCTTGGGGGTGGTGGTGTAGACCCGGGTGCAGACGCCGCGCTTCTGCGGGTTGCCGCGCAGCGCGGGGGCCTTCTCCTTCGATTCCACATCCCGGCGACCGCGCCGGACGAGCTGATTGATGGTCGGCATAAGCTCCGGACTACGCTCCGAAAAAAGTCGCGAAATAGACTTCAAAGCTAAGGGGGCGCTTGCACTTGCGTCAACCCCGACCGCCTGGACCACCCGTGAAAGAACCTGGGCAGTTTGTCCCGCCTGGGGTAGGATTGGTGCGTGAGGCTCTATGCCTTCTTCGTCCTCCCTCTCGCGGCCGGACCCGTAACCGCCCAACGGCTGCCCTCAGAAGCACCCCGCTATGCAGCCTCGTTCCAAGGCCACGCGGCCTCTCAGGTCCCTCCCCTCGTCACACCGGACGACCATGCGTGGGAGGGGGCCAAGGCGGGGGCCGTGATTCTGGGCGTGGGGGGCCTTGGTGCGGGGTACGGCTGGTGCGCCCAGGGGGACAACGGCCATTCCACGAGCTTCGGCTACTGCGCCCCCCGATCCCTCGTTGGGGGACTGATCGGTGTCGCCATCGGCTCCGCCCTCGGCGCACTCATCGGGAGCGCGTTCCCCCGCTCCCCACCACAGTAGCGACCTTCCGGAAAGTGAAACGGGGCGCCCCGAATCGGGCGCCCCGTCTCGTTTCCACCGTTCCCTTCCCTTACTCGACTTCCGCTTCCTCCGGGAAGGGGCTCGGGATGGTCCCCGGCGCCAGCTCCTGCGGCGGGGTGGGCGGCTCGAAGCCCTCGGGGGGCTCGATCTCCACCTCCTGATACCGGTAGATGCCCGACCCGGCCGGAATCAGGTGCCCGATGATGATGTTCTCCTTCAGACCGAGCAAGTCGTCCCGCGCGCCGCGGATGGCCGCGTCGGTGAGCACCCGCGTGGTCTCCTGGAACGAGGCCGCCGAGATGAACGACTGGGTCGTGAGGGAGGCCTTGGTGATCCCCAGGAGCAACGGCTCCGAGGTCGCCGGCTTGCCGCCCTTCTTCACCAGCCGCTCGTTCTGCTCCCGGAAGATCAGCTTGTCCACGTTCTCCCCTTCCAGGAAGTCCGTTTCGCCGGGATCGACGGTCTTCACCTTCTGCAGCATCTGGCGCACGATCACGCCGATGTGCTTGTCGTTGATCTTCACGCCCTGCAGCCGGTACACCTCCTGCACTTCGTTCAGGAGGTATTCCTGCACCGCCCGCGGGCCCTTGATCCGCAGAATGTCGTGCGGATTCACGGGACCCTCGGTGAGGCGGTCGCCGGCCCGTACCCGGTCGCCTTCGTGGACGCGCAGGTGCTTTCCGGCCGGCACCTCATACAGCTGCGGCTCGCCCTCTTCGGCGTGGATGAAGATCTCGCGCTTGCCGCGCTTGATCCCGCCGAAGCGGACGGTGCCGTCGACCTCCGAAATCGTGGCCGGATCCTTGGGACGCCGGGCCTCGAACAGCTCGGCCACCCGCGGCAGGCCGCCGGTGATGTCGCGCGTCTTGTAGGCCTCGCGGGACACCTTGGCCAGCGTCTGGCCGGCGTAGACTTCCGCCCCGTCCTCGATGGTCAGCTGCGCGCCTTCGGGAATGACGAAGTCGCGGAGCCGCTTCTCCTTGTCGCCCTTCCCCTTCTGCACCACCTCGATGTGCGGGTGGAGTTTCTTCTCGCGGTCCTCGATGATGACGCGCTGGCGCCGTCCGGTGATTTCGTCCAGCTCTTCGCGCACCGTCTCGTCTTCCACGATGTCCACGAACCGCACGATGCCCGCCACGTCGGTCATGATCGGGTTCGTGTAGGGGTCCCACGTGAACAGCACGCCGTCCTTCGCCACCTTGGCGCCGTCTTCCGCCACCAGCGTCGCGCCGAGCGGCACGTGGAACCGCGAGTGGACCGACAGCTTCTGATCGCTGTGGGCCGCCGCCTTGAGGACGAGCTCGCCCTCGTAGCTGGTGACGACCTTCAGGTTCTCCGGCGTCACCACGAACGCCAGCCGGTCGCCGTACTCGATCACGCCTTCGACCTTGGTCTTCCGCACCGTCTGCTCCGCGATCCGCGCCGCGGTGCCCCCGATGTGGAAGGTCCGGAGGGTCAGCTGCGTGCCCGGCTCGCCGATGGACTGCGCGGCCAGGATGCCCACCGCTTCCCCCACGTCCACCATGTTCATGGTGGCCAGGTTGCGGCCGTAACACATCCGGCACACGCCCCGCCGCGCTTCGCAGGTGAGCACCGAGCGGATCTTCACCAGCTCGATCCCGGCGTCTTCGATGGCCTCCGAGATCTCCTCGGTGATGAGCCCGCCCGCGGCCACCAGGAGCTTCTGGTCGCCGTGCTCGTCCAGCTCGTGCGGATCGAACACGTCGTCGGCCGGCACGGAGCCCACGATGCGCTCGCGCAGCGGCTCGATGATGTCTTCGCCCTCCTTCAAGGCCGTCATCTCGAGGCCGAGGATGGTGCCGCAGTCTTCCTCGGTGATGGTGACGTCCTGCGCCACGTCCACGAGCCGCCGCGTCAGGTACCCGGCGTCGGCCGTCTTCAAGGCCGTGTCCGCCAGACCCTTCCGGGCGCCGTGGGTGGAGATGAAGTACTCGAGCACCGACAGCCCCTCACGGAAATTCGACTTGATGGGGCTCTCGATGATTTCGCCGATGCCGCCGGTCAGCTTCTTCTGCGGCTTGGCCATCAGGCCGCGCATGCCGGCCAGCTGCCGGATCTGATCCCGGCTGCCGCGGCTGCCGGAGTCGAACATCATGAACACCGGATTGAAGCCGCCCTTGGACTTCCGCATGGTGGCGACCATCGCCTCGGCGATGTCGTTGTTCGCGTGGGTCCAGGCGTCGATGACCTTGTTGTACCGCTCGCCGAACGTGATCTGTCCGGTGGCGTAGGCGCGCTGGAACCGCTCCACGCGCGCCTCGGCGTCGTGCAGGAGCGGCAGCTTCTCGCCCGGGATTTCCAGGTCGGCGATGCCGATCGAGACGCCGCCCATCGTGGCGTAGCGGAACCCGAACTCCTTCAGGGAGTCCAGGAACTGCACCGTCGGCGCCAGTCCGGCCTGCCGGTAGCTCTCGAACACGAGCTCCGAGAGGTCCTTCTTCCGCATCACCTTGTTCTGATACCGCAGCGTCGCGATCAGGGCGGACGGCAGAATGCTGTTGAAGATGACCCGGCCCGCGGTGGTGGCGACCCACTTGCCGTCGACGTGAAAGTGCACCGGCGAATGGAAGCTCAGGCGCTTGGTGGCGAGCCCCGCCTCGAGCTCCGCGGCGTCCCCGATGTGCGGGGCCTTGGCGAGCGACGCCTCGAAGTCCACCGGCTCCTTGGTGAGGAAGTAGCAGCCCAGCACCATGTCCTGGCTGGGCTCCGCCACCGGCCGGCCGTCGGACGGCTTGAGCACGTTGTTGGACGAAATCATCAGCACCCGCGCCTCGAGCTGGCTCTCGAACGAGAGCGGCACGTGCACGGCCATCTGGTCGCCGTCGAAGTCCGCGTTGAACGCGGCGCAGACCAGCGGGTGAATCCGGATCGCCTTGCCTTCCACCAGCACCGGCTCGAACGCCTGGATGCCGAGGCGGTGGAGGGTGGGCGCCCGGTTGAGCAGCACGGGATGGTCCTCGATGATCTCCTCGAGGATCTCGTACACCTCCGGGCTCTCCTTCTCGACGATCTTCTTGGCGCGCTTGACCGTCTCGGCGATGCCCTTCTCCACCAGCTTGTGGATGATGAAGGGCTTGAAGAGCTCCACCGCCATCGCCTTGGGCAGGCCGCACTGGTGCAGGCGGAGCTCCGGGCCCACCACGATCACCGAGCGGCCCGAATAGTCCACGCGCTTGCCCAGCAGGTTCTGCCGGAAGCGGCCCTGCTTGCCCTTCAGCATGTCGGAGAGCGACTTCAGGGGACGCTTGCCGCGGCCGCGAATCGCCTTGGACCGGCGGCCGTTGTCGAACAAGGCGTCCACCGCCTCCTGCAGCATCCGCTTCTCGTTCCGCAAGATTACTTCCGGCGCGCGGTGCAAAATCAGCTTCTGCAGCCGGTTGTTCCGGTTGATCACGCGCCGGTACAGATCGTTCAGGTCGGACGTGGCGAAGCGCCCGCCGTCCAGCGGCACCAGCGGCCGCAGGTCGGGCGGGAGCACCGGGATGACGTCGAGGATCATCCAGCCCGGGTTGTTCCGGGTCTCCCCGGCGTTCCCGGAGTTGCGCACCGCGTCCACGATCTTGAGCCGCTTCAGCATCTGCTTCTTGCGGTGCTGGCTGGTCTCGCCGGCGACCGTCTCCCGGAGCTCGTCCGAGAGCTTGTCGACGTTGATCCGCTCGAGCAGCGAGCGGACCGCCGGCGCGCCGATGTCGGCCTTGAACGCCGCGTCCCCCTCGCTCTTGGCCTTGGCCCGGAGCTCGAGAAAGCGGTCTTCGTCCAGCAGCTCGCGCTCCTGGACCTCCTGCTCGCCGGGGTCGATCACCACGTAGTTCGTGTAGTAGATCACCCGCTCGAGATCCCGCAGGGTCATGTCGAGCAGGTTGCCCATCGGCGACGGCAGCGTCTTGAAGAACCAGATGTGCGCCACCGGCACGGACAGCTCGATGTGCCCCATCCGCTCGCGGCGGACCTTGGACAGCGTCACTTCCACGCCGCAGCGGTCGCAGATCACGCCGCGATAGCGGATCCGCTTGTACTTGCCGCAGTGGCACTCCCAGTCCTTGACCGGACCGAAAATGCGCTCGCAGAACAGGCCGTCCCGTTCCGGCTTGAACGAGCGGTAGTTGATGGTCTCGGGCTTGGTCACCTCGCCGCAGGACCACCACGTCTTCTGGCCCTGGAGCTCGAGGCGCTCACGCTCCTTCGAGTCCTTGGGACCCCGGATCTCCTCGGGTGCGGCGATCCGGATCTGGATATAGTCGAAACTCGAGCCCTTGGGCTCGCGTCCGCTTCGGAAATCGATCATCGGCTCTCCCTCCCCTTACTCTTCGACGTCGTCGGTGACGCCCAGGGTCACCTTCAACCCCAGGGCCTGCAGTTCCTTCACCAGCACGTTGAAGGACTCGGGGATGCCGGGTTTCGGCAGATTCTGCCCCTTCACGATGGCTTCATACACGCGGCTGCGGCCGTTCACGTCGTCGGACTTGACGGTCAGGATTTCCTGCAGCGTGTGGGCCGCGCCGTACGCTTCGAGCGCCCAGACTTCCATCTCGCCGAACCGCTGCCCGCCGAACTGCGCCTTCCCGGCGAGCGGCTGCTGGGTCACGAGCGAGTACGGACCGATGGACCGGGCGTGAATCTTGTCGTCCACCAGGTGCGACAGCTTCATCATGTAGATCGTGCCGACGGTGACCTCGGACGCGAAGAACTCGCCCGAACGGCCGTCGCGCAGGCGGCTCTTCCCGCCCGGCGAGAACCCGGCCACGCGGAGCAGCTCCACCGCCGCGGCGTCCGCGTCGGACTCGGACTTCGGTCCGAGCAGCGCCGCGAGCGCCGGCAGGCCGACGGCCTCCAGCACCTCGGACGGCTTGCCGTGCTCCAGGAACTTCTCGATCTCCTTCTGACCGCCCTTCACCGCCGTCTTCTCGGCCTTCGAGAGGTCGGCGGCCTCGAGCATCGCCTGATGGTGCTCGAGCTCCACGCGGCGCTGCCCCAGCTCCCGGTCCGCCAGCTCCTTGGCCGCGAACTTGAGGAAGTCCACGAACTGGTGCGCCAGCTCCCGCGTTTCGGCGGAGAGCGAGCGGTTGCTCATCAGCGTGAGTCCCGCCAGGCCGAGGCCGGGCCGGGCGCCGTCGCCGAGCTGGAGGTTGGACAGGTCGGCCACGAGGGCCCGCACCCGGTCGGTATCCATTTCCGGCGGCTTCACGTCGAGCCGCAGGATGTCCGCGGCCCACGCGAGGCCGGCCAGGCGCAGCAGCACGCCGATCTCGGTTTCGTCGGCCCCCTGGAAGACGGGGGTCTTGGCTTCGAAGCCCAGGATCCGCGCGGCCCACCCCAGGTGGGTCTCGAGGATCTGGCCCACGTTCATCCGGGACGGCACGCCCAGCGGGTTGAGCACGATGTCCACCGGCCGCCCGTCGGGCAGGATGGGCATGTCCTCTTCCGGCACGATACGGGCGATGATGCCCTTGTTCCCA
>Ga0335076_10003535_pt1 | contig 15717 bp, 15 predicted proteins | sample Lox_Sample_25_FD_206717 | JGI IMG/M metagenome (GOLD analysis project Ga0335076, IMG submission 206717) | Soil microbial communities from Loxahatchee National Wildlife Refuge, Florida, United States - Lox_Sample_2.5 | ecosystem: Environmental > Terrestrial > Soil > Wetlands | place: USA...
GGCGCAGGCCTGGTGAACACGACCATTACCACGGTCGGCGCGACGTATGATTCCACTCAGCTCTTCGGCGCGAATACCTTTTATGTGGTCAACCAGTTCCCCAACGTCACCCCCGGAGGCGACGCAGTGAAGGGCGGTATGGCCGTTGCGGGCGCCGCTTTCGGCTCTCTCGGCAATACATCCTTCGCCCTTTGGCAAAAGGACACCAAGCCGACGTTCAACGCCAGCACCACTTGGGTGAAGGGCAACCACACCTTCAAGTTCGGCGGCGAGGGGCGAAGGTACATCACGCCGCAGATGTTTATTCAGCGTTCGCGCGGCGACTACGAGTACAGCACTCTGAATCTATTCGCCTTTGATCAGATCCCCGACGAGTTAGCCGAACGCAGCTTTGGCAGCGTTGGCTATTCCGGCGACCAGTACGGACTTTATTGGTATGCCAATGACATTTGGAAGGTGCGACCAAACCTGAGCTTAAATCTCGGCGTTCGCTACGAGTACAACAGCACTCCATTCGGTTGGACGCAGCAAAGTTTGAACTCAATTGCCAATGTTCCCGGGCTGATTACTTTCGGTTCGCCTCAGGCGCCGACCAAAGACTTCATGCCGCGGGTGGGTTTTGCTTATTCACCGGGTTCGAGCGGAAACACGTCAATTCGTGGCGGTTTCGGCATGGGTTATGACATCCTTTACGACAATATCGGCGTGCTGGAGCGGCCGCCGCAGATTGGCAACACGGTCGATTGTCCAGAACCCCAGTGCAAGACCCCGTTCCTGGCTAATGGAGCCATTCCGTTCGAGCCCTCGAGCGGGATTAGCGTTCTTGACCAAGCTGAGGCGCGAGCGAACACCTCTGCCTACCTGCCAAACAACGTGAAGTATCCGGTGGCGCTCTCGTGGAATTTTGGCGTGCAGCGCGTAATAAAGTCGAACTACACCGCCGAGGTTCGCTATGTAGGTACTCGCGGTTCGAGTCTCAATGTACAGAACCGCCTGAATGTCTTGGATACGGTCACGCCCAGCTTCCACTTGCCTACTTACCTGCAAAATCCGGGTCAGGCGGCGCTCGACGCGCTTACAACGACTTTGGACGGACCGGGTGGCATTGTCGACACTTATGATAATGGCGCCTTTTTTGATCCGGCCTACCTGCTGCCGAACACGTCCTGCGGCGGCAGCGGCGGCGGCATTATTGGCAATTGCGGGTTCTTCAGTGAGATTACGGCCTACGAACCTTGGGGATCGTCCACCTACCACGGACTCCAAACCCAATTGAATCGCCGCTTTACGAGCGGCCTCCAGTTCCAGGCGGCTTATACCTTCAGCCACACGATTGACAACAGTACGGCTGATTTCTTCTCGACAATCATTGCTCCGCGCCGTCCGCAGGACTTCCGTGACCTGCCGGCGGAGCGCTCCAACTCGATCCTGGACCATCGTCATCGGGTAACGCTGTCGGCAGTCTACGAGTTGCCGTTCAACAAGAACAGCTCAAGCTGGTTCATGCGAAACGTCCTCGGCAACTATGAGATAGCGCCAATCTACACCTGGGAGTCAGGTCAGTGGGGTACGGTACAAAGCGGAACCGATTCCAATTTCAACACGGATGGCGCCACGGACCGGGTCGTCGTCAACCCGAGCGGCGTTAAGGGCACCGGGAGTGACGTGACGCCGCTCACTAACTCGGCAGGTTTCACTGTAGCGTATCAGGCAAACAATCCCAACGCCCAGTACATCGTGGCTGGACCGGGAGCCCTCGCCACAGGCAGCCGCAACACCTTAGCAACCCCGCCCATCAACAATCTGGACTTGACGGTTTCCAAGCATATTGCGTTCACAGAACGCTATCGCATGGAGTTCACCTTTACGGCTCTAAATTCGCTGAATCACCCGCAGTTCGTAACCGGGAGCATCAATCAGGTGACTTCCATCAGCATAACTGGCACAACACAGCGGAACTACTTTATTCCCAACTCGGCAAACTTCAACAACGCGCTGGCTAGCTGGGCAAGCAATGCGCGCCAGGTGGCTTTAGGCGTTAAATTCATCTTCTAGCCGATTTCACGAGTCCAACACAGGAGGGCCTGCGGGCCCTCCTAATTTTTTGCCTCGCGGCGCTCACGCCCTTTTTCGCTCAGCCGGTTGACAGTCATGAGCTGTTGCCCCTCCGAATCGCGTGCATTCGTACCCATCGGCTATGTCCTCATCCCTCTGGTACACCCTGAATTGCGCCCTGTCAGTCCAAAATGGAGACAGCGCGATTCAGGGGATGTTTTGGAAACGGAAGACAAAAGACTCGGAGGGGAAAAAGTGGGAGACTTGGCTGCGGCACGGGGTGGTGGCGAAGCGCATATTGAGCGAGTGATTACCCAGGTGCACGCCGAGCTTGAAGATTTGCTCAAAAAGCGGGCGGAAATCGTCAAGCGCATTGGCACCATCCGGCAAACCATCGTTGGCCTGGCCAACGTATTCGGCGAAGGCGCCCTCGGCCCCGAACTCTTAGAGTTGATCGATCGCCGCCCGCAGGAGCGGCAAACTGGTTTCACTAAGGCATGCCGGATCGTGCTGATGGAAGCCCAGCGCCCCCTGACGGCAAGGGAAGTTTGCCGTCTTATCGGGCAACGGAACCCGGCTCTGCTGGCGCGCCACAAAGATCCATTGGCGTCTGTAACCACAGTGCTGAACCGGCTGGCCAATTACGGAGAGGCCCGCTTCGTTCTCAACCAGCAGGAACGACGAACCTGGCAATGGGTGAGCGACCGGGACGCCAATCCAGTTCAGCTTCCGAACAGCGTGTAATGCGAGCTGGCAGCCATGAAAAACAGCATGGGAACGGAGAGGAAGAAATTCGTGCGCGAAGCGAGAAACGCTTGGCGGGCCAAAACCGCGGCGTCGGCGGGTGGAGTTCCGGCCAGTGTGCCGCGGATGATTTTCTTGTTGTTAGGCCAGATGATGCCCCAGACATTAAACAGCATTACCCAGCCAAAGCCTCCGCCAACTCCGATGCAAAGCACGTGGTTATCGTCGCGCCCCACGGGAGTGTAGTTCACGAACAACCATGCCGCTACAACCACAACGACGGCCACGATCACGCCGAGCACATAACCACTGGGCTTCATCTTTTTGATGACAAAAAACATGATGGCCCAGGCTACCGTCCACAAGAGCACAAACAGCCCGATCGTGCTTCCCCCACTCGCGCCCATGCGTTGCGCATCGGCGGCAACATAAATTTGTCCCCAATACCAGAACCCCACAAAAACCGTCAGCAATGCGCTCCACCGGAATAAATGCATAGCCGGCAAGGTCATGTATTGAAAGACCTTTGGTTTCATGGGAGCGTCAACCTGCTTCATGAACGGAACGTTTACCAGGTTAAAGAAATAAAGCAGGCCAACCCAGGTGATTCCGGCGATGAAATGTGTCCACCGCAGCAGAAAAGCCAGCGCTTCGGTGGGAGTGTGATTTGGCATGACGACGATCGAAGCGGCGAGCGGAATCGCATGGGCATTCATGAAAGTTCCTTAATATTGCACTTCAATGCTGCACCCGGAGTGCAGGAATAGTTGCATTTTGTTGCAGTTGTGTCAATAAGAGGAAGCTGACAAAGGGCGAAACAGGCTTGAAAACTGCGCGCTAACCCCGTATCGTACGAAGGTTGCTTGCGGCAGCTAAAGTAAGTAAGCAGACCATTGGTTAGGGACCTGTTGGCGAGGGTTCGTCCTCCGGCAGCTCCGTCCGCCCCTAGCATGGAGTGAACCTGCAGTTCACCAAGCGAGGAGACCGTGATGGAAAACAAGCCAGCGCAGAACATTCAGGATTCCTTTCTCAACACGGCGCGCAAAGAGCGGAGCAGTATCACCATCTATTTATTGAGTGGCGTGAAGCTGACGGGCCGCATCCGCTCTTTCGATAAATATTCCGTCGTGCTGGAGACCAATAATCAGGAACAGTTGATCTTCAAGCACGCCATTTCGACCGTGTCGATGGGACGAGTGGCGCACGGACATGCGGAACGCCCCACGGTAGTCGGGGCGGCCGGTGGCACGGTGGGGAGTCCTGAGCCAGTGCCGGACACGCGGCCTTCAGGGACGGAAGGATAGGCGTTCCGGAACGACCAAAGAGGCCAGATTCCGGCCCGCTATTTTCGCCTAAGGTTGCGCTGACTTCATATTCGAGAATCTCAAGTCCTTGAGCCGTAAGCAAGCCACGTTCTCCCGTCGAGAAAGACAGAGATCGCGTTCGACCGGCGCGAGCGAAACCCGCAATGAGCGGGCTTTTCTGGTTGGCCTCGAGTACCGGGGGCGGTCCCGTTCGGGGAGCGCCGTCAGGCGCTCCGCCGCCGGCGAAGCGCTGACGCGGGAGAGCCCTGGCAGACCCGCAGCCCAGCCGGTTTCCATCCCCGATTTCAGTCCCGAAGAGTCGTTGCAAGAACTGCATTCGCTTGCGCTCAGCGCTGGGGCCGAGATTGCGGGCGAGTTTCTGCAACACCGCGACCGGCCCGACCCGGCCACATTGATCGGGCGCGGAAAGCTGGAAGAAATTGCTGGCGCGGCCGCGTCGGTTTCCGCCGACCTGCTGATTTTTGATCACGATCTGACGGCTTCGCAGCAACGCAACATTGAAAACGTCGTGGGCACTCGAGTGGTCGACCGCACGCAGTTGATTCTCGATATTTTTGCGAAACATGCGCGAACGCGCGAAGGCCAGCTGCAGGTGGAGTTGGCCCAGCTTGAATATTTGCTGCCGCGCTTAGGCGGCCGCGGCGTGGAAATGTCCCAGCTGGGCGGCGGAATTGGCACGCGCGGCCCGGGCGAAACGCAGCTGGAGACCGATCGGCGAAAGATTTACCGGCGCATCCGGCACGTGAAAGAGCAGATTGAAAACGTGCGCCGGGTTCGTGCACAACAACGGCAAAGGCGCGAATCTGTGCCCGTAGCAACGGTGGCGCTGGTGGGTTATACGAATGCCGGAAAGTCCACCTTGTTCAACGCTCTCACTCGGGCAGAGGTTTTGGAGTCGCCGAAAATGTTCGCAACTTTGGATCCGACCATTCGCGCCTTGGCATTGCCTTCGCGGCGAAAGGTGCTGCTTTCCGATACCGTCGGATTTATCCGCAACTTGCCGCACACGCTGGTTTCGGCGTTTCGCGCGACGCTGGAAGAGGTGCAGCGTACATCGTTGATTTTGCAGGTATCGGATGCCAGCAGCCCGCTCTCGGCGGAGCAGGATGCGCAAGTGGAACGGGTTTTGAAGGAACTCGAGGTCGAGAGCAAGCCCCGGCTGCGGGTGATGAACAAGATCGATCTTTTGCCTGGGGCCCGGCGCGATGCTCTGCGCGATGATGAGAAGACGGTCCATATTTCCGCAGCCAAAGGAATCGGGCTGGGCACGCTCAGCGAGCGCATTGACCAGATGCTCGAAGAAGATCCGCTAAGCCGGGTGCGACTGCGGGTGCCGCAGAAAGAAGGCAAGGCACTCGCGTTGCTCGAGGCGCGGGCACGGATTTATTCGCGAAAGTATAAGGACGGCTTGGTGGAGTTAGAGGCTGAAGCGCCGGAGTCGGTGGTGAGAAAGGTGCGGGAATTTGTCGTCGGCCAGAATTTCCGGCCCATCAGAATCTCGGGCGAACCGCTCTCGGAAATTATTAAACGCGACAGGCGATGAGAGCGATCTACGTAACGGGCGAGTGAACTGCCGGCCCTCACCCAACCACGATCTTTACCCCTTGGCAACTCCCACCGGCATCCGCTTTTCAACCGGCAAAAATTGGCGTGTGCGATGGCCAGTGTAAATCTGCCGCGGACGCGCGATTTTCTGCTCCGAGTCCGTCAGCATCTCCTGCCACTGCGCCAGCCAGCCTACAGTGCGGGGGATGGCAAAGAGCGCGGTAAACATCTCGGGCTGGAAGCCTACGGCCTGATAAATGATCCCGGAGTAGAAGTCGACATTAGGATACAGCTTGCGCTGAACGAAATAATCGTCCTCCAGCGCAATCCGTTCTAACTCGAGAGCAATATCAAGCTTGGGGTTGCGTCCGGTCACTCCGAACACCTGGTCGGCCGTCCACTTGATGATCTTGGCCCGCGGATCGTAATTCTTGTAAACCCGGTGCCCAAAGCCCATCAGCTTGCCATGCCCATCCTTCACTCGCTTAACGTAAGCGGGGACGTTTGCCTTCGAGCCGATTTCGTCCAGCATCTTGAGAACTTCTTCGTTAGCTCCGCCGTGCAGGGGTCCCGATAAGGCGGCGGCAGCAGCGGCTACAGAGAGATAAGGATCGGCCTGTGAGCTACCCACCGAACGCATGGTGTTGGTGCTGCAATTCTGCTCGTGATCGGCGTGCAGGATGAACAAGATGTCAAGCGCGCGGGCCAGCACCGGGTTGGCCACGTACTTCGGCTCGACCATCTTCCACAGCATGTTCATGAAGTTTTCAGCGTAGCTGAGATCGTTGTCCGGGTAGACATAGGGAAACCCCACGCTGTGCCGGTAAGACATGGCGGCCAGGGAAGGCATTTTCCCGATCAGCCGTTTGATCTGCAACATACGATTGGCGGAATCGTGAATGTGTCTGGCCTCCGGATAAACCGTGGACAGGGCCGCGACCGAGCTGACCAACATCGCCATGGGATGAGCATCGTGGCGAAAGCCCTCCATGAATTTCTTGGTGGTCTCATGCAGCATGGTATGGTGCGTAATCTCATACACCCAATCCTTCAATTCGGTTTCGTTCGGGAGTTCTCCGAAGAGAAGCAAGTAAGCAACTTCGAGGAAAGTGCAGTGTTCCGCCAGCACTTCAATGGGATATCCCCGATACTCCAGAATGCCGCGGTCGCCATCGATGAAAGTGATCTCGCTGTGGCAGGAAGCGGTGTTCATGAACGCCGGATCGTACGTCATAAGCCCGAAGTCTTCCGGGCCGGTCTTGATTTGCCGGAGATCCATCGCCCGAATAGCGCCTTTTTCGATGGGCAGCGTGTAGGTCTGATTGGTGCGATTGTCAGTAATGCTGAGAGTCTCTTTTGCCATAAGAATCTCCAATGTGCCGGAACTTTTACCGAGCGGAATCAATCCCGGTGCTAGCCATCGCCTTTCCGATATCGCTCGCGTAGGAACGACTCACTATACTGTGTCCGCGACGAACGTCCTGCTGTGACGTCAGTCACAAGGGGCCGTGAGAATCGACACTAGGCAGGCCCGTCTGCCTTAGCTGGCGGTTCTTCCTGCTCAGGCGCCTCGTTTTCTTTTTCCTTTACCAACTCTGCAAAATATTCCGGCCTTGTATGACGCAGGTGCTCGGCTGAAGCATTTCCCGTGAGCCAGGCGCGGTCCATCGGATAGACATCGGGATCGAAAATCACCGTGTAGAAATGCCAGATCAGGATGGCCAGCGTGGCCAGAATGGCTTCGTAATAGTGAAGCACAGTGGCCGCATCGGTGACCCACTTGGGGAAATAACGCAACGCAAGATTATTGAACCACAGGGTGAAGCCGCTGGCCGCCATCACGAGCGTGCCCCAGACAAAAGCCAGATATTCGATTTTCTCCACATAACTGAGCGGCCCGAAAATCGGGCGCTGGTCGGAGAAGCCGAGGTTGTAGAGGAACATATCGCGAAGATCGCGAGCGTCTTTCGGACGAGGAATTACCAGGCTGAGAAACCTGCGATCCCGCCGTACCAGAATCAGATGAATTACGTGATAGGCGAGCGAACTCAACAGCACAATCGCCGCCACGCGATGCACCAATCCGCGGAAGGCGAAATGGCCCTCCCAAAGCAGCATGGGCCGCGCCCACCAGGCGTCGGGGAACTTCAGCGCAAAACCCGTAACGACCAGCACCGGAAAACTCAGCACGGTCAGCCAGTGCGCGATGCGGAAGTTCAGATTCACGCGCGGGACTTCACCGCCATCGCCACGCCTGCCGCGGATCGCCTTGCGCAGAAAATCCAGGAAATGGTGCAGGAACATGAATCCGATGGCGAAGGGAATCATCACCCAGTAGAAGCGCCGGATCCACTTCACGACTGGATGCTCCGCCCCCGATTCCGGGCTCACATGTACCGGGCCGATCGCAAAATTCTTCCCGGCTCCGGGATGACATTGGCCGCAGGTTTTGGCCAGGTTCGCCTTGTTGACCGTAGATCGCGGATCGCTGGAAGGAAAAATGTTGTGCACTCCATGACAGGAAGCGCAGTTGGCCACGGTTTGTCCGCCGGCCCGCGATTCCAGGCCGTGATAGCTGTCGGCGAAAGTTGGAACGCGGTCGGCGGGCAGATTGTAACGCGCGTCAAGGGTCTCATTGCCGTGGCAGCGGCCACAAGTGGTCAGCGAGACGCGCGACGGGTTCACCAGCGAGCCGGCTTCCTGGGGAGGCAGAATGTTGTGCTCGCCATGGCAATCAGTGCAGACGGGCGCATCGGTTGCTCCTCGAGCCACGGCCTGGCCGTGCACGCTGGCGTCGTACGTCTTCTTTATTTCCGCGTGGCAAGCTCCGCAAGTGTTCGGAACATTCCAGTGATTGATTTTCGAGCGCGGATTGCGCGCCGCAAAAATGGCGTGGCTGCCATGGCAATCGGAGCAGCTTGCCGCTTTTTCGTCTCCCGCGGCGACGGCGCGGCCATGAATGCTCAGCCGGTATGATTCCACCGGATGGGCGAAGGGGATATGGTGCTTGGCCAGGAACTCAGGATTGGAGTGGCACGTAGCGCAAGTATCCGGCAGGTTCTTTTTTGCCACCGGCGAGGCTGGATCGGAGGCAGAAACAATTTTGTGCACCGGACCGTGGCAAGACTCGCAGCCCGGATTCGCGGGATCTCCATTCTTAGCCGCCCGCCCATGAACACTCGTAAGGAAATCTTTTACTTCGCTGGCATGGCACTGTGAGCAGCGTTCGGGAATGATTTTGGCAGCCGGCTGAATGTAATGGGCCGGGCCGTGGCAGCTTTGGCAGGCGTCGGCGCCTAAGGCCGCGTGAATGCTCTTGGGCATGTCCGCGGCAGGTTCTTGATGACAGGACGCGCAATTCACCTTCGCGACTTTGACGGGATGGGGAAATTCTTTGATATCGGTGTGGCAGGTTACACAAGTGAGATCGGCGTGAACGCTGGCTTTGTGTTTCGCCGGATCAACAAAAGCACTTTGCCCTTTTTCCGTCTTCAGATCGATCTGAGAATGGCAGGTGAGGCAATCAGCATCGGGATCGGCCGCAGGCTTGCTTTGGGCGTCCGCGCGTGGAAGAAAAAATGCAACCGCGGCTACGACTGCCCAGAGGCAGATGCCATGCGCCGATCCTCGCATCAGGCCGTCACCGGGGAATTGCCACGCTCGTTGATTGCGCAGAGCCAGCTAGCCATCATAACGAATGGGGAAAGTCAGCGGGCTAACTAAAATGGGCCGGCAACCAAGAAGCGGTGACTTTCCTTGGCTATCGGCCCACTCGATCCTGAATTGGATCGGAGGTGATGTCTTTATGTTAAACCGGTGTCGCCAGAAGTCAAGCATCGAATTGCGAATTCCTGCCTGCGAACGGCTTAAGCTGTGTCCCAAAGCGGAAACGGGAGTGATCGCGATCACATGCCGCGCGTTGACACCCTATCCGTAAAATGTTAGTTTAAAGGGTTTTAAGTCCTCTTAAAGTTCGAAGATTTTATCCGCACACAATGGATGAGATACTGGCTCAGTTAGGCGGATTACTGCTTGGGGCGGTACCGACTATCGTGTTTATGGTCCTCCTGTACGGGGGCTACACTTTCCTCGTGCACCGTCCGCTGACAGCAATTCTAGCGGAACGCCGCAGCCGCACCGAAGGGGCCATCGAAAAGGCGCGAGCCGATATCGCAGCCGCCGCGGCTCGCACCGCCGATTATGAGCAACGGCTGCGCGAGGCCAGGGTGGCGTTATTCAAGAGCCAGGAGGCGCGACGCCAGCAGGCGTTGCAAAAACGCGCGGCTGCCATCGAGGAAGCGCGCGCCAAGGCACACGCACAAGTCGAACAGGCACGTGCAGCGATAGAGGAAGACAAGCAAAAGGCTCAAACAGGCCTGGAAGCTGAAACCGCAAAGCTGGCTTCAGAAATCATCCGCATCGTTCTCCGGCCAGCCGTCGCCAGCGCGGGTGGACAGACTTAGATGACGATGACCAAGCGAACCTGGCGGAATCCTCCGTGCGCCCGGCCGGCGCTTTTTCTTTTTTTGGTTTGCCTGCTCCTGACTCTTCCCGCCACCGCCCAATCGCAGGACGGCAACTCATCTGGCGGGAATTCGACGGCGCCGCGCCGCTATCAACCGGCAGGCGTCGGCGGCCAGCTGGTTCGCGAAACCCGGGAGGCCGCTGGCGAAGGCGACGATAACGGTGAATTCAAACATGCGCCCTCGGTACGGTTGATTGCGCGACTCACGGGTTTAAGCCTGGAGCACGCCTATTGGTTGTGCGTGATTTTGAACTTTGCGGTCGTCGCCGGCGTGATCTTGTGGCTCTCGCGGAAGCGGCTGCCGGGAATTTTCCAGGAGCGGACCAACGCCATCCAGAAGGCAATGCGGGAGGCGCATCAGGCGAGCACGGAAGCAAACCAGCGGCTGGCGGAAATTGAAGCGCGGCTTTCCCGGCTGGACGCGGAAATCGGCAACATGCGTTCAACTGCGGAGAAAGAAGCTGCCGCCGAGGAAGCGCGCATTCAGGCGGGCGCGGCCGAAGAAACCCGCAAAATTATTTCGTCTGCGGAAGAAGAAATTGGCGCCGCGGCTTTGGCCGCCCGCCGCGAACTGAGTGCTTATGCGGCGAACCTTGCGGTCTCGTTGGCGAGCAGGCAAATTCACGTGGATGCGGCGACGGACCAGGCTCTTGTTCGCGAGTTTGCGCAGCAAATTCCGGCAGCGCCCAACGGCGGCTCCCCAGCCAGAAAGAAGAGCGAGTAAGGCTATGGCATCGGTCACCAGCGTCTACGCGCGCGCCTTCGCCGACGTGATTTTTGATCAAAAGCTGGATCCCGGCAAGGCTCTGCAGGAGGCGAAGTCAGTGGCGCAATTAGTGGCTTCGAATAAGGAATTAAGAGAGGTCTGGGAGACTCCCTCGATTCCAGCCGCGCAAAAACGGGGTTTACTGGATGCGATTGTGGTACGGGCCGGGCTTTCGCGTTCGGTGCGAAATTTCATGGCCGTTCTGATCGATCATGGGCGAGTTCCGTTTCTTGCTCCCATCGTCAGTCAGCTGGAAAAAGAAGTGAACCAGCGGCTGGGCTTTGCCGAGGCCGAGATCATCAGTGCGCGGGAGTTGAGCGACGCGGAACGGCGGACGCTGGAAACGCACATTGAAAAGACCGGCGGCCTGAAACTCCTGGCGCGTTATACCCTGGATCCATCGATCCTGGGCGGGGCCATCGTCAAAGTCGGCAGCACCATTTACGATGGCTCCATCAAGGGGCAACTGGAAAGGATCAAGGAGCAGCTGGTTGGAGCCCGCAATTAGCACGTAACCAGAATTTTTCCAGCCAAAGAGAATTCCAAGACGAATCCTATGGCGCAAATCAAAGCAGACGAAATCACAGAATTAATCCGGCAGCAGATCGAGAACTATGAGTCCAAAATTTCCGTGGACGAAGTGGGAACGGTCATTACCCTGGGCGACGGCATCGCGCGCGTCCACGGCCTGGATAAAGTCATGGCTGGAGAGATGCTGAGCTTTCCGCACAGCATCGCCGGCATCGCCATGAACCTGGAAGAAGACCAGGTCGGGGTGGTGCTGCTGGGCGACTACACCGAAATCAAGGAAGGCGATGAGGTGAAGCGCACGGGCCGCATCATGAGCGTGCCGGTTGGCGACGCGCTGGTCGGAAGAGTGGTGAATTCACTCGGCCAGCCCATCGATGACAAAGGTCCGGTCGCCACCGATAAGTTCATCGCCCTGGAACGCCTTGCTCCCGGCGTGATCGATCGCCAGCCGGTGCGCGAGCCGATGGCGACTGGTCTCAAGGCCATCGACAGCATGATTCCCATCGGCCGCGGACAGCGCGAGCTGATCATTGGCGACCGGCAGACCGGTAAAACTGCGGTGGCGCTCGATACCATCATCAACAACAAAGGCAACAACCTGATCTGCATTTATTGTGCGATTGGGCAGAAACGCTCTTCCATCGCCCAGGTGGTGAAGATTCTCGAGGACTACGGCGCCATGGACTACACCATTGTGGTCGCGGCTTCCGCTTCCGAGCCGGCTCCCATGCAGTACATCGCGCCCTACGCTGCATGCGCTATGGGCGAGTTCTTCCGTGATTCCAAGCGCCACGCATTGTGCATTTACGATGATCTCTCCAAGCACGCGGCCTCGTATCGCGAGATTTCGCTGCTATTGCGGCGGCCGCCGGGGCGCGAGGCCTATCCGGGAGACGTTTTTTATTTGCACTCGCGCTTGCTGGAGCGCGCGGCCAAATTGAGCGACAAACTCGGCGGCGGCTCGCTCACGGCTCTGCCCATCATTGAAACTCAGGCGGGAGATGTTTCGGCCTACATTCCCACCAACGTCATCTCCATCACCGATGGCCAGATCTTTCTTGAGACAGACTTGTTCAACAGCGGCGTGCGGCCGGCGGTCAACGTCGGCATTTCCGTGAGCCGCGTCGGCGGCAGCGCCCAGATCAAAGCTATGCGCCAGGTTGCGGGCAGCCTGAAGCTCGACCTGGCCCAGTACCGCGAACTGGCCGCCTTTGCCCAATTTGGCAGCGACCTCGATAAGGCCACGCAGGCCCAGCTCAACCGCGGCCAGCGGCTGGTCGAACTGCTTAAGCAGGACCAATTTTCGCCCTTGCCGTTCTCCAAGCAGATTCTCATCATTTTTGCCGGCACAAACGGTTATCTCGACGACATGCCGGTGGACCAGGTGCGCGATTTCGAAGCCGAACTGTACAAATACGTCGACATGACCAATCCGAGCCTGCTGCAGACGATCATGGAGAAGAAAGTCCTCGACGATAATCTGAAAGCAGAAATGACAAAACTGATCAAGGAGTGTAAGGAAGCGTTCGTGGCGGAAAGGCAGGCAGTAGCGAAGTAAGGGAACTTCCCAGACCAGAAGCTCTTAACCGCTAAGGTCGCAAACAACCGCAGGGAGGACAAACAAAGCTGATGGCTCAGGGCTGACGGCTAATTCATGGCAGGCATTCTCGATATCCGGCGGCGCATTCGCAGTTTCGCGAACATGCGCCAGATCACCAAGGCCATGAAGATGGTCTCGGCGGCGAAGCTGCGCCGCGCGCAGGAGCGGGCCCTGGCCTCGCGTCCCTACGCGCGGATGTTGATCAACGTGCTCAAATCGCTGGTCTCGCGCGCCGAACTTTTCGATCCGGAGACGGGTGAGCCGCGGCATCCTTTGCTGGCCGAGCGCCCGGAGAAAAACATTCTTTTGATTGTCGTCACCGGCGACAAAGGCCTGGCGGGCGCGTTCAATGCGAATATTTTGAAGGCGGCGATGAAGTTCATCGATTCGAAAGGCGGAATAAATATCGAGATCGATGCCATCGGGCGCAAAGGCCGCGATTTCCTCCGGCGGAGGTTCAAGTCGGCGGGGCCGCATTCGGCCGAATCGCCGACGCCCTCGGGCATCACGATTGTGGGCGAGCAAGTCGGCGTGCTCAACAAGCTGGAATATTCCATGGCGGCCGATTTGGCTGCCAAGGTGATCAAGCGTTACAGCAATAAAGAAATCGATTCCGTGTACATGGTATACAACGAATTCAAATCGGTGATTGCCCAGCGTCTGGTCGTGGAACGCCTGCTTCCCATCGAGCAGGTTGGGGAAGTAGTGGTGGCGCAGGCGGAAGAAATGACGCTGGAGGAAAAAGAGCGCGTCATCGAAGCGGCACGGGGAGCGGGCGTTGGCCTTCGTCCGGCCGACACCCGTGAAGCCGACGCCGCCGCGACACGCTTCGCGGCCGCGCCCGTCGATTACATCTACGAGCAGCCGGCCAGCGAGCTGTTTTCCGCCATGCTTCCGAAGTATGTTGGCATTCAGATCTATCACGCGCTGATGGAGTCGATTGCCGCCGAGCATGCCGCGCGAATGACCGCCATGGATGCGGCCACAAACAATGCAACGGACTTGATCGATTCGCTCACCCTGGCCATGAATCGCGCCCGCCAGGCCAAGATCACGAAAGAGATTATTGAAATTGTCAGTGGAGCGGCAGCGTCGTGAGATCGCTTCTGGCTTTTGGCTTTTAGCCTAAAGGCCTAGCGCCAACGGCCAACGGCCAAATTTGAGGTCTTATGCCTGAAAACGTCGGTCATGTAATCCAAGTAGCGGGTCCCGCGGTGGACGTACAATTCGACGAAACCCACATGCCGCCGATTTATGAGGCGTTGCGCGTGGTCAGCGACGGCTTCAACGTTCCCATCCCCATCAAAGTGATCCTTGAAGTGCAGCAGCACCTTGGAGAAGGACGGGTGCGTTGCATCGCCATGGAAGCCACCGACGGCATGGTGCGGGGCATGAATGCGATCGATCTGGGCGGCCCGATTTCGGTTCCGGTCGGCCCGGGCACTCTCGGCCGCGTGATGAACGTGATCGGCGAGCCAGTCGACCAATTGGGACCAATTGAATACAAGGAAAAACTCCCCATTCATCGTCCGGCGCCGGCATTCGACGAGCAAGCGACGACGGCGGAGATGTTCGAAACCGGCGTGAAGGTCATCGATTTAATCCAACCATTTCTCAAAGGCGGCAAGATTGGCTTGTTCGGCGGGGCGGGGGTGGGCAAGACCGTCATTATTATGGAGCTGATCAACAACGTCGCCAAGCAGCACGGAGGATTTTCCGTGTTTGCCGGAGTCGGCGAGCGCACCCGCGAAGGTAATGATCTGTGGCTCGAGATGACGGAATCCGGAGTGATCAAGCCGGGCGATCCCGCTCATTCGAAAGCCGCCTTGATCTATGGCCAGATGACCGAGCCGCCCGGTGCGCGTTTGCGGGTGGCACTGACCGGATTGACCGTTGCCGAATACTTCCGCGATGAAGAAGGCGCCGACACGCTGCTCTTCATCGACAACATCTTTCGTTTCACGCAGGCTGGATCGGAAGTTTCCGCGCTGCTGGGCCGCATGCCCAGCGCCGTGGGCTATCAGCCAAATCTGGCGACGGAAATGGGCGAATTGCAGGAACGGATCACTTCGACCAAGAAAGGTTCTGTGACCTCAGTGCAGGCAATTTACGTGCCCGCCGACGATTTGACCGATCCGGCTCCGGCCACGACCTTCGCTCACCTCGATGCGACCACCGTGCTTTCGCGGGGGTTGACCGAGATCGGGATTTATCCCGCCGTCGATCCGCTGGCATCGACGTCGCGTATTCTCGATCCGCGAATCGTCGGCCAGGAGCATTACGACATTGCGCAGGCGGTGAAAAAGACCCTGCAAAGCTATAAAGACTTGCAGGACATCATCGCGATTCTCGGCATCGACGAATTGAGCGAAGATCAAAAGCTGATCGTAGCGCGGGCGCGCAAGATGCAGCGGTTTCTCTCGCAACCGTTCCACGTTGCCGAGCAGTTCACGGGCAGTCCCGGCCGCTACGTGAAAATTGCCGACACCGTAAAAGGCTTCAAAGGAATTGTGGACGGCAAATACGACGACATTCCCGAGCAGGCGTTTTACATGAAGGGAACGATCGAGGAAGTGGTGGAGGCAGCCGAAAAGCTGAAGGCAGCGTAAGAATAGCCAGCAGCCAT
>Ga0335076_10003536_pt1 | contig 15716 bp, 17 predicted proteins | sample Lox_Sample_25_FD_206717 | JGI IMG/M metagenome (GOLD analysis project Ga0335076, IMG submission 206717) | Soil microbial communities from Loxahatchee National Wildlife Refuge, Florida, United States - Lox_Sample_2.5 | ecosystem: Environmental > Terrestrial > Soil > Wetlands | place: USA...
GGCGCTGCTAAGCGCGTGCGCCGCAGCTCCCAGCGTCGGAGTCACGCGTCGCATGTCCGGCTCTCTCGACACGAACATACGCCCGCCGCGGCGCGAGTGTCTACGGCCGCCGGCGCAGGAGCGGGAGCACCGCGAGCACGAGCAGCGACGAGAGCAGTGCCGGCTCCGGCGCCGGATGACCGACGGTCGAGCCGTTGGCGGCCGTGAAGGTGACGTTCTCGAGCGTGGTGTCGCCCTGCGAGGAGGTTTCGATCGAGCTGATCAGCAGCTGGTGGTAGTCGATCGAGAAGTCCGGCTGAGTCTCGCCGGCGATGTTCGTGTAGAAGAGCAGCGAGGCGCTCGCGAACAGGTGCGCGCTGGCCTCGGCGAGCGAGAGAGCAGACGAGGTCGAGTCGACCAGCTTCAGCGCCGAGAATCCGTCCGCGGTCATCGTGATCGACTGCACGTCGATGAGGCCCGTGTAGCCGGGCGCGGCAGCCGGGCCCGAAATGCCGGGCAGCGCAAGGAACACCGACACGGTCGGAGACGCGTACGTCAGCGAGACGTCCTCGACCGTCGTGCTGCCCTCGATGCGCGTCTGGATGCTGCTGATGAGCGCGTCGTGAATCGGGATCGATGCGTCGGGGGCGGGGGCGATGTTCGGGTCGTTGTAGAAGTAGAGCGCCGAGTTGCCGAAGAGGTGCGCGGCGGTCTCGTCGCTCGCGAGCTGGCTCGAGGTCGAGTCGACGCGCTTCGTGATGCCGATGCTGCCGTGCGCGATCGTGACCGAGCTGGCCTCGATCGCCCCGTTGACCCCCGGCGGATTCTTCTCCCCCGGGACGCCTTCGAGCTTGATGTACGGCGAGACCGACGTCGCCCGCGCGTCGCCGGCGACCGCGAACACGAGCGGGAGCACGAGGCCGAGCAAAGCGAGCCGGAGCTGCCGCAGGTCCATGATGCGAGGACCTCCCCAGATGGTGCGCTCCAGTGTAGCCCTGCGCAGCGCCCTTCAGCGCGAGAATTTCACGCCGGGACCGGCCCCGGCTTGCCGTCCTCGATCGCGAACGTGGCCAAGGTGGTGAGCTTCGCGTCGCGGTCCTGCGGGTCGGAGATCGCGCGGAAGCGCGTGGTGAGTCGCTGGGGCTCGAGCTCGCTCACCATGTAGCCGCGCACGCGGCTGTCGAAGAAGCGCACGTGGGGGTTGTCGGGCAGGAACGCGGCGAACTTCTCGTACGGCGGGGGGTACGAGGTGATCGACGTGCCGACCAGCTCGGAGGCCACCGTGGGCGAGCGCGGAGCGTCGAAATCGAGCTTCAAGTCGTTCGCCCAGAACGAGTGGATGTCGCCGCTCAACACCACCGCGTTGCGCACGCGGTGCTCGTGCAGCGTCTGCAGCAAGTGACTGCGGTTCGCGGGATAGCCGTTCCAGTCGTCGGTCCAGAAGCCGACCTGGCCGTCGGGCATCTTCTCGCGCAGCTGCGCCATGAGCACGTCCTGCGCCAGGAGCTTCCAGCGCGCACGCGAACGCACCAGCCCGTCGAGCAGCCACTTCTCCTGCGCCGCGCCCAGGTAGGTGCGCCGCGGATCGCGGCGCTCGGGGCACGTGGCGTCGGTCTCGAGGTGCCCGCCGCCGTGGTCGGGCTTCGCCCAGCACGCCTCCCGCGAGCGGTACTGGCGGCCGTCGAGCAGCGACACCTCGACCAGATCTCCGAACGCGAAGCGCTCGTACACGCGCATCGCCGGGCCGTTCGGGCGCGCGCGGCTCGGGCGCAGGGGCATGTGCTCGTAGAAGGCCTGATACGCCGCGGCGCGGCGCTTCAGGAACTCCTGCGGGTCGTCGAACGTCTGCGACCAGCGGTCGGCGTAGTCGTTCTGCACCTCGTGGTCGTCCCACGTCGCGATGGCCGTCACCGATTGGTGTAGGGCGGACAGATCGGGGTCGAGCCGGTACTGGGCGTAGCGGTTGCGGTAGAGCGGCAAGGTGGTGGCGTCGACGCCGTCGCTGTGCGCGCGCACGGTCGGGCGGCGCTTCTCGACGTATTCGTAGATGTAGTCGCCGAGGAAGATCACCAGATCAGGATCGTCGGCGGCCAGGTGGCGGTAGGCCGAGAACCAGCCGTGCTCGTAGTTCGCGCAGGACGCGCAGGCGAAGCGCAGGCGCTCGAGCTTCGCGCCCGGTGCGGGCGCGGTGCGCGCGCGGCCGATCGGGCTCTCTGCTGCGCCGCTCGTGAAGCGGTACCAGTACGGGCGCGCGGGCTCGAGGCCGGCGACCTCGACGTGCACCGAGTGCGCGAACGCGGCCTCGGCGGTCGCTGCGCCGCGCAGCACCACGTCGCGCATGCCGTCGTCCGTCGCGATCTCGTACGCGAGCGGCACGTCGCCGCCCGCCAGCCCGCCCGGGGCGGCCGGGTCGGTCGAGAGCGGGTCCGGGGCCAGCCGCGTCCACAGCACGAAGCCGTCGGGTGCGGGGTCGCCCGAGGCCACGCCCAGGCTGAACGGGCTCCGCGGCGCGAAGTGGGCGCACGCCTGCGCGAGCCACGCGCCCGCGAGCGCGCTGCCGGACAGCGCGAGGAACTCGCGGCGGGTGAGGTCGGCGGGCGGCACTTCGCGAAAATGTACAGAACCTTCGCGAAACGATCGGCGTCGGATAGGATCCAACCACGAGGAGGGCGAGCATGCGCGAGTCGATCGAAGTCGGCGCCCAGGCGTTCATCTCGGACGGCGGCGAGGAGTTCGGCGCCATCCGCGAGATCCACCGGGACGGCCTCGTGGTCTACGTGGAGAACGCGGGCGAGTTCCGCATTCCCCTCGCCGCGGTACGCACCGTGCATTCGAAGAAGGTCATCTTCGACTGTGCGAAGCTCGATCCGCAGCTCAAGAAGGCGATCGGCCACGCGCACGACGCCGAGGTGCCCGGCCTCTAACCCCGAACAGGAGATCCCGAATGAAGACGAGCCCCCCGAAGGCGCGCCGTGCGGCCCCCTTGCAGACCCCGACCGACCTCGGCGCCCAGGCCAGCAAGGACCTCACGGCGGCGTTGAACCTCTTGCTCGCCGACTTCTTCGCGCTCTACATGAAGACGAAGAACTTCCACTGGCACGTGTCGGGCCCGCATTTCCGCGACTACCACCTCTTGCTCGACGAGCACGCGGATCAGATCTACGCGACGACGGATCCCATCGCCGAGCGCGTGCGCAAGCTCGGCGGGAACACGTTGCGCTCGATCGGCCAGATCAACCGGCTGCAGCGCGTGATGGACAACGACGCGGACTACGTCACGCCGCTCGACATGCTCGCGGAGCTCCGCGAGGACAACCAGCAGCTCGTCGCGCGCATGCGCCAGGTGCACAACGTGTGCGACGAACACGGCGACGTCGCGACCGCGAGCCTGCTCGAGGTGTGGATCGACGAGGCCGAGCGCCGCGCCTGGTTCCTGTTCGAGACCGGCCGCAAGCACGAGTAGAAGCCGAAACGCCCGCGGCCGCGTACCCCGGCCGAGGGAGGCTCGGTTTTGGACGCCCTCGGGTAGAGCGGCGCTGCGCGCACCTCACGGCTGCGCAGCAGCGCTCGCACCGCCGCGAAAGCCCGGGCCGAACACCGTCCGCAACCCCCGGGCGTCCAAACGGTTGTAAGGTTTGGAAGAAGACGGAGGTACGAAAATGCGTCGCTTCGCTCTCGCGATCCTGGCCGTCGCGACGCTTGGGTTCATGGCTCCCGCACCGGTGAGCTTCGCCCAGCATGGCGGCGGCTTTCACGGTGGGGGCGGTGGCTTCCATGGGGGCGGCGGCTTCCACGGCGGTGGCGGCTGGCACGGAGGTGCGACCGCCTGGCACGGCGGCGGCTGGCATGGCGGCGGCTGGCACGGCGGCGGTTCGCACGTCGTGGTGGGCGTCGGCCTCGGCGGTTGGGGCTGGGGCTGGGGTCCCGGCTGGTACTCGCCGTACTACTACCCGTACTACCCCTACTACCCGCCGTACTACGGCTATCCGTCGCCCGTCGTAGTGCAGCCGCAGGTCCAACAGAGCCTGCCGTCCGGCTACTGGTACTACTGCCCGAGCGCTCAGGGCTACTACCCGAACGTGCCGAGCTGCCCGGAGCAGTGGGTGCCGGTTCCTCCGACGCCGCAGCCGTAGGCGCGCCATGACGACCTGGAAGCAAGTGCTCGCTCTGGCGGGCGCGGGGTGCTTCGTCGCGGCGTGCGCGACTGCGCCGACGGGTCCCGCCGTGCTGGCGTTCCCGGGCTCCGGGAAGTCATTCGCCGACTTCCAGAACGACGACCACTCCTGCCGGAGCTGGGCGTTCGAGCGCATCGGCCTCGCGCCGGGCCAGCCGGTGGCGCAGGGCGCGACGACCGGCGCGGCCATCGGCACGGCCATCGGCGCTGCCGCGGGTACACTCGTTGGTGTAGCAGCCGGCGATCCGGGCGCCGGCGCCGCCGTCGGCGCGGGCACCGGGCTGCTCGTGGGCTCGGCCAGCGGCGCGCAGGCGGACGCCGCCCACGCCCAGTCGCTCCAGGCGCGCTACGACGCGGCGTACGCGCAGTGCATGTACGCGAACGGCGATCAGGTGCCCGGCGCGGCGCCACCGACGGCGGGCTACGCGCCGCTGCCGACGCAGGTGCCCCGCCGCAGCCCGCGGCCGGCGCTTCCGCCGCCGCCGGGCTCGCCGCCGCCTCCGCCGCCGCCTGCGGCGAGCCCGCCGCCGCCACCGCCGGGCTCGTACACGCCGATGGGGTAAATCGCTAGAGTCCGGCGGCCGCATGATCCTGCGCGCGTACGTGGTGAAGACGAGCAGCGACCTCGCGCTCGCGCCCGCGGGGGCGCACGAGAAGCTCGACGTCGTCGCCGCGACGCTCGGCTACGTGTACGACTTCTCGCCCGTGGCGTCGGTGCTGCCCGGCGTCGGCGCCGCATTCACCGTCGACGTCCTCGACCGGGCGCTCGAGACGAACCTACGGCCACCGCGTCGGCGATGGCTTCCAGGTGTTCGTGCGCCTCACGCCGCCGCGAATGCCCGACCAGCGCGCGACCGGCAACTCAATTCGGTGTAGGGGGTGCAGACAATAGCGCGGAGATCGCGCACACTCCGCCGTCGATGAGGGGTAGACGGTGCGTTGCCGCGTGCCTGGCCGTCGCCGCGCTCGGCCTCGCCGGTGCGACGCGCGACCCCGGCGTGCGCGTGCGCGTCGACCTCGAGCGCTTCGAGCTCGTCGCCCAGGATGCGCGCCGTCCCGCCGACGAGCTGGTGCTGCCCATCGCCACCGGCTCGCCCGCCCACCCGAGCCCGGCCGGGCACTACGCGCCGCGCGAAGTCGTGCGCAACCCCGGCTGGAAGCCGGGCGCGCAGGCACGCGAATGGGGCGCGCAGCCGGTCGATCCATCCGGCCAGGGGCCGATGGGCGTCGCGAAGATCCCGCTGCGCGGCGACGGCTTCGCGCTCCACGGCGGAGCGAATCCACTCGTCGTCGGCAAGCCCGTCTCGCTCGGCTGCGTGCGGCTCTCGGATACCGACATGCTCGCGTTCCTCGACTGGCTCGACCGCGGGGGCGCGCTGGCGCCCGCGCGCGCTTCGGCGAACGGCGAAATCCACCAGCCGCTTCGCCGCCCGGTTGCATTCGACGTGCGCTGAAGTGAAGAATGGCGAGGGGTGGGCGGGCAGCCGCGGTCGTCACAAAACGCGGCGGCGCGGCCACTTAGGCTCGCAGCAGACGCAGGCTTTTCAGCAGCGCTTTCGGTGCGGAAGGGGATCGGAATGAGCGCGCGAACGAGCGCGGCCGGGCTGGTCGCGGCGCTTCTCGGGGCCATCGGTCTGGCCGGGAGCGCAGCTGCGTTTCCGGTGCTGTTCGACGGCGCGGGCGGCTTCGGTGTCTCGGCGTCGACTGCGAGCGCCGCCGAGGCCGCCGGCTTCGCGCTGATCAGCGACGTCACCGTCGTGCCGGCCGCGAGCGACGGCCTCACGATTCCCGCGCCCGACGTGCTCTCCGCGCACATCGTCACGAGCCCCAGCGTCACGAACCCGAACACCGCGCAGTCGCGCTGGAGCGTCACCAACGGCGGCGCTTCCGACCTGGCGAATGCCTGGCTCGTGTTCTTCGGACCCGTCACGTACACGGCGTCGAAGGTCGGCATCGACCTGCAGCCCGGCGGGCAGTGGGCGATCGTCGAGGTGTCGGCGGGCGCGAGTGGCGACTACTTCTACCCGGCCGTGTTCCTCGGCGACCTCGACGTGGACGGGACTCAGACGTTCCTGATGAACCACGTCGTCGGCCAGGCGCTGACGCAGCAGGGCTCGACGCTCATCCTGCCGCAGTACAGTGTCGGCGCGTTCGCGGGCGTGCCCGTGCCCGAGCCCGGCCTGTTCGTCCTCCTCTCGGCGGGCCTCGCGCTCGCCGCCGCCGTGCGCCCCCGAAAGGACTGAAGCCAAGATGCGACGCTGGATCGCCATCGCCGCGCTCGTGCTCTATCCGCTCGCCGCTCTGGCCAACGACGAGAGCGACGTGCTGCGCGCGCGCGGCGCACGGCTCGCCGCCGAAGGGAAGTGCGACGAGGCGCTGCCGCTGTTCGCGCGCGCGATGTCGGCCGACCCCAAGGAGGCGCGCTCGGGCTTGCTCGCGGGCCGCTGCCTGATCGCCGCGAAGCAGTATCCGGAAGCCGAGATCTCGCTCGACGAAGCGGCGAAGCGCGACCCGAGCCTGCACGAGGTCTCGCTCGAGCAGGCGATCGCGCGCTACCACCAGGAGAACTACACCGGAGCGCGTCAGGCGCTCGAGGCCGCGCGAGCCACGTCGGCCGGCGACGCGCGCTTCGAGCTGTACGACGGGCTCGTCCTGCTGCAGGAGGGCAAGCGCGCCGAGGGCGTGGCTGCGCTCGAGCGCGCGCGCAAGGCCGACCCGAAGCTCGTCGAGCCCACGGCGTCGTACTTCGAGGGACTCGCGCTCGAGAACCAGGGAGAGCGCCACGACGCCGAGGAGGCCATGAACCGGGTCGTCACGAACGACCCGACCGGGCGCTGGGGCAGCGCGGCGCAGATGCGGCTCGATCAGTGGGCGCGCACGCGGCCGCACGACTACTGGGCGGAGCTGACCTTCGGCGAGGAGAGCGACAGCAACGTGGTGCTGCGCGGCAACGGCGTCGACCTGCCGAGCGACATCAGCGACCAGCGCGATTTCCGCGCGATCTGGCACGCGAACGCGGGCTGGCAGTTCCTGCACACGCGCGACTGGGGCGCCGGCGCGATGCTCACGTACACCGGCACGGCGGAGCACCAGCTGCCCGAGTTCAGCTACGACTACCCGGTCGTCACCGCGTGGGTCGATCGGCGCATCACCGACAACCTGTCCGCGCACCTGCAGGGCGACTACGCGTACGGCTGGGTCGACGGCCAGTCGTGGGTCTCCGAAGTCGCCGCGACGCCGGCGCTCGTCTACACCTGGGCGCGCGACCTGTACACGCGCGCGTTCGGGCGCTTCTCGTTCTCGAACTACTACTTCACGCCCGACTCGGCCGCGGTGTGGAACCCGCTGTCGGTCCCGCCGACGCCCGACCAGATCCACACCGAGGCGCTGATCGAGGCTGCGCGCAACCGCGACGGGCGCGCCGAGCAGCTGGGCTTCGAGCAGGGCGTGCCGATCGACGCGCTCCGCACGCAGCTCACCGCGACGGTGGTCTTCACGCGCTACCACGCCGAGGGCAGCGAGTACTCGTTCCGCGGCGCGGGCGGCTATCTGCAGACGCAGACGGCGCTGCCGTGGCGAGTCACTCTGTATCTCGCGGGCGGCTACACGTGGCGCGGCTATTTGCACGACACCACGTTCGAGGACGTGCCGCCGTCGCTCTCCGACAAGCGCCGCGACCAGATCGTCGATGCGGAGATCAGCCTCGAGCGGCCGATCTACTACGACTGGCTGCTCGGCTCCGTGCGCTACCACTTCACGAACGAGGCGTCCAACGTCGACGTATTCGACTACGGGCGCCACATCTTCGGCGGCTACCTGACCGTCCGAATTCCGTGAGACCAGGAGGGAAGATGTCGCTCCGTACCGTCGTGGGACTCCTCGCAGCCGTCGCACTCGCCGGCGCCGCGCGCGCGGACTCGCCTGCCGCGCAAGTCGTGGCGCTCGAGGGCCGCGCCACCGCAGACGCCGCGGACCTGGCCATCGGCGATTCGATCGTCGCGGGCTCGGTGATCCGCACCGCCGCCGACTCGCGCGTCGGCGTGTTCGCGGGCGAGATCTACGTGCAGCTCGACCCGCAGTCGGCGCTGCGGCTCGAGCGCGACGCAGGCGGCCACGTGACGATGACGCTGCAAGAGGGCCGCGCGCGCATCGTCGACACGCGCGGGGCAGGCGATCCGGCGGCGCTGCGCGTCGACTCCGCGAAGTCGACGATCGCCACGAACGGCGACTCCGAGGTCTACATCCTGAACGAGAAAGCCGGCCGCTACGCGATGTTCTGCGACTGGAAGGGACCCGTGCAAGTGACTCGCAATCCGAAGTCACTGCATGCGGACCCGGGCCACTGCGTCCTGTCCAAGCCGCACGAGGACCTGTACGCGGCGAACGGCCACGACCACCAGATCCCGCTCCTGCCCCTGCCGAACGACGCGGCGCTCTTCGACGCGCCCGCGAACCACTTCGACACGACCGACGTCGCGGCCGGCCCGCCGGGCTTCGGCTTCGGCGACCCGGTCTCGCCGATCGAGCGCCAGCGCGACCCGTGCGACGTGCCGGGCTCGGGCTGCATCGCTCAGACCGGCCTGCGCGTGGTCGAGCCGCCGCCCGTGACGGGCGGCTGCGCGCCCGGCGTGGTGTGCGGCCCGCCGGCGCCGCCGCCTCCGCCGCCGGTCGTCGTGTCCGAGCCGCCCGGAGGCGGAGCGGGCTGCGGCGGCATGCCGGGTCCCGGCCCGCGCGGCGGCCGCTAGAGCTTCACGCCGAAATACTCGAGGTAGCGGCGGTTGTACTCGTCGTCGTCGAGGTTTCCGCCGAGCGCGACGAACTCCTCGTCGGAGATGCGCGCGCGCCCTTCCGCCAGACCGACGGCGTCCTTGCCCACGGGCCAGCGCAGCTTGTAGTTCGGCGTGCTGATCGCCTCGAGGATCGCCTCGGCGACGATCTGCGGCTGCGCGGCTTCGCGGAAGCCCGCGGCGAACAGCTTGCCGTTGCGGCGCATGATCTGTCTGTAGGGCGACGTCTTGTCGTAGCGCGTCGCGCCGGCCGAGTTCTCGAAGATCGACGTCATGATCACGCCGGGCTCCACGTTCACGACGCGCACGCCGAAGCTGCGCAGCTCGACGGCGAGCGCCTCACCCGCGCACTCGAGCGCGAACTTCGACGCGGAGTAGGCCAGCTGGTTCGCCGTCGCGATACGGCCTGCGATCGACGTGACGTTCACGATCGCGCCGCGGCCGCGCTCGCGCATGCCGGGCAGCACGGCCTGGATGCAGCGGATCGCGCCGAAGTAGTTCGTCTCGAACATCGCGCGGTGCTCGGCCTCGGGCGTGAGCTCGAGCGGCGTCGCGCCGCCGATGCCCGCGTTGTTCACGAGCACGTCGATCGGCCCGCGCGCGGCCGCCGCGGCGAACGCGCGCGCCGTCGAGTCGGCCGACGTGACGTCGAGCGCGACCACTTCGACGGGCAGCCCGCGCGACTCCGCCGCTTCGCGCAGCGGCTTCGCCTTGTCGAGGTTGCGCATGCCCGCGAACACGTGCCAGCCGTTCGCGGCCAGGTGGACTGCGGTGGCGAGCCCGATGCCCGTGCTCGTGCCCGTGACGACGGCGACCTTCTCGGCTTGCGGCATTTCGACTAGTCCTTCAGCGCCGCGAGGCAGCCGGTCTTCTCGAGCAGCGGGTCGAGCGCGCTCCGATCCGTAACGAGAGCGTACTTCGCGCGCAGGGCCGCGAGCGACTTCGCGTGGTACTTCTGCGGCTTCTGCGTCCACGTCTTGCCGGCGAGCTCGACCGAGAACTCCTCGCGGCCCGCGTCGAGCGCCGCCGCGTTCGCGACGCTCCAGGGCAGGAACAGCCGGCCGACCTGCGTCTCGAGCAGCGGAGTCAGCGTGCCCGCGAGCTGCGCCCACGGCTCGAACTCGCCGAGGCCGCGCGGGAACAGCATGCGCTGCACCCACGTGAGCACGTTGGGCGCGCGGCCCTCGATCCACGCGCCCGGCGTCGGATCGGTCCACGCGTTGTAGATCTGGCCCCAGAGCCCGAAGTCCGCGAACGCGGGGCGCGCGCCGAACAGGTACGGCCGCGTGGCCAGGTGCGCTTCGAGGATTCCGAGCGCGTCCTTGAACGACGACTCGATCTGCGGGGCGGTCTGCGCGCTCGAGCCGACGAACCACACGCGCCCGGTCATGCGCCCGCGGATCGACTCGGTCAGCGCGGCGATCTGCTCGTCGCTGACCTGCGGCGGCGCGCTCGCGCGCGCGATGCGGCCCGCCGCGGAGATCTGGTCGACGTCGCGCGCCCAGCGATAGTGGAACATCCACTTGTTGCCCCACTCGTCGCCGAACTCCTCGAGCAGCGCCGACACGAACGCCGCGACGGGCTCGCGCGGGTGGATCGACGGCTCGGGGTAGAGCGCCTCGAAGTGCTCGAGGATCGGCGTCGAGTCCTGGATGGCGTCACCGCGAGGGGTCACCACCAGCGGCACGAGCGGCAGCTTCGCGTACTTCTGGAACTCGGCCTGGTTCGCGCCGCCGCGCACGATCCACTCGTGCGGGATCTCTTTGTAGCGAAAGTACGAGCGGACCTTGACGGAGTAGGGCGAGAGCTCGAGCCCGAAGATGCGGTGCGTTTGCGACATGCGCCATCGTCGCATGACCAAGAGAGGGTTGCTGGGCCGGCCCGAGGCCGATGGCCACGAGACTCTGGAACCGAACGGCCCATTGCCGGAAGATCATCGCATGACCCCTCCCCGCGAGAGCACGCTCGAGATCGTTGCGCGCTACTGGCTGCCGCACGAGGCGCTGGTGGCGAAGTCGGCGCTCGAAGCGTTCGGCGTACCGGCTTGGGTGCTGGACGAGACGCAGATCCGCATGCGTTGGTACCTCGCGAACACGCTCGGCGGGGTGAAGCTCGCCGTACGCGCCGAGGACGCGTACACCGCGCGCGAGATTCTCTCGGGCGACCACGCTGCGGACCTCAGCTCGATCGAAGAGGCCGCGCTTCCTCCGCATCCGAGCGAGGTCTGCGAGCGCTGCGGCTTGCCGCTGGTGGCAGATCCTCGGCGCGGCGTTGGCACTCTCCACTTTGAGTGGGCCTGCACCACGCTTCGCGAAGGAAGCCGTCTCACGCTGCGCCGCTTGTGGCCACGTTTCGGACAAGAGACGGAAACGGGCCCCGGAAGCCTGAGCTTCCGAGGCCCGTGAGAACGAGTCACTCCCGAATGGAGCGTGGCTAGGGTGCCCACGCAACCATCGGACGTGACTACATGTCCATGTCGCCCATTCCGCCCATTCCGCCCATGCCGCCGGGCATGCCGCCGCCGGCCTTCTTCTTCTCGGGCTTGTCGGCGATCATCGCTTCGGTGGTGAGCAACAGGCCCGCCACGCTGCCGGCGTTCTGCAGGGCGCAGCGCACGACCTTCGTCGGGTCGATCACGCCGGCCTTGATCAGGTCGCCGTACTCCTCGGTCGCGGCGTTGAAGCCGTAGCCGCCCTTCTCGTTGCGCACGCGCTCGACGACGACGGAGCCCTCGTGGCCCGCGTTCTCGGCGATGCGGCGCAGCGGCGCCTCGATGGCGCGCCGCACGATGCTGACGCCGGCCTGCTGGTCGTCGGTCAGCCCCGTGAGCTTCTCGAGCGCGCTCTGGGCGCGCAGGAGCGCGACGCCGCCGCCGGCGACGATGCCCTCCTCGACGGCCGCGCGCGTGGCGTGCAGCGCGTCCTCGACGCGGGCCTTCTTCTCCTTCATCTCGGCCTCGGTCGCGGCGCCCACGCGCACGATCGCGACGCCGCCCGCCAGCTTGGCCAGGCGCTCCTGCAGCTTCTCCTTGTCGTAGTCCGAGGTGGTCTCCTCGATCTGCTTGCGGATCTGGTTGCAGCGGCCCTCGATGTCCTTCTTCGCGCCCGCGCCGCCCACGATCGTCGTGTTGTCCTTGTCGATCGTGATCTTCTTGCAGCGGCCCAGGTCCTTCAGCGTGAGCGTCTCGAGCTTCACGCCGAGCTCCTCCGCCACGAGCCGGCCGCCGGTGAGGATCGCCATGTCCTCCAGCATCGCCTTGCGGCGGTCGCCGAAGCCCGGCGCCTTCACCGCGGCCACGTGCAGCGTGCCGCGGATCTTGTTCACGACGAGCGTGGCGAGCGCCTCGCCCTCGACTTCCTCGGCCACGATCACGAGCGCGTCGCCCGTCTTCGCCACCTGCTCGAGCAGGGGCAGCAGGTCCTTCATGCTCGAGATCTTCTTCTCGTGCAGCAGGATGCGCGGGTTCTCGAGCTCGACCGTCATGCGCTCGGGGTTCGTCACGAAGTACGGCGACAGGTAGCCGCGGTCGAACTGCATGCCGTCCACGGTCTCGAGCTCCGTCGTCATCGACTTCGCCTCTTCGACCGTGATCACGCCTTCCTTGCCGACCTTCTCCATGGCCTCGGCCAGGATCTTGCCGATCGACTCGTCCGAGTTCGCCGAGATCGTGCCGACCTGAGCGATTTCATCCGAGTTGCGCGTGGGCTTGGAGATCTTCGCGAGCTCCTCGACGATGGCGCCGATGGCCTTGTCGATGCCGCGCTTCAGGTCCATCGGGCTGGCGCCGGCCGCGACGAGCTTCGAGCCCTCGCGGAAGATCGCCTGCGCCAGGACCGTCGCCGTGGTGGTGCCGTCGCCGGCCACGTCGGAGGTCTTCGACGCGACTTCCTTCACCATCTGCGCGCCCATGTTCTCGTACTTGCCTTCGAGCTCCACCGCCTTCGCGACGGTCACACCGTCCTTGGTCACGGTGGGCGAGCCGAAGCTCTTCTCGATGATGACGTTGCGGCCCTTGGGGCCGAGGGTCACCGCGACGGCGTTCGCCATCGTGTTGACGCCCTCGAGGAGCCGCGCGCGCGCCTCCTCGTCGAAGCAGATCATCTTTGCAGCCATCTTCTTGTCCTTTCGAATTTCCCTCGAGCTCTACTCGAGGACCGCGAGGACGTCTTCCTCGCGCATGATCAAATGCTCTTCGCCGTCCAGGTTCACTTCCGAGCCGCTGTACTTGCCGAACAGGATGCGATCGCCGGCCTTCACGCCCATCGCCTGGCGCTTGCCGTCGTCGTTCACCTTGCCGGGCCCGGCGGCGACCACGCGGCCCTCTTGCGGCTTCTCCTTGGCGGTGTCGGGGATGATGATCCCGCCCGCGGTCTTCTCCTCGCCGTCCAGGCGTTGCACGAGGATCCGATCGTGCAGGGGTCGAACTTTCACGGTTTGTGTCCTCCCAATGGTCAGCCGGGCTCGCCCCGACCCACAGGGGGAGCCCGCGCGTTCCGGTGAGTAAGGCCTGCGGTGCGGCTGTCAAGCCGAGGCGTTCTGGTAGCCTAGGCCCGTGGCGCCGAGCCTCGCGGGTAGGGTGTGGCGCGACTTCCCGCGCGTGTATCTGGCGCTGCTGGGGGCCGCGTTCGTCTTCGGGCTGGCCCGCTGGCCGATCGTCGCCGTGGACACCGACCTCTGGTACCACCTGGCCGCCGGGCGCTGGATCGCCTCTGCGCACGCGCTGCCGCACGCGGCGTTCTTCTCGTTCCTGCGGCCCGAGGTGCCCTGGGTCGACTACTACTGGGGCGCCCAGCTGCTCTTCTACGGGGTACACGCGGCGGGCGGCTACGGGGCGCTGATCGCGCTGCGCGCGGTGCTGGCGCTGGGCGCGTTCGCCTGCGTGGCCGCGAGCTTGCGGCTCGGCCGGGCGGCGGGCGAGGGCTGGGGCGCGACCGCGGTCGTGTGGACGCTCGTGTGCCTCTACCTCTTGCCGCGCTTCGCGACGGTGCGGCCGCACGACCTCTCGTACCTGCTCGTGGCGGCGTTTGCGCTTCTCTTGGAGTCGCGGCGCTGGCCGTGGCTGTGGCCGGCGCTCGCCGTGTTCTGGGTGAACGTGCACGGCATCGAGTTCCCCGTGCTCGAGCTGCTCGTGCTCGCGTATCTCGGCGAGTGGGCGCTGGCGCGGGCGGGCGCGCTGCCGGCCGTGCGCGCGCCCGCCCACGCGGCGTTCCTCGCGGCGGGCACGTGCGTGCTGGCGCCGCTCGTCACACCGAACGGGCTCGCGCTGCTCGGCGCGCCGCTCGCGCCGCTGTCGTTCGCCTCGCAGTACATCGAGGAGCTGAAGCCGTACGACTTCGCGAAGCTGTTCGGGCTGGCTGCGGACGGGCTCGTCGTGACTCGCGAGACGCTCCTCACCCTGGTGGCGGCCGGCGGGCTCGTCGCGGCGGCGGCGAGCGCGAGCCGCGAGCGCCTGCGGCCCGCGCATCTCCTGCTCTTCGCGGGCGGCGCGGTGCTGTTGTGGCGCATGCAGCGCTTCGCTTGCGAGTTCGTGCTGCTGGCGGTGCCGCTGCTCGCGGCGTTCCGGCCGCGGATCGTCTGGGCGCCGCCGCTGCCGCGCGCGGCCGTCGCGGTCGCGGTGCTCGCGCTCGCGGTGCTGCCGTTCCGGCACCTCGCCTCGGCCGTCGAATGGCGTTGCGCGCTGCCGCTCTGCACGCGCGGGCTGCCGGCCGGCACCGTCACATTTCTGCGTCAGGTGGGGGCGACGGGGAGCATCCTGAACCACCCGAACCACGGCGGCTATCTCGAGTGGGAGGCGTATCCGCGGCAGCGGCTGTTCGTCGATCTGCAGACGCCGTTCTTGTTCCCGGACACCGCGATCTTCGCCGCGGACCAGGCGTTCCAGGACGCGCGGGTGCTCGCGTCGCTCGTCGCCGAGTACCACCCGGCGTTCCTGCTCGTGCCGAAGGAGCTGCGCGGCTTCCCCGCGCTCGCGGCGCGCGTGCCGGAGTACGCGCCCGTGTTCGTCGACGACGCGGCGGTGCTCTACGCGAACGGCGCTGCGGCGCCGGAGCTGGTGGCGCAGTACCGGCTGTCCGCGGTCGAGCCGTTCACCTTGCAGCTGCTGGGCGGCGACGCCGACGCGCCGGCGCGCGCGGCGGCGGAGCTGGCGCGCGTGAACGCGATCTATCCCGACGGCGGGCGCGCGCGCGTGTTCGAGGGCGCGCTCGCGCTCGGCCGCGGCGACGTCGCGGGCGCGCAGCGCATCGCCGACGACGTGATCGCGCGCCACCCCGAGCGCGGCGAGGGCTTCCGGCTGCGCGGCGACGCGCTCGTGAAGGCGCAGCGCCTGCCCGAGGCCGCGGACGCGTACGAGGCCGCGCTGGCGCGCAGCGAGCCCGGCAACGGCGAGGCGAGCTACTACCTGAACGGGCGGCTGTGGGCGGTCTATTCGCGCCTGGGGCTACACAAGGAAGCGTACGCGTCGCTGAAGCGCGCGCTCGGCGACGTGTACCGCGCGTCGGTGGGCTACGAGGAGCTGGCGTCGCTCGCCTACGCCGCGCTCGACGCCGGGCACGAGGTCGAAGGTCGGACGCTGCTCGAGTTCGCGCTGCGGAAGGCGCCGCCCGAGGCCGCCGAGGTGCGCGCGCGCATCGAGGCGAAGCTGCGCGAACTGCCGGCTAGTCGCTGAGCGCGGCCTTCGCGACGCGGAACGCCGCGTTCGCCGCCGGTACGCCGGCGTACACGGACGTGTGTAGGAGCAGCTCGGCGAGCTCCGCCGTCGTCACGCCCGTGTTGCG
>Ga0335076_10003538_pt1 | contig 15710 bp, 26 predicted proteins | sample Lox_Sample_25_FD_206717 | JGI IMG/M metagenome (GOLD analysis project Ga0335076, IMG submission 206717) | Soil microbial communities from Loxahatchee National Wildlife Refuge, Florida, United States - Lox_Sample_2.5 | ecosystem: Environmental > Terrestrial > Soil > Wetlands | place: USA...
CGAAGCCATTCGTGGCATTATTCCAGCCTGCGCCGAACCCACGCACTCCGCATTTGCAGGTGGCGTGCCTCGTCCCCCACCAGCCAAAATCGTTTGGTGCCGCCTCCCAAAGTCAGGGAAACCATCACCGTCGGCATATCTACAGATCACATCCCGCGCGCATATAAAGGCAACCGGCCTTCTCTCCCTCCCCACTCGTCCTCTCTGCGCAATCGAAGGCACACCATCCCCTCAACTGCGCCCTTTCCACTCGTCGCTCTCAGAACTGCAAGATGATACTACGGATGAGAAGAATTTAGTCTCGTCATGACAGCTTCCTACTACATGCGAGGAAAATCAATTTCCCTCGCAGGTAGCTCACGAGGAGCAGGACACGGCTCCTCTGAGGACGCTGACAGAGGCACCATGGCTGCCGGAGGACTGTTGCTCGAGCCCAGCAGTAGTAGCGCTGGCAACAGCAGCAGCAGCAGCACCCCGGCAAGTTTAGGAGGTCGTCCAACCGGCAGCGGGTCAACCGGCGAGTCGGATGACAAAATGGAGATAGACTCCAGCAGCACTGGCTCAAGCTCGAGGAAACGGAAACGAGGGACCGACATTTCGGACTCCGGGACCGAGCAGATTGCTATTCCCGGAAATACGAGCGGCCGTGGCGAACGGACGCCCGAGAGTTATCCACCGATCGGTATCAACTTTCTTTGTCGTTCAACTTTTCTTTCCTGGGTTTTTGACTGATTAGTGTAGATGCGAACGATATGTCGAGGCTTTTGGATGTAATAGAGAGGCAGTTTTCGCTAGAAATACTTCTCAAGAATCAAGAGCGGAAAACAATCGAGGCTGAAAAGGCAAAGGTGGAGGTATCCATAAAACAGATCGAACAGTGCGTCATCGCAGGAGGTACTACCATTCATTTTCCTGCCCGAACCCTCTCCATTTTATGCGCTCTAATTGTCCAGAGGGTACATACCATGAAAGCCCGAACCGATATCACCACTACTATGGTCATTTCCTCGAGTACGGAAGACATAACGGAGGTGTCACCACAACCACCTCCTCTCGTCCGCAGCGAAATGCGGCCATGAAATCCGCCGCCCGAAACAGCGCGGCAGGCCTCGTCTGTCTCGCCAAGAACGACAAAGGAAAAATAGTAAGGTACTAAGCCTCCTGGTTCCGCACTTGTCTCCTGCGCACTTTTTGCTAACCTTGTTCAGAGTGACCTGTCCAGACTGCAATCGATACGATTTCAGCAACGTCCAAGGCTTTATCAACCATTGTCGAATAGCCCACAAAATTGAATACGCCTCGCACGATGACGCAGTTCGACACTGCGGGATAGAAGTCGACCTTTCCGAATTCGGAACCGACGATGCTTCTCGAACGCTTACCCACAGCACACGACCTGGCATCAAAAGTATACTGAATACTTCGTCAACGCTGTCTGGAAAACTTCCTGAAACGTGAGTTGTCCGACAGTCGTTTATTAAAGGGAAAGAAAGCTGATGTTTCTTGGGGCTTGCACAGTGCGAGAGAACACCCCCCTCAAACGTTTCATGCCATCACCGCCCCTCCAGCGTTATCGTTGCCATCGGCAACACCCAGCGTTTCCCCGCATAAATGTAAATTGAGTACGGCGTCATTTGATGAGGACTTGTCCTACAGAGACGTCAAGGCATTTAATGAATTTGTTGCTTCGCCTGTGACTACTCGTGCCCGCGCGCAAAGCTTCAATGCAATCATACAAAATGGCGAGTTACATTCCGCTTTGGTCTCGGGAAATCCAACACATGCATTTACGCAACCTGGAATTCATGGCGTTTCCGGTCCATCGCAAAAAAATACGTCTACAAGTCATTCGAAACGACATCGACGAGCAACGGACACCAGCATTCCTTCTCCCTCAGAAACAGATTCGGTCACTACCCCGGTTCTTAAGCATCTGCACAAGTTCACAGCGGGTACGTTGGACTATGATATCGATGGATTTATCGAGGAAATGCGGCGCGAGAAGCATAATCTGATGCTCCTTGGGGACGATTTGTCGATTTCGGGGGATAGTGATTCGGACGAAAAGGTAGAGAACAGGAAGAAGCCGAATGCTGGGGTCCGACGACCGGCTGGGGCCCATCGTACTCCAACCAATTATGCTCCACCGGTGGCTGGGCTCGTAGAAATTCCTGCGACGAGGTTGCGGAATCGGCAGCAAAAGGAGAAGGAACGGTTGGCGAGAGAGTCAAAGGAAAAGAATGAAGCTACATCATCTGGGAAGGCGTCTTCTGAGACCGTAATTTTTAGATTTGTCTTTTAGATCTAATCTATAGACACCTACGCCAAAAGCTCCCGAGGAGAAGGAAGACGATGCCGTTGACATAACGACAACATCCGAAGCGTCGTCTCGAAGTCAGGTCGCTGTCATGACTCGAAGAAGACAGTCCGCGGTTCGTACGTCGACCAAACCCCTAAAGAAGCCTCCTATGGAAGACCAGGCGTTCCTAAGCACCCTACCTCTCCGAGTCAAAAGCCGCCGAAGACGGACCTCTACGAATGTACTAAATCTACCTCCAATCTCCACAGATCCAATCGTCAAGAACGAACAGGATGCTGCGGATTCCGATGAGATGTCATCAGATGATGAACTCGGAAAGCCCCGCAAGGCGAGCGGGGTGGATGGTACGATCTCAACGTCGACTCACAACGCGGGAACAGGATTTGTGGGACCGTCTTGCGGCAAAGATGCCCGCAATTTTCGATATCTCAGTCCGGTGAAGGAAAAGCAGTCACCATTATCGGCAAGGCCGGATCTCGTCGATGGTTCACGCTATTACGTGAAAAGACGAATCAAAATTGGAAATACATCCAAGTTTATCCCTGAGGCAAAGCGAAGTCCAAAAATGTCAATGTATACTCATAAATGGATGATTTACTTGGTCTCGCCGCCATACGTACTGTTCTTCATGGGTATAACATCTCTGATGTCGAGTAGTCGGCTCCGATTTCGACCTTTTTGTCCTCCGTGACAGTCTTTCTAGACGAATCTTTTCCGTTACCTCGAATCATCGAACTGCGTGTGCCTCCGTTCCGTTGGGTTTCCTACGGCTGGGGAGAATTCAATCTCAATATTCGTCTCGCCTTTTGCGATCCAGGGAAGAATAAACCGATAGACGTCGTTCACCCACTCAAACTCGATCCCGGCAGAACCGGTCGTGAGGTCGTCGGCTATGAAGGTTATTTCGATGTCGAGCTAGATCGCAACTCTGAATTTCTCCCCGGCGAGCCAGGCGTCGAGTATGATGAAATCCCCAGATTAGCCGAGGTTGAAAAGGCAGAGAACAATCAGATGAGCAAGATGAAAGTGAAAGAAGAGGAATTAGGAGCGGATGGTATTCGCAGGACTCGGATAGGAGATATCATTACGATCGCTCAGCCAACTGCTCCCGTCGCGGTTATGAACGGCCCGGCCAACAACGGAGATAAGCGACCTATTCTGCCGAAGAATCCGAGTTTGAAGTCGGATGACAGCGTTGCGGAAAAGACTTCCGAGATCAACGACGCCGAGATACGGCAGATTATCGAAGGACTCGAACCGTATTCTGCTCAATTACATCAGGCTGCGAAAAAGTACCCTCTCGTCTCGGCGAATACAGGCAAGTCACCATACAGCGTTGCGCCCTCGAAACAAGTTTTCCTATCGTGGAATCTTGGACGGCAAAAGTCAGTTGAATGGCATCGAGCACGGTCGATGGAGAACGATATTGTGGCGAATCTCGATGGTCAAGACCACGAAGTCTCGAAGTCTATTCTTACTACGAAACGGATTGTGGTTTGGTGTCGGAAGAACCGGTATGGTCCGCCCGATTCGTCGGATCCCATCATAAATGGGCCAGAGGATATGAAATACTGTCGATTCTGCGGGATGATTGCGGATTCGCCTCCTCCGAAGGGTCAAAAACGGACAAAGTCGTCGTACGGGGTCGATGCCTATTGTCGATGTGCTCAGCATGTGACGGAGTCGTTGCCAGGGCTAAAAACTGCATCTTCGGTACAAGATATGATTACTCGTAATCCCGGAGTTTATCGTCCAAGTGCAGGGTCTCGAAAGGTCATGTCCCTCAAACCGGCGGCCATACGGGCCATTTTACTCGAGACAGACGTCAATTTGCTACGGTGGGTATGGAGTGCGATCGTCCAATTGAATTTACCCTGCGCCAAACCCAAAGTTGCCCCAAGCGATACCCGCAAGTCGATTGGCGATTCACTTGCCGCAATATCTGTCGTGACGCACTGCGCCCGGATCTTCGTCAATCGTCTTATAAATCTCGTAGGAGAACATTCTTCGGTAACGGAACCGGAAGATGAAGCTATTGTCGTTGGACTTTCCTCATCCTCCCATCGCGATATTCCCACCACGACTGGCCCCCTCATCATCACGCCAATCCATATCCTTCGCGCAATTCGATTGGCAAAGGAGTTTGATTTTCTTACCAATGCGGGTATGGCGGCTGGACCATCGCAGCCCGTAAGCGGCAAGTCAGAGGACCCTTAGCGCTGTTATGTGCGTTGGTGTGATAAATTTGAGGAATGAGCACCAGCACCTCATTTTGTTATTTGCATGATTCCCTTGTCCCGTTCAATTTGCTTCCTTTTTATCACCCTTATTTCATTTGTTTTTTTTTTTCGGTTCTTCGCTATTTTTCGTTTTGTTGGTGGGACATTATAGATTGGCCGGCGCTGAGGGGCACATAGAATTTGTTTTTATTAGCTTTCCGGTATTTTGGGAACGAGAAGAGCTACTCCCTATTATTCGATACTAATTGGTGGAACGAGCCGGCAAAGGAGAAGCGTAGTAAGAAGTCCAATTTTCTTTTCCACCTGAAACTGTTATTGATCTCCACGGAATTCGGCTTTTCGTTTGGCTGCCATATGCGTCACGCAACTAAGTCGCGGCGTTACCGATATCGCGCCCACAAGTGTAGGCCTATGACCCTTCTGGCGCCGGCAAGCCACGCCCACCTGTATACAAAACAAAAGCGGCCCCCCGGCAGGTTTTGTCCGAAGTGGACTCTGTCATGGTATCGGAGAAAATTTTAGGGAGGCCGCCGCGTCGTCGAAAGCGAGGACTGGGGTCTGGACCTGCGTTCTCCCAATGGCTCGGCGCAAGCATCACGCTCTGTCTCACAATCGATAGCAACCCCAGGCTCGAAGGCTGGGTCTGGGGCCCTATCAACATATTGTTGGTGTATATATCGGAATCCTGTCCTAACTCGCAGTGCGGATTCACGATCCTTTCTATTGTCTGGTTAATGACTTTCAAACGAGGTCACCGCAGGCGCACTATCATTTTTCAGCATTGGCTGGCTGCGATCGAATGGGTGAATTGGGGTTTGATGTCGACGGCGTTGAAAGGATATGCGTTCACGATTAGCGGCCATGCCGCCTATATTAACAAGATGGATGGAGGTCATCTGATGACTCCCGAATGCAGCACTGTCTACGCCAGCCTCGCTTTCTCGGCTATGGGGACGATCTTGTGCACGATTTCGGTTGCATTCGTTGTTTGTGTTGTTGATGTGGAATATCGTCGTAAAATAGCTTGGACAAGAGTCGGGAGCAACGACGAGGAAAGACAGGAAGATCAAAGGCGATACCGTCCAGTGGGTCTTTCGATCATGATTACGATTTTATATTCAAACGTTCAGGTTTCCAATGGGTATATGAATTCACGAGAATGGGCAAGTCAGAATTTTACTTGATGCAATTTGAGATGCATGCACTTGGTATTGAGCTTCCCGGTGAATCCTCGATCAGTTTCCTCCAAAACCATCAAATATAAATTGACGCAAAAGCGCTTATGAAAACTCGAGATTCCCATTCTCAGACATTTTTCTCGACCCCTTCCTGTCCGATTTCTTTCGCTTCATAAATTTTCTTGCCATGGAGCCCTCTGAGTTGACCCGCAGTCGGGGCAAGCCCATGGTCAAGAAGATATCGGATTATAGGCAAACTCCCCGATCCAAATAATGTTTGCAAGGCGATATTATTCCGGAGCTGCACTCCATGGAATACGCGATCGATCGTTTCGTACGTGATACCCTTTCGGCACCCCATGACTTTGAAAAGGTCCGCGTCAAATTTCGCTGCAATGTACCGTTGAGAGTCACGCGTTCTGATCGGGTCGTACCATCTCTTGAGGGTCAACAACCATTCAACGTCGACAGTGCAATGTAGGAATAATAGCGCCGCATGCTTGATTTTAGCGTGAGATTTTGACTTTTTCCTCTTCGGGATTGAAAAGCGTAACAATCGTTCGTCGATCAGCCGGGTCAACAAGTCGACGTTCTCTTCCTTGAGCCAACTCTTCTTCACGTGGACCACGCCTGTCAAGCCTCGAGAAAACCTGGGCTCGTAGCCACGTTTTATCTATGAACCTGTCCGCCCAAAGAGCAAAAGCTCGAAGAGTACAACCTCGCAATTTAACCAGCTTAAGGCACTCGCAAGTATTTTTCAGCATATCGACCGTGTGGAGTTCTGATACTCGAGGGTAAGCGAAAATCATTCAAATTTGCTCTTACTTTCTTGCTCAAATCGACAAAATTCTACAAGCAAAGAATCGCTAGGCTTGCATCCAAGTAGATAGTAGATAGCCTTTGAGACAAGGACGAAATCGGTGTTTTGACTTGTGACGAAGATCTGGATCAACAATTCGGGAGGGAGGGACTCGATGAGAGACTTTCCGGGGGGGAATATAGGGGCTTTAGGAGTTATTCCGAGCGTTGGTCGGAGCGGATGTGTTCGCCGCCGGCTCGAGAGGGGCATGGCTGGGCTGCAAAGCCGAAAACTTTGCGCTTTCGTGCATATACAGTCATAGTCGAAATCGTAACGATAGTGGAGAAAACGATAGTAATTAAAGCTACTCACAAGCGTTGAAGCTGGCCACTCTCTTCCATTATATCCTGCAGATGTTCTCCTTGTTTCACGTAACGCTTCCGCTTATTTATATTCCCATCTCAGCACCCTTGGAGACCCTCTTTCATCCGAACCGATAGGACTTCCTTCCTGACCGAGCTGGCAACATCAAACGGATAAGGAACAACCCTTTCTTCCGTTGCTGCACGCAAAATAAAATTGCGTTGGATATCTTCCGACGGATAAATCAGTCTCTGATGAGATGAGACGCTACTGTCTTTCTTTCGCTGACGAATCTGATCATCATCAGCCGTCTGCCCAATTTTGTAAAGTGGCAACATCAACAAAAACCCAAGACAAAATTCTGCCAGTACGTTGGCGCTATCGACTTTCACCTCGGCGCCTTGATCTATTTCCTATACATTTTTATCAAACTGTTGGCTCTCCTGTACTTTAATCGTAGGCAGGCCATGGCTTCTGAGATTGTTGGATTCCCTTTGCGCGGATTGGTGGATCCAATTCCACTCCGCAAAGCAAGACTTGTGTTCTCAAGTTTGTGCCGACAGGGACGAGAATTATGTCCCGTGCATTTGGAAGCTCCAAGAAGTTCTGCATTGCAGGAGACTGATCTCGACGCAGGAATCGGGATTCAAGACTGGGACTTCGAATCTAATGGCACCAGAGTACTCGGGAAGAGTAAGATTTCCGAGGCCAAAATTCCAGTGGAAGATGAGTACGTGAAAAGGTGCAAGGGCGCCGAAATAGCAGTGTTGCATCTACCCGTTCCAACCTTTTTTGTATGGACTTTTTTTCCTTCCGGATTTACTGGCTTAGCTCTTTTGACCTGGAATATGTAGTGCATATATGGATGCACACAGGTCGGAATATAGTTTGTAATACTTGTCGTAGTCATCAGATATTGCTCGTTGAGATGGTGGGATTAACTGGGATGAGATGGATGGCTTTTTTGTGTGGCACAAAATTTTTTTCTGATGACTCGCAGATCATCGCGTTTGTACCGGCGGACTCGACAAGTACTATTCGTTACGGTCACCACAATGGTCTACTACTTCACGTCTAATGGTAATGGTTCTGTTTTGTTCCTGCGCTTACAATAATAGTCGTTTCGCCATCCGTGACTTTGTACATGGGCAAAGACAAGTTTGAGAGTGACATTCATATTGCCAACAAGTCCGGTTCTGACTTGTAGACGAGGACTTGATTGCCCAAGGCCTACCATATGATGTCTGGGTATTCTTCTTGATTCTGTCTGTCCTGATTACAGTTCCATGTCGACAATTTATCGTCGGCGCATGTCTACCTCCGTATGCCCGATGGAATGAAATGGGATGCAATCCCGCCAGAAATCCTCACCGATTGTGCTCAACTCACAAAAGCCAATTCTATCGAAGGTTCGCCCTCTATCACGACCAACTGCATAATAACTCTTGAAGGCAACAAGAAAGACAATATTACTGTCATCTACACACCCTGGCGAAACCTCCATAAACAAAATGGCATGGCGACGGGCCAAGTAGGTTTCCACCGCCAAAAGGAAGTGCGCAAAGTCCATGTTGAAAAGCGCATAAACGAAATCATCAACCGACTCAATAAAACGCGGGTGGAGAGATTCCCTGATCTAGCCAAGGAAAAAGCCGACTGGGAGAAGGAGGAGAAGCGGAAGGAAAAGGCTGCACTTGAAGAGAAGGTATCCCCCTTGCTATACGCTTTTGCGTGGGTTGGCGTCCGGAGCTCATGAGCGCTAAGCGTGCGCAGAGAAAGGAGGAGGAGCGAATCGCGAAGCAGAAGAAGGATAAGGTTGAGAATGAGCAGAAGTCTTATGATGAGCTGTATGGACGTGCCGCTACGCAAAAGGCATTGGAGAGTCAAGGGGAAGACTATGATCCTGAGGAGGATTTCTGGTGAGGCGTCTATGTCTTCTGGCTCTGTTGAGAATAGAACATTTAGCGTGGCCTGCTTTTGATTCGATGTACATGTATATCAGAATTCTAATCTGTAGCCGGGGTTGCGTTGGGGCGATGAATCGGAAAGCATATTCCCTTTTACTCAATATGGCGCCTTGGAAAGGCATCTTCTCTTTGGCCCGGCTTATCAACTTTCATTCTATCAACCTCAAAGATTCGTTGGGGGATCCCCAGCGATTATCAAATTCCTCCTTTGGCCAATTCAGGAAACGACAATACCAAGGATCTGCATGCCAAGGCCCAGCCCCCGGAGACTAAACGCACCGAAGTCGAAAGTGATTGAGAATCGCGACAACTTTAAGTACCGCGATAGTCGATAAGGTATATATTTGGAAAAAGCTTAAAGAATGCGTCATTTGACATAAAAGTTTGTTTTTGTTTGATTAAGATGCGAAAACCAAGGAAATCAAAGAGATCGCATTACATTCCGTGCACAACAATAATATCCAATGGGAACATAAAAAAGAAACAAGAATTGAAATTCAAAAGAAAACTGACTTTTCCTTTTTCGAAACCTAAAGTTTATTCCAAGGATTTGAGACAAACATCGCGAACGAGTTTGATCATCTCCTTTTGCGATTCTTCAGAGTATTCGTGAATAGCATCCTTCACAACTTCCTTCGCAATAGTCCTAAATTCCTTGTCTTGAACCACATAGGAAGGCCCAACAGGCATAGGCGGCGGCAACGGAACAGGAGGAGGTGCCGGCGGGGGAGTAATGGGTACAGGCTTGACGACCTTTAGTTCGTACCCGATCTCAACGAGATCTTTGTCTGCAACCGCATTGCGAAGCAATTGGATTGACTTGGAAAGGCCGATGAGATTGCTCATTTCGCGTATGGTTTGAGTTGCATAATTACGTTCGTGATGGAAATTTGAGCCGGTAAGGGGCACCCCTGTCCACTTCTCTCCATAAACAACGAATTGGCGAGCTGCCGGAGGTTCGGGGGACTTGATGAGGTGCGTTTCGAGGACGTGAATGGCATTGAGGAGGCCCAGATCAATTGAAGCGATGTCGATGATCTCATTTTCGAGCTGTTGAATTCTGGAGGTAGGGTTGAGCAGGCGACCGAATTGATCGTATTGCGGGTGTAAAGGAGGGGGAGGCGGGAGGAATTGAACGGGGGGCGGAAAGGATTGTTGGGGTGGCGGGGGAGGATGATTTTGTTGGGATTTCGTGTCTCTCTCGGGCTCGACTTCCAACCATTTGTCGTCATCGTCAGCGGTTCTGGGCTTCCTGGGTGACGAAACAGTTTTGGAGGTCTGGGTGGGAGCCATAGTATTGCGAGTATTGTTCAATAAATTATTGTGGGCGGACGAGAAGTTGTCGATGGTGGCCAGAATGTGGAATGGTTGGGGCAAACCAAGGGATGGAGGACGGGTCTTTATAGCCTTCATAGGGCGCCTCGGTGGCGGGAATTGGGTTGATTCCGCATCTCTGTGGCTCCAATTGCTAATGCACCCACTGCAGAATCGAGGCAGACTGTAAATCCATATGTCGGTTGCTGCAACAGTCAGCCGGCAGTTGCGCAGAGCTAATGCGATCCGAAAATCGATAAAAGACGCTTGGGCCCGCCTCGCATTTCGTCGCGATTCCGGTGGCCAACGGCAACGGAGATGAAGGGATCACGTTCAACAATTCATATGGAAAGACATAGAATCGAAAAATCATTTGCTCGTTGTGAGCTTGTTGTGGCGGTGCGCTATTTGATGCCGAGCGCGATTTTGTAGTCTGCTCTTCCCCATGTTCTGTTCCGAACCTTACCAGTGTGGGCGCTATTCGGCTAAGCTTGATCCGCACTCTCCCAACCGTCCGCAAAATCGTTCAGACATCATGAATCATAGAATCACAAGCGAATTGCGCGATTTCCAATATTTCTCGGAACGGGAAGCTCCTTCATCCATCGGCTGACGCCCGGGCCAAATTGATAAAGACACGATATGAAGACGAGTTCCGAAGCCGGATCGTTCAACCCGATGAGCACGTGTCGGATTGCTTTGATGCTCACCTGCAAATTTCCGGCATTATTCAAAATTCACCATGTCAAAGGTTTATTGATTACGACGGCATTTGGAAATATTGATCTGATCATGGCCACCTTCCCCGGCTCATCCGTTACTGCCTCACAGTCCATCAACCAAGCTGCTTCCACCTCCGCAGCCAACACAATAGAAGAAGGATCTGATGATACGACGCCCAACATTGCTCAGGGCTTAGCCTCTCAAACCCTCGGCACCACTAAGACTTCTACTTCCTCGACTTTCAATCACCCCACATCGGCCCCCTCTGACCACAAGACTAACACCCCCACCTATTCCCAGTCCGCCGGCCCGGCTAGACCCCGAGGGAAATCTCTGCAGGAAAAGTATCGTCCGGTCGATGCTTTGGGAAATCCCCTCCACGCCAAAATCGTTGATAATGCAGCCGTTGCAAACCCGCATCACACCTATCTCGATGTTCACCATCCATCCCCCGTCCGCACACCCTCCCCAAGTCGAATCAACAATCTCAAGGCTGTGGGCTTGTCCAAACTGGGCCAAACTGAGTTGATGAAAATTGACAAGTACGCTGATGGGAAAATTCATGTTCTTGTGGGGGCAACGGGGAGTGTGGCTAGTGTCAAAATCCCATTGATTGTCAAGAGTTTGTTGGCACACGAGAATGTTGAAGTCCAGATTATTACGACGAAAACGGCCAAGCATTTTTTTGATGTGGACAAGTTGAGGGGGGAGTTGGGTGTCAAGGTCTGGGAGGATGAGGATGATTGGAGGACTTGGCATGAATTGAGCGATCCGATATTACACATTGAGTTACGACGTTGGGCTCATCTTCTTTTGATTGCTCCGACATCAGCGAATACCCTTGCCAAAATCGCCAATGGGCTGTGTGACAATCTATTGGTGTGTCGCCCCCAACCTGATTGATTAGAATCAAACTGATGTTTGCTGACTAATGTTTTGCGAGCTTGGAATCCTCATATCCCCATCCTTCTTGCCCCAGCGATGAACACACAAATGTACACCCACCCAATAACCGCACATCATATCTCCTTCATCAAAACCCTTCTCCCCTACATAGAATTCATCCAGCCCATCGAAAAGATCCTTGCTTGCGGCGACGTAGGAATGGGTGGTATGGCCGAATGGGGCGATGTCGTCGGTCGAGTCGTTCGAAAACTCAACCTCCGCATTCGTCCTGAAACCGACGATGACGATGAAGATGAAGAACAAAACGTCGTCGGCGAATTAGATGAGGATCAACGGCATGACGGGGACAAGGATGAGGATGGTAAGAATAGTGATGAGGAGGAAGACGAGGGGATTCGTGCAGGCGGTGAGGAGCATGAGGATGAAAAGAGGGATAATTTGGAACGGGAACGGGAAGAGGAGGAAGAAGAAAGACAACATTTCTCGAGATTGGCGAGTCGCATTGATCTTTTGAAAACTTGATATCTGCTTGCTATACCGTATTATTGAGTTTTCTGCACGTTTACTGTAGCGTTTTACTGTTTGTGTAAATGTATTTGTCGTGGGAGTTTCATGCTGGGAATCTTGTGTGTCAGCGGTCAATTTACGAGGTCAAATCTGTGGCTGTTTTCTCAAATAAGCAATGCCCTTCTGATACTAGTCAACAGAACCGAGAAGTCGGTCATCTCACGCCCTCCATTTTTGTTGAGTCTGAATTGGCGATCAATTCCTCGATCTCAACCCCGCCCTCACTGTTTTTGTCCATCTTCACTCCCAATCTTCTCCCTTCCGCTGCCCGATTTCGGCCTGCACAACAGTAGTAACTTGAATGGCCTCTCCTACTCTTGTCTCCTCCGCCCCTCGCCCACACGTCACCACGTTCTTCACCAATAACACCCCCCTCAAACGTACATTGCCAACCATGAACAGGACCACAATTGGCACATAGCTTGAGCCGGCTTCTGTCAAACGCGTCCTCAATTTCAGATCACAAAACCTCTCCCGGAAGCTCCCTTTCGCGTCACGAAGGCGGTGGAGGGCGAATATTATGCCCTTGGCAAGCAAATTCGAACCATCATGACCGAGCTTCACGTCCTAACTTATTAGCTCTCCCTCAATCCATCCCGTGAATCTGCAACAATTTAGGACTTCACAATCATGGTGCTCCTCCCCGAAGGAGCCATCAAACTTGGCTTAGCTGTGCGAAAACACCTACACGGGGCACATGAGCGTGTCGATTCTTCAAGTGAATTTCCCTCTTTTATCTTTTGGGTTCGCGAACAAAAGACTGGTTAGATCAAGGAGAGTAAACTCTCTGGGGAAGTCTTCTCGCAGGTTTGTTATGTTGAGATGAAGGGCCTTCTCGATTTGTGCAAATGGGTTTTGGGAGAGGAAATTGGCGTTTTGAAAATCCAAACATTGGGGGGGATCTTTGTGGCTTGTCCCCTTTGTGTGTTTGAGGATATATGTTTTATTGAGAAGTGTTTTGAGCTTTTGAAATGGAATTCACATAGCATCTCTCGTGGGTGTGCTACTCAGAGGAATTTGTATCTTTTTCTTGGCTTTCAATTTTGGGGTCGGTTGTGACATGGTTCAGGGATGATATTACCACCTCAAACAAGCTAGATGTCTCTGCTAGAGCCTTCACAATATGATCTGACGAGATTGTGGACACAACCTTTAGAATTCGAGCTTAGTGCAATTGCATGCTAAGATCGAGAAAGACTTTCTTGGGCCGTGTACGTGAGATCGACCCTAAATAAGTGAATGTTCTCTAACAAAGGTCGCACTGATAATAGGCTATTCTAACATCGAGAGGGGGTTGCAGGTGTCGCGGTTTCGTTGAGGAATTGATTTCGAAAACCCCGGTAGCTCCAAATTGAAGATTGAGATGTGGCCGGGATAATCCATTTGACTCTAAAACGATGAAAAAGGATTGAGTAGGTCAAAGAGATTCGAGATTGCTACAATTATGACTTTTCCCCCAATAATCAACGAAAACGTGCGACTGAGGTGTTGCGGGAAAGAGTCACAAAACTTAGCTAGTGCCCGAACCCAATCCTACAAATCCTCCCGTCATTATATAATTAATAGTATGAATTCACGCCCCGCATACTCAACCCTATCGGTCGCGATTGAAATGTGACACATTGTGGTGTCCAGCCACTCCAGCATCGAGTCAACCCATGGCTCCATCAGGGTCTGCATTCGCCCGACGAGGAGGCAAAGTCCACTCCAGCCAACGAACGCTATCGCCCCCGCAGTCAGGCAGGAGAGGAGGGGGAGGTCTTGGACTTGGGAAGGGCATTGCAATCCGCCGTAAAATTAAAGTCCCCAAGGACAACATTTTCGGGATTACAAAGGGTGACATTCGTCGACTCGCCCGCCGGGGAGGCGTGAAGAGGATTTCAGCGGGCGTATATGACACGGCGAGACAATCGCTTGCGGAATTTCTTCGTGATGCATCCCTCCTCTTATGTCTCGTTAAGCCGAATTGGGCGCTCTAACGAGTTGTGTAGATACTGAGAGATTGCTGTATCTTTGTCGAGCATGCGAAACGCAAGACTGTTGTCGTCGCCGATGTAATCTATGCGCTCAGACGAAAAGGCCGTCCGATTTATGGGTTCCAGCCCGTCAGCCAGAATTTCAAAAGAAGTTAGGATTGTGTTTTGCTTTTGTTTGTGGTTCTTTGAACAACTGGGGATTGAGCGAGGCAGTGTTTGCGCGTCGGGGATTGTATAATTAGCATATCAGCTGGGCTATTATGTTATGTGTATTCTACTGCGAATCGCGCGAGAGTAGTCTATTTTATTGTCATTATTTGTCTCTGCTTAAAGCCAATTTCGTTGTTCAAAGCGAATTGTGCCCAGAGTTGAAGTTTGGCACGCGGAAAACAAAACTCACTGCTGGTGTCACTCACGCGGACATCAAGGAGCACATTTGTAGAGAATTTTTCTTGTCCGTGCGTACGGTGCATATGCTACAATATCGCTCTCTTTCCGGCGCCTAAAGTACATGACGGGAACGTCATCCACGGGCCAGCACGAATGATAGAAAACATGGACGCAACTCCTGATATCCTTTTCACAACCATTATCATGCACCACTATCCCCAGAAATGCCTATTCCGTTGTCTCAACATCCTTCTGCAACCTAATAACAATCTGGACATTTGGTTTTGTCTTCTTCGCCTCCTCATGACACTCGTCTTGCAAATGCTTCTTTGCGACGTCGTTTCCGGGGCGCTCGTTGGCCGCCTCCCCAACAATCAGTTTCTCCTGCACCGAGGTCGTCTGTTTCACTGTCTGCCCATGCTCCTTGAGGCGACGTTTTACGATTTCAGTGATGGTGATAGCTTTCCCGGCAACTTTCGCGTCGGCTACAAGTTCGAGGATTCGTGGCTTTGGTTCGTCTGCGGAGTCTTCACGTTTGGCGGCTAGAATGGCAAGGCATTTTGTGACGGTCTTAGAAATGTTTGAATGAGATTTCAGGAGAAGTATTTCCACTTCTTCGGCTGTCGACATACTCTGCGGTCCCGATGATGAAAATCGACAGGAAAGTTTCGCCCGATTTCCTAGTCGAATATTTCAATATAACCGGTCCTGGGGCACAAGCTGTTGGGAATTACCGCGAGTTGCAAAACACCTTGCACTTTGGTCGAAATTAAAATGCTTTTTTTCATTTTTCTAAGTGCCAACATATATTTTCAGACTTCTTATAGACTTCAACTTTAGAAAAACTGATTTGTTTATTATAGACTTTATGAAAGAGAAGACTACAGATGATATCAGTTGGTTTTAAAATTTTAAAATTGTCCATCACTATTAAAAACCTGCCTAAACTTTAACTAAAGTAAAGAAA
>Ga0335076_10003539_pt1 | contig 15709 bp, 13 predicted proteins | sample Lox_Sample_25_FD_206717 | JGI IMG/M metagenome (GOLD analysis project Ga0335076, IMG submission 206717) | Soil microbial communities from Loxahatchee National Wildlife Refuge, Florida, United States - Lox_Sample_2.5 | ecosystem: Environmental > Terrestrial > Soil > Wetlands | place: USA...
GTGGTGACCCGCATCTTCTCGATCTGCCGGAACTCCGGCATGGTGAGCGCCTGCCGGGCGAACAGGGCCAGGTCGTAGGCGGACGTGTGCTGGCCCTTGGCCGGTGGTCGCGTCGGCCACCAGGTACGCGCTGGCGGGCACGTGGGGCAGCTTCCGGGCGCCGTGCGCCGGGTAGTTGACCACGATGCCGTGCCCGCCGAGCTGGGTCCCGCCCTGGGCGGCCGGCGGCCCGGCCGGCGTCTCAGCGAGGGCCGGCGTGGCGGTGGCCGCGGCCACAGTAAGCAGCGCTGCCGCTGCGGCCAGCAGGGCGGTCCGGCCGCCCCGGCGGCCGCGTATCACCTTCGTCAAAATGCTCACGCTGAGTAGTTAATCATGTTAGAATTCTGACGCTGCGTAGTGGCCCCCGGTGGGCCGTGGCCGGCCCGGGCCGACGTGGCGAGACCGGCATGTGACTCACCGGTAGCCGGCCTTTAACCTTGGCTCATGGGACGTGAGTCGGAGTCCGGGCTGCCGATCGAGCCCGTGTACGGGCCCGGTCAGCCAGCAGGCTTCGACCCGGCGGAAAAACTCGGGCAACCTGGGGCGTACCCGTTCACTCGCGGAGTGTACCCAGGGATGTACACCAGCCGGCCCTGGACGATGCGGCAGTATGCCGGGTTCGCCACCGCCGAGGACTCGAACCGGCGCTACCACGAGCTGATCGAGGCGGGCACCACCGGGCTGTCCGTGGCGTTCGACCTGCCCACCCAGATGGGCTACGACTCGGACGCGCCGCTGGCCCACGGCGAGGTGGGCAAGGTCGGCGTGGCCATCGACTCCATCGAGGACATGCGCACCCTGTTCCGCGGCATCCCGCTGGACACCGTGTCCACCTCGATGACCATCAACGCCCCGGCCGCCCTGCTGCTGCTGCTCTACCAGCTGGTGGCCGAGGAACAGGGGGTGCCACCGGCCGCGCTGACCGGCACCATCCAGAACGACATCCTCAAGGAGTACATCGCCCGCGGCACGTACATCTACCCGCCGGCCCCCTCGCTGCGCCTGGTGGCCGACACGTTCAGCTACTGCCGGGCCGAGATGCCGCGCTGGAACACCATCTCGATCTCCGGCTACCACATGGCCGAGGCGGGTGCCACGCCGGTCCAGGAGATCGCGTTCACGCTGGCCAACGCCAAGGAGTACGTGCGGGCCGCGCTGCGCTCCGGGCTGGCCGTGGACGAGTTCGGGCCGCGGCTCTCGTTCTTCTTCGTGGCCCGGACCACGCTGCTCGAAGAGGTGGCCAAGTTCCGCGCGGCCCGGCGGCTGTGGGCCGGAATCATGCGGGATGAGTTCGGCGCGGCCGATCCCCGGTCGCAGATGCTGCGCTTCCACACCCAGACGGCCGGGGTCCAGCTGACCGCGCAGCAGCCCGAGGTGAACCTGGCCCGGGTCACCGTCCAGGCACTGGCCGCGGTGCTCGGCGGCACCCAGTCGCTGCACACCAACGCCTACGACGAGGCGATCGCGCTGCCCAGCCAGAAGGCGGCCCGGCTGGCGCTGCGCACCCAGCAGGTGCTGGCCAACGAGACCGACCTCACCGCGACGGTGGACCCGTTCGCCGGCTCGTACGCGGTGGAGTCGATGACCGACGACGTGGCCGCCGCGGCCAGCCAGCTGATCGGCCGGGTGGACGAGATGGGCGGCGCGGTGGCCGCCATCGAGCAGGGCTTCCAGAAGGCCGAGATCGAGCGTTCCGCGTACCAGGTGACCCGGGAGATCGACAGCGGTGAGCGGGTGGTGGTCGGGGTGAACAAGTTCACCGCGGCCAGCGACGAGCCGTACCAGCCGCTCCGGGTGGACCCGGCCATCGAGCAGGAGCAGGCCCACCGGCTGGCCGCGCTGCGCGCGGCCCGGGATGCCGGTGAGCACCGCCGTCGCCTGGACGAGGTGAAGAAGGCGGCCGCGGGGGGCGAGAACGTGCTGGTGCCGATCCGGGAGGCGTTGCGCAGCCGCGCCACGGTCGGCGAGGTATGTGATGCGCTGCGCGACGTCTGGGGCATGTATCACCCTCCTGACTTGCCCTGACACCAGGCCGGCCGGCTGGCCGGCCTGGACCGGTGCGACTCATGCGGCACGCACCGCATGGGGTCGCTACTGCCGGTTACCTGAAGCCGTCGGGTCCGGCAGCTGGCTCGCCCGGGTGGCGAGCCCGGCGGGCCGGTGACGAAGGAGGTCAGCCGTGGCCATCTGGTGGAATCCTTCTCAGGGCACAACCCTCGGCGTGGAGTGGGAACTCCAGCTGATCGATGGGGCCAGCAAGCTGCTGCGCCAGGACGCGCGTGAGGTGATCACCGAACTGCGCGCCCTGGGCGCGGCCGGGGCGAGACCGAAGATCCACGATGAGCTGATGCAATCCACCGTAGAGGTGGTCACCGGGGTGTGCTCCACCGTGTCTGAGGCCTTAGCCGACCTGGCCACGACAATTGCGCAACTCCAGCGGATCACGGATATGCGCGGTACGATGCTGGCCTGCGCCGGAACACATCCCGTCAGCGATTGGCGGGATGCAAAGATGGCGCCCATTCAGCGCTATGCGGAACTCGTCGAGCAGATGCAGTGGCTTGCCCGCAGGATTCAGACCTTTGGTGTCCATGTCCACGTGGGGCTACGGGACGGCAGCAAGGCGATTCCGATCGTCAACGCTCTTGCCGCTTATCTGCCGCATTTCCTGGCGCTGACCGCGTCGAGCCCGTTCTGGGGTGGGCACGACACCGGGCTCGCGTCGAGCAGGGCGATCATCTTCGGTGGGTTGCCGACCGCAGGTCCGCCGCACTTGCTGGCGGACTGGAGTGAGTTCGAGGAGTACATGGACACGCTGCTGCGGGCCGGCACCATCCGGAGCATCAAGGAAGTGTGGTGGGATGTTCGGCCACACCCTGACTTCGGCACGGTCGAGATCAGGATGTTCGACGGGGCGCCCACCCGGCATGAGGTGGGGATGGTCGCTGCGCTGTCCCAGAGCCTGGTGCACCTCTTCGACTCCCAGCTCGACCGGGGGTACCGGCTGCCCAGCCAGCCGTCCTGGATCATCCGGGACAACAAGTGGCGGGCGACGAGGTACGGCCTCGACGCGATCGTCATCACCAACGCGGAGGGGGCGACTGCCCCATTGCGCGACGAACTCTATGAGCTCTTTCGTATGCTGCAACCAGTGGCCGAGCGACTAGGGTGCGCGTCTGAGTTGCAGGTGGTCAACGAGGTGCTGGAACGGGGAGCCTCCTACGAGCGTCAGCGTGCCGTGATGGCGGCCGGGGGCCGGCTGACGAACGTGGTGGATGCACTGGTAACGGAGTTCGCCGAGGACAGGTTCGTCGGCCCAGAGGAGAGTTCGCATGTCGCACAGTGAGCTCCGGCGGGAGCTGGCGGCGTTCCTCGCCGGGCACGAGGCTGAACTCATCGAGTTCCGCCGCGACCTGCACATGCATCCCGAACTGGGGCACGGCGAAGTCCGCACCACGGCCAAGATCGTGGACCGGCTCAAGTCGGTCGGGCTGGAGCCGCGGATCCTGTCCTCGGGCACCGGGCTGTGGGCCGACATCGGCGACCCCAGCGTGCCGGCCGTGGCGCTGCGCGCGGACATCGACGCACTGGCGCTGATGGACGAGAAGAACGTGCCGTACGCGTCCCGGGTGCCCGGCCTGTGCCACGCCTGCGGGCACGACGTGCACACCACCATCCTGCTCGGCGCCGGGATTTTCCTGGCCGACCGGGCGGCCCGCGGGCTGCTGCCCGGCCGGGTGCGGCTGCTGTTCCAGCCGGCCGAGGAAATCGTCGAAGGCGCCCTGGTGGCGATGCGGGACGGTGCGATCAACGACGTCGAGCGGCTGTTCGCGCTGCACTGCGATCCGCGCTTCGAAGTGGGCACGGTCGGCCTGCGGCGCGGGCCGATCACCGGCGCCTGCGACAAGATCGAGGTCCGGCTGTCCGGCCCGGGCGGGCACACCGCCCGGCCGCACCTGACCGCCGACCTGGTGTATGCGCTGGGCAAGATCGTGACCGAGCTGCCCGCGGCGCTGTCCCGGCGGGTCGACCCCCGGTCCAGCCTGAGCCTGGTCTGGGGCAAGATGAGCGCTGGCTCGGCGATGAACGCCATCCCGGAGGTCGGCATGGCCGCGGGCACGGTCCGCTGCCTGGACGAGGAGGCCTGGCACCAGGCGCCTGACCTGCTCAAGGCGCTGCTGAACTCGGTGGCGAACGCCTACGGCGTGGTGGCTGAGCTCGATTACATCCGCGGCGTCCCGCCGGCCGTCAACGACGCGGGCTGCGTCGACATCCTGGAGGAGGCGGTAGCCGAGGGAGTCGGCCCGGACGCCGCCGCCCAGGCGCAGCAGAGCCTGGGCGGTGAGGACGTGGCCTGGTACTTCGAGTCGATTCCTGGCGCGCTGGCCCGGCTCGGCACCCGGGGCACCGAGACGCCCACCGACCTGGACATCCACCAGGCCAACTTCGACATCGACGAGAAGGCGATCGGCATCGGGGTGAAGGTGATGGCGACCGCCGCGCTGATCGCCCTGGGCGACGGAGCGCTGCCGGACCCGGTCGGGGCGCAGGGCCAGGCCGGCTGAGCCGGCCCGGTTGGCCCAGGTCAGATCAGCAGCGCGGTGCGGGCGACCGTCACCGCCTGGCCACCCCGGCCACGTTGCCTGGCGCGGTCACGATAATGCCGCGGGCTGTGATTGCCGAGATACGGGCGAGATCTGGCCGGAGGTTGCGAACGTCGGCGGCGGAAGGCAACTCGGCGAGAATGTCGGGCACCCCGCGCGCTACGCGTGCTGGGCGAGTTCCGCCCAGCGCGATAACTAGTTCTTTATAACTATCCAGTGGCCGCGGTGGGTCAGCCGGAAAGTCCATTTCTACCCAGCCGTCCGCGCGGACTGTTGTCATCAATTCGCCACTGTGGGTCAGGTAATGCTGTGCATCCCCGAGAATGTGACCGGTAGCGAGCGTCGCGTGACCGCACAACTCCACTTCGGTGCCCGGGTGAACCAGCGCAGCGGCCCGCGGCCCTGCGCATCCACCGGCCCGGCGAGAGCAGGACCACACCAGCCGGGTTCCCCCGAACGGGTGGCTGGTAAAGGCGTCAACGAGATAGCCCCTGAGCACGGCGCCGATCCTAAGGCCGGTAATTCTGTTGCCGGGCCGGTGTCACTGACCGTAGCGTCCGGCTATGCCGCGGGTGCCGTGGGCCGAGCTGCCCAGCCAGATCCAGGCCTGGGTGGCTGGCGTGCTCGGCTCGGAGGTAACCGGCGCGGTCACCCAGGAGGGCGGGTTCTCACCCGGCGCGGCCAGCCGACTCGAACTGGCCGACGGCCGCCGGGCCTTCGTCAAGGCCGTGTCGGCCCAGGCCAACCCGGTCTCACCCGGCCTGCACCGGCAGGAGGCGGTGGTGACGGCCGCACTGCCCGCCGGGGTACCCGCCCCGCGGCTGCTCGGCCAGTACGACGACGGCGAGTGGGTGGCGCTGCTGCTGTCCGACGTGGCCGGGCGCAGCCCGGCTCAGCCGTGGGACGAGGCCGAACTGGCTCAGGTGCTGGACGCGCTGGCCCGGATGCACCAACGGTGCACGCCGTCGCCGGTGGCCGCGCTGCCCACCGTGGCCGAGTACCACGCAAGCAGCCTGCACGGCTGGCGTGACCTGGCCGGAACTGGGCCAGCCGGGGCCGGTGCCGGCGAGCCCGGCCCGGCCCAGCTGGATGACTGGTCCCGGCGCCACCTGGACCGGCTGGCCAGCCTGGAAGCGCAATGGCCGGCCGCGGCGGCCGGGCACACCCTGCTGCACAACGATGTGCGGGCGGACAACGTGCTGCTCTCCGGCGCGGAGGTGATCTTCGTGGACTGGCCGCACGCGTGCACCGGCGCGGCCTGGTTCGACGTGGCCGCGTTCGCGCCGAGTGTGATCATGCAGGGCGGCCCGGGCCTGGCCTGGCTGCTGGCCCGGACCCCGTCCGCGGCCAGCGCCGATCCGGCCGCGATCACCGCCGTGGCCGCGGCGGTGGCCGGCTACTTCACCCGGCAGGCGCTGCTGCCCGCCCCGGCCGGCATCCCCACCGTGCGGCGCTTCCAGGCCGACCAGGGGCGGCACGCGCGGGCCTGGCTACGCGAGCGGACCGGCTGGAACTGACACCGGCCCGGCCCGGGCAGCCGCAGCCGGCGGCGGCTCAGCCGGTACGAGCATGGGCCCGCGCTGCCATACAGTTGTCAGGCATGAGCACGGTTGAGCCGGGCACGGATAGTGGCCGGCAGGTGTTCCGGACCCCCGGGTCGGTAGTGCTGTGGTGGGCCTGGCTGGTCGTCGCCGTACTGGTCCTGGGCTCGGTGGCGCTGCGCGGGCACAATCACGCTGGGGCGGTGACCGCGCTGGTGGTGCTGGCCATCACCGGGTGCATGTACGCGTGCGCCTGGCAGCCGCGGATCGTGACCGACGCCGACGGGATCACCGTGCAGAATCCGCTGCGCTGGCACCTGCTGCCCTGGCCCCTGGTGACCTCGGTGGAACTGGTCCAGACGGTCGAGGTGCACTACACCGCGGCACCCGGCGAATCCCGGGAGAAGAAGGTGCACAGCTGGGCGGTGCAGTCCTCGGCCGCATCCCGGACCCGGAGAGAGCTGCGCGCTAGGCGCAACGCCCGGACCACGGCCCGGCTGTCGCCGCGCAGCGCGCCGCGGCCGGCCGCCGCCGGGTACGGGCAGACGGACGCGGCCACCGCGGCCCGGCAGGGCTCGGCCGCCGAGCTCATCACACGGCAGCTCAACGAGAAGGTTGAGGCCGCGCACCGGCAGGCCACGGCCGCCACGGCGGACCAGGCGGCACCGCCCGCGGCGGCCCCCGGCCAGCGGGCCGAGGTGCGCTGGGCGTGGTGGCAGATCGCCGCCATCGCCGTCCCGGTGCTGGCCCTGATCGCCGTCGCCTTCCTCTGAGCTGTGCTGCTGAACTCTGCTGCTAACCCAGTGCTGGCTTGACTTGAAGTGCACTTCAAGTCACAGCATGGAGCGCATGACCACGACGACGGACCTGCCCCGGCTGATGTCGCTGATGACCGGGGACGCCAAGCACGATCAGGCGGCCACGTCCACGCTGGACGTGCTCTGGGTACTCTACGACCGGGTGCTCCGGGTCACCCCGGAGACCGCGGCCGACGACACCAGGGACCGGTTCCTGCTGTCCAAGGGGCACGGGCCGATGGCCTACTACGCGGTACTCGCGGCCAAGGGCTTCCTGGACCCGGCCGAGCTGCCCGGCTTCGGCTCGTTCGGCTCGGTGCTCGGCCTGCACCCGGATCACCTGCTGGTGCCGGGCGCGGAGATCTCCAGCGGCTCGCTCGGCCACGGCCTGCCGCTGGCCGTGGGGATGGCACTGGGCCTGCGCGCGCAGCGGCTGACCCGGCCCGACGGGACCAGCCCGCGGGTGTTCGTGCTGGCCGGCGACGCCGAGCTGGACGAGGGATCGAACCACGAGGCGATCGCGTTCGCCGGCCGGGCCGGGCTGGACACGCTGCACGCGGTCGTGGTGGACAACGCCTCGGCCACGCACGGCTGGCCGGGCGGGATCGAGGCCCGGTTCGCCATCGAGGGCTGGTCGGTGGCCCGCGCCGACGGGCGGAACCACGCCGCGCTGGAAGCCGCGCTGACCGCGCCGCATCCGGGCCGCCCGCACCTGGTGGTCGCGGCCGTCGAGCCCAGGCACCGGTAGGGAGAACGACGATGGAGACGATGCGTGAGCGGTTCGCCGCCGTGACCAGCCGCCTGCTGGCCGAGCAGCCGCGGCTGGCCGTGGTGCTGGCCGACATCGGCGCGGACAGCTTCGAGCCCGCCCGCAAGCGCTTCCCGGACCGGGTGATCAACCTGGGCATCCGGGAGCAGTTGCTGATCAGCGTGACCGGCGGCCTGGCCCTGGCCGGGATGCGCCCGGTCGCGCACACGTTCGCCAGCTTCCTGGTCGAGCGGCCGTTCGAGCAGATCAAGCTGGACCTGAACCACCAGGGCGTGGGCGCGGTCCTGGTCAGTGCCGGTGCCTCATACGACTTCGCGGACAACGGCCGGACCCATCAGTCGCCCGGCGATGTGGCCCTGCTCGGCACGCTGCCCGGCTGGACGGTGCACGTCCCGGGCCACCCCGATGAAGCTGAACGCCAGCTCCGGGCGGCGGCCACCGGCCAGGATCTGGTGTACCTGCGGCTGTCCACGGCGGCCAACACGGTGCCGCTGGCGGCCGAGCCGGGGCGGCTGACGGTGCTGCGCACCGGCCGCCGGGGCACCGTGCTCGCGGTCGGGCCGCTGGCCGACCCGGTGCTCGACGCCACCCTGGACCTCGACGTGACCGTGCTGTACGCGGCCACCATCCGGCCGCTGGACACGGCCACGCTGCGCGGCACGCTGGGCGAGGCGGCGGTGGTGCTGGCCGAGCCGTACCTGGCCGGCACGTCGGTGCCGGCCGTGTCGGAGGCGCTGCGGGACATCCCGCACCGGATCCTCGGGCTTGGCGTGGGCCGGGCCGAGCTGCGCCGGTACGGCACCGCGGCGGAGCATCAAGCCGCGCACGGGCTGGACGCGCGGTCGCTGCGCCAGTCGGTCACCGGGTTCCTGGGCGGCTGAGCCCGCTACCCAGGGTTAGCTGCCTAGTGATGCGCACGGCCGGCTGCGCAGGCCGGCCACGTAATCGGCCGGGGCGCCGGCCGCCTCGGCGGCGTCCGCCACGATGCCCAGGTAGCGGGCCGACGGCAGGCCGCCTTCCCAGTCGTTCAGCACGTACAGCCAGGCCACCACGTTGCCATCCAGGGTCTCCACCCGGACCCTGATCTTGTGGAAATAGCCCAGGTTGACGCCGTCCCAGTGGTCCAGCACCCGCTCATCCAGGTCGGCGAGCTCGTACAGCACGACGAAGACCCGCTCGCCGGGTTCCTCCACCACGGTGGCCAGCGCGCCTTCCCAGCTGATGTCCTCGCCGCCGAAGGTGAGCCGCCAGCCTTCCAGCCAGCCGTTGCCACGCTGGGGCGAGTGCGGGCAGCGGTCCGCCATCAGCCGGGGGTCCATGTTGGTCGCATACGCCGCGTACAGCTCCACGGCTCACCAGAGTAACCTCTGCCATTCCTGAGTCGCGTTATTCAAGAAATCATGCTCCGGTCACTCGCGCAGGTCCTCCGGGCCTGCGCTCGCTAGCCGGACTTGAATAACGCTCCGGGCGTAGCCCGCTATGGGTGATCTCGGCCGTCCAGGTGGGCCGCGTTCCGCTGAGCCCGGCCGGCTGAGGAGAATGAGGCTTCGTGAGCCAGCCGCGTGAGCGAATCGTCATCCTGGGAGGCGGGCCCGGAGGCTACGAGGCGGCCCTGGTGGCGGCCCAGCTCGGGGCGCGGGTCACCGTGGTGGACAGTGACGGCCTGGGCGGCGCGTGCGTGCTGACCGACTGCGTGCCGTCCAAGACGCTGATCGCCACCTCGACGACGATGTCGGTGGTGCACAGCGCGGCGGACCTCGGCATCCAGGTGGGCCGGCTGGCCGCGGGCGGTGCGGGACCCGGCCGGATCGGGCACCGGCCGGCCAGCGTGGACGCGCCCCGGCTGTACGCCCGGGTCAAGGCGCTGGCCAAGGCGCAGTCCGCGGACGTGGCGCTGCGGCTGGCCGCCGAGGGCGTGGAGATCGTCGAGGGCCGGGGCCGGCTGGACGGCCCTGGTGCGGTGCTGGCCGGCGGGCAGCGGATCGAGGCTGGCTGCGTGCTGATCGCGACCGGCGCGCTGCCCCGGGTGCTGCCTGGCGCGGAGCCGGATGGCGAGCGGATCCTGACCTGGCGGCAGCTGTATGACCTGCCCGAACTGCCCCCGGCGCTGGTGGTGGTCGGCTCCGGGGTGACCGGGGCCGAGTTCGCCAGCGCGTACCAGGCGCTGGGCTCGCAGGTCACCCTGGTGTCGTCCCGGGAACGGGTGCTGCCACACGAGGACGCCGACGCCGCGGTGGTGGTCGAGGACGTGTTCCGGCGCCGCGGCATGACCGTGCTCAGCCGGTCCCGCGCCGCGGCGGTCAAGCGGTCCGGCGACGGCGTGCTGGTCACCCTGGAGGACGGCCGGGCGGTGCGCGGCTCGCACTGCCTGCTGACCGTGGGCATGGTGCCGGCCACCCACGACCTGGGCCTGGCCGAGGCCGGGATAACCCTGGACGGCCAGGGATTCGTGCAGGTCGACCGGGTGTCCCGGACCACCGCGCAGGGCGTGTACGCGGCCGGCGACTGCACCGGGGTGCTGATGCTCGCCTCGGTGGCCGCCATGCAGGGCCGGATCGCCATGTGGCACACGCTGGGCGAGGCGGTGCAGCCGATCCGGCTGGATCACGTGGCCGCGAGCATCTTCACCGACCCGGAGATCGCCACCGTCGGGGTGACCGCGGCCGCGGTCGAGTCCGGCGCGGTGGACGCGACCGCGGTCAAGCTGCCGCTGGCCACCAACGCACGGGCCAAGATGCAGGGCTTCCGGGACGGCTTCGTCAAGCTGTTCGCCCGCCGCGGCACCGGCATCGTGCTCGGCGGGGTAGTGGTCGCGCCGCGGGCCAGCGAGCTCATCCTGGCCGTCTCGCTGGCCGTGGAGCAGTCGCTGACGGTGGACCAGATGGCGCACACGTTCGCCGTCTACCCCTCGCTGTCCGGCAGCCTGACCGAGGCGGCCCGCAGGCTGATGCGCCCGGCCGGCGACGAACTCTGACCGCCCGTGCGCTGGGCTCAGTGCGTGGGGTTCAGTGCGTCGGGTGGCCGAGGTCAGGGTCGCTCGGCACGGGCAGGTCGTGCTGGCGCAGCCGGGTCGCCCGGAGATCATCCGCGTACACGCTGACCGTGAACACGCTGCCGCACAGGATCAGCGCGACCATGGTCAGGATGACCCAGAGCGGGGCGGGCAGCAGGATGTCCAGCACGACGGCCAGCACCACGCAGATCGGGATGATCACGGCCAGGTGCCGGATCACCGTACGGAGCCGCCAGCCCGGGTCGGTGAGCTGGTGCCGGACCCAGTGCACGTTCCGCTCCGGCAGCCGGAATCCCCAGGCGAACTTCAGCCAGCCCAGCGGGCCCGGATCACCCGGCAGCCGGGTCACCGGGAACTCCGGGGCACCGCATGGGCAGCGCAGCGAGCGGGGGACGCATGCTGCCTAGTCTGTCAGTCCTTCAGCTGGCAGATGACACCGCCCGCGGGCACCGTCTGGCCGATCTGCACGGCCAGCCCGGTTACCGTGCCGTCCTTGTGCGCGGTCAGCGGCTGCTCCATCTTCATCGCTTCGAGCACCACCACGGTGTCGCCCGCCGACACGTGCTCGCCTTCGGCCGCGACGATCTTGATGATAGTGCCCTGCATCGGGCTGGCCAGCTCGTCCCCGGAGGCCTGGCCCGGGCCGTCGCCGCCCGCCCGGCGGCCGCGGGACGGCCGCCGGCCCGGCCTGGCCGCGGCTGGCGCGGCGGCGCCCAGTCCGGCGGGCAGCACCACCTCCAGCCGCTGGCCGCCAATCTCGACGGTGATCCGCTCCCGCGGCGCGGTCTCGGCCTGCTCGGCCGGCGGCCCGCTGTACGGCTCGATCGTGTTGCTGAACTCGGTCTCGATCCACCGGGTGTGCACCTGGAACGGTTCGGCGGTGAAGGCCGGATCGCGGACCACCGCCCGGTGGAACGGGAGCACGGTGGGCATGCCGCCGACCACGCACTCGTCCAGCGCGCGGCGGGCCCGCTGCAGCGCCTCGGCCCGGCTGGCCCCGGTAATTATGATCTTGGCGAGCAGCGAGTCGAACGCCGGTGGCACGGTCATGCCCACGGCGTAGCCGGCGTCCACCCGCACCCCCGGGCCGGACGGCCAGTTCAGCTCCGTAATGGTGCCCGGGGCGGGCAGGAAGCCGCGGCCCGCGTCCTCCGCGTTGACCCGGAACTCGATCGAGTGGCCACGCGGCGCCGGGTCCGGGTAATCGAGCAACTGCCCGTCGGCCATGCGGAACATCTCCCGGACCAGGTCGATGCCGGTGACCTCCTCGGACACCGGGTGCTCGACCTGCAGCCGGGTGTTCACCTCCAGGAACGACACGGTGCCGTCCTGCCCGACCAGGAACTCGCAGGTGCCCGCGCCGGCGTAGCCGGCCTCCCGCAGGATCGCCTTGGACGAGGCGTACAGCTGATCAAGCTGCCCGGCGGACAGGAATGGGGCCGGAGCTTCCTCGACCAGCTTCTGGTGCCGCCGCTGCAGCGAGCAGTCCCGGGTGGACACGACGACCACGTTGCCCTGGCGGTCGGCCAGGCACTGCGTCTCGACGTGCCGGGGCCGGTCCAGGTAGCGCTCCACGAAGCACTCGCCGCGGCCGAACGCGGCCACCGCCTCGCGCACCGCCGACTCGTACGCCTCGCCGATCTCGCCCGCTTTCCGGACCACCTTGAGGCCGCGGCCGCCACCGCCGAACGCGGCCTTGATCGCGATGGGCAGGCCATGCCGCGCGGCGAACGCGTCCACCTCGTCCGCCCCGCTCACCGGGCCGTCCGTGCCGGGGGCCATCGGCGCGCCCACCCGGCCGGCGATCTCCCGGGCGGCCACCTTGTCGCCGAGCGCCTCGATCGCGGCCGGTGGCGGGCCGATCCAGGTCAGCCCGGCGTCGCCGACCGCGCGGGCGAAGCCGGCGTTCTCGGCGAGGAAGCCGTAACCCGGGTGCACCGCATCCGCCCCGGAGTCGGCCGCCACCTTCAGGATCTTCTCGATGTTCAGGTAGCTGTCGGCCGGGCTGCTCCCGCCCAGCGCGTACGCCTGGTCCGCCATCGACACGTGCAGCGCGTCGAGGTCCTGGTCGGCGTACACCGCCACGCTGCCCAGCCCGGCGTCCCGGCAGGCCCGCACCACGCGGACCGCGATCTCACCACGGTTCGCGATGAGCACCTTGCGCACGAAACACTCCTCCCGACGCCGAGGAGTCTAAGTGAGCAGGCGACTCGCCGTCTCCCTGGCGCCCTCGTGGCGGAGCAGCCAGGCCTTACGGTCCAGGCCGTAGTAGTAGCCGCGCAGCCGGCCGTCGGTGCCGACCGCACGGTGGCACGGCACGACCGGGGCGATCAGGTTGAGCGCGCAGGCGGCGCCAGCCGCCCGCGGCGCGTGCCGGCTGCCCGCCCGGGTGGCCAGTTCGGTATAGGTGACCGTGCCGCCCGGGGGCACCGCGCGCAGCTCTGCCCACAGCCGCTGGCGGCCCGGTGAGCCCGGCTGATGCACCGGGATGGCGTCCATGGCGGTCAGCTCACCGGCGAAATAAGCAGCCATGGGCTTGGCCAGCCAGGGCAGCTCGTCCGCGGTCACCTGGCGGAGCGGGAAGCCGCGCAGCGACCGGTGCAGCCGGGTGTGCATCTCGTCCGGGCGGGCGGTGAACCCGCCGGCGATCAGCCGGTCGCCGTGCGCCAGCAGGCTGAGCGGGCCGATCGGGGTGTCCAGCACGGTGGCCAGGATCTCCTCAGGCATGGTCGGTCTCCCAGGTCCACAGGTGGATGACGGCGTAGCTGCGCCAGGGCCGCCACCGGGCCGCGTGCTCCGGGGCGGCACCCAGCTGGGTCATGGCCCGGCGCAGGCCGACGTCGCCGGGCAAGAAGCTGTCCGGGTGGCCGGCCCGCATCATGATGTAGCCGACGGTCCACGGCCCGATGCCGGGCAGCCCGGCCAGCCGGGCGGCGGTCTCGGCCGGGTCGGCGCCGGGGCCCAGGCTGAGCTGGCCGGTCGCGGCCGCGCTGGCCAGCGCGCGCAGGGTGCGCTGGCGGCTGGTAGTCAGCCCGAGCCGGGACAGGTCGGCGCCGGCCAGTTCGGCCGGGGCGGGGAACAGCGCGGTCAGCCCAGGCGGGCTGCCCGGCGGGGCGGGCGGGCCGAGCTGGGCGGCCAGCCGGCCCGCGAACGTGCGGGCCGCGGCCACCGAGACCTGCTGGCCGAGTACCGCGCGCACGGCCAGCTCGAACCCGTCGTAGCTGCCCGGTACGCGCAGCCCGGGCCGGGCCCGGACCAGCGGCGCGAGCAGGCCGTCCGTGGCCAGCGCGGCGTCGATGGCCGCCGGGTCGGCGTCGGCGTCCAGCAGCCGGCGGCAGCCGGCCGTCAGCTGGCTGACCGGGCCGGGCGGGCTGAGCCGGGCCCGGAGCAGCACGCACCCCTGGCCGGGCTGCGGGACCAGCTCGATCACGGCGGCGCCGCGGGTGGTGCGTACCGTCCTGGTGTAGCGGTCCGCGGTGACCTGCTCCACGCCGGGGATGGCCCGCGGGGCCAGGAAACCGAGCAGCCCGGCACTGTCGAACGGCTCCCGGCAGGTCAGCCGGGCCGACCGCCAGGTGCCGTCGGTGGGCCCGGCGTCCAGCGTCATGCCCCGATTCAACCGCGCGCCACCGACAGGAACCGGTGAACCAGCCCGCCGGGGGTGGTGGGGCCGTGGCGACCACCGGGTTTTGCGGCGACTGGGGGGCTGGTCAGCGCGGGCCGAACGAGCGGCGCCACGCGCCGGGGCCCGGCTGCAGCGGGGCGCCGATCAGCGCGGCCCGGTCCGGCCAGCCGGACCTGCGCGGTGGCTGCGCCGGGTGGCGGGCACTGGCGTTCAAAATGCTGCGGGTTTGCAGTGCGGACAGCACCGCGGTGAGGGCCGCTAGCTCTGCTGCGGTTGGCTCGCCCCGCACCACGCGCAGTGGACGCCTGGCTCGCTCGCCGGGCATAACCTTCCGCTCCCGATGCTGAACTGGCGGCGGACCCGCTCCCAGAACGCGTCCCGCAGCCACTCCCGCGCCTCCTGGTAGGGGCGCAGCGACAGGCCAAGTTCCTTTTCCGCCTCGACCAGCAGCTCCTTGTCGATCACCGGCGGCAGGATCGGGCCGGGCAGCAGGTCGCGGATGTTGTCCTCGCCGCGGGTGAGGATCCACTTCTGCGCCACGTGCTCGCCGGCCTCCTCGACCCGCTGCCGGTCCGGGCCGAGCCGGCTGGCCACGGCCGGTGGCACATGCTGGCCGGGCCGCTGCGGGCCGGGCCGGGGCATGTGCCGCTTGTCGAACAGCTGGGCCGGGGACGGCACCACGGCGTGCGGCAGCGGCGGCACCGGCTCGGCCGCCACCGGCTCGGGTACCGCGACCCGGGTGAAGTACGGCTCGAGGAACGCCCGGTCCAGCACCTCCACCGTGTCCGACTCCCAGACCAGCCGCTCGGCCTGGTTGGTGCCGAACGGCGGCTCGACGCCCCACAGGTGCACCCGGACGCCGTAGGCCTGCGCGGCCTCCACCGCTGGCACCATGTCCTCGTCCCCGGCCACCAGCACGGCGTCGGTGACGGCCCGGTGCCGGGCCAGCGCCTCCATGTCCGCGCGGATCTGCGCGTCCACGCCCTTCTGCTGGCCGCGCGCGTTCAGGTTGCCCAGCCGCAGCTTGACCCGGGCCATCTGCGCGATCACCCGCTGGTCGATGGTCGGCACCCGGTCCCGGGCCGCGTCGTACCAGTAGACGCGGAGCAGTTCGCCGCGGACCAGGCCGTCGGCATGCCGGGTCAGCGCCTGGATCAGCTTGTCGGTGTCCACCCGGTACTCGCGCCGCGATCCGACGCTGAACAGCAGCTCACCGGCGGCGGCATAGATGTAGCCGACATCGATCATGATCGCGTAGCGCGCCAGGATGGGCAGCGGTACGTCCGTCGGGAGGGGAGCGACGATGTCGGTCATGGCACTC
>Ga0335076_10003540_pt1 | contig 15708 bp, 10 predicted proteins | sample Lox_Sample_25_FD_206717 | JGI IMG/M metagenome (GOLD analysis project Ga0335076, IMG submission 206717) | Soil microbial communities from Loxahatchee National Wildlife Refuge, Florida, United States - Lox_Sample_2.5 | ecosystem: Environmental > Terrestrial > Soil > Wetlands | place: USA...
CCGTCCGGGGCGACGAGTAGCTATCTGAGCGGGGTGTCGTGCGTGTCGGCGAGTTCGTGCGTCGCGGTCGGCTATCAGTACGACCCGACGGAGCAGAATCTGGCTGAGAGTTGGAGCGGGGCGAGTTGGTCTGTGGAGCCGTCGTCGAACCCGTCCGGGGCGACGAGTAGCTATCTGAGCGGGGTGTCGTGCGTGTCGGCGAGTTCGTGCGTCGCGGTCGGCTATCAGTACGACCCGACGGAGCAGAATTTGGCTGAGAGTTGGAGCGGCACGAGTTGGTCGGTGTCGCCGTCGTCCAACCCGGCCTCGGCGACGAGTAGCTATCTGAACGCGGTGTCGTGCAGCTCGGGAGGTTCGTGCACCGCGGTCGGGTACCAGTACGACCCCACCGAGCAAAACCTGGCCGAAAGCTCGAATACGGGACCACCGCCACAGGAGACGCTCACCGTCACCACCGGCGGCTCTGGCTCGGGAACCGTGACCGGCTTGGGAATCTCGTGTCCCGGGACGTGCACGGCCACGTACAGCCAGGGAGCGGTTGTGACCCTCAGCTCGACGACGGCAAGTGGCTCGCTGTTCGGCGGCTGGGGCGGAGCCTGCAGCGGGACGGGTACCTGCACTGTCACAATGAACGCGGCCGAGTCGGTCGGCGCGACCTTCACCAATACCGCGACAGCCGCCAAGGCAGATCTTGCCGTCGCAGTGACGTCCAGCGGCATCGCAACCGTCGGCGGCTATATGGGCTACGCGATCGCCGTCACCAACAACGGTCCCGCCGCGTCGGACGTAGCTCTGATCGACACCACGCCCTCCGGTCTTGCTTCCAAGCCGACAACGTTCTACTGCGTGGGAAGCGTCCCGAGCCCCGGGAGCGGGCTCGGATGGTGTGGGCCGCTGCCTGCCAGCGTCAAGTGCACGGAGCCCCCGGTTGGTTCGGCCGGGACCGTCAGTTGCACGACGGCATCGCTCGTTCCGGGGGCGTCCGTGACCGTCATCATGGCGGTCAGGGTCGGCTTCTACCTCCACAACCAGGCGATTTGCGACACGGCCAGCGCGACCTCCACCATGACGGTCGACCCCAACACGAGCAACAACAGCGCCACGGTCTGCGCTCGCGTCAACTGAGCGCCCGCTACGGCTCGCAGTAACCGTCGGCGCACGACTCGTCGCCGGGCCGGATCGCGATCAAGCGACGTCGGGCGAGCAGGCCGTAGATCTTGCACCCCACGCACAGCCCGAGCGCCGACTCGAACCACATCAGGGTCAGGCAGATGAGGCAGATGGTCCGCGGCAGGTAGCCACGGATGCCGACGTTGGTGATCACGGTCATCGCGAACGCCATCGCCAGTCCGAGCGTCCACGCGAAACGCTTGGGCGTTGCCGAGACCCACTGCGGCCGGGGACGGAGTGTCATCGCGTGGGCGAGCGCGCCGAAGGGGCTGTACCGCAGCCCGAGGGTGACCCTGATCAGAAACTCGGCGAAGAACAGGCTGGCGACGACCTGCAGCGGGACGTACTGCCTGTCGAAATAGGCGTAACTGAACGCCACCGCGCCGGTCACCATCGTCAATCCGGCCGCCGCGCGTGCTTCATTTTCATTGACTTCGTTCACGTCGCGCAGCATGTCGCTCACCTCCGCGTTCTTGTCGCTCGCAGTTCCGTGAGGCCTTCGCCGGGCAGCGGGAACCAGCGGATGCGCTCGAATTCGGGGCTCATGGCTTGATCGTCGAGCGGCCCGGTTGGCGGGTGGATCTCGAGGTCGGCGACGATGCGCCGCGCGGCGTCGAGTTGGTCAGCGAGCTCGCTTTCCGGTGCCGTAGCCGGTGCCGGCGTCACCGTGAAGATGTCGCGCAGGCTGGACGGCGAATCCTGGGTGTGGGCGTGGTGGCGCCAGAGGCCGGTCGCGGAGTCGAAGCGATAGAGCGGCAGCAGCTTCCACCCGTGGTCGGCGATGAGGTGAATCGCATCGAGGATGTAGGCGAACGCCGCCTCGCTGATGAAGTAGTTGAGGGTGATCCGGGTGAAAGACAGCAACGCGCCCATCTGGCCCTTGACGGCCTGCGCACTCATCCGGTCCGACCAGCGGTCGTCGATTCCGTATAGTCGATGGATATACGGGCCCGCGCAGAAGCAGCCGCTCCGCGCCTGAATCCCGAACAGGTCGCTGAGCACCGCGGCGACGAAGTTCGCGTGCAAGAGGCGGCCGCGGTGGCGCACGCCGAAGGAGACCGTCGCGAGCCGCTCGAGCTTCGTGCTGCCCAGGATCTCGATCCGGGGATTGGCTCCCAACCCCGCAAGCGCGCGGCGGGCCAGGTCATGCTCGCGGCGGCGGATCTCCTCGGTGCCGACCTCCTCCTTCAGCGCGAACACGAGCCCGGCCCGGATCGCCTCCACGATCCCCGGCGTTCCGCCCTCCTCGCGGATCGCCGGGTCGGGGTGGTAGGCGTGCCCGGAGGGGCTGACGAACAGGATCGTTCCGCCACCGGGCACGGATGGGACGCGGTTTCGGAGCAGCGAGCGCTTGGCGACGAGGACGCCCGCCGTACCCGGGCCGCCGATGAACTTGTGTGGTGAGAGAAACACGGCGTCCTTGTAGGCGAGGTGCCCATCGGGTACGGGCGGAGCCGCGTTCATGTCGATCGGTAGATACGGCCCCGCCGCTGCGTAGTCGAAGCAGGCGAGCGCGCCGTGCCGGTGGAGCGTGATCGCGACGCGGTCGACGTCGGTCACGAGGCCGGTCACGTTCGACGCCGCCGAGAAGCTTCCGATCTTCAGCGCGCGGTCCGCATGGCGCCGCAGCTCGCATTCGAGGTGCTCGACGTCGATCGCGCCGGCGCGGTCCTGGCGTATCGTCACGAGCTCCGCGGTCGACTCTCGCCAGGGCAGCTCGTTGGAGTGGTGCTCGTAGGGCCCGATGAACACCACGGGCCGGTCGTCCGGGTCCCACGCCAGCAGCCGGATGAGCTTGTCGATCGCGCCGGTCGCTCCCGTGCCACAGAAGAGCGCGACGTCGTCCCCGCCACCGTTGACCGCCCGATGAATGACGCGACGTGCCTCCTCGCGGAGCGCGGTCGTGTGTCTGCCCGTTGCCGATGCATCGGTGTGTGTGTTGGCGTACATCCGTAGCACGTGGTCGCGGATGAAGTCTTCGATGAACGACAGCGCTCGCGCCGATGCAGTGGCGTCCGCGTACACCATTCGCCGGGGGCCGAACGGCCCGTCGAGCACGGTGTCGTCGCCGATCACCGAGTCGCGGATGCGGTCGATCAGGCGCTCCTCGCGGAAGCCGGGCAATGCGGGTGGCCGGGGTGGACCGGTGATCTCGGTGCGCGCACGGGTGGTGGCGAGGCTGGTCCTCATGACAGTCACATCCCTTCGAAGGTCGTCGGCTAGTGAGCTGCGGCCAGCAGGCGCTCGCCGGATTCCCGTGGCAGCGGAGCCGGTTCGGCCAGCGGCACGAACCGTCGGAGCTTGGCCGGCCCGGGATCACGCTCGAGCCGCTCGACGACGGTCAGCTCGACCGCGGGGCGCGAGAGCCCGACGCCGGCCAGCGCCCGCCCGATCTCGGCGCGCAGCGGGTCGAGATCCACGGGCGCGGAGCAGCGCACCGCGATCCGCGCACCTCGCGGGGTCTGGCGCACCTGATACTCGACGACCCCCGCATGCCGACCCAGCGCCGAGCGGAACACGTGCGGGTGAACCCGCCGGCCGTCGTACACGAACACGTCGTCGAGCCTGCCCTGGATGTCGGCCACGCACCGCTGTGCCGAACCGCAGGGGCAGGGCTCGCTCAGGATGCGCACCTCGTCGGTGATCTCGTAGCGGATCAGCGGGAGGGCCCGGTTGAACAGGTTCGTCACGTAGATCTTGGCCGAGCGTTCCCCAGGTGCGACCGGGCGGCCGTGCTGGTCGACGGGCTCGACGATCAGCAGATCTTCGTTCAGGTGCGAGCTCGAGTGAGCGCAGGGGACGGCAATGCCGCCGCTCTCCGACGCGGCCCAGATGTTTCCCACCGGTGCGCCCCAGGCTTTCTCGGTCGCCGCGCGGATCTCGGGTAGCAACGGCTCGGCGCAGCTGAGGATCTGCTGCGGGGCGATCTGGAGGCGTCCGGCCCGCGCCTCGAAACAGAGGACGTGTAAAGCCGACGGATACGCCACCAGGCAATCCGGCTGAGCCAGGTTCAGTCCGGCCACGATCTCATCGGTGGGCAGCGTTACGGGGAAGCGAACGTTGACGAACTCCGGGCTCGCGAATGTCCTCGCCAGCGCGGCGCTGGCGTGCGTGAAATGCGCCGCCGTCACCCAGGCCGACACCAGCGGTCGCGATGAGACCTCGGCGTCTGACCACCTGGCTCGCAACGTTTGGCGGAAACAGCCCATCCAGAACGTCGCCCATCCGTCCCAGTCGTACACGAACGTTCCGCGATGTCCGGTCGACCCGCCCGAAGTCACCGCGGTATAGCCGTCGAGTAGATAGCGGCCGGTCGTGCCCTCGAGGTGATCGTTGACGAGCGAGAGCGACAGGCGCCGGTCGGCGACGATCCGATCGAAGTTGTTCATCAGGTCGGATTTCGTCATCGGCGGCAACTCGCGAAGCGTCTCTTCATCAAGTCGGGCGACATCGACGCCGTTCAGCCGCCCGTGGTGCCATGGCGAGCGGTCGACGGCCTCGCGCACGAGCTCACGCAACCGCTGCGCGCGGTGGAGAGCCAGTCGATCCGCCTGCCACTCGAGCCGCTCGATCAGCCGCGGCGCGAGCGCAATCGCAAACGCCTGATGCCGTTGCCGGAGTGTCTCGTAGTCCCGCATGTGTCAGCCCCCTGTTACCTTGCTGCGTCCCGTGGTTGCGAAGACCGTAGGGCAGTCAGCCGCGTTCGTCTTCGGTAGGGGTACGGATCTCCATACGGATTTGGCTCACGAGAGCCCGAGTTCAGCCGCCCGGCGAACCAGCTGCAACTTGGAATCCACCCCGAGCTTCGCGTACACATTCGCGAGGTGAGTCTCGACCGTTCGCTTGCCGACAAACAGCGACGCGGCGATCTCCTTCGCACTCATCCCGGTCGCGGCGAGGCGGGCGACCTCGCGCTCGCGCCGCGTCAACGAGCCGGGACCTAGCGCGGCCGCGGCCGCTCGGCGGCCGGCGGTTCCGAGGCGGCGCAACGCCTCCAGACACCTGTCTCTGCGCCACGTGCCTCCACACTTCTCGAGAATCGCCGCAGCGCGCTCGAGCGAGGCCACAGCCTCGGCCCGGCCGTCCGGCGGCAACGAGCGTCCGAGCGCGTAATGACAGCGTGCGACGTGAGCCTTCCAGCCGGTGGTCGATATCAACTCGACCGCCTGCCGTGCGGCCGGGGCCGCTCGCTCGTGCTCGCCGGCGGCCACCGCGGCCCAGGCCGACCCCGCCGCTGCCATACCCCAATACCCCGGCAGTCCGATGAACTCCGCCACCGACCTCAGATCCTCAGCTGCCTCCGCGGCCGCCGCCGCGTCACCCGCCTCCGCGGCGGCCTCGGCGAGGTCGAACAGCACGCAGGCCGCGTTCGGCCGGGACTCGATGTCCAGCAACTCCGTAGCGGCCGCCCGCAGCGGCGCCACGCACTCAGCGGCGCCGTGTACGTGCCACACGAAGCAGGCGTCTGCCCAGTGCATACCGGCCAGGTAGAAGGACCAGGCCTCGCCGCCGAGCATCGCCCGGCCGCGCCGCAGCAGCCGTGCGGCCTCGGACTCATCGCCCGCCTCCAGCGCCGACATAGCACCGTAGATCGCCCCCGGCGCGCGGCGCCTCGACCTCGCCGCGGGCAGCCACGCGACGGCTTCTCTCGCCGCGGCAACAGAGGCAGCGAAGTCGCCGGCAACCCACCGGACGAGTGCTTCGAGCTCTAACAGGATGCTGTCGCGATACGCGGGGTTCGCCGCCTTCGCCTCCTCGAACAGCGCCGTACTCTCCGCGGGACGGCCCTGGAGTGTGAGTCCGAGCCCGAGCCCTCCGAGCACGATCGTGAGGCGGTAGGCCTTGTCGTCCTCACGGGCGATCGCCTCGGCGCGTCGCAGTGCCGTCTCCGCCTCCGCGAACGCGCCCGAGAAGTTCGCGCTGTAGCTGACCGCCGCCAGCGCCTGCATCGCGACGAAGCGGTCCCCCGCGGCATCGGCGGCGTCGACGAGGGCTCGTGCGTCCTCGCCCATCCCCGCCAGGTCGCCTCCCAGGCCCTTGATCCAGGCGAGTTCGCGCACCGCCAGCAATGTCTGCCGCTCGTCGCCACAACGATCGAAAAGCTCGCGCGCCTGCAGGCAGGCCTCGTTCGCGGCCTCGAGGTCTCCCGTCCCCCAAGCGAGGAAGTTCGCGAGCCGAAACTTGACGATCGCCCGCCTGGCATCGTCCGAGGAGCCCTCGAGCAGCGCGTCGATCGCGCGGAGCGCGCTGACGGCGACCGGCGCATCCGTCTCGGCTCGGTGGTCGATCAGCCACTCTGCCCGCGCATACATCGAGTCGAGCACCTCGAGCCACCGTTGATCGTCGGCCGGGAGGAGATCCACGAGCTCCGCCTGTAACTGGAGCGCCTCGCGGTAAGCCTCGCGCCGCTCGGCTTGCCGCATCGCGTCGAGCAGCGCTTCGACCGCCTCTGAATCCCCGCGTTCGGCCGAGCGCGCGAAGTGGAGCGCTGCCTCCGCCAGGTGCCCGGTTTGAAGCAGCGAGCGCGCCGCCTGCCGATGCAGCAGCCGCCTGCGGGCGCCCCCGGTGGCCTGGTATATGACATCGCGGACGAGCGGGTGCTGGACCTCATGGCCGAGCTCGCCGGCACGTTCCTCCTCGACCACGACCCGTGCCTCGACCAACTCGGCGAGGATCGGCCCGACCTCCTCGAGCGGTGCTCCGACCAGCGCCGTCAGGTCCCCGAGTGAAACCGGCCGGCCCACGACCGCCATCAGCTCCAGCATCTCCTTTGGTGCGGAGTCCAGGCCGCGCAGCTCCGACACGACGCGTTCGGTAAGGCTCTCGGGCAAGCGATGGAGGTGCGGAGCGGAAAGATCGCCGCCCTCGTCCATAAGCGCCCGCAGCAGCCCGATCGCGAACAGCGGATTGCCCTGCGAGCGCTCGCATACCCAGTCCACGAGCGCGCCGGGCGCCGGACGCTCGATCACCGCCTCGGTCAGCTCCCGCAACGGCCGCCGCGGCAGTGCGCCGACCTCGAGTCGCGTGAGCAACGAGTCCTGTTCGAGCTCGAACAGGACCGGGGCGGCAACTTCGTGACGCGCCAATTCAGCGGGGCGGGCGGTCGCGATCACCAACATACGGGCGTCATCGAGGTGCCGCGCGAAGTAGCGCACGGCCTCCCACGAAGACGCGTCGGCGAGATGGACGTCGTCGAGCAGAACCACGAGCGGAGTCCGACGCAGGACCTTGCCGAGGAGTCCGGCCAAGCCCTGCAACACCCGCGGAAGTGGGGGATCTCGTTCGGGAACGGAGCCGCGAACGAGCGCGACGCGATGGAACACGCTCGCGAGGTCATCGAGCAAGCCGCCGCACAGGTCGACCACCTCGTCGTCGGGCAGCGGCTGCAAGAACGGGCCGAGAGCTTCGGTCCAGAGGCCGAACGCGGCGCTCGCCGCGAGCGGATAGGCCCGGGCGACCAAGCCGGTCGTCTCTGGGTGGCGCAGCAGCAGTTCGCGTCCGAGGCGGCTCTTGCCGACCCCTGCCTCGCCGAGCAGGAGAACGAGTCGGAAGTTGCCCTCTTCCGCCCCGCTCAGCTCGCCCTCCATCGCGCCAAGCTCTTCGCGCCGCCCCACGAGCTCGGGGGCCGATCGCGCCGCCGCCGAGCGCGGCAGCGCCAGAGTGCGGACCGCTCCCGTCACAAGTATTTCCCAACGCTGTGCTAGGTATATAACCTACCAAACCAAGACGTCGTCAGGGGACTTTCGCCGGAAGGGCGACTCGTCGCCGGTAAATCAGGATCGCCAGGCCCCCGTTGGCGAGGCAGTAGTAGGCCGGGTAGGCCACCAGCGACACGTCGAGTATGCCGACGGCGCCGGTCGCGAGGGCGCCGCCGATGGATCGTGTCCGCGATGCCCGCCAGCCCGGCGAGCACGCCGAGGACGGGGGCGAAATAGCCCGCTGGTCGCAACTACCGGCCCCCTTTGAGTGTCGGTGCCCGGTCGGGCAACGATGCGGGCGAGCCTACGCGAGCGTTCGGAGATCGTCTTCGGTATCGATACGGATCTGAATACGGATTCTGGTGTCAGACGAAGCTGCTCCAGACCGTGGACAGGGGCGCGGCGAGGTCCGGGTCGCGCCGCAGCTCGATCCGGGTCACCCACTTGACCCACTGAAAGCCACGAGCGCCCGGGACGACCAGCCGGACGGGTGCGCCATGGTCGTGGCTGAGCGCTGCGCCGGTGACGTACGTGGCGAGCAGGAGATCGCGCGCGTCCTCGACCCGGAAGCTCCAGCGGTAGCCGGTGACCGAGCCCACGGTCACGTGGCGCGCGCGCGGGTCGGCGCCGGCGAGGTCCAGGAGCGACCCCAGACGAATCCCGCTCCAGCGTTGGATCGAATAGAAGCCGCCGGTGCAGTCGAGCGTCGCAATGAGCTCGTCGGCCGCTTGCAGCTCTCCAATCGGCAGCAGCAGGGGGTGCGCGACGAGGCCCTGGACTCGCAGGCGGTAAGTGGCCGGGTCGATCACCGCCGGGTTGTCAGCCACCCACGACGTGCTCGGGAACGCGTTGCCTGCGAACGACTCCGCCTCGTAGGAGCCGGTGAAGCGTCGGCGGGCGCCTTTCAGTCCGAGCAGCGCTGCGATTGGTCGCTGCGTGCGCCAGAGCAGAAACGCACATGCGGCGACGCCGGTCGTGATAAGGAACTGCCGCCGGTCGGCAACGTCGCGCCGTCGCAGCCGCTTGGCGCGGAGCGCCATATGGGCGACGACGGCTATCGCCAGGACCACCCCCAACGCGTCGTGCCAGCTGAGCAGGGTGTAGCCGGCGGGCGCGACAGCCACGCCCTCGGACCAGAGGAAGCCGGCGGCGAGGCAACTGAGCACGAGCAGCGCTGCGGCGATGCCCGCGGCGCGTCGCTGGTTCGTGCGCTCGAGACCAAGGAGGCGAGGACGGACGCGCCGGAGCTTGATCACGACCAGCAGCCCGATCGCGATCCCGCACGCGTCGTGAACGGCCACGATCCAGGCCGTCCCGGGCGACCCCGCGAACAGCGTCAGCGCGCCGGTCACGATCAGCGCCGCGACCAGTGCCGCGAGACCCCAGTCGGTGCCGCGGGCGGTCACTCGGCCAGTCTAGGAGCCGGGAGCGGGCGGAAGATTAGGGCTCGGTGTAGCTAGTTACAGCTGGACGACCGGGCTGCGTCGCAGCCGCCGGCCGGAGCGGTCGAGCGCGGTCACCGACGCGTACCGGTGCTCGGCGTGGAGCGGGATGACGGTCTCGAATCCGCGGCTCCGGGCGATCCCGAGCGGGCGCAACTTGTCGCGTTTGGCGCCGGCCGCCACCTGCCAGGCGGCGACTCCGGTGGCGCCGTTCCAGCTTGCGTACATGAGCGTGGAGCCGCTCTGGCCGCTGCGCTTCGCGGCGACGGCGGGGCGGTGCCGCGGTGTGCCCCGCCACGGAAACCACAGCCCCCGGTATGAGTACAGACCAGCCGGGAGGGCGGTGTCGGCCACGAGCGTGCCGTCCGAGCTGTACTCGATCGTGTGCGACTGGACGCCCCAGCCAACGAGGACCCGGTCGGCGGAGAGGATCTGCACGGAGCCCATCGCCCCCGCCGACAGGCGCTCCGGGCTCTTGTACGCGTTGCGGACGGTTACTTTCCGACGAGACTCATCCACGTCCAGCACGAGCCCCCGCGACTCTGACTCGGTCTTGACCGGGCCGTTCGTACCGTTGTCGAACACGGTCACCACGCCGTCCGAGTGCTGGCGGGCGTCGTGCTGCCAGGCGAACTGCGCGCCCGGGCCCATCTCGAGCCGGCTCTGCTTGCCGCCCAGCGTCCAGATGACCTTGCCGGTTCGGCGGTCGAGCTTGTAGAGGGCCCACGTGTGGCGCCCGGACACGAGCAGGTTCCTGTCCGGCAGCTGCTGGATCGAGTTGACGTGGAGGTAGTCGTATGGCTCGGCGTGCGGCTCCTCAGATGCACTCACCGGAATGTGTTGGAGGCTTCGCCACTCGAACAGCAGCCGCCCGCTCGCGATGTCGACCTCCTGGAAGATCGACTCGAGGACCTGGCTGTTGCGGGGAGCGCCGATCGAGGAGAGGTCCATCGGCACCGTCTGCGGATAGCAGGTGAACAGCGCCGTGCCCTCGGAGGTCACCGTCAGAGCATGAAGGTCCATCAACCGGCCGCCGGCCGCGCGCACACGCGCGATCTCGTGGTAGTCCTCGTCGAGCAGCACCGCCTCGCCTTGCCCGTAGCCCGACTGCTCGATCTTCCCCTCCCACCAGACCAACGCCGGCTTGCCTTGGTACTCGGTGCGGGCAAAGTTGGTTACCTGGAGTCCCGCCGCCAGCGGCCTGAACCAGACGGGCGTTCCGCCACGATCGACGATCAGCGGCCCGTACTGGTGAGACCCACTTAGGGAAACGGGTCCCGGACCCAGGAACAGGTAGCCAGGGTCGGCCTTGCTCAAGGCCTCGGCGCCCGCTCCGGCGGTCGTCGTGACCGCCGGGGGGCGCAGATCCGGTCGTGACTGGAAAGCCGCGACGCTTCCCGCCGCCGTGACCGCTGACGAATCGATCTCAGGCAACGGCTTGGGCTTACTCAGCAGTTGCGTGGTGCCGCAGCCGGCGACCATGAGGGCAGCGACGCTTCCAGCTCCCTGCAACAGCTGGCGTCTGGTGCGGCCGTCGCGGGACGCCGGAGCGGGTTCAGGCACAGGAGAGCATTCGCGTGATCACCACGCCCAGCATTGCTAGCGGCACGGACGTAAACCCACCGTCAACCTAGAGCCTAACGGCGTGTTCCCGTCCGTGCCCCCCGGGGCGCACTACGTCATTCCGGGTGCGTCGCGATCGATATTCCCGAGCCTCCGCTACGCGAGTACACCGAGATCGACACGCCCTCGTTGCCTCGGTGCGCGCTGAAGCTCGCGTTGTATGCCGAGCTCGATGCGGATCTGATCTGCCAGCCGCCCTTCGCAAGGGCGTCCTTGTAGAAGTTTCCGACCTGGGCGACCGAATCGGGCGAGGTGAGCACCGTCGAGGCCGGCGCCTTGCTTACCAGCGTTGAGGGGCGGTATTCGGGAATCCCGGCCGCCGACGGTGCCGGCGCGGGTGAGGGTGCCGGCGCCGCCGGTGGGGCGGGCGCGGCCGGTGCGGGCGGGGCCGGTGGGGCCGGTGGGGCCGGCGGGGCCGGCGGAGCGGTGACAGCTGCGGGCGTCGCGGTCACGGTCGTCGTGCCCGAGCCGGCGTTAGATCCGCTGCTCGATCCGCCGCATGCGGTCACCGCCAGGCCGATGGCAGCCACCCCGATCATCGCCGATACCCACTTGCTTGCTCTCGCGATCACCTTGTTCCTCCTGTTCGTCTCGCCTCATTGAGGCTTTACCGTGGTGAGGAAGGAAGCTAGGTCGGGGCACCTGGCGTCGCATCGGGAGATCTACCAGTCACACCACAGTCTGCTCTACGATCCGGGCATGCTGGTGGGGCGCGACGCTGAGCGGCGCATCCTGGACGAGCTCCTTCGAGTCGCACGCGATGGGCGTAGCGCGACGCTGGTATTGCGCGGCGAGCCGGGGATCGGCAAGACCGCGCTGCTCAGCTACGCCGAGCGTGAGGCCGCGGGCATGAGCGTGTTGCGCAGCGTCGGGATCGAGAGCGAGCACGAGCTCCCGTTCGCCGGACTCCACCAGCTCGTTCGGCCGTGCCTGGGATTGGTCGATCAGCTCCCGGGGCCCCAGGCGGCGGCGCTGCGGGGCGCGTTCGGGATCGGCTTCGAACAGGTCCAGAATCCATTCCTGGTTGCGCTCGGCCTCCTCAGTCTGCTCGCCGAGGCAGCCGAGGAGCGAGCGGTGCTGTGTCTGATCGACGACGCGCACTGGCTGGACCGGTCATCGCAACAGGCTCTGGTATTCGCCGCCCGTCGCCTCGTGGCTGAGCCGGTGGCGGTGTTGGTGGCCTGCCGAACCGGGGAGCCGCTCGGGTTCGAGGCCGGAGGGCTTCCCGAGCGCGAGCTTGGGAGCCTTCCCGATGCGGCTGCGGGTGAATTGCTGCGGTCGCGGCTCGAGCGCCGCCCCGCGGCCGAGGTCGAGAGCATGCTGTTGGCCGCGGCTCGCGGGAACCCGCTCGCGCTTCTCGAATTACCCGCCGGACTGACGGATCGCCAGCTTCAGGGCGCCGAGCCGATCGTCGGTCCACCCCCGGCACGTGGCGCGGTCGAGGAGTCGTTCCGTGCTCGCGTGAGGGCACTGCCTACGCCGGTTCGGCGGGCGTTGCTGCTCGCGGCCGCGGATCAGGTCGGTGACCCGGAGACACTCGGGCGGGCCCTGACGCGCTCGGGTCTTCCCGACTCCGCGCTTCAGAGCGCACAGGACGCCGGGCTACTGACGCTGAACGGCTCGGTCACGTTCCGCCACCCGCTCGTGCGCTCGGCCGTGTACGGACTGGCCTCCCGCGATGAACGCCGCGCCGCCCATGAGATGCTCGCCGAGGTCATGGAGGATCCGATCGGCCGCGCCTGGCACAGGGCGCTCACGAGCGACCGGGCCAACGAGGCGATCGCGGCCGAGCTCGACGCGGCCGGCGCGCAGGCGGCGGCGCGCGGAGCCTATGGCCCGGCGGCGGCGGCATTCGAGCGGGCGGCGGAGCTCAGCGAAGATGCCTCCAAGACGGGACAGCGACTGCTCTGGGCCGGGCAGGCCTCATTGGCCGCCGGGAGATCACGGGCGGCGCTCGCCCTCGTCGACCGAGCGGGGCCGCTGATCCCGGATAAGGCCGCGGAGCTGGACGTCGTGCGGGCGGCAGTCTCGATGCGAGAGGGCTCCCCCGCCGACACGTTCTCGCTGGCGCGCAGCGCGGCATTGGCGCTCGCGCCGGTTGCGCCGGACGGGGCGTTGGAGCTGGTGTCACTGATGATCTGGGCGGCCGCGACCGGCGGCTGGGCGGCCAGCGCGGTTCCGGATGTGAGCGCGACTCTGGCTCAGATCAACGGCGGTGGCCCTCGGCGCGAGTTCATGCAGACCACGCTCGACGGTGCTATGGCGCTGCTGCGCGGCGAGGCGGCGATGGCGGGCGACATGTTCGCGGACGCACTCTCGCAAGCCGACAAGCTCGCGTCCGATGTGATCGTGACGCAGATCGCCGGGTTGATCGGCCAGTGGACCGCCGACTTCACGCCGGCGCGAGATCGGTTTGCCCGCGTCGTCGCGCAGCGCCGCGCCGAGGGCTCGATCGTCGAGCTTGCGGGCTGTCTGCCGCTGCTGGCGATCGGCGAGATGTGTACCGGGCACCCGCAGGCCGCCGCCGAGGCCACCGCCGAGGGCCTCGAGCTCCTCCGCCAGCTCGGTTATGAGCAGGACGAGATTTCCTATCTGGCGCTTCAGGCCTGGACCGCGTCCCTGACCGGCGACGAACAAGCGTGCCGCGACTACTCGGCGTCGACCATCCAGCGCGGGCTAACGACGGGTGTCGGCTGGGCAGTGGGAGAGGCACATCTCGCGCTCGGACTGCTCGAGCTGGGATTGGGAAACCCACGCGAGGCGATCGACCACCTCGAGCAGATCGATCCTGGTCCGCTCCCGCCGACCACGGCGCTCGCGACCCCGGAGTTCATCGATGCGGCGCTGCGGCTCGGCGAACCGGAGCGCGCACAGCTTGCCTTCGAAAGGTTCGAGGTCTGGGCCCCGGTGAGCCGGACCGCGCTCGTGGCCGGAATGCTCGCCCGCTGCCGCGCGGTCATGGCCTCCGACGCGGAGCAGTCCGATCTGCTGTTCCGCGAGGCGCTCCGCCACCACGATCTGCGCATGAATCCCTACGAGCGGGCGCGGACCCAGCTAGCCTACGGCGAGCGGCTGCGCCGCGACCGACGCCGGGTCGAGGCCCGAGTCCAACTGCGCAGCGCGCTGGACACGTTCGAGGGGCTCGGCACCGCGCTGTGGGCCGAGCGCGCTCGCGACGAGCTTCGAGCGACCGGTGAAACGGCGCGCAAGCGCGACCCGACCACGCTCGACGATCTGACTCCGCAGGAGCTGAGGGTCGCGCGGCTAGTGGCGACCGGCGCCAGCAACAAGGATGTCGCTGCGCAGTTGTTCCTGAGCCGCAGGACCGTTGAGTACCACCTCGGCAAGGTGTACGCGAAGCTCGGCGTGAGCTCGCGGCTCGAGCTGACCAAGGTCCCGCTCGACCCCATGCTGGCGACCGGGCACTCGTAACGCGACTGGTGGTCCTACCGAAGCGAGGGGGCACGAACGCCGCCTACGATCGCCGCCGTGCTCACCCCGTCAGCGACGATAAGCGCTCTCCCGGAACGGTGGCCTGCGATCTACCAGCCGTCCAAGACGCTCGGCCGGTCCCGACACCTCACGGTGCTCAGTTCGCCCGCTTCGGTCCGCGAGCTCGCCGATTTCTACGCCGCCGAGCTTGCCCGCGGAGGCTGGATCACGACATACTGCGTCGTGAACGCCGCGAGCGCGACGCTCGTCGCGCGCCACGGACCGCACGGCGCGACGGTCTCGATCAGCCATACGGGCACGGGTTCCGCCGTCTCGATCGGCAGTTATTGACATGCGCGATCGATTCTCGACGTCGCGGCTGGAGGCGTTCAGCGACGCGGTATTCGCGATCGCGATCACGCTGCTCGTTCTCGATCTCGCGGTCGATTCGGCTGCGCGCCCGCACCTGCTCCGGGCGCTAGCTGAGCTGTGGCCTTCGTATCTGGCCTACGCGACGAGCTTCTTCATGATCGGGCTCGTGTGGATGGGCCATCACGTGATCGTCGAGATCAGCACGCACGTCGATCGGCGACTGCTGAAGATCAACCTGGCGCTGCTATTCGTCGTCGCGTTTCTCCCGTTCCCAACCAGGCTGCTGGCGGAGTTCATTCGCGATCCGCAAGCCGAGCGCGTCGCCGCGGTGTTCTACGGCCTTTGGCTGTTGCTGATTTCGGTCACGCTCGCCGGAATGTGGGCCTACGTCAGCGGCAAGCGCCGGCTTGTGCCCGACGACTTCGTTCAGGCCCGAGTCGACTACGTGACGGGGATCTTCCGACCGAACGTCGTGTTCTACGTTTTCGCGCTTGCGCTCGCGTTGATCTTGCCTCAGATCGCGGCCGCCCTGTTTCTGGGCATCGCAGTGATCGGCTTCATCCGAACCGCCTGAGCGTCGTGTCCCCCGATTGGGGGACACGCAGATCCCCCGCCGGGTCCACCGGCCGGCCGATGGTCGCGGCGGGCGTTAAGCCCGATGCTGTTCCCACGCACCAATCAACACCGAAAGGAAGCAAATGACCACCTACACCCCCACCCTCGATGAGCACCGCGACCACTACCGCGAGACTCGCGACAACCCGCTCCGGACCCGCTCGCGGAGGCGCAAGTCGACACGGGCGTTCGTGCTCGGTGCCACGATTGCGAGCCTCTGCGTCGGCGGCGCGTGGGCCGCGATCGAGACCTCCCACTCTCACGGCGCGGGCTCGGATCCGGCGGGCACGCCCGCCGCGGCTAACAGCGCCACGACCGGGAGCGGCTCACACGCACCCTCGACGGACGGCTCGACC
>Ga0335076_10003548_pt1 | contig 15685 bp, 16 predicted proteins | sample Lox_Sample_25_FD_206717 | JGI IMG/M metagenome (GOLD analysis project Ga0335076, IMG submission 206717) | Soil microbial communities from Loxahatchee National Wildlife Refuge, Florida, United States - Lox_Sample_2.5 | ecosystem: Environmental > Terrestrial > Soil > Wetlands | place: USA...
GCTCGATCGCCAATTTCCGCTCCACGCCGATCACCAAGTTCGAGTTCCTGATCGGCAAGCAGCTCCCTTACATCGCCGTCGCCATGCTGAATTTCGTCTTTCTGTTCCTGATGGCGATCTTTTTGTTCCAGGTGCCGATCAAGGGGCCGTTCCTGACGCTGCTCATCGGCACCATCGTCTACGTCGTGTCGACGACCGGCTTCGGCCAATTGATCTCGTCGTTCACGCGCACCCAGGTCGCCGCGGTGTTCGCCACCGCGATTCTCTCCATCGTGCCGGCGGTGAATTTTTCCGGCCTGTTCGCGCCGGTTTCCTCGCTGTCGGGCACGGCCAAGATACTCGGCTTGAGCTTCCCCTCGGCCTGGTATCAGCCGATCACGGTGGGCGTCTTCGCCAAGGCGCTCGGCATGGCCCAGTTGTGGCCCAGTGTGCTCGCCATCGTGCTGATCGCCGCCGCCTATCTCATCCTGTCGCTGCTGTTCCTTCGCAAGCAGGAGACGTGACATGTCCGGCACGACCTCCACCACGACGCAGGCCGGCGCTCGCTACACATTGGCCGAAGAGCGGCCGATGACCTGGCGCGACCATGTCGTCAACACGTTCCGCCTGGTCATCAAGGAATTGCGCAGCATCCGTTCCGACCCGATCATGCTGATCCTGGTGATCTATGCGTTCAGCATTTCGGTCAATACGGTCGCGACCGGCGCCGTGACCGAGGCGACCAATCTGTCGGTCGGCATCGTCGACGAGGACGGCTCGCCGTTGTCGCGGCAGATCGCCGAGGGTCTCGTCGGCCCGACATTCCAGCCGCCGGTGCAGATCCGCGCCACCGACATCGACAGCAAGATGGACCGCGGCGAGCTGCTGTTCGTGGTCGAGATCCCGCCCAATTTCCAGGCCGACATCCTTGCGCAGCGCAGGACCGGGCTGCAGATCAACGTCGATGCCACGGCGGTGGCGCAGGCCGGCAACGGCGCCAATTACCTGCGCACCGCGATCTCCAACGAGGTGCGCAATTTCATCCACGGCCGCCAAGGATCGGGGCCGCAGAGCCTGCCGATCAATCTCGTGGTGCGGGCGCGGTTCAATCCGAACCTGAAGACATCCTGGTTCTCGGCGATGACGCAGGTGATCAACCAGATCACGCTGCTCACGGTGATCCTGACCGGCGCGGCGCTGATCCGCGAGCGCGAGCAGGGCACCGTCGAGCATCTGCTGGTCATGCCGGTGGTGCCGGCCGAGATCATGCTGTCGAAAATGTTCGCCAACGGCCTGGTCATTCTCGTCGCCGCGATGTTGTCGCTCGAACTCGTGGTGCATTGGTGGATCGGCGCGCCGATCGCCGGTTCGCTGCTGCTGTTTCTGTTGGGCGCCGCGCTCTATGCGCTTGTGGTGGCGGCGCTCGGCATCCTGCTCGGCACGCTGTCGACGACCATGGGCCAGTTCGGGCTCCTGGCCATGCCGATCCTCGCCGCCACGCAATTGCTGTCCGGCGGCTCGACGCCGATGGAGAGCATGCCGGTCTGGCTGCAATATGTGATGCGCACGATCAGCCCGACACCGCATTTCGTCGCCTTCGCGCAGGCGGTGCTGTTCCGCGGCGCCGACATCACGCTGGTCTGGCGGCCATTGCTCGCCATGCTGATCATCGGCGCGGTCTATTTCGCTTTCGCCATGAGGCGGTTTCGCAAGGTCATTTTCGGGAGCTGAGACGAGATGCTGAGCTGGGCGGTGCGTCTGGTGCTGATTGCGGCGGGCGGCATTGTCGGCCTGTTTATCGCCGAGGATACCCCACGCTTCGGAATCTATCAGGCCATGGTGTCCTTGCTGCTGGTGGTGCTGGTCGTTTTCGTCGTCGCCTTCTGGCCGCAGCGCTGGTCGCATTTTCTCGATCGGTTCCATCGCGAGTCCGAAGATTGACGCCGCAGCAGGCGGCCGCACGAGCATACGCAGGAGGTTCGCCATGGTGCTGAAGGAAAGCTTGGCGGTGAAGGAAAGCTCGCTACACAAGCAGGGTGAGGCGCGAAAGGCAAAAGCGATGCAAAAGGCAGGCGGGAGCCGAAAGCCAAGAGGCGCCGGAAAGCCAGCAGCGGCGCTTCACGAAAAGGACGCCGGCAAGCTCAAGCGCAAGGCCTATGTCAAGGCGCTGCGCAAGCTCCAGGTCGAACTGTGTCACCTGCAGGACTGGGTCAAGCGAACCGGCGCCAAGATTGTCGTCGTCTTCGAGGGGCGCGACGCCGCGGGCAAAGGCGGCACCATCAAGGCATTGACCGAGCGTGTCAGCCCGCGCGTCTTCCGTGTCGTCGCGCTGCCGGCGCCGAGCGACCGCGAGAAGAGCCAGCTTTATCTGCAGCGCTATGTCGCCCAGCTGCCCGCCGGCGGCGAAATCGTGATCTTCGACCGCAGCTGGTACAATCGCGCCGGCGTCGAATATGTGATGGGCTTTGTCGATGAGGACCAGCACGATCGCTTTCTGCAGCTATGCCCCGAATTCGAGCATTACGTCGTCTCGGGGGGCGTCATCCTGATCAAGATCTGGCTCGAAGTCGGCCAGAAGGAGCAGGAGCGGCGCTTCCTCGCCCGGATCCACGATCCGATGCGGCAATGGAAGCTGAGCCCGATGGATCTGGAGTCGTACCGGCACTGGTACGACTATTCGCGGGCGCGCGACGAGATGCTCGCCGCCACGGATACCAAACATGCGCCGTGGTACATCGTGCGCACCGACGACAAGCAGCGCGGCCGGCTCAATTGCATTTCACATATCCTGTCGCGCATCCCGTACAAGAAAAGCCGGCCGCACGAGGTGAGGCTGCCCAAGCGGCTGACCAAGAAGAAATATGACGACCAGGCCTCGCTGAAGGGGCGGAAATTCGTTGTCGAGAAATATTGAGACCGTCTCCGGCGCACGCCTCCCGTCGCGTGAATGCCGATCGTTCGGTGAACCGGGCAGGGCACGTTCATGACGACGTACGACCTCGTCATTTCCGCAATGGCGGCGCTGGCGCTGTTTGCCTACGGGCTGCAGTCCCTCAGCCACGAAATCCAGGAGCGCGGCGGCGAGCGATTGCGCGCGGTGATGGCGCGCGTGACCGCTTCTCCGCTCAAGGCTTATTTCATCGGCCTGTTCGCGACCGCGCTGATCCAGTCGAGCAGTGCCGTTCAGGCCTTCGCGGTGACCCTGGTCGACGCCGGCGCGATCACGCTGAAGGGCAGCTTTCCGATCCTGCTCGGCGCCAATGTCGGCACCACGGTGACGGCGTGGCTGGTGTCGTTCAAGGTGTCCGGCGTCGGCGCCGTCTTCGTGATCCTCGGCATGATCCTGACGTTCTCCCGCCGCTATGCCGTGATCGGGCGCAGCATCTTCTATTTCGGCCTGATCCTGTTCGCGCTCGATCTGGTCGGCTATGCGATCAGGCCGCTGCGCGAGCATCCGGCCATTCAAGCCATCGTCGCGCTGGCGGCGTCGCCGTGGCTCGGCCTCCTGGTCGGCATCTCGGTCACCGCCGTCATTCAGGTCAGCGCCATCGTCGTCGGGCTGGGCGTGCTGTTCGCCAATCAGGGCCTGCTCGAACCCGCCGCGGTGGTGCCGATCGTCGTCGGCACCAATCTCGGCGGCACGGCGACCGCGCTGATCGCGAGCGCCGGCATGAAGGCGAATGCCCGGCGTGCGGCCATCGCCAATGCGATCTTCAACGCGCTCGCGGTCCTGGTCATTTTGCCGTTCCTCAGCCCGGTTTCCCGCTTTATCGTGTCGATGATCGCCGATCCGGGAATGGCTGTCGCCTGGGCGCACTTGGCCTTCAACATCATGGTCTCGGTGCTCGGATTTGCACTGGCGCGGCCGGTCGAGCGGGCCGTGGAAAGGATCGGAAGCGTAACGGCTCGGGCCGAGCGCGTCGACGCTGCCTCTGGAGGGGCACATGGACAAGAGCAACGCAGCAAAGCCGACGGCGAAAGAGCGAGTGGCGGCTGAATTGCGCGAGTTCGCCGTAGTCGCAGCCTACCTTTGGATCTGCTTCACCGCGCTCGCCTATTTGAAATTCGCCATCCTGGAGGCGCACGGCATCGCTTTTGCGCCGTTCGGCTTCGCCGCGATCAAGGCCCTGATTTGCGCCAAATTCGTATCGATCGGGCACGCTTTCCATCTCGGCGAGCGGTTCAAGGCGCAGCCGCTGGTTTATCCGGTGCTGCACAAATCGCTCGTCTTCCTGCTCCTTCTGATCGTGCTCAACGTCCTTGAGGAGATCGCCGTCGGCTATCTGCACGGCCGCGCGCTTGCCGATTCGCTGAGCGAGATCGGCGGCGGCACGCGCGATCAGCTCATCGCGACAGCCATTGTCATGCTGCTGATTCTGATTCCATTCTTTGTGGTCCGCGCGCTCGGCGAGGTGGTCGGCGAACGCACCCTAGCGCGCCTGTTCTTCGAGCCGCGCCGGGTGCGAGGCAGCCGGTAGACGTCCGTCTTGAATCGATGCAATTGGAGGTTCGCAATGGTACGCTTTGCGGGGTTGATTTCGGTGGTCTCGCTGCTGGCGGTTGATCCCGCGGCCGCCGACGAGATCAGGCACACGACGTTTCCCGGACCGCTCGTCGGATCCTGGGCGCAGAGCGCCGACAACTGCGCCAAGGGCGACAAGTCCAATTTCACGATCGCGGCCTTCGGCTACGGCGGTCCCGACGGCAATTGCGCCGTGGTCGTGATCGTCGAAACGGCCGGCGCAAAGGGACCGAATTATTCCGTGCGCGCACTCTGCGCGGCGGGGGACCGGGTTCAGCCGGCAGGACACGTCGTCAACATGATCATGCGGCTGGACGGCGCCGATCACGTATTGATCGGCACCTCGTTTGAAAATCTCAAGCCTTACCAGCGCTGCCCCGCGAAGTGACTGGGACTGGACTCAACCTTCACCGGATAGGCCAAGAGTAAGGCTATGAACCCGCTCGAACTCAGCCCGCTCGCGCTGTCGTGTCTCATTTTCGTGCTGACGCTTGGCGGGATTTTTCTCGGCGTATTGCTGCGCCAGACGCTGCCGAAACATCACCTGAGCAAGGACGCGCAGGACGTCGTGCGGCTTGGCGCCGGTCTGATCGCGACCATCGCGGCGCTGGTGCTTGGACTGTTGATCGCGGCCGCGAAAGGCTCGTTCGATACGCAGAGCGGGCAGGTCAAGCAGATTACCGCCGATCTCATCCTCATCGACAACCTCTTGGCGCTCTATGGCCCGGAAGCCACGCCCATCCGCCAGGAGATTCGCTCCGCGATCGGGCCCGTTATCGATCGGATCTGGCGCGAGAAGCGATTCAACGACACCGCCCCGTTCGTGCCCAGCGCGGCGGCGGACAAGGTCTATCTCGATATCCAGGCGCTGACGCCGAAGAATGACGTGCAGCGCTCGATCCAGTCGCGCGCGGTTCAGGCCAGCACCGATTTCGCGCAGACGCGGCTGTTGCTGTTTACCGAAGCCGGCAATCTTATCCCGGCGCCGTTTCTCGCCATCCTGGTCTTTTGGCTGGTGATCATCTTCGCAAGCTTCAGCCTGTTCTCGGAATTGAATCCGACGGTGTTCGCCTTCCTGGCGCTGTTTGCACTGTCGGCGTCATGCGCACTGTTTCTTATTCTTGAGCTGAGCCAGCCGTTCAGCGGCTTGATGGCGATCTCGAGCGCGCCGCTGCGCGAGGCGCTGGCGCCGCTGTGACCACGGCTGCGCTGAAGGCTACTCCGCCGCGACCGCCGGTACGAGGTCGTTGACGCCGATCCCGGTCAGCCGCTCGTCGATGGTCCTGATGATCTGCTGCGAATAGGGACGCAGGTGGAGAAACACCGCCATCAGCAGCAGCACGGAGCTCACCACCGACGGGTTGTTCTTGACGCAGTCGGTAAAGACCTTCCAGAACACGTCGCGCTCCGGCAGATCTTTCATGATCCGGTGCACTTTTTCGAGCGAGCTGAACGAGGCGCGCAGGTCGCCTTGCGGCAGCTTGTTCGGCCGGCCCGAGCGATCGAGCATGGCGATCAGGCGATCCAGCCGCTTGGCATAGACCACCGGGTCGAAAACGCGCTCGAGGATGCTCTTATAGTCCAGAAGAATGGCGCGCATCGGCCGCACCGGGTCGAAGTTGATGCCGTGGGTGCATTGGTCGCCCGGACTGAAGACGTCGTGGTTGGCGTGCAGCCGGCCTTCCTTCTCCAGGCGGCGCGTGAGTTGCGTGCCGGGCAGTGCATAGAGCAGCCCGACAATGCAGAGCGGGATCGCCGCATCTTCGATCAGCTCGACCATGGCGTCGGCGACCGACACGCTTTCGCTGTCGAAGCCGAGAATGAAGCCGGCATTCACGAACATCCCGTAGGAATAGACCTTGTGAATGCTCTCGGCGATGTTGCGGCGCGTGTTCTGCTTCTTGCGCATCTGCCGCAGCGTTTCGGGATCCGGGCTCTCGATGCCGACAAAGACGGCGAAGAAATTCGCATCCCGCATCAGGCCCATCAGCTCGGCGTCGTCGGAAAGATTGATCGAGGCTTCGGTCGAGAATTCGAAGGGATAGTCCTTGTCCTTCACCCATTTTGCGAGGTGGGGCAGGAAGGCCTTCACCGCCTTCTTGTTGCCGATCAGATTGTCGTCGACGAAATCGACATGGCCGCGATAGCCGAGCTCGTAGAGCCGGTCGAGTTCGGCGAGCATCTGGTCGTGCGCCTTGGCGCGCGGCGAACGGCCGTAGAGTTCGATGATGTCGCAGAACTCGCAGGTGAAGGGACAGCCGCGCGAATATTGCACGCCGATGTAAAGGTAGTGATCGAATTTCAGAAGATCGAAACGCGGGATCGGCGTCTTGGTGACGTCGATGGCGAATTTCTCCGCCGTGAACGCGCCGGACCGCTCGCCTGCTTCCCAGGCGGCGATGAATTGGTCGATGACGCCCTCGGCTTCGCCTAGCACCCGGAAATCGGATTCCGAGTAGATATGCGGACTCGACGTTGCATCCGGGCCGCCGACGACGCTGCATTTGCCGTGCTTGTGCGCGAGCCGGATGATCTCGAGCGTATCGGCCTGCTGCAGCAGCATGCCGCCGGTCATCACAAGATCGGCCCAGGCGACATCGCTCTCGCTGAGCGCCTCGGTGTTGCGGTTGATGAGCCGAATATCCCAGGTGTCGGGCAGCATGGCGGCCACGGTGATGAGACCGAGCGGAGCTGCGGTGTAACGGGCGCCAAGGAGCTTGCAGACTTCCGAATAGTTCCAGAAGGTCTCCCCGAAGAACGCCGGATAGACCATGAGGACTCGTGTCGCGGATTTGGCCGCGGATTTGGCCGCGGATTTGGCCATGAACCCCTCCCGCTGGCCCGTATCGGCCAGTCCCGTGAAGTCCCAGCAATCTCTAACCCTGCAACCGTAGCTTTAACCTACCTAATTTGTTTGAAATAATCCAGCGCGAGCTGCTGCGGCAGCAAAGAAGCTGTTTAGATTTTTGTCGCGTTGCGACGCGTCACCAAACAGATCCGATTCCTGTATGAAACTCGCGATCAAACAATCGCTTGCGGCGAGTTCCATATCGCCGCGCAGCCCGTCAGTCTCACGAAACAGGCGCGGGCGACGATGACGTCGGAATGACGCAGGCGGCGTGTCGGGAGCTCAAGGCGCCGGCCTCAGCGCCAGCGGCGGTGAAGCCACAGCCATTGCTCCGGATATTCCCGAACCCAGCCTTCGATCACGGTGGTGACGGCCTGCATGGTGCCTTGGATGTCGACGCGGCCCTCGGCGTCACGCACCGGCTGGACCTCGTCGGACATTTCGCCCCAGAAACTGTTGCGGTCGGGCAGGCGGACCACCCGCGTGCCGTGGATCGGAGCGCCGGTCTGCCGCGCCAGCATGGCGATCAGCGGATTGGCCTTGCACGGCCGGCCGAAGAAGGTGACGTCGACCCCGCGGGTGTAATGCTGGTCCGCCAGCATGCCGATATGGACGCCGGATTCCAGAAGGCGCGCGAGCCGCACCGGTGCGTCGAGGCCGGTTGCGACCAGTTCGCCCATCAGCGGCGTGCGCAGCTTGATGATGACGTCGGCCACCGCGCCGATGTTGGGCCGGCGGAACAGCACGGCCGTCCGCACGCCGAGCGCGGTGGTGCCGACCGCGGGCAGCTCCCAATTGGCGAGATGGGCGGCAAAGACCAGCGTCGGCTTGCCGCTGGCCATCACCCTCACGTAGCGATCGTGCGAGTCCTGGGCGAAGGTGATGACGTCCGGCTTTTGCGGGCCGAATCCGGAGACGCAGAAGTCATCGAGATGGGCGAATTCGATGGCGATGCGCCCAAGATTGTCCCACACGCCACCGAGGATTTCCTCGATCTCGGCGTCGGACTTTTCGGGGAAGGCGAGGCGCAGATTTTCGCGGCCGAGCCGATGCTCCTTGAACAAGGGACCGATCTTGCGCAGCAGGCCGCCGGCAAAATCCGCCATGCGCCGCCGGTCGGTGTGCTTGATCGCGCCAAGAAGGCCGACGGTGAGCGCGCCGGCGGCCTTGTCAAGCAAAGGCTTGAAGCTTTGCCGCATCAAAACATGACGATGATCTTGCCGAAGACCTGGCGGCTTTCGAGCCGTGCGAGGCCGCGCTCGAATTCGGCCAGCGGCACTTCGGTATCGACCACCGGATTCATGCCGGATGCCATTTTGGCCAGGCTCTCGCCGATATTGCGGATCGAGCAGCCGAACGAGCCGAAGATGCGGTATTGCTGCAGGTAGAGCTGGAACAGGTTGAATTGGATCGACTGGCCGGTGGTCGAGCCGCAGGTCACGAGCCGCCCGCCGCGTTTGAGGCAGAGCAGCGAGCCGTTGAACGTGTCCGGCCCGACATGTTCGAAGGCGACGTCGACGCCTTTCTTGCCGGTCAGCTTGCGCACCGCGCTCTCGAAGCGGCCGGTGCGGTAGTTGATCACGTGATCGGCGCCGAGCGCCTTGGCCTTCTCCGCTTTGGCATCGTCGCCGACGGTGGTGAACACGGTGGCGCCGATGGCCTTGGCCATCTTGATCGCGCTGGTGCCGATGCCGGAGCCGCCGGCTTGGACCAGGATCGTCTCGCCCGGCTGCAGCTTGGCATTGTCGAACAGCATGTGCTGCACGGTGCCGAAGGCGACCGGAGCGCAGGCGGCGTCGCGGAAATTCACATTGTCCGGCACTTTGACAACCAACCGCGCCGGCATGTTCACCAGGTCGCGGGCGAAGCCGTCGACGTGGAAGCCCATGATGCTGGCGACATTTTCGCAGAGATTATCGCGGCCTTCCCGGCAGGCTTTGCACTTGCCGCAGGTCAGCGCTCCGTAGGCGACGACGCGGTCGCCGACCTTGGAGGAGGTCACATCCGGCCCAATGGCGACGATTTCGCCGGCAGCTTCGACGCCGACGATCAGCGGTAGCTTGCGCTTGGCAAAGGCCATGCCGCGCCAGCCCCAGACGTCGATATGGTTGAGGCCGATCGCCTTGATCGCGATCTGCACTTCGCCCGATGCCGGCGGCGGCGGCGCGTCGATTTCGGCGAGCTCGATCTTGCGGTCGCCGGTCAGCATCAGCGCGCGCATTTTCTTCGCCGCCAAAGGGTTCGCAGCCTTGTCGAGGGCGGAATTGAGAGTAGGGGCCGCGGTGCTCACGCCGGCTCCCGTGTCAGGACCAGCGAAATGTTCTGGCCGCCGAAGCCGAAGGAGTTCGAGATCGCGCGCTTGATCTTGGCGTCGCGCGCCTCGTTCGGCACCACGTCGAGCGGAATGCCAGGATCCGGCAAGCGATAATTGATGGTCGGCGGAATGCGCTGCTGGTCGAGCGTGAGCGCAGTGAACACCGCTTCCACGGCGCCGGCCGCCGTCAAGGTATGTCCGATCATCGACTTGTTCGACGACATCGGAATGCTGCCGATGCGCTCGCCGAATACGGTGGTCACGCCGAGGCATTCCATCTTGTCGTTTTCCGGCGTCGAGGTGCCGTGCGCATTGATGTAGTCGATGTCCTCAGGCCCGACGCCGGCATCGGCGAGCGCGTTGCGCATGCAGGCGATCACCGGCTTGCCGTCCGGGCTCGACCGGGTGCGGTGGAACGAATCCGACTTCTCGCCGCAGCCTTCGAGAATGGCCAGCACCTTGGCGCCGCGTGCCAGCGCGTGATCGTAATCCTCGAGCACGAGCGCGGCCGCGCCTTCGGCCAGCACAAAGCCGTCGCGGTTCTTGGAGAACGGCTTCGACGCCTGATCGGGCGGATCGTTCTGTGTCGACAGTGCCGATAACAGGGAGAAGCGGATCAGCGCCTCCGCCGTCACCGAGCCGTCGGCGCCGACCGCGAGCACCGCCTGGCATTCGCCGCGGCGGATCGCTTCGACCCCGAGCTGGATCGAGGTGCCGCCGGAGGCGCAAGCCGTCGTCAGCGAAATCGGCGATCCCTGGGTGCCGAAGCGCTCGGCCAAATGCTCGCCGATGATGCCGTATTTCAGCGTGTCGAGAACCGGCGCGAATTGCGGCTCCCGCGCTACCCGCACCAGATCGGGATAGGTCGGGTCGGTGTCGGAAGCGATCTTCGCCGCGACTTCGTTGCGGTAATGCCATTCGATTTCGAACGGCGGCAGCGCCAGGAACAGCGGGCCCGGGAAGTGCCCCTTGGCGCCGATGGCGGATTGGCTGATGGCCTCCTCGCAGGCGAGCGTGGCGATGCGCTCCGACAGCTGCGCCGGCGCCATGTAATCCTTGTAGACGTCGTTGACCGTGCCGGCGATGGTGGTGCGCAGGCTGTCGAGCGGAAAGCGCGAAATGCGGCGGATGCCGGAAATGCCGGCCGAGAGCTTGGCCCAATTGTCGTCTTTGCCGACGCCCAGCGAGGTAACCAGGCCCATGCCGGTCACGGCGATCACCGGGCGGCCAGCTTTGTCGCGATGCGCTGCCATAACGCTCTCCTTCAGCTTCGAGCCCGCGCCAGCCGCGTGCGCGTTCAATTCACGCGTTCGAGCAAGGCAAGTCCTTCGCCACGCCAATTGCCGACGCCGGTGACGACGACCTGGGAGAGGCCGGGCGGACTTGCCCCCATATCTCCGGTCCCCGTCGGGGCGAACAGTTTGCCATGGTCGAGCACCGCGCAGCCGATGGCAAGATTGGCCGTGAACTGGGCATCGACCCCGTGCCCGATATACGTACCCGTATTGCGAACCGGAAGGCCGATCTCCTTGAGAACATGCAATTCCGCCGCGGTCGCCGGCTCGAGCCCCGAGGCGCCGGAAATCACGGCGGCATGCGTCGGGTCGACTTGCGGCGAGAGCTTCTGCCATTGCCGGCGCAGGCTCCCTTCGGCGTCGCCTTCCTTGCGGGCATTGCGGTCGGAATAGACTTCCGAGATCCGCGCCCGCGGTTTCGCGCCACGCGCAATCGCGTGTTCCTTGCTCTCGAGCACCAGGAACGCGCCCATCGTGCCGAAGGCGATGCCGCCATGCGGACCGCGGTCCCAGACCGGCGCGAATTTGTCCTTGAGCGCGACCCGGCCAAACTCGAAGGTGAGCAATACGTCCCACCGCGTGCCGTGATAGGCGCCGCCGACCAGCGTCAGCTCGCTCTGGCCGGCGGCGATGCGGGCCTGCGCGACGCGCACGGCGTCGACTCCGGCGGCTTCCTCGCCCATGAAGGTGCGCGAGGAGCCGACCACGCCGTGCACCAGCGAGATATTGCCGGCAAGCAGGTTCGGCAGCTGCGCGAGAAACAGGGTGGGGCGCAGATCGCTCATCAGCCGTTCGTTGAGAAAGGCCTCCGGCGTATTGGTCTTGCGCAGGCCGGCCATGATCGCGGTATCGACCGCGATGTCGCGCTCGCCGCCGCCGGCGGCGACGATCATGTCGGCGCGATCGAGCAGTTCGGCATTGCCGGCAATGCCGGCGTCCGCCAGCGCCATGCCGGCGGAGTAGACGCCGACGCGCTGCCAGGTCTCCATCTGCCGCTGGTCGCTTTTCTTCGGGATGTATTTGTCGAAGGAGATCGGCCCGAGCGGATGCACGATGTAAGGCGCGAAGCTCTTATCATCATAGGACGGCGCGTCGCCGCGCTCGAGATGCGCCCAGGCCGCGTCCATGCCCTCGCCCAAACAGGTGAGGAGCCCGATGCCGGTGATCCACACCTCGCGGCGGTTGCTCACTTCGCGTACTCCCTCGCCGGGAAATTGATCCGGTCGGCCCAGTCCCACAGGCCTTCGCGCAATTCCTTGCTCGGATAGGGAATGATCCGGTAGGTCAGCGTGGCGTCGCAGATCGGCTTGCCGTTGCTCCAGCCCTTGGCTTCGCCGATGGCATAACCCGAGCCTTCGTGGATCACCTTGCCCTCGAATTCGAGCTCGTCGCCGGGAAATACGGCGTTGCGGATCTTGCCTTCCTTGACGCCGGCAAGCGCCGGCAGGCCGGTGAAGCCGGTGAGCGCGCTGACCAGCCAGCCGGTGGTCTGCGCCATGCACTCGATCAGGAGCACGCCCGGCATCAGCGGATAACCGGGAAAATGACCCTCGAAGATCGGGCTCTGCAGCGGCACTTTGCAGACGGCGCGCGTCATGCGCGCGTCGACATCGACGACCGTGAACCGGTCGATCATGTGGAAATATTCAAGACGCATCTAGCGGCGCCTCAGGCGCCCTTGGCAGCGATCAGCTCGTCGATCCGCTCGCACAAGTTCTTCAGCACGAAATACTGATCCGTCGTCGCCTTGCCGTCATTGACCTCCTGGGTCCATTGCTCGAGCGGCAGCTTGATGCCGAACGCTTTGTCGATGGCAAAGGCAATGTCGAGGAAATCGAGACTGTCGATCTCAAGGTCATTAATGGCGTGAGATTCCGGCTTGATATTTTCACGCGGGATATCGCAAGTTTCCGCAATGATTTCAGCCACTTTATCGAACGTAGTGGACATCGGGCGTGCTCATTGGTCGAAAGGTTGGCGCCGGCCCAGCCCGGCAGCAGCCCGCGGTCCGGGCCCCTCAATGTGAAGGCCCCGTATAGCGAAGGACGCCGGTAAGTTCAACGGCGGAGCCGACAACCGGCTGAGTTGTCGGGACTGCGCCGGCGGAGCCGATTTTTAGCGTAGGTCAAGGGTTTATCGCGGCGCTTTGGTCCGCACGCCCAAGCTCTCGCGCTTGATCGGCCAAGCCATATTACCTAATGAACCGGCTGAAGGCTCGGCCTTCGCGCACGATCCGGAAGAGCGGGAACCGTTTTTCCGAAAAGATCGTGCTCAAACCCGCCGTCCGCAGGTTTTCCCATGCCGGAAGCGCAACAGGCCCGCAGAACTGTGCGCAAGCGCTGTTTCGTGCAGATGACGGGCTACGAACCGGTCGGCGCGGAGCATCAGCATCGCCGGTTCATCCGCGAAATGGCGCGATTCCAGAAGGCGTGGAACGTCAAAGGCGAGGTTTCGCCGCTCACGCTCGCAGCGGACGGCGCGGTGGCGAGCTGGTCGGTCGCCTGCGCCGGCCCGAACTGGCACGTCGCCACCGACTTCCACTGGTTCCGCTGGGACGATTTCGTCCGCGCCGATGCCGCCGAGAGCGACTGGCTGCGCTTTCCGCTCGGTGTCGCAGCGCTGATGGAATTCATCCTCACCGGCACCGTGGTCAAATATTTCATCGTCGCCTGGCGCTATGGCGGATTCTTTCTCTCGCCGCTGGTCTATGTGCTCGGCATGATGTGGCTCTCGATCGCGCTGACGCGCTTTGCCGTGAATCATCTCGGCCTGCCTTATTCCATGCTGCTGGCGCCGCTGCTGTGGCTTGGATTCTTCATCCTGTTTCGTCTGACATTGGGGCGCTTCTGGCATATCCGCTACGCGCTGGATGACTGGTATTTCGCCCGCGACCTTATTCATCGCGTGCGGCCGGGACTCGAACAGCGGCTCGATGTTCTGGCGCATGAGCTGGTGCGCATTTTGCGCGCGAGCGATGCCGATGAGATCGTGTTCGACGGCCACAGTCTCGGCGCGCCGCTGTCGCTGATCGTGCTCGACCGCGCGCTCAAGCTCGACCCGCAACTCGCGCGCCGCGGCAAGGGCATTCATCTGGTGTCGAGCGGCTCGTCGCTGATGAAGGTCGCGCTGCATCCGGCCGCCGGCTGGATCCGCGAGACGGTGGGCCGCGTCGCCACGGCGCCGCACATCTTCTGGGTCGAGTATCAGGCGCTGGTCGACGTCATCAATGTCTACAAGGTCGATCCGGTGGTCGCGCTCGGCCTGCCGTTTGCCGGCAGGCCCATCGTCAGGATCATCCGCATCCGCTCGATGGTCGAGGAGCACACCTACCGGCGGTTCCGCTTGAGCTTCCTGCGCATCCATCGTCAGGCGGTGATGGGCAATGAGCGGCGCTACTTCTACGATTATTACATGCTGCTGTGCGGGCCGATCGCGCTAGTCGACCGTGTCGCGTTTCCCGACGAATCGGTCGCGGCCTTTGCCGGCGACGGCGCGCTGCTCGCCGAAACTTTGCAAGCGATGACTTTGCAAGCCACGCCGAAACAAGCAACGCCGGAGCCGAGCGCGTGACCCCGACCATCGCCAAAATCATCTGGCTCGCCTTCATGGTGGCCTGGGTCGTGTTGCGGCAGCGGCCGGGCCATCGCTCGCGCAGGACGCCGGTCAGCTATTCCGGCCGCGACATTCGCGAGCGCCTGCTCATGGCGGCCTCGTTCACCGGCCTGGGCATCATTCCGTCCGTCTATCTTGCCGTCCATTTTCCGCGCTTTGCCGATTATCCGTTCGTGCCGCCGCTGGCTTATCTCGGCGTTGCGGTGGACGTGGCCTGTCTGTGGCTGTTTTGGCGCACCCACTACGATCTCGGCAAGAACTGGTCGGTCAGTCTCGATCTGCGCGAACGCCATACGCTCGTTACGACCGGCGTCTACGCCCACGTCCGCCACCCGATGTATTCGGCGTTCTGGCTGATGGCGCTGGCGCAGGCGCTGCTGTTGCCCAACTGGATCGCAGGCCTGTCGGGCTTTGTCGGATTCGGAATTCTGTTCTTCGGCCGCGTTGGGCGTGAGGAAGAGATGATGATGCGCGGATTCGGAGAGGAATATCGTACCTATATGGCGCGCACCGCGCGGGTGGTGCCGTGGGTCTATTGAGCTGCATCTGCTGAACGGCTTGCATTTGCGCCACCCGATCACGTTGCATTTTTAGCACAGGTCGGCGCGGCTTTGCGATGCAACAGGAATTTCGGGGAAATTTTCGGCCCAAAAGTCTCGCAGTGCGGTATCAAACGCAAGTCTGAAGCACGTCTGAAGCAAGCCTGAAACTGGAGAGCCGGATTCCGGTCTCGCATACGTTCTGAGGGGGCCAAACGCGCCGTGTGGGCGCAATGGCGGAGAGCATGGCAGGTCACATGAGTGGTTCGCGGCATGTTGTTCGGCGGTTGAGTGTTTGGCGGCGCTTTGCGGCGGCATTGCTACTTGCGGTCGGCATGGTGATGGCGCTCGGGGCGAGCCCGAGCATGGCGCAGCCGCGCGCCCACGTTTATCTGCTGCGCGGCCTGCTCAACATTTTCTCGCTCGGCATGGATACGCTCGCCGACGAACTCAACAAGCGCGGCATCTACGCCACGGTCGACAACCACACCGCTTGGCAGTCGCTCGCCGACCAGGCCGCGGCGCGATACAAGGCCGGCACCGAGGGCCCGATCATCCTCATCGGTCATTCGCTCG
>Ga0335076_10003549_pt1 | contig 15679 bp, 8 predicted proteins | sample Lox_Sample_25_FD_206717 | JGI IMG/M metagenome (GOLD analysis project Ga0335076, IMG submission 206717) | Soil microbial communities from Loxahatchee National Wildlife Refuge, Florida, United States - Lox_Sample_2.5 | ecosystem: Environmental > Terrestrial > Soil > Wetlands | place: USA: Florida...
GGCCCTCGCCCCAGTCCCTCTCCGCTCAGCGAGACCGAGGCGAGGTCGCTGCAGTTCTGCCACTTGTTTGGATGCGAGGCGTGGCGAGGGGTTGCCGCACTTGTTCTGTCACGCCCGCTCGTCGTCCCTTGCAAAGCGAAGAATCGGGTCTTGTCCTAACGCGCTTTAGGACAAGACCAAGAATCGACGCACTCGTTCCCAGTTGCAGATGCGGTGGTACACTCATCCGTTTGCCCGAGGAGGTTCCCTTCATGCGCCGTCTTTTCCTGGTCTTTCTCGCATTTATTGCCTTGGTTTTGTCTGTGGTAGCTCAGGCCAAGCATCCTTTTACGTTTGAAGACATGATGAAGCTTAAACGCGTCGGCGATCCGCAGGTTTCGCCTGACGGCAAGTGGGTGATCTTCAGCGTGGTGGATGTTGACCTTGCGGCGAATACCAGAACGCCGCATGTGTGGATCGTGCCGCTGAGCGCCGATTCCCATGTCTCCCAAAATCAGGGAGACATGGGGCACCCCACTGATCGTAAGAATGATGCAGGAAGTGAAAAAAGTGCGGTGCCCCACGTCTCGCCGAATTTGCAAGACGTGGGAGGCCAGGAACGTGAACTCATCTCGGATCAGGACGCCGACCGACCGCGCTGGGCGCCGGATGGGAAGCGGTTTGCATTTTTGTCGACGAAGGAGGGCGGTTCGCAGATTTGGATCGCGGATTTCGATGGCGCGGCTGGAACGGTGAGCGCGGTTCACAAGTTCACTTCGATTGCGACTGAAGCCAGCGGCGAGCTCTGGTCGCCGGATGGAAAGAACATCTTGTTCACCTCCGACGTTTATCCCGAATGCGATGGTTCTCCCCAGGCGGAGCTCGATTGCAACGCGAAGAAGCTGAAGGAGCATGAACAGTCGAGGGTGAAGGCGCTGATCTTCGATCATTTGCTGTATCGCCACTGGAACGCTTACAAAGCAGGCAAGCGCACACACATCTTCGTAACTGAGGCTCCCGAGTTTGCCGTTACACGGGAAGCGCAGCCCTCCTACCGCGATCTCACGCCCGGCGACTACGATGCCCCCGTCTTTTCCCTCGGAGGGCAAGACGACTACGCCTTCTCACCCGACGGAAAAGAAATCTGCTACACGTCGAATCACGACAAGAATCCGGCGGCTTCGACCAACAATGATCTGTGGATCGTCCCGGTCGAAGTAGGGACAGCCGCCTCGGCTGTCCGGTCCGGCGAAGCCGGACAGAACCCAGTCGAGCTGCGCTCGGCCCGACAGCCGGGGGCGGCTGTCGCTACACAAAGCGATTACGTGGCTGAGGTTCTCGCCCACACCAAGAACATCACCGCCGACAATCCGGCCAGCGACTCGTCGCCGCTTTATTCGCCCGATGGACGCTACATCGCCTACCGCGCCCAGCAGCGTCCGGGATACGAGAGCGACCGCTTCCGCCTTATGCTCTACGACCGCAAGACGGGCGAGAAGAAGAATCTGACGGAGGATTTCGACCGCTGGGTGGGAACGTTCATTTGGTCGCGACATTCGACCGGAATTTTTTTCACCACAGAGGAAGAGGGTGGGTCTCCCATATATAGTATTCGTCTGCAGGACGCGAAGCCCATCCCCACACTCCGTCTATACACGAACGACGATCTTGCGGTTACTCCTGACGGGGACAACCTCGTGTTTACCGAGATGTCGCTGCAGGCCCCTAATGAAATCTCCACCTTCTGGCTGTGCCGGGAGTGCGGCGATCTTCCGCCTCCTCCACCAAGACAGCTGACTCACCTCAACGACGGCCTCCTCTCCCAAGTCGCCATGTCCCCCCTCGTTCCCTTCTGGTTCACCGGTTCCCACAACGACAAGGTCGAAGGCTTCCTCGTCAAGCCACCAAACTTCGATGCCTCGAAGAAATATCCCGTGAAGTTCCTCATCCACGGCGGGCCCGAAGGCTCATGGGGAGACGACTGGAGCTATCGCTGGAATCCCGAGCTGTTTGCGGCGCCAACTTCAGCGACGCCCGGCGGGTACGTCGTCATCATGATCAACTTTCACGGCTCGACCGGCTACGGGCAGAAGTTTATTGACGCCATCAACGGAGACTGGGGCGGGGCTCCGTTTGAAGACCTGATGAAGGGGCTCGACTACGCCGAGCAGACGTATCCGTTCATCGACAAGAGCCGCGAGTGCGCGCTGGGCGCGAGTTACGGCGGCTACATGGCCAACTGGGTGCTCGGCCACACCAATCGTTTCAAGTGCATCGTGACCCACGACGGCATGTTCAACGCCGAGTCGGCCTGGGGCACCACCGAAGAACTCTGGTTCAACGACTGGGAGTTCAAAGGCACTCCTTACACCAACCCGGAGATGTACGAGAGGTGGTCTCCGCGGAACTCGGCCCGGAATTTCAAGACCCCCACGCTGGTAATCCATGGCCAGCTCGACTACCGGCTTGACCTGAGCGAGGGCCTGCAGCTTTTCACCACACTGCAAATGCTGGGCGTGCCCTCGAAGATGCTGTATTTTCCCGACGAAGGCCACTGGGTGCTGAAGCCGCAGAATTCGCAGCTCTGGTACAAAACGGTGAACGACTGGGTGGATCAGTGGACGAAGTAACGGGCTAGACCGTGTGGCGCGTGCACTCCTGCCCGCGTGCATTTTCAGCTTTGTCATCCTGAGCGCAGCGAAGGACGTATGCGGTTCGTCTGGAGGCGCGTAAGTCCCTTTGCTCTGCGGGTCAGGGCAGGCTCTTCGCGGCACAGAATGCCGCTCGGGATGACAAGCCCGAGGTTGCTACCGGTGACTGGGGTTCACCGTGGTGACGTGTTGCCCTCCCACCTTCTTGATACCGAACGCAATAGGCCATGGCGGCATCGGCCCGATTCCGGGCACGGTTGTTCCGCCTGCAATACCCGGCAGAGCTTCCAGAGTGTACTGCAGCGGAGCATCCGCACCGATTGAGACCATGAGGGCGATTTCCACGGGCGGAGCAAACCCGGCTACGGATGGCAGAACGCTGGCCAGGCCGTTGGCATCGCTAGTGACAACCGACTGACTGCTGCCGAGAATCACCGGCACGGCGGGATTTGCCGGCGAGCCACTACCTGGGGTTAAAGTCGAGCCGGCCGCCGGCCGCATCAGCGTTGACTGGAAGACGACGCTCGCACCCAGAACAGGATTGGGCGGAGTGGAGGAGTCGGTTACCCGGACGATCAGCGGTTGGAAGGTTTCTCCAGAGATAACCTGGCCGGCGCCTTCGACCTCCTGCAGGTTCAGAAGAGACGTGGATATGGCGTTGGCGGTAATCGTTTGGCAGGGATTATTCGTGGGCGCAACACAGGCGTTCAGCAGCACACCGCCGGTGAAATTCGTGAGGGTAAGCGTGTCGGTAGCGTAGCCGTTGCTGTCGCTGGTCGCACTCGGAGCACTCAGTGAGGCTGTTCCCTGGTCGATCAGAAAATTGACCGCGACGCCGCTCTGTGGTGCTCCGTTGTCGCCGACCACGCGTGCGGTGAGTGGCACGCTCACGGAGGCTCCCTGCGCGACCAGCAGGTTCTGGGGAGTGACTCCCAGTGCCGAGGACGATGAAACAGCAGCCAGTGTGGCCGTGACGGACTGCGCGGGGCTGAAGACTCCCGGCGCCAGCGTAGCGGTGGTCGTCACGGTGCCCGCCGCCGCAGGCGTGAGCCAGGTTGAGGCCATTCCGCTTTCGTCGGTCAAAGAGGTGCAGGCGGAGACGCCGCTGCAGACCGAAAGAGCCGTGCCGGCCGTCGTACTCCAGCCGATCGTGGCGCCGTCGACCGGCGTGACGCCGTCGGAGGTTACGACTTTCACAATCACAGGATTCAGAGCTTGCGTTCCCGCCGCGGTCAGCGGGTTTGAGCCCTGCACCAAAATGAGCTTGTCGCCTGCGGCTGCGCCTGTGGTCAGCACATTCGTCATTGTCGAATAGGAACCGCTGTCCGGATCATTGATGGTCAGAGTCTGTAATCCGTCGCCGAGAGGAGGAACGGCCAGCAACATCTGGCCGGCGTCGATCGCAAACAACGGCACGGCGGTGTTTCCTATGTTGACGGTCAGGCCGGGCTCAAAGCCCACTCCCTGAATTGCGACTGCTCCTCCGTTTGCGCTCAGGCGGGCGGGGGCGACCGAGTCTCCGTAGAGCACGTGGGCGTGATAGTGATAATCGGGCCGCCCATCGCCGCGCAGGTCGGCGATTCCGATCAGGAATGTATTCGAGTTGAGAATCTCGGCATCGAGCCGGGTCATGCCGGCAGCCGCTCCCGAGTTAAACGGCGACGTGGTCAGCGCCGGCGGCGGCGTCCCCAGAGGATCCCCCTCGGTCCATATGCCAATGACTGGCTCGGCTTTTGATTCGGTTGCAGCTCCCGCTTCATCCAGCGCGGTCACCGCGATCGAAAGCGTGCGGTTGGCCTGCGCCGGAATGGAAAAGTACGCCACATCTCCATAACCGCTCAGCGAACCTTCCCAATCGCCGCCGAGCGGCACTGCGGCGGGCGAGTCCCAGGTTTCCGACGCTGCCCATGGAGGAATCGGCTGCGCACTGCCCGCCATCACCAGGTCCTGATCGAAATCGCCACCGGCGGCGACCGTGATGACGATCGGCTGCGAGCTTCCTGACGGCGCAACCTGATTGGGACCATAAGGATCGACTCCGGCGGACCACGTGGGGTCGAGCGCTTCAACGGTGAGCTGGTACTGCGCGGTCGTGTAGTCCTGAGGAATCGTTAATCCCCCAAGATCGAAAAATCCTTCCAATGCCGGGTCGTTGGAACCGAACTGGCTAAACGGTGTGCCGAGCGCATCGCTGAAGCCGGTGATGGGATTGCCGGCGTTGCCGGTGAAGCGAAACCCCGAGACGGCACTTGCCGCAAACTGCCGTGAAGGCTGGCCCGTGGAAGGATCGATCCAACGCGCCACCACGTTTACGCCCTGCATGGGTTGTGCGATGTTGCTCGAACTGTCCACGAAATAGACCGAGCCGTGAATGCGGGCCGTGTTGGCTCCTGCGGCCGGATACAAGCGTGAGAGGGCGGCTGCGTCGTCGGGTGCAGGCTGATAGGGATTGGGGTAACAGGCGGTGATCGGCACGCAGGTGGGCGGGTCTATGAAGTGCATGACCGGGAAGCCCGCAAAATCGGCGGGAGTGGGGGTGGGGTGGCCGGTGATTACGTTCAGATTCAGTTGCGACCACCCCAGTCCCAGCACGCGGCCGAGCACCCGCACCAGCCGGTATTCGACGTCGATGAGTTGCGATGACTGCAGTGCGCACTGGCCGTTGATCACCACCAGCGCATGCAGAAAACTTGCGTTGGCGCTGAAGTTGTCGGGGCCACCGAACGCGGCGTTCCAGAAACACTGCGACGAGTCCCCGGCGCCGGCGCCCAGGAGCGCACTGGTAACCGAGCCGTCGTAGTCGAAGACGATGCCGACCGGCTTGCCGGTAGCGGAGGGTGCAATGTCGGCCGGAGCAACAATGATTCCCCCTGAAGCGGAGATGTTTGTGCCGTTGACGTCCTCGGCAAGCTGGCCGGAGTTCGTGGCCGTAACGGCTGCGGTCGGGACCGAGGTCCATTGGCTGAAAGCATCGGCAACCAGGGCGTTTGCGCTTGTATTCGGCAGGATGGGACTTAGATCGCCTTGGTCGGTGTAGTAGTCGATCTGGCCCTGGGCCCACGTCACAGGCTGGCCCATGGCGGAAGCGATGAAGTAGCTCGACCCGGCGATGTATTGCGGGCCACCGCCCCGCGCCAGCATCGCCATCAAAACAACCATAGCAACAGCCAGCGCCAACCGGAAGAGGAGCGGGCGTGCGGGAAATCCCAGGTTTCTCCGCGTGACCGACAATAACCGGACGCAACGATGAACAATTGGACTCGGCGCGTCCACGCTGCTGGCAGTCAAGGCTGGACCCGCTCCCCTCCGCCGGCGTGCTGCACGGCCTGCGCGAATTCATCGAGGCTGATGCGCGCTCTTCCGCCGAAATCACCCCGGAACACCGCAAGGTGCTCATCCGACAACACGATGCGGCCGAGACTGTCTACCGTGAATCTCCCAATCGGGCCGGCCACGCAGCTGGTCAGGCCCAGCTTGCTCGGGGGATACAAGAACAAGAGTACGCGCTCGCCGGCGCGGTAGCGTTGCCCGCCGGCCCAGGCGCCAGCCCACTCACGCATGGTCAGTTTTTTCCCAGTGTCTGCCCCTCGGAGGGCGCGCTCGACTTGAAAGCTCACTGCGACAGTTTCTATGGGGGCGCTGGGCGATGCCGATTCGCGGGCGATCGACAGAACCCGGCCAGAGAATATGGTCCCGGCAGCGCGAACCATTTGCGCCAGGGTAACGACGCTGGCAGGTACGGTTTGGACCGGAGATCCTGGAAGAACCGGAAATCGGCGCTGAAAGATTGGTTCCGGCCGGCGTCCAGCCGACAACGGCGGCGCAAGCGCGCTTTGGGAGACGAGGTTACCCGACTGGTTCTGCCCATGCACCCATAGCCAGGGGACCAGACTCAGCGAGGCTACGGAGGACAGATACCGGCACTTTTTCCCGAACATGCCGCGGCTCCCTGGGAGTTCACCTGCGAATGTCTGCTCGGAAGGAATTCGGGAAACGAGGCCCAACGTAACCCGCACGCCCTGCCCAGTTCAGTGACGAACGTCACAACGGTCCTGTGGATTACGAGGAAAACGGCGAAAGACATCCAGATCTCCGCCTTCGTTGACGGCCCGCCCACACGTTCGTAAGATGAAGCGACGCTTCCGTATTCGCATGATCGGCCGGACCATCTCGCACTATCGCATCGTCGAAAAGCTGGGCGGGGGTGGCATGGGAGTGGTCTTTAAGGCCGAAGATACGGAACTGGGCCGGTTTGTTGCCCTTAAGTTCTTGCCTGACGATCTTTCGCGGGACGCGCAGGCGCTGGAGCGTTTTCGCCGCGAGGCGCGCGCCGCCTCTGCCCTGAATCATCCCAACATCTGCACGATCTATGAAGTCGGCAGGGAGGGCGAGCAGTCCTTCATCGCCATGGAATTTCTCGATGGCGTAACTCTAAAACACCTTATTGCCAGCAAATCTCTCGATAGCGAAACCCTGTTGTCGCTGGCCATTGAGGTTGCCGACGGTTTGGATGCTGCCCACGCGCAAGGCATCGCTCATCGCGACATTAAGCCAGCCAATATTTTTGTTACCAAGCGGGGTCACGCCAAGCTGCTGGATTTCGGCCTGGCCAAGGTGGTGCAGGCCTTCGGTTCTTCCAGCCAGGCGGCTTCCGGAAACACAATGACGGTCGACGAGCAGCACCTGACCAGTCCCGGTTCTACGCTTGGGACCATTGCTTACATGTCTCCGGAGCAGGCGCGAGCGAAGGAACTGGATGCGCGCACTGATCTGTTTTCGTTCGGCGCGGTTCTCTATGAAATGGCCACTGGGACGCTGCCGTTTCGGGGGAACAGCTCCGCCGAAATCTTCAAGGCGATTCTGGACTCCGCGCCCACGCCCGTGTCGCGCCTCAATCCGGACCTGCCGGCAGACCTTTCCCGAATCGTCGACAAAGCCCTGGAGAAAGACCGCAACCTCCGCTACCAGACAGCCGCAGACATGCGCAGCGATTTGGCGCGCCTTAAGCGCGATTTCGATTCCGGACGGACGTCCGCCGCGACGATGGTTGAGAGCGCATCATCTGCCGGGGTGGCTTCGTCCTCCGATGTCGCGGTGGTATCCGGCCGTTCCCGTACAAAATGGATTGCCGCCTGCGCCGCCGTGGTTGTGGTCGCAGCAACAGCTATCTCGCTTTATCTGTGGAAAGCTCAGTCTGAGGCACTCAAAATCACCTCCATCGCTGTGTTGCCGTTTGCTAACGCGACGACGGATCCGAAAAACGACTATCTCAGCGACGGCTTGACCGAAAGTCTGATCAGCGCGCTCTCGCAGCTGCCTCACATAAAAGTCATGGCGCGCAGCACAGTTTTCCGCTTCAAGGGCAAAGAGGACGATCCGCGCCAGATCGGCCAGTCGCTGGCGGTAGGCGCTGTTTTGACCGGGCGGGTCTTGCAGCACAGCGACCACATGGCGGTAGAGGTCGATTTGATGAACGTCTCCGATGGCAGCGAAGTCTGGGGGTCGCATTATGACCGCCAGCTGGCCGACATCACAGAAGTGCAGAACGACATCACCCACGACGTTGCAACCCATCTGCGCGTCGAACTGAACGGCAATGAACAGCAAAGGGTGGGACGTGCGGGAACCACCAACCCGGAGGCCTACCGACTCTATCTGGAGGGCCGACAGCTCTGGTATGGGCGGACGCCCGAGGGTTTGAAAAAAAGTATCGATCTGTTTCAGCGGGCGATCACTGCGGATCCCAATTATGCCCTGGCCTACACCGGGTTGGCCGATACCTACAACGTCGCTTCAAGCTACGGCATCGGCATCACGCCGGAGCAATCGCGGCTGCTGGCCGACGATGCCACCCGCAAGGCGCTGCAATTGGACGACTCGCTTCCCGAGGCCCACAACGCACGCGCCGCCGCGCTGGCCATGCAGTGGAAATGGAACGAAGCGGAACCGGAGTTTCGGCGCGCCATCCAACTCAATCCAAACAATGCCACCGCGCACTACTTTTACGCGTTTAGCCTGCTTGCGCCGGAGAAGCGCTTCGACGAGGCGCTGCAGGAGTTCCGCACCGCGTTGTCGCTGGATCCGCTGTCTTCCATCGTCAACACCAATTACGCTACTACGCTCATGATGGCACACCGCTATCCCGAATCGCTGGCGGCGTTTACAACGACTCTGGAGCGCGACCCCACGTTCGGGCCGGCGCATTACAAGTTGTCACAGCTCTATGCGAGCATGGGCCGCTTCGCGGAAGCGGAGAGCGAATTCTTGAGATTCATCCCCGTTCAGGGTTCCTGGACTCCGGACGCCAAAGGCTACAGCCAACTGACCCTGGCCGCGCCGGCCGAATCCGACGACGTCTCTGCCATCGCCGTAGCCTTTGCGATTTTGGGCGACCGCGACACTGTTTTCGCACGTCTCGAGAAGGCCTTCGCCCAAGGCGACTCCGAACTGATGTTCTGCATTCGCTATCCCGCGCTTGACTCCGTCCGCTCCGATCCCCGCTATGCCAACCTGGTACGGCGGATGGGCCTGCCCGAGTAGCGTCGACTCAAATCGTTCGGCCCGCATCATCCTGCCCGATCAGCCTGTCCAGTTCGGCTGTCAGAAATGGAAGCCAAGCTCCGCCGTCAGCGCCCGCGGCGAAACGTAGTGCGTGCCGCTGAAAGTGGAAAGGAAGTTGTAGAGTGCGTACTTGTTGGTGATGTTGATGGCCGTCAACTGCAGGCTCACTTTGTACTTGTCTCCGTTGAAGAGATTGTCATGCCCCACGGCCAGATCGAACAGGTGACGCGGTGCGATGCGCGGCGGATTGTGATCGTCGTTTTCGGTTCCCGGAGCCGGAATCGTGATCAGCGAGGATCCGAATTGCGAAGCCGGACAAGGAGTGGGCAGAGGGTGGGTTGGGGTTGCGCGAAGCGAGCCGCAGAACAGCCCGGCCTGGAATTGCTGGTCGGCACTGATCACCGAAGTGTCGACCAGGGTGGCGCTGCCGAGGGGACCATTGTTGCAGGACTCGCCGCCCGCGCAGGGCACCGAGCCGGCAACCAGCCCGCTGTCATAGCGCCAGTTGAACCCGACCCAGGGTCCGCGCTTCCAGGGCTGATATTGGATGTGCGTAGTCTGATTGAACTTTTCGTCGTGATCGATGCGGAAAACGCCTCCCGGCGCGGTAGGAGAAGCTCCCGCTCCGCCGATCTGCGGGGCGAAGAAGCGCGCCGCCACGCTGGAAAAAACCATCAACGCCGAAAACCCGTGGATGGTCGGGACGCTCACCCGGCCGGCGTAGCCCGGAATTTTCGAGCGGTCCCACTCAATCGGGAAAGTAACCGGTGTGCTCCCTAACACGCTGAAGTCATATGCATTGTGTGTGTATTTCCAGATGTACTCGCCCGAGAAAACCACATACCGGCCAAAAGCCTGCTGGATTCCAACGTGGAACTCGTTGCGCCAACCGGGACTCAAAGGAGTGATTCCCGAAGTCGCACAGAGCAGTAAAGGATTCAAGACCGGATTGCCACACCCTTCAGAGGAGAGAATAAGATTCTCATTGAAAGGCGTTTCAAGTGTCCGGGCATACGACGCCCGAAGCACGGTATTTGATCGCTTGATGTTATAGGCGACTCCCAGCCGCGGCTCGGCCTCCTTGTGGGTGGAGAGGCCGTTATAGAGATCTCCACGCAGGCCCAGGTTCAGCGCCCAGTTCCCCTTGGTGATGTTGTCTTCAACATATAAAGCGAGTTCCTTTACGTCGGTGTGGCCGTTGAAACCGAACAACCCGCTGGCGGAGGCTGGACAGCCATCGTTTCCCGAGGGAGTTGGCCGGGTCAGATCGTAGCAGCCCAGTAGTGGATTGAAAGGAGAGGTCGCGTTCGGATTGCTGGCGATGTTCGGCTGCAGACCCGCGCCGGCGCACTGGGATGGATCGTTGGGGAACGAAGGAGTGCTTCCAATCCATACCGGATTGTTATTGGCGTCGAGGCAGGGAGCATTGAATGTAGGGTCGACAACGCCGACCATATCATTCTCATTCAGGAACGTCTGCTCATAGGTAACGCCCGCCTTGAGGTTGTGAATGCCTTTCACATAGGAGATGTCCGAACGCAGCCCGGCATTGGTCAGGGTGCGGTTCTGACCCACGGTTTGCGCCTGAAGGTCGGGCGCCAGATCGGCGAAGGGATTACCGCTGGGATAATAGTTGTATTGATCGCGGCGCACCCAAGCGCCCAGCGTAAACACCGAAGTTGTGCTGATTAGCCGCGTCCACGAAGGAGAGATATTGAAGGTTTTGATCTGCGAACGCTGGTCGGCGGGCCCAACCAAATCGCCGAGGGGGTCGAGCCCTCCGTTATCCACCGTGGCGCCTGACCACGCCGTCGCGTCCTGGCTGTCGAAAGAATTTGGGTTCTGGAACCACGACCGCGTGTAGCCAAGGTTCAAATGAATGGAATCGCCGGAAGAGATCTGGTAGTCGACCCGGTCAAACACATTCTCTTCGTTCCCTTTGTCGTGCATGACGGTGAATTCCGGCGGGTCAAGAAACCGGCCGGTGTTCAGGCCGCTCGCTGAGATGAAGTTGCCCCAGTTCTGCTTTCCATAACCGAGGTTGAAGTCAAGAAGGGAGGTGCCAAAAGAACCATAGGAGGCGGTAACCGCGCCATGCGGCTGGGTCATGCCCTGTCCGGACTGGGTGGTCACGTTGATGACCACGCTGGTCTTGTCGCCATATTCTGCCGGGGGAGCCCCAGCGATGACCTCCATGGACTGGATCGAATCGAGTGGAATCTGGTTGGAAAAAACCTTGCTCTGCTGATCGGTGATGGGCTGACCGTCGACTACAAATGAATTTTCCGCATGGTCCCCCAAGCCATGGAAAAGGCCGTTGGAATCAGCGGCTATCCCTGGGGTAGAGAGCGTCACCAGCGAACTCACCGAGGAAGACTGACTCTCCAGCGGAAGCTTGTCGAACAGGCTCTTATCCACATCGGTATGAAAGGTGGAATCAGTCTCAACCAGGTCGCCGCCTTCCGCCTGGACGTTAACCGTCGTCGTGGAGCTAACCACCTGCAACGTGATCGACAGGGTTATGGGCACTGCCGAACGCGGTTCTACATCTTCTACATACGGCGCGAAACCGTTTGCTACCACCGTCAGGTGGTAGGGATTAAAAGGTATATTGGTGAAACTGAATTTTCCCTGTGCGTCGGTTGTTGTAGAGTGATCGTAGCCGCTCACCGGGTTGCGGATTTCAACCGTGGCATGGGCCACCACAGCTCCCGTGGAATCCTGAACGGTACCCTCCACGGATCCGGAGTTGCCGACATTCTCTCCGGCGAAGCCCGGAGTGAGGCAGAACAGCACAAATAGGGCCGCAAACAGCGACTTCTTATAAGAAATCAGCATTGAGTCCTCCTAAGGAATGCGATCTAAGCCGAATCGGAAGCGCGGCTCTTGAAGAAGGAGCCGGGCCGCTGTTAGTGATTGCCTTAGACCGACGGAGGCGGACGATTGCTTATTTCAAAGGAAAGAGACTGCCGCGGAGCGGACTCCGGTAAGGTGGGCGTGCTGGAAATCCGGACGACGATTAATACAGGTAGTGGGCAAACTACCGAAGGAACCGTGGAGTGCGCGACGATACAAATCTGGCAGGTTTGTGACTCAGAGGCACTGGAGTGATGGTGAGTTACAAGGGCCACCACAGACCACAGAGTCAACCCGAGGCAAATGCAAGCCGTTACTTTGGAGATCGGGCGCATCGGCGCTAAACGAACTCACCCCACAAAGGTAATTTAAGAATCCTATCACAACGAATCAATTCTTCCGCGTTCCCGCACGGTGGTCGTAGAACGAGCCGTATGCAGGGAGATGAACCGGTACTTTGGGCTCGATGTCGAGACGCAGAAATATCTACAGCCGCCGGCGAAGATGCTCCTCTGCGGAAAGATTGGCTCCGGCCAGCAGCAACAGTCCCCATAGAAACGCCCAGAACATCATACTGACTGAAAGAGCAAAGGGACCGTAAACTTCCCCGAAGTTCAACCTGGGCAGAGCGATGATGTATCCGTATTTCAGCGCCTCAGAGAGCAAGCCCAAAATAACCGCCGTGGGCAACACCACTTTGGCCGGAACCTTGCCGTTGGGAAGTACCTTATAAATAAGAAAGAAAACCGCGATGCTGGCGACAATTGCGAACGCCTTCATCACCATGAATCCAACCATGCGGATGAAGCCGGAGGCGTGTCCGCGGAGAACCGATTGCATCAGTTCGACGTTCCCCGCTGTCAGAGCAATCGACAAGAGAGCCAGCGCACCGCAAGCGAAGGCCAATCCCAGGGAGATTAGTTGATTGCCGAAGTATGAGCGGTTGTCGGGGAAGTGCCAGATTCGGTTGAGCGCGACCTCCAGTGGCAGGAAGACGCTGGAAGAGGTAATCAACAGAATCAGCAGCGACGCGATCTGTACGGAATGCCGCGAATTCACCATCGCATTCAGATTGCGGATCACAAAGTCCTGCCCGGCGGGCAGGTAGTCGCGCAGCAGCTCCAACACTACGTCGTACATTACGCGCGAGCGAAAGACGCGGCGGATAAGCGTCATCAACAGCACGACAAAAGGAAAAAACGACAGAATGGCGTTGGCAGCAACCGAAAATGCAAACGTATGCACCTCGGTGCGCATCAGGTACTTCATGGTGGAAATTGCGAGCCCTGGAGAGCGCCCGCGCTTGCGAGGACCACGGGGCGCCAGTTCTCCTCCCGCCCCCGCGAGAGGCGTATCTGTGGTTTGCTGCGACACAGCTCTTTTCCAATCTTATCAGAGGGTTGCAGGCAAACCTCCGCTGGGGAAAAACCAAAGTTTCCCGGCTATGAATTCGGTTTCATTTCTTTTACTTTGTTAAAGCCTACGACATGACCCGTGGTCAACCCGCAATATCGTTGAGAACCCGCCTGCTAATTCTTCTTGCGAAACGTTTCAACACTGCGTATTATCTGGTGCTCATTGCTGGAAGTTAAGCTTGGCAATGTGCAGTTAAGGCAGGTTGACGTTTTGAGTGGAGTGGTGGAAACAGCGCCGATCGTTCGGGACTCCAGCAGCTCGCGCCGCAATGCTCCTTGCGATGCCAGGCTGAGGGGTCTTTTCTTTTTTGGAGCATTCTTCCGCCCGGCAAGACGCAACCGAGTTCGTCCGGCTTTCCTGAGGGGGTGCTCCGATGGCTTGGGGCTTCGTACGGAACGTCCGGCGAACTTAATTCTTCGCGACAAGGTGAAAGGAGTTATTCCGTGAGAGAGAAGGGAACTGTGAAGTGGTTTAACGGGGCGAAGGGATATGGCTTCATCCAGCGCTCCACGGGCGAAGACGTCTTTGTACATTTCTCCGCTATCCAGGAGAACGGCTACCGCACGCTCAACGAAGGAGAGACCGTGGAGTTCGATCTGCTCAAAGGCCCGAAAGGTTTTCAGGCGGGCAATGTCGTCCGCGCATAACCCACGAATTCCAATGATGTCGAACCCTCCCGTTTCCCCATGGGAGGGTTTTTTGCCGGCCGGTTGATCGCGTTGGACCGGCAGTTCTGGCTCGGGACCGCTTGCCGCCAGTGGGAAGCGTCACTCCTTCCTGGGTGCCACCGCGAACACCGGGAGCGCCAGAAGTTGCAGAGCAACCGAGAACGTGACGAGAGCCGGAATCGATATCTGATATAGCAAGCCCATGATGGAGCTGCCCGCGAACCAGGCGATTCCGAAGCCGGTATCGAAAACCCCGAACGCCGTGCTGCGCCTGCTGGAAGGAATAACCGGCGACAGTACGGCTTTGAGGCACGAATCCTGCGCGCCCATCCCCACTCCCCACAGAATCATGCCAACGAACTCGAGCCTGACGCCGCAGAGGAAGACCAGCGGCGCAAATAATGCGGGAATTCCGAACCCGACCAGAAGAACGGGCAGACCCATTTTGTCCAGCAGCTTTCCGAAAATCAGGGAAGCGATGGCGCCCGTTGCCATGGCCGCAGCGTAGAAGACCGGGATCAAACCCTGCGGAACGCTCGCGCTTTTTTGAAAATGAAACGCAATCAAAGAGAAGTCGGCAAATCCCGCGGCGATCAGTGCACCCGCGCCCAGGTAAAGCCAGAAGGCTCGCGAAAACGCTCGGTCCGCCAATCCTCGTTCGGATGTGCCCTCCAGATCCTCGGGCCGTCGATACAAAGCCCACGCCACGAAGAGCACGCTCAGGCAAAGCAGAGCCGAGATCAACAGCACAGCAAAGGCATGACGATAACCTCCGTGGCGATAGAGTACCCAGGCGACGACCAAGGGTCCGAGGGTAGCTCCTGTCTGGTCAAGAGCCTCATTGAGGCCGAAGACCCAACCATGTCCGATGGCATGACCGGCATGCGAGAGCATGGCCTCGACCGCGGGTTTGCGCACGGCCCGCCCGGTTCGCTCGGCTACGATGAATGCTGCCGCCGCGGGCCAGTTCCCCGCCAAGGCCATGGCCGGCACGGCAAGCATGTTGATCGCATAGCCGACAAATGTGAGAATCCAGTACTGGTGGGTTTTATCGGCAACATATCCCGAAACTGAGCGCAGGCCGTAACCTGCCATCTCGCCGAATCCGGCGACGAAACCCACAATGGCTGCGCTCGCCCCGAGCGAGCCAAGAAACGGTCCGATGATGCTTCGCGCCCCTTCGTAGGTCATATCAGCGAAGAAGTTCACGATGCCAACAATCAACACGAAGCGGAAGGCGAGTTGCGCTATTGCTTTGGCGTCGGGCCGGTCGCCGCTTGAATACATTGGTTCTCCCGCTCAGAAGTTGGAAGCGGACATTGGAGGACGAAAAGCGCCTTGCCTCAATACAGAAAATAAAAAATAATGCGGGAACCGCATGCGATGCCTCTCCCAGGCCGCAATGCAGCAGGAGGCAAAGAAAAGCATGAGCAAGCGCGTTTCCCGGCTATCGATTCTGGCATTCGGGTTTTTCGTCACGGCATTCACCCTGCTTTTGCCCACGCCGCTGGTCGCCCAGGGCACGCTCGTGTCCGCCGATATTATCAT
>Ga0335076_10003550_pt1 | contig 15678 bp, 14 predicted proteins | sample Lox_Sample_25_FD_206717 | JGI IMG/M metagenome (GOLD analysis project Ga0335076, IMG submission 206717) | Soil microbial communities from Loxahatchee National Wildlife Refuge, Florida, United States - Lox_Sample_2.5 | ecosystem: Environmental > Terrestrial > Soil > Wetlands | place: USA...
GCACGCGCCCGGCCGCTCGCCGATCAGGAGATGGCCGCAGCCGGCGATCGACCGTAGCGGTGCGCGCAGGCGCCGCGCGTATTCCATTCCGTCCTCGAGGCGCACCCAGTTGTCGCTCGCTCCCCACAGGCAGAGACAGGGACAGTGCACGCGGTCGAGCTCGGTGCGCGGGTCGGAGACGAGCAGGGCGCGACCCGCCTGGCGGGTGTCGGTGTGGTACGCGGGTCCGACGAGGAACGCCTCGGCGAGCTCGGGCTCGAGCGCCTTAGGATCCGCAACGCCCCACCAGCCGAATGCCGCCCGGCGACCGAGCCGCGAGCCCGCCCACGACTCCCGGAACGGGGCGATCAGGCGGCCGGGGCTGGCGACGCCGAGCACCGCGAGCGTCACGCGGGCCGCGCGCGAGGCAGAGCCGATGCCGGCAGCAGCGGCGAGGACGAGCCCGCGGACCGCGTCCGGACGAAGCGCCGCTGCGCGCAGCGCGACGACACCGCCGAGCGAATGGCCGATCCAGACCGCACTCCCCATCTCCTCGGCGTCCGCGATCCCGAGGACGGCTTCGGCGAGGGCATCGACGTCCCGCGCCTCGGAGAGCGGAGAGGATCCTCCATGGCCCGGGAGGTCCGGGACGAGAACACGGTGGTCCACCGCGAGCGGCGGCGCGAGCGCGCGCCAGTTCTCGATCGTCCCGCCGAGCCCGTGCACGAGCAGGAGCGGCGGGCCGTCCCCGCCGACCGCGTAACAAAGCCGCGTCCCGCCCCAGTCGAGCTCGCGCTCCTGGAAGCCGGCGAGGCGCTGTTTGCCCTCCGTCGGCACTAGGGCATATTCTTCGCTCGATGGATGTTTCTGCGCGGCGGGCCGAATGAGGCCCGAGACGTCAACAAGCGAGGGTGCGACCTAACCCGCCAGCGCGTTGCGCGCGGCGGGTTTTTTCGTTCCAGCGGAAGGAGCAAAGACTCAATGGCGAATCACCTCACGCCCGAAGAACTGTCGAAGGAACTCGGTCTCGACAGGCAGGAGGTGATCAAGGTGTGCGTCGAAGAGGGCGTGCCCATCTATCACGGCAAGATCGACAAGTACCTCTTCCAGGCACAGCTGCAGGCGCTCGGGCCGACGCAGTCCCAGCACTAGCTCCGCTCGAGTAGCCCAGACGGCGTCAGGCGGACTTTTTCGCCGGCGTCTTGCGAGACCGGGAGCCGCCCTTCGAGGCGGCTTTCCCGTCTTTGGAGCTGTCGACGGACCGCCGGGTCTGTGCGTCGGCGACGCTCTGGCGCAGCGCCTCCATGAGGTCGATCACCGGCGCCTCGGCGACGGGCTCCGGCGCGACGATTTCCCGACCGGCGAGCTTCGCCTCGAGCATCTGCGCGAGGTCGCGGCGGTAGTCGTTCTCGAAGTCCTCGGGCGTCCAGTCACCGGCGAGGCTCGAGATGACTTGCTCGGCGAGCTTCAGCTCGGCCTCCTGCACGTCGGTCTCGGCGACGGCCTCCTCGATCTCGTCCTTCGCGCGCACGTCCTCGGCGAAGAAGAGCGTCTCGAGCAGCAGCGCGCCGGCCTGGGCGCGGATGAGGCAGAGGTTCTCCTTGCCCCAGAGGACGAACTTGCCGACGGCGGCCATCCCCGACTCCTCCATCGCGCGCAGCAGGAGGACATACGGCTTCCGCTGCGCGTCGCCGCCCGCGGGCGCTAAGTAGTACGTGCGGTCGAAGTAGACGGGATCGACGTCCCCGAGGCGGACGAAGCGCAGGATCGCGATCGACTGCGACCGCTGCAGCGCAACCGCCTCGAGATCGGCCTCCTCGACGAGCACGTACTGGCCCTTCGCGAACTCCCAGCCCTTGACGAGCTCGTCGGGCTCCACGTCGCGCTCGTGCACCGGGCACCAGCGCTTCTGCTTGATCGGCGTGCCGCACTCGCGATGCAGCGTCCGGAACGACAGGTCCTGCCGCTGGGTCGCGAGGGCGAGCCCAACGGGGATGTTGACGAGGCCGAAGCTGATCGATCCGTTCCAGATGGTCCGCATGACAAGTCCAGTTTAGTCGGGGACCGGCGGAATTCTCGATTCTCATCGGCTTCCCTGCATACGATTCGTCGCATGGAAAGGCGTACTGCGCCCGAGCTGTGGCACGACGCAGTCCGCGACGCGCCGGCCGAGCCCGCGTATCTCGAGGAGAGGGCGGACGGCTGGCGGCCGGTTTCGTGGGACGAAGCCGCGGCGCGCGTCGAGGAGCTCGCGCGCGGGCTGCTCGCACGGGGTGTGCGCCACGGCGACCCCGTGGCCGTTCTTTCACGCACCCGGCTCGAGTGGATCCTGCTCGATTGGGCTGTGATGTCGATCGGCGCGGTCGTCGTCGGCCTCTATCCGACGAGCTCCGCGAAGGAGTGCGAATACGTCCTCGGGCACTGCGAGGCGGTGCTCGCCTTCGCCGAGGACGAGGAGCAGACGCGGAAGCTCGTCTCGATCCGTGGCGCCCTGCCGAGCCTCCGCGAGGTGATCCCGTTCGACTGGCTCGAGAAGCTCGAGGCGGACGGACGCCTCGCGAGGCATCTGCAGCCGGAGCCGGTGCAAGAGGACGACCTCGCGACGCTCATCTACACCTCGGGCACGACCGGTCCGCCGAAGGGCTGCATGCTCACGCACCGCAACCTCGTGACGGCGGCGATCCGGGTCGTGGAGGGGATGAACCAGCCGGGCGACGTCGTGCTGCTGTTCCTGCCGCTCGCCCACAGCTACGGCCGCCTCGCACACCAGGCGGCGACTCGCCGCGGTGCGACGGTCGCGCTCGTCGCCGACGTCGCGCGGGTGCCCGAGGCGCTGGCGGAAGTGCGGCCGACGATCCTCCCGGCGGTTCCGCGCGTGTACGAGAAGGTGCACGCGAACGCGCTCGGCGAGATCGAGCGTGCAGGCGGCCTGCGCCGGCGGATCGGGCTGTGGGCGCTCGGGGTCGGCGCCCGCGCGAGCCGCGCCCGCCGCGACGCAGGTCGTGTCGGGGGCATCCTGGCGCTCCAGGAGCGGCTGGCGGATCGGCTCGTGTTCGCCAGGGTGCGCGAGCGCCTCGGCGGCCGGCTCCGCGTAGGCATCTCCGGTGCGGCGCCGCTCTCCACCGACGTGATGGAGTTCTTCCATGCGCTCGGAGTTCCGGTGATCGAGGGCTACGGCCTGACCGAGACGGCAAGCTCGGCGACCGCCAACGAGCCGGGAGACTTCCGCATCGGCACCGTCGGCCGCCCGGTCGACGGCGCCGAGATCCGGCTCGCCGAGGACGGCGAGATCCTCGTCCGGAGCGACACCGTCTTCGCCGGCTACTACAAGGAGCCGGAGGCGACCGCCGCGGTGCTGACCGAGGACGGCTGGCTCCGAACCGGCGACGTCGGCGAGGTCGACGACGAGGGCTTCCTCCGCATCACCGACCGGAAGAAGGACCTCATCATCACGGCCGGTGGCAAGAACATCGCGCCGCAGAACCTGGAGAACGCGCTCAAGGCGTCGCGTTTCGTGTCGCACGCGCTCGTGGTCGGCGACCGGCGACCCTACGTGACCGCGCTCCTGACCCTCGACGAGGCCGAGGTCGCCTCGAGCGGACGCGATCCGCAAGAGCTCGTGCAGGAGCTCGTGGACGACGTCAACCGCGACCGGATGCGCGTCGAGCAGATCAAGCGCTTCGTAGTCCTCCCCCGCGACTTCTCCCCGGAGGAGGGCGAGGTGACGCCGACCTTGAAGCTACGCCGCAGAGTCATTCACGAGCACTTCGCGGACGAGATCGAGCAGCTGTACGCGAGCGACGGCGGCTAGCCGAGGATTCGCTTCGCGCCGTCGAACTCGGTCCGGTACCAGCCCTCGTTCAGGCTGTCGATGCGGACGACGGAGCCCGTGTGCGGCGCGTGGATGAAGTTTCCGCCGCCGACGTAGATCCCGACGTGGCCGAGGCCCGCGAAGAAGACGAGGTCGCCGGGCTCCAGCTGGCTCCGGGGAACCGAGACCGAGTCGGGGTAGTTCCACTGCGCAACTGTGTAGTGGGGCAGGGACACTCCCACTCGGCCGTAGACGTAGGCCACGAGACCCGAGCAGTCGAAGCCGCTCGGGCTCTCGCCGCCCCACACGTAGGGGACGCCGAGGTACTGCATCGCGATCCCGACCACACTGCTGAAGCGATCTCCCGGGATGGAGCCACTGACGGGATTGCCGACGCCGAAGCTGCCCTGCGGTGCTGCAGCCTGCGCCTGCGCCGCGACACGCGCGGCACTCGCAGCCGCCGCCTGATGGGCCTGCTGCTGCGAGATCAGCTGCTGGATCTGGGAGCGGACGGAGCTGTAGAGGCGGCTCTCGGAGGCGCGCTGCCCCGCGATCCGGTTGCGTTCGGCCCCGCGGGCGGAGACGAGCCGGCGCTGGCTGACACGCTCGCGGGCAAGCAGCGTCCGGCGGTGCACGATCTGGTGCTGGAAGCCGACCGCCTGGTGGATGAGAGCCGCATCCTGCTTGGACATGGAGTTCATGGCGTCGTACCGTGCGATGAGGTCGTCGAGGCTGCGCGCGCCGAGGATCACGGCGAGCGCGGACTGCTGGTCCGACGAGGTGTACATCTGGACGAGCCGCTGCGCGAGCGTGCGCTGCGCGCGACTGAGATTTCCGCGGGCGACGCCGAGCGCCTGTTTGTTGACCCGAAGCTGGTGCTCGACGTTCCTGAGCTTCCGCGTGGCGGCCTGGTAGCGGCTGTTCGCACGCTGTGCGGCGGCATCGAGCTGCTGCAGCCGCATGAGCACGGACCGAGCCTGCGCACGTTTCGCGCCGATCGGGTCGGCGTGTGCCCGGGGCACCGAGGCCCCGAGTAGGCCCGCAACGAGCAGGCCGATCAGAAGTGCCGAAAGCGCTACTTGCTGCGCCGGCACGCGCGATGACGTCCTCCCGCCCGTCACAAGCGGGGGACGGTAACAAGCCTGCCGGATACTCGCAACGGAGAACCGTCGCGAAAGTGCTGCAATTTCGCTCTACCGCCCCAAATGGGTCGCATCTGCCGCCGCAGAGAGTCGCCGCGTCCAGTACGGTCCGCGCTGGTGCTGGGGAGGATGCGATGCCGCACCGCGCGGTTCAGCGGAATTGTCGCGGTGCTCACTTTCGCGCTTGCGTCGGCTGCGCTTGCCGCCACGGGGACGGCGAGCGGCGGCGGCACGGGCGGCGCCGACGCCACGACGCAACAGCTCGGGACGCGGACGCACCAGGCGTTGCTCAGCCTGTACTCCCTCGACTCGCAGCTCCAGTCGTGGCAGTCCCGTCTCGCCTCGCTCGAGAGGGCTGAGGCCACCCTCCGGCGGGAACGCGCGTCGCTCAGACAGGAGCTCGGCGCCGACCGGGCGTCGCTGAAGGTCGGCCAGCGCCACGTCGCCCTCGAGTTGCGCGCCCTGTACGAGCGTGGAAACGTCGATCCGGTCGCCGTGGTGCTCGGAGCGGAGTCGCTCACGAAGGCCCTCCGTCAGCTGGACGACCTGTCGCGCGCGGCGGACCAGAGCCGGCAGATCGTCGCCGCGACGGCTGCGGCACGGCAACGCCTGCTGCGGTCGCAACTCCTCCTCGCAGCGGAGGGACGACGGCTCGACCGCTCGCTCGGCGCCGCCCGGGAGGCCGAGCGGAAGCTGGAGGCTGCCACAGCCGCCCGCCGCGCATACGTCGCCTCCCTGCAGACACAGGAGCAGCTACACGCAGAGCAGGTGCAAAGCGTCGAAGCCGCGGCGCGGGCCGCCCAACAGAAGTCGCAGACGTTGCAGCCCGCAACGTCCCTGCCGCCGGCGACCGGCAAGCGCCAGCTCGTCGTGAGCGCCACGTGTTACGACCTGCCGGGCACGACGGCGACCGGGATGCCCGTGGGGCCCGGCGTCGTCGCGGTCGACCCCTCCGTCATCCCACTCGGTACGCGGCTGTTCATCCCCGGCTATGGGAACGGCGTTGCGGCGGACGTAGGCGGCGGGATCAAGGGAGCGACCATCGACCTCTGGATGACGCCCACCCAGTGCGCGGCCTGGGGCCGCCGCACCGTCACCATCACGGTTTACTAGCGAGCTAGACTCTGCGCGCGAAAGGGGGGATTCGCGTTGACGGAGCTGGTTGAGACGGTCGAAGAACGGCAGATGGAAGCGCTCCGTGTGCTGCTCGTCGACGACCACGACCTCTTCCGGACGGGACTGCGGAACCTGCTCGAAGAGCAGGATCTCGAGATCGTCGGGGAGGCCGGAACGGGCGGGGAGGCTGTTGCGCACGTGCGCGAACTGACGCCCGACGTGGTCGTCATGGACCTGAACATGCCGTCGATGGGCGGCGTCGAGGCGACGCGTCACATCGCGGAGGTGTCGCCGCTGACGCGGGTCGTGATGCTCACGATCTCGGACGAGGACAACGACGTCACGGACGCGATCCTCGCCGGTGCCTGCGGCTACCTCCTGAAGGACGCGTCCATCTCGGAGCTCGTCGCCGGAATCCGCGCCGCGGCACGGGGCGAGGCGCTCATCTCCCCCCACATCGCCGCGAAGGTGCTGCAGCGGATCCGGGCCACGAGCGCGCAGCCCGAGATCGAGGAGCTGATCCGCGCCGAGCTCTCCGAGCGCGAGATCGAGGTGCTGAAGTTGATCGCGAACGGCAAGGACAACGCCGTCATCGCCGCCGAGCTCCATATCAGCCCCAAGACCGTCAAGAACCACATCTCGAACATCCTGATGAAGCTCCAGATCGACAACCGGATCCAGGCCGCGGTCTACGCCGTCCGATCCGGGATCGTCTGACGGATCAGCGGGCGCTGCGAGCGAGTCGCCGACGCGCCTGGAGGTTGCGAAGGAGCGAGCGGAGGCGGGCGAGATCTCCGTCGGCGTGCTCGAGACACTCCGAGAGCCGGGCGAACTCACGAACGTCCTCCGCGTCGCCGGCGTCCCGCGCGACCTCGCCGAGTCGCCGTTCGATCCGCGAGCGCTCGGCCTCGAGTGCGAGCGCCTCGGCGTAGCCGTCGGTCAGCGTCGACTCGATGGCGTCGACGGTCGGCGCGCCGGCACCGTTCTCAGGCATTCTGAGCAGCTCCGTGATCTCGTCCTGCAGCGGCATCGGCTCACGATTATCGGGCGGCGAAGGCGCAACGGGAATGGGCCGCCCGGCCCATCTTCCGGGCTGAGCCGACCCATCCGACTTGACGTTTGGTCTCTCGCTTGAAGAATGGAACGGCCATGCCTCTCCGTGTTGCCGCAGCGGCAGTGGCAGTCGTCGCCTTCTTCGTCGTCCCCGCCGCACAGGCGGGGTCTGCCGACGTGTTCCAGCAGCAGCTCTCGCAGGCGTTGCACGCGCGTTACGTGAGCCCCGCCCGGACCGGCGCGATCGTCCTCGATCTCCAGACCGGGCAGACGCTCTTCGCGCACAATCCCCGCCTGGCGCTCAGACCCGCGTCGAACGAGAAGCTCGCGACGACGTATGCGGCACTGACCGCGCTCGGCCCGTCCTTCCGCATCGAGACGGACGTGCTCGGCGAGGGCCGGACGAGCGGTGCCACGTGGCAGGGGAACCTCGTGCTCAAGGGGTACGGCGACCCGGCGTTGTCCGCCTCCCAGCTCGTCAAGCTCGCACGCCAGGTGGCCGCCGCCGGAATCAAGCACGTGAGCGGCCGTATCCTCGGCGACGAGAGCTGGTTCGACAGGCGCCGCATCGGCCTCGGGTGGAAGCCGCAGTTCTACCTCCACGAGTCGCCGGCTCTCTCGGCGCTCATCGTCAACCGAGGCTGGACCGGGCGATACGAGACATCGCGGCCGGCGTTGATGGCGACGCAACTCTTCCGAAGCGACCTGCGCCGAGCCGGGGTCACCGTGCGCGGCGGTGCCGCTCTCGGCGTCGCCAAGGCAGACGCCGTTCCCCTCGCGGACGTCGAGTCGGCCCCGCTCGCCGCGCTCGTGCGCCACATGGACGTCTTCAGCGACAACTTCTACGCCGAGATGCTGCTCAAGGAGGTCGGCGCCGTCCAGGGCCACTCCGGCTCGGCGGCGGCCGGGATCGCGGTCGAGCGGCGCCTGCTCGCCCAGGCCGGCGTTTCGCTCTCCGGCGTCCGCACCGTCGACGGCTCCGGGCTCTCACTCCTCGACCGCTGGACGCCGCTCGGCCTGGCCACCCTCCTGCGGGCGATGTGGCAGGACGCCGACCTGCGGCCCTACGTCATCCCCGCTCTGCCGATCGCGGGCGAGACCGGCACCCTCGAACATCGCATGCGCACCCGACCCGCCCGCGGGCTCGTGCGCGCGAAGACGGGCACGACCGACAACTCCTCGGCTCTCTCGGGCTTCGTCGGCGACCGCTACGTCTTCTCGATCCTCGAGAACGGCAGCCCCGTCCGGACCCTGAACGCGGAGCAGTCGCAAAACCGCTTCGCACAGGTACTGGCCCGCGCGGCGTCCTAGGCCGCACCCAGCAGCCGGAGCAGGTCCGCCTCCGCCAGGACCGGGACCTCCGCCTTCTCGGCCTTGGTGAGCTTCGAGGCTCCCGGCTCCTCGCCGACGACGAGACCGGTCGTCTTCGCGGAGACGGAGTCCGTCACCTTCGCGCCGAGTGCCTCGAGCCGCGTCTTCGCCTCTTCCCGCGAGAAGTGCTCGAGCGTCCCCGTGATCACGTAGGTGCGGCCCGTCAGCGGCCCCTCGCGGGGCCGCTCCTCGGCGCTCACCTCGAACCGGAGGCCCAGGTCGCGAAGCTCCTGGACGAGCGCGCGGTTCTGGTCGTCCGCGAACCAGTCCACCACGTCCTCGGCACGGTCCGAGCCGAACCCCTCCACCTCGGCGACCTCCTCCGGACTCGCAGCGATCAACCGGTCGACGGTGCCGAAATGGCCGGCGAGGTTCCGCGCGAGGACCCAGCCGATGCCGGGGATGTTCAGGCCGAGGAGCACGCGCGAGAACGGCACCTCCTTCGAGCGGCCGATCGACTCGATCGCCGCGGTCGCGGAGATTTCCGCGAACCCCTCGAGCTCGAGGAGCTGGTCCTTCGTCAGGCGGTAAAGGTCGGGCAGCGAGCGGACGAGGCCCCGCTGCCACAGGATGCGGATCGTCTGCTCGCCGACACCGTCGATGTCGGCGACCCCCGTCCAGTTGATCAGCGTCTCGAGGCCCCGCGACGGGCAGGCCCGGTTCGGGCAGCGGTGCATCGCCTCGCCCTCGGGCTTCACGATCTCCGTCCCGCAGAGTGGGCAATGCGTCGGCATCCGGAACACCTTCGTCCCGCGCCGGTGTGGACCCGCGGGACCCACGATCTGCGGGATGACGTCTCCCGCGCGCTGGACGATCACGTCGTCGCCCGCGCGGATCCCCTTGCGGTTGATGTCCTCCTCGTTGTGCAGCGTGGCGCGCGTGACCGTGACGCCGCCGACCTGGACCGGCTCCATGATCGCCCACGGGTTCAGCGCACCCGTGCGACCCACCCGGATCCGGATGTCGAGCAGTCGTGTGACCGCCGTCAGCGGCGCCCACTTGTACGCGCGCGCCCACCGCGGCCGCGAGTGCAGGACGCCGAGCCGTCGCTGCTGGTCGAGGGAGTCGACCTTGATCACGACGCCGTCGATCTCGTAGTCGAGCTCGATCCGCCGCTTCTCCCATTCGACGCAGGCGGCGGCCACCTCGTCGATCGACTCGAGACGTTGCGCATACGGATTGGTGCGCAGGCCGTGCCCGCGCAGCCATTCGAGCATCCCGAACTGCGTCTCGAACTCGACGCCCTCGCGGTGGCCGGCTCCGTAGACCCAGATCGACAGCGGCCGGTCGGCCGTGATCGCCGAGTTCTTCTGGCGAAGGCTTCCGGCGGCTGCGTTGCGCGGATTGGGCGCGAGCTTCTGGCTCGTTCCCGCCAGCCGCTCGTTGAGCTCCCGGAAGCCGGTGAGCGGCAGGTAGACCTCACCCCGGACCTCGATCACGGCCGGTGCGTCCCCCGTCAGGCGGAGCGGGATGGCCTTGATCGTCCGCAGGTTCGGGGAGACGTCCTCACCCTGCACTCCGTCGCCGCGGGTCGCACCGCGCACGAGCACGCCGTTCTCGTAGGTCAGGTTGACGGCGAGGCCGTCGATCTTCGGCTCGAGGACGTACGCAACCGGCTCGCCGGTGCCGAGGCGCTTGTGGACGTCGTCGCTCCACTTCCGCAGTCCCTCCTCGGTCGTCACCTTCTCGAGCGATCCTAACGGCTCGAGGTGCTGGACCTTCTGGAACCTGTCCGAGAGCCCACCGACGCGCCGCGTGGGCGAGTCGGGCGTGACGAGCTCGGGATGGCCCTCCTCCAGCACGACGAGCTCGTCGAAGAGGACGTCGTAGGCCGCGTCCTCCATGATCGGCGCGTCCTCGACGTGATAGGCGATGAGAGCGCGGTTGAGGACGTCGCGCAACTCCTCCGCTCGCGCGGCGGCGCTCGTGGTCCTAGAGGACGGCAAGGAGCTCCTCCGCACGGTCGACGATCGCGTCCGGCTGCTCGGCCTCGAGCCGTTCGCGCTCGTGGATCCGGCCCCATGTCACCGCGACGGCGTACATCCCGGCCGCCTTCGCCGCCCGGACGTCGAACGGCGAGTCGCCGACGTAGGCCGTTTCGGTCGGCTCGGCTCCGAGCCGCTCGGCTCCGAGGAGGAGCGGCTCCGGCTCGGGCTTGTGCCGCTCGGTCTCGTCACCACCGACGATCGTCTCGAAGAGGTGGCCGAGAGGCACGTTGTCGAACGCGAGCTCGACGGTCGCGCGCCGCTTCGCCGTCACGACGCCGAGCCGGCGTCCTTCCTCGTGTAGCCGGACGAGCACGTCGTCCATCCCGGGGCAGGCTTCGAGCTCGTCGTGCAGCGGCTCGTTGTGAGCCCGGTAGACGTCGACGAGCCGGTCGACGTGCTCAGGGGCGAGGGCCGACATCTGGGCTTCGAGCCCGGGACCTCCGACCGCCTGCAGAAGCTCTTCGTCCGAGTAGTCGCGGCCGAGCACCTCGCGGGTCGCGTGGCGCATCGAAGCGAGGATGATCGCGCCGGAATCGACGACGGTGCCGTCGAGGTCGAAGAGAACCGTCTCGAAGCGCATGCGGCGATCGTATCGGCGGCCCACTAGGCTCCAACCCTGTGGCCGAGGTCTCGGATTTCCGCTTCCTCGTGGTGCCGCACACGCACTGGGACCGGGAGTGGTATCTCCCCTTCGAGCAGTTCCGGTTGCGGCTGGGCGCGGTCGTCGACGGCGTCCTCGAGACGCTCGAGCGCGATCCGGCGTTCACGTCCTTCACGCTCGACGGCCAGGGGATCGTGCTCGAGGACTACCTCGACGTGCGCCCCGAGAACGAGGGCCGGCTGCGGGCGCTGCTTGCCGCCGGCCGCCTCGAGGTCGGCCCGTCGCATGTCCTCCCCGACGAGATCCTCGTCGGCGGCGAGTCACTCGTGCGCAACCTCCTGCTCGGACGGCGCGTCTGCCGCCGCTTCGGGATGGAGCCGAGCGGCGCCGGTTACCTGCCCGACAGCTTCGGTCATCCGGCGCAGCTGCCGCAGATCCTGGCCGGCTTCGGCATCCGCACCTTCCTCTTCTCGCGTGGCCTGGGTGACGAGATCGACGACGTCGGCGTCATGTTCCGCTGGCACGCCGGGCCGGCGGAGGTGATCGCGTGCCAGATGCTCCCGCACTACGACAACTTCGCGCGTCTCACGTGGTACCACGACGCCGAGCAGCGCGTGCGCGCGATCGTCGAGCGCTTCGGCGGGCTCGTGCTCCAGGCAGGCGGCGACGAGATCGTGCTCGCGAACGGCTCCGACCACCTGCCGATCGAGCCCGAGCTCCCGGAGATCGTCGCGGAGCTCGAGACAACGCTCGGCGCCGAGCTCCGGATCGGCCGCTACGACGAGTTCCAGCCCGCGTCCGACGGGCTTCCCTCCCACGAGGGCGAGCTCGTCGGCAGCCGGCTCCAGAACATCCTGCGCGGTGTCAACTCGGCTCGGATCTACCTCAAGCAGGCGAACGAGCGCGCCGAACGGCGCCTGCTCTCGGTCGAGACGGCCGCCGCGCTGCGCGTGCTGCGAGACGGCGCGCCGTACCCGGCCGCCGATCTCCGGCTCGCGTGGCGCGACCTCCTGCGCAACCACCCACACGACTCGGTCTGCGGCTGCTCGTGCGACGAGGTGCACCGCGACATGCTCGTTCGCTACGAGCAGCTCGACCGCACCCTGGACTACGTGGAGCGCGAGGCGCTCGGCGTCGGCGGTGCTCTCGTCAACACGCTTCCCTTCCGGCGGCGCCGCGCGACCGACGGCCGCGTCTTCGAGCTCGACGGCTTCTGCGGGGGTCGTCCCGAGCCGGTGGTCATTCGAGACGAGCGAGTCGACCTCGCGCCGATCTGCGATCTACTCTCCTTCGAGGACGAGCCGGACGTCGGCGACCTCTACACGTTCTGCCCGGGTGGCGAGACACGGTCGGCTCAGCTGGTCTCGTCCCGACACAACGGCAACACACAAGAGCTCGAGCACGAGCTCCCGGGGATTCGAATCCGGACGACGATCCGGGCCCTCCCCGAGCTCGACCGTGTCGAGCTCACGAGCATCGTCGAGAACGATGCAGAGGACCACAGGCTCCGCGTCCGCCTCCGCTCCGACTCCGGCGCGGACGAAGTGCGGGCCGAGAGCCAGTTTGCGGTCGTCCGGCGTCCGCTCGTGCCCCCACCCCCTCGCGTCGACTGGGTCGAGCCTCCCGCGCGGACGAACCACACGCTCGGTGCCGTCGCGCTCGGACCGCTCGTTCTGCTCACGAAAGGGCTGCCGGAGTACGAGGCCTCCGCCGACGCCCTCCGGCTGACCCTGCTCCGGTGCGTCGGCACGATCTCGCGCCCGGGCGGCCTCGCCACCCGGCCGCTCGCCGCAGGACCGGAGATCGCAACGCCAGACGGCCAGTGCCGCGGCCGCCACGTCTTCGAATATGCACTGCGTTTCGACGGCGACGGCCTGTCGAACGCGGCGCTCGTCGGCGCAAGCCAGGACTACCGCACCGACTTCCTCCGCGGCGACCCGTTCGAGGCGCCGCTCGAGCTCGGCGGCGACGTCGTCTTCTCGTGCCTCAAGCAAGCGGAGGACGGGGGCGGCCTCGTCGTGCGCGTCTTCAATCCGAACCCAGGGCCCGAGCCGCTCACTCTGAGCGTGCCTGCCCGTCGCCTCCGCCTCGACGAGGAAGTAGAGGTCGACGGAGGCTTCGAGCTCGGGCCCGGCGAGATAGCGACCTTCCTAATAGGCGACTGAGACGAGATAGAGGCCCCACGGCGGCGCGGTGGCTCCCGCCTCCGAGCGGGCCCCGCCGTCGAGCAGAGCGGGGATCGAGTTCGGCGCCTCCACCATCGTCCCCACGAGGCTGCGCACCATGTGGCGGAGGTAGCTGTCAGCGGTGATCTCGAAGTCGAGGTGGTCGCCGCGACGTATCCACTCCGCGCGCTCGACGAAGCGGACGAAGGTGTCGTGCTGCGTCTGCGTCGGCGTGAAAGCCCGAAAGTCGTGTTCGCCGCCGAGAACGGCCGCCGCCGCGGCCAGGGCGTCCTCGTCGAGCGGCCGCGGCAGCCACCAGCTCCTGCGCAGCTCGAACGGCGACGGCGACGGCCGCGTGAAGAGCCGATAGCGATAGCTGCGAGAACGCGCCGAATAGCGCGCGTGGAACCCCGCCGGCGCCTCGGCGCTCGAGAGGGCGGTGATCTCGTCGGGCAGTCGACGGTTGAGCGCCGCAGCGCCGCGGTCGGGCGAAGGCCCGCCCTCGATGTCGACGGACACGATCTGGCCGAGGGCGTGGACGCCGGTGTCGGTGCGGCCGGCAACCGCGAGGTTCTCCACCGACTCGAAGGTCTCGGCGAGCGCATGCCGCAGGGCCGCCTCGATCGTCGGCAGCCCGGGCTGCGCCGCCCAGCCGCGGAACGGGGTGCCGTCGTACTCGAGCGTCAGGATGAGGCGCATGTCAGGGGTTCCTGACGCTGCTTGTTAGGCGTGTCTTATGATCTATTGACTTGCACATTGCTTGATATACTCTATCTGTGAGCGACGAGCACACCTTCCTTCTCCAGAAGGTTCAGCCGGCGATGGTCGGGCTCATCGACGGCTCGCTCTCGACGCTGGCGCCGATCTTCGCAGTCGTTCTCGCTTCACACGACACGCGCTACGCGTTCATCGCCGGTCTCGCGACGTCGGTCGGCGCGGCGATCAGCATGGGCTTCTCCGAGGCTCTCTCGGACACCGGCGAGCTCACGGGGCGCGGCAGCCCCTGGATGCGCGGCCTGATCACGGGTGGCGGCACCTTCCTCGGCGGCATCCTCCACTCGCTGCCGTTCCTGATCTCGGACTACCGGGTAGCGCTCTCCCTCGCGATCATCGTCGTCGCGTTCGAGCTGCTGATGCTCGCGTACTTCCGCTACCGCTTCTTCCAGGACACGTTCATCCGCGCCCTCGGGATCGTCACGTTCGCGGGCGTCCTCATTGCCGCGATCAGCGCGGGTCTCGGCTCGCTGCTCGGAAGCCCGATCGGGAGCTAGAGCTACGGCTCGAAGTCGACGAGCTCGAGGTAGACCATCTCGGCCGCGTCGCCCGCTCGGTGTCCGAGCTTCACGATCCGCGAGTAGCCGCCGGGCCGGTCGGCCATGCGCGGGCCGACGTCCGCGAAGAGCTTGTGGACCGTCTCCTGCGAGCGGAGCACGGCGAGGGCCTGCCGCCGCGCGTGGAGGTCGCCCCGCCGGCCGAGCGTGATCATCTGCTCGGCGAACGGCCTCACGGCCTTCGCCTTCGCTTCGGTCGTCCGGATCCGGCCGTGCTCGATGAGCGAGCAGGTGAGGTTCGAGTACAGCGCCTTGCGGTGCGCCGAGTCGCGACCGAGCTTCTTCCCTCTGCGGGCGTGGCGCATCGCGGACCTCTTCCTACTCGGGGAAGCCGCCGGAGCCGTTCTCGCCGCGGAGATGGAGGCCGTGCTGCGACAGGGTCTCGCGAACTTCCTCGATCGACTTCTTGCCGAAGTTCGGAATCGCCGCGAGCTCCTGCTCGGTCTTCATCACGAGATCGCCGATCGTCTCGATCCCGACCCGCTTCAGACAGTTGTACGAGCGGACGCCGAGCTCCAGCTCTTCGATCGGGAAGTTCTCCATCCCGTGTGCGAGTGCCGCCTCGGGCGTCACGCCGCCGTCGACGGGCGCAGCCTCGCCGAAGCCCTCGATGCGGTCGAGGTCGGTGAAGATCGCGAGCTGCCGGATCAGGATCTCGGCCGCCTCGCCCAGCGCGTCCTTCGGCTCGACGGAGCCGTCGGTCGTGATGTCGAGCGTGAGCCTGTCGTAGTCCGTCCGCTGCCCGACGCGCGCAGCCTCGACCTGGTACGCGACGCGGCGCACCGGTGAGAAGATCGAGTCCATCGGAATGACGCCGATGGTGTGCTGCGGGCCTCGGTTGAGCTCCGCCGGCGAGTAGCCGCGACCGCGGCCGACCGTCAGCGTCACCTCGAGCCTGCCCTTGTCGGACAGGTTCGCGATCTCGAGCTCGGGGTTGAGGATCTCGAGGTCGGCAGGCGCCTCGATGTCGGCCGCCGTGACCGGACCCGGGCCCTTCTTCGCGATGTGCACCTCGATCTCGGGCGACTCGCCGTGCAGCCGCGCGACGAGGTTCTTGAGGTTGAGGATGATGTCGGTGACGTCCTCGCGGACGCCCGGCAGGGTCGTGAACTCGTGTGCCG
>Ga0335076_10003551_pt1 | contig 15677 bp, 17 predicted proteins | sample Lox_Sample_25_FD_206717 | JGI IMG/M metagenome (GOLD analysis project Ga0335076, IMG submission 206717) | Soil microbial communities from Loxahatchee National Wildlife Refuge, Florida, United States - Lox_Sample_2.5 | ecosystem: Environmental > Terrestrial > Soil > Wetlands | place: USA...
AGGTGGTCCCCGTCCGCAGAGCGTCCGCAGCAGATTCGATCGCGGTGTCCAGCTTGGCGGCCACCACGTCGAGATCGACGTCGAACAGGTCGGCGTACACGTCCAGCGTCATCACGCCCGGGCGTGCCCAAGCGTCCGCTGCACCGCTTTCACGTTCGCGCCGGCTGCGACGTGCAGCACTGGCACGACCGCGCCGCCGCATCCAGGGCACTCGGGATAGCAGCCACCGCGCTCAACTTCGGCGACACCATCGGCGCTACAGAGCACGCCGATCGTGTTGGTCGCCGGCCCAAAGATCATGGTCGCCAGCACGGTCACGTTCTCGGCGCCGTGTTAGCGGGCGAGGTCGCATGCTCTCTTGAGTTGCTTCTGCACACCGTCCCAGGCGGTGCCCGGCCTCGGGTGGATAGTTGTTAACGCGACGACGGTCATCTTGGAGCAACCCTGTAATTGCTGTATTTGTAAAGGCAAACTACGACGGAGTGCTGCTGCACGGGAAGTGCTTTTTGAGGGCCGGATCGGAGGGTGGTCGCGGTGGGTGGGCGTGAGTTGCCGCACGGACCGTCCCGGTACCGGCATCAGGGTTGCCGCTGCGAGGTGTGTGTGGAGGCGTGCCGGGTGCATATGCGGCAGCGTCGGGCGGAGCGGCGGGGTTTGGAGCCGGCCCTGACCCGCGGGCGCCGGGCCCGACCAGGCTGCGGCCCGGCAGGGCAGAAGCGGCCCCGGCTCCCCAATACCTCCGGGGGTCGGGGCGGTCCGCCCGAGTTTCGTCTTCCAGACCGGCCTCAAACGCCGATTCTGATGATTCTGGCGAGATAGTCCACGGCAGGTGTTTAAGTTCACAGGAAAGTGGTAGACGGGATACATGATGGCGACACTTAAATACATCGCCCCGTTGTTCATGGCGGGTGCGGCCGCGACGGCGATCGCCGCGGCGCCGTACGCCGTGGCAGACGCCTATGCGTTAGGGGCGGGAAATTCGATTACTCAATTTGCCCCCGAGGATCCGGGCGGTAACGGCTGCGCCAATGGCGTCTGCGGTTCCGGCGGCCCGGGCGGCGGCGGCGGCGGCTGCACTGCCGATGGAACGTGCGGTTCCGGCGGCCCTGGCGGCGGCGGCGGCTGCACTGTCGCAGGAGTGTGCGGCGGCGGCGGCCCCTGGGGCGGCGGCGGCTGTGTGCCGGGGGTCGGCTGCTTCAACTGGGGGCAGTAACCTTTCCGCCAACCGTAAGAGCTTGGCGCAACCGGCGCGCTGACCAGCGGGTTTATCGAAGAGCCGTCGCAGCTTTCGGGCACCAACGCCCAGGTGATCTCGTCAGCGGAAAGAAATTCGTCAGCCGGTACGGCCCCGCCGAGCCTCAGTGAGGTAGGTGGTGCTGGCCGACGACCGCGATCGACGCGGTCACGGCGGCGTCGACGATGGTCCGCACGTCGCGCTTGTCCTCCACCGTCTGTGCCGTCAGCTCACGCAAACCGCCGAGCAGGATCACCGCGATGGGCTCCGAGATCGGTGGCAGCTCCGCCCGGCGGAAACCGGGACTGTCGGTGAGCTCGACGAGCATCTGGGTCAAGTCCTCGATCCCTCGACGCTGCACCGAGCGCACCACTGCGCCCAGCGCCGGCATCTCCCGGATCCAGCTCAACGTGATGGCAGGCCGTGACTCGATCGACTCGACATACGCGTCGATCGCCTGGCCGATCTGGTCCTGCCAGAACGCCTCCGGATCCACCGCGGCCCGGATCTGGGCCATCATCTCCTGATTGGTCGTCCACAGCAGCTCGATGAAGCACTCCTCCTTGCCGCTGAACTCTTGGTAGAAGGTGCGTTTCGAGGTGCGTGCATGCCGGACGATGTCGGCGATCGTCGTCTCGCGGTATCCACGTTCGGCAATCGAATCGGCAAGCCCGTCCAGCAGTCGGCGCCGGAACGGGTGCGCTCGGCCAGTCACGTCACGCCCCTTGCCTGACACGGTACTACAGGGTACCGTACAACAAGGATCCGCGGTACTGTGCGGTACCGCGTTCGCGTTGGGAGTGATTCGTGGGCGAAGCGCCGGCCGTCGACGGTCTCGGCACCGCGGCAACCGGTCCGAACCTGCCTCCGGTCGTGCCCGTCCCCGAACCCATCCAGGGCATCGGGTTCTCCGTTGCGCGTCGGTGGACGATGCGCCAGGCCGCGCGTCGCTACGGCCGTGTGCTGACGCTCAAAGTGCCGGTGTACGGGCACCTCGTGGTCGTCGCCGACCCGGCGTTGGTCAGGCCGGTGTTCACCGCGAGCACCGATGACCTGGTCAACATCCAGCCCAACCTCAGCAGGATCTTCGGGCCGGGCTCGGTGTTCGCACTTGACGGCGCGGATCACCGCAAACGCCGCAAACTGCTGACGCCGCCATTTCACGGCCAGAGCATCAAGAACTACGAAAAGATCATCGAAGAAGAGACCCTGCGCGAAATCGCTCGCTGGCCCGAAGGCAGCGAGTTTCGGTCTCTCGAACCGATGAGCAGGATCACGCTCAACGTGATCCTGCGAGCCGTGTTCGGGGCGGATGGGGCCGAGCTCGACGAGCTGCGTCGGTTGATGCCGGGTTGGGTGACGCTGGGATCACGGCTTGCCACTCTGCCGCGGCCTCCGCGCCAACTGGGAGGCCGCGGCCCGTGGGGCAGGTTGGCCGAATATCACCGCGAGTTCGACACGATGATCGACAACCTCATCGACAAGGCGGAGTCGGACCCGTGCTTCGACGAGCGGACCGACATCCTTGCGCTGATGTTGCACAGCCGATACGACGACGGCTCTGCCATTTCGCGGAGCGACATGTCCGACGAGCTACTCACACTGTTGGGCGCCGGCCACGAGACCACCGCGTCGACGCTCGGCTGGGCCTTCGAGCGCCTGAGCCGCCATCCGAACATCCTCGCCGGCCTGGCGGAGGAGGCCGATGCCGGGGGTGGCGAGCTGCGCCAGGCAACCATCCTGGAAGTGCAGCGCGCCCGCACCGTGATCGATCTGGCTGGCAGGCGCGTCGCCGCCCCGATCTTCGAGCTCGGTGAATGGCGCATTCCCCGCGGCTACTCCATCGTTGTCAGCATCACGCAACTGCATGACGACCCCGACGTCTTCCCCCAACCCGAGCGGTTCGACCCGTACCGATTCATCGGAACCAAGCCGCCGACCTTTGCCTGGGTACCGTTCGGCGGCGGGACGCGACGCTGCATCGGTGCCGCGTTCGCGAACGCCGAGATGGATGTTGTGTTGCGAACGGTATTGCATCACTTCACTATTGAGCCCACAACGGCACCCGGCGAGAAGGTGCACTCGCGCGGGGTGGCCTATACCCCGAAAAGCGGCGGCCGGATCGTCGTGCACCGGCGCTGACGGCGCTATCAGCCCGCGGTCTGCGTCGTGCGCCGGGCACCCGCACCGAAGCTGCTCGGCAACGCCGCCGGCCGCCTTCCCGGCGCGGTGCATTCGTCGCCGTCGACGCGCCATTCGTTCGGGCGAAGCTCAACGAGATCCCTGGACCCGCCGTGGTACTCACGGCCTGGTCATTTTGGCTGGTTGGCACCGATCTTGCAGGAATGCGGCAGGTTCGGTGGCGGTGGTCGGATCTAAAATAATTAGGGTGCCAAATTAGGCCCGGTGCGACGTGGTCCCGGGCGGGGGGATGTCAGCTCTCGCTGCCGGTCTCAGTCAGTTCCGGAACCCGCACCTCGCCGACCGCGGCACCCCGAAACGCCCTGCGTTGGGCGATCCGAAGTCTGTCGCATGACAGCAGCTGGCTAGGGGGCCTGTATGAAAGTACTGAAGACCGTCGCGGCGGCCGCCACGCTTGGAGGCGCGCTCGGGCTGGCCGCCCTGGGTGCGGGCGCGGGTATCGCCAGTGCCACCCCCGCCTCACCGGGCATACCGTGGCAGCAAGACGGCTGGTGGGGCCACCATGGCTGGGACCACGGCGGTTGGGGTCCGGGGGCCGGCTGGTACGGCGGCGGCCCGGGATGGGGCGGTGGCGGCCCGGGATGGGGCGGATACGGCGGGCCGGCCGGTGGGTGCGTGAGCGGTCCGTTGGGCTTCGTTAGCGTCTGCATCTGAGCCCGAGGGAGTACTTCAAGTCCCGAAGGCTTGACTGTCGCGGCGGTGCGAGTCAGCAGCTGCCTGGCATGCAGGGCGTGCAGTCCCGCGACTATTACACCGACGTCTTCCTGGGCAGCTTCCAGCCCGGCCGGATGTAGTGGCAGGTATAGCCGTTCGGGTAGTGCTCCAGGTAATCCTGGTGCTCGGGCTCGGCCTCCCAGAACTCGCTGGCGGGGCTGACTTCGGTCACAACCTTGCCCGGCCAGAGCCCCGACGCGTCGACGTCTGCGATCGTGTCCAGCGCGATCCGCTTCTGCTCGTCGTCGAGATAGAAGATCGCCGACCGGTAGCTGGTGCCGATGTCGTTGCCCTGGCGGTTCCTGGTCGTCGGGTCGTGGATCTGGAAGAAGAACTCCAGCAGCGTGCGGTAGTCGGTCTTGCCCGGGTCGTACGTGATCTCGATCGCCTCGGCGTGGCCGGGATGGTTGCGATAGGTGGCGTTTGCGTTCTGGCCGCCGGTGTAGCCGACGCGGGTGGACACCACGCCGGGCTGCCTGCGGATCAGGTCCTGCATGCCCCAGAAGCATCCGCCCGCCAGGATTGCCTTGCGGTACTTGGTCATTGTTGTGCCTCCTTGTCGCCGAACAGGCTTCGATACTCCCCGTAGCCTTCGGCCTCGAGGTCGTCGCGGTGGATGACGCGCAGCGCGGCCGTCGACCGCACTTCGGTGCTCGGCCATCCGGTGCCGCTGTAGACGCCGGGTTCCTTGTTGTCCCAGTATTCGCCGGTGAATGGTTGCTCGGTTCCGTTCCGTTGGGTGACCTGGTACTGCTCGGAATTTAACGCTTCGATGGCAGCTGGTTTCCTGGTGTATTCGTGAGCCACCCGTCCTCCTGGATTACGCGCTCCTCGATGGAGCACGGTGTACAACCGCGCTGCCCACCGCCATCATCCCGCAAGCCGAGCCCTCGACAAGCCGGGTAGAACGTGTTCTAGTTTTATGCTGTGACGAGTCGGGCCTTCAGCCGCGAGGAGCTGTCCGCGGCGTTCGAACGTTTCGAACACACGGTGACGCGTGCTGCCGCAACCCGGGACTGGGATCCGTGGTTGGAGCAGTTCACGGTCGACGTCGAGTACATCGAGCATGCGGCGGGCACGTGGAAGGGCCGGGACGAGGTCCGCGCATGGATTTGGAAGACCATGACCACGTTCCCGGGCAGCCACATGACCGCGTTCCCGACGTTGTGGTCGGTGGTCGACGAGTCGACCGGCCGTGTCATCTGCGAGCTGGACAACCCGATGGTCGACCCGGGCGACGGCACGATCATCAGCGCGACGAACATCTCGATTGTCACCTACGCAGGGGATGGCTTGTGGTGCCGGCAGGAAGACATCTACAACCCGCTGCGCTTCGTGCAGGCGACGATGAAGTGGTGCCGCAAGGCACAGGAGCTGGGCACGCTGCCCGACGAGGCGGCGGCCTGGATGCGCCGGTACGGGCGGCGGACATGAGCGCCCGACCCAAGCTGGTGATCGGCGCCAACGGCTTTTTGGGGTCGCACGTCACCCGGCAGCTGGTGGAAAGCGGCGCCGAGGTGAGGGCGATGGTCCGCCCTGGCGGCACCACCACCGGCATCGACGACCTTGTGCTGCAACGCTTTCACGGCGACGTCTTCGACACCGAGACGCTGACCCGGGCCATGGCGGGCTGCGACGTCGTGTACTACTGCGTGGTCGACACCCGGGCGTGGCTGCGCGACCCCACGCCGCTGTTCCGCACCAACGTCGAGGGCACCCGCAATGTGCTCGACGTCGCCGCGCACGCCAACCTGAAGCGGTTCGTATTCACCAGCAGCTATGTCACGATCGGTCGTCGCCGCGGCCGTCGGGCGACCGAGCAGGACACGCTGAAATGGCGGCGGGCGCTGGGACCGTACGTGCTGTCCCGCCTGCAGGCCGAGCAACTGGTGCTGCGGTACGCGCACGAGTACGGGCCGCCGGCGGTCGCGATGTGCGTGTCGACGACGTATGGCAGCGGTGACTGGGGGCAGACGCCCCACGGCGCGATGATCGCAGGCGCGGCCTTCGGCAAGGTGCCGTTCGTGATGGATGGCATCCAACTCGAAGTGGTTGGTGTCGACGACGCCGCGCGGGCGATGATCCTCGCCGCCGAGCGCGGCCGGAACGGCGAACGGTACATCATCTCGGAGAAGATGATGACGAACCGGGAGATCGTCCGCATCGCCGTGCAGGAAGCCGGCGCGCCGATGCCGCAACGGTCTGTGCCGGTGCCCGCCCTCTACGCGATGGCCGCGATGGGCAGCCTGAAAGCCCGACTCGAAGGCAGCAACGAGCACCTGAATCTGCCCTCGGTGCGGCTGATGCGGGCGGAGTCCGAGCTGGACCACACCAAGGCGACCCGGGAACTCGGCTGGGAGCCGCAACCGGTCGAGGAGTCAATCCGTGCCGCGGCCCGGTTCTGGGTGGAGCTTCGCGCCGCGATGCGGAAGGCGAAAGCCCCACAAGCGGAATAGCCGATGTGTCGCTGGCGCCGGCGGTGAGGATGATGCGGCAGTTTCGCCTGCGGGAGTTCTGACTCCGCGCCCGGGCGGAAGAAAGCGCCCGGCGCCGACGTTGGTGCGGTCATGAGTCGACCCGTTCTTCAGCCCGGCGCAGGGCATCCGATCACCGTCACACCCACCGGTCAGCACGTCACCGTGCGTGTCAACGGCGAGGTCGTCGCCGACACCGACGCCGCACTGACGCTTCAGGAAGCGACGCTTCCCGCGGTGCAGTACATCCCGATCGCCGACGTCAAGCAGGAGATGCTGCGCCGCACCGACACCGCGACGTATTGCCCGTTCAAGGGTGACGCCAGCTACTACAGCGTCGTCACATCGGCCGGGGACACCGTCGACGACGTGATCTGGACCTACCAGGAGCCCTATCCGGCGGTGGCCGACATCGCGCAGCATGTGGCGTTCTATCCGGACCGGGCCGAGATCACCGTCGCCGGCTAACGCCGATGAGCGCTCGCACGAAGAGCACGTGAGCGCTGCGCCGCCCGCAGGTGGTAGCGACGCTCGGCATACGCCAGGTCGTCTCGCCACAACCGGGTGGCGGCATAGCGCATCAGCGGGCTGATCAGCGGCGCCACCCGGGCGGTGTGCACGAATCCCGACCGGTCGGAGTGCGCGATCACCGCCTCCAACACGGCGGTGCGCGGCCTGCCGTCCGGTCCCGTTCGGACGGGGGTGGCGTGTGTTTCGACGACGCTGCCCGTGCCTTCCCCGTCGACGATGCGCATCACGATCGTGCGCGGTTCGGGGCTGGTGAACTCGGCGATCACGGGCACACCGAACCTGCCCATCCGGAACGTAACCGCGACCAGGAAAGCGTCGGCGTCGTCGGTGGCATCTTTCGGCGGCGCTGTCAGCACCTCCAACCGCGTGAACGAGTACGGGTGATACCAGGCACCGTGCCAGGGGTCGAGCCGGTTTGCGATGATGTCGGCCGGCTCACACGTGCCGACCAGTCGGGTGACCGCGTGCAGTCGGCTGCCAGTCGGCCGGACCGGGATGATCGGCGCTTCGGACGGTGCTTCGCCGCCGACCCGGTCCAGCCGCACCCACACCAGAACACCGTCGTCGTGTCCGGGCAACGGCTTCCAACCCAGCTCGCGCTTACCGGTGAGCCGCAGCCCATGCCACGGGCAGACCAACGCGCCGCAGTCCACCGTCCCGGTGGCCAGGTCCGCGCCGAGGTGCGGGCAGACGCCGGGGCCGACGCGAAGCCCGCCGTGTTCGTCGCGCCAGGCGACGATCTCGACGCCGGCCACCGACGTTCCGAACGGTCGACGAGGTCGCACACTGGTGCTGGCCGCGAACGCGTACCAGTTGCCTGAGGGCCGGCGCTGTGAACGCTGCAGTGCTGCATCGATGACCGCAGGCTCGGCATCGCGGTAGGTGGGCTGCTGGCGAGCCCATTCCGTACGCGGAATAACCTGCAGCGGCGTATCTTTCGGCCACCGCCGACTCAGGCGGTCGAAAATGCCCATCGCAACGTGCCTTTCGTCAGGTGGCGAGCCGTCGCAGCAGCGCGGAACGGCCCTGGATCGGGACGGTGTGCAGCCGGTGCCCGGCCACACCCCAATGCTGAAGCAACCGGTTGGCCGCCGACCACCCGGTGGTCGCGGCGCGCTCCATCAGCGCGACCGGCAGGTCGATCCGGATGCCGTCGCCGGCCAGCACGAGCCCGGGATGGGGCGTGGCCACGCCGGGCCTGTGCGCGTGGTCGCCGGGTCCGAAGTGTGGGCAGTCGTCGCGGTGCAGGATGCGTTCGGCGACGACGCCGGCTTGCCGTGTCTCCGGGTACAGGGAGTGCAACCGGTCCGCCAGCCGTTCGCCGACCTCTTCGGCGGCCGATGTGTCGGGCACGGCGTAGGAGTGCAGTTCGACGACGGAGCCGCCATGTTCTCGGGCCCAGTGGGTCGCCTCCTGCTCGTAGCGGTCCAAAACGCTGACGTTGTCGAGCGGTTCCAGGCCGCCGGCGCCCAGGAATGCCGGTCGGTCGGCGGCGACGGGCCGGTCCAGCCATAGCCGCTGGACGACGAACCCCGCCGCGGTACGCAGGCGCCGAACCTGCGCCCGCCAGGAAGTGTCGCCGAGGCCCGGCGACGCGTCGACGATGCGCTGCAGCCCGGCCACGTCGGTGGCCAACACCACCGCGTCGGCGTCGATCTCTGCTCCCGAATCCGTGAGGACGCGAAAGGATGTGCCGCCGTTGATGCCGACGCCGGTGACGGTGACGCCGGTGTGGAACCGCACACCATGACCGGTGAGGTAGCCGCGCAACGGCTCCCATAGGGCGACGTCGAAGTTGGCGGCGGCGACGTCGAAGATCAACCCTTCGCTGGAGCCGAGGAAGTAGATGTGGAACATCGCGGCCAATTCGGCGGCCGACAGCCGGGTCGGCTCGGCGAAGAAGCTTCGGGAGAACACCTCGAACGCCAGGTGTCGGGCGGCGTCGGGAAAGTTGATGTCGCGCAGGAACGTATCGGCGTCGACATGGTCGAGCCGTCGATAGATCTCGGGCACCGACACCGCGGCCAGCGGCGCCGCGGCCCGGGGGTTCAGCGACGCCAGGTCGCGCAGCCGGAACGTCGGACTGCGCAACGCGAACGCCAGCGCGTTCCACGGCGGCGTCCTCGGCAGGCCGCGGAACGTGTCGCGGCGGCCTTGCCCGTCGACAAGCGGGTAGTCGTCGACCGGGGTGAGCCGGCGCAGTTGCGGATCGCTGCGGCGCAGCAAGTCTCGCAGGTTGTAGTACTGCCGGAAGAATGCGTGGAAGCCGCGGTTCATCGCAACGCGGGCGCCGTCGGGGAGGCGCTCGGTCCATCCCCCGACTCGGCCGCCAAGGTAGTCCTGGCGTTCGATGACGTCGACCTTGACACCGCGCTCGGCCAGCCCCGTGGCGGCGGCCAGGCCCGCGATTCCCGCACCGACGACCACCGCGTGCGGACGCGAACCGAGCCGGCCGGCGTCCGGAACACCTTGCGGGGCTGGGTGGTTCACTCGCCTCGCATCCCGGTGCCCGTTGCTGGTCATTGGGGGGCGTCCGCGAGGAAAGTGTGCACGATGTTCTTTTGCCAGCCTGGCATTGTTTCGCTGTGGATGCCGGTGAAGCCGGCGTCGGCCAGTCTCCGGCGGAATTGCACCGCGCCGTCGAACGCGAGCACACTGCGCCACAGATACCGGTACAGTGCACTGTCGCCGGTGTGGCGCCGGCCCGACGGGATGATGATCGCCCAGCACACCGCATGCCAGATCGCCGTGGCCGCACGCGAGTCGCGCACCGAGTACTCATGCACCGCCAGCGTTGCGCCCGGGCGAAGCAGCGCGCGGAAGCGGCGCAGTTGGGCATCCGGGTCGGCGAGGTTGCGCACCAGGTAAGCGGCCAGGATGCCGTCGAACGGGCCATCGATGCCCAGGCCGGCGAGCTCCTCGATGCGGCCGTGCGCGAAGCGCACCGACGGTGGCCAGGCTTTGGCGCGGGCTTCGTCGAGCATCCGCTGTGAGGCGTCGACCGCCACGATCTCGGCATCGGGGGCGGCGGCGAGCAGCGCCGCGGTCGATGCGCCCGTGCCACAGCCGGCGTCCAGCAGCCGCAGGCCTCGGCCACCGCCCGGAATGCGCATGCGCTGCGCGGACATTCGCAGGTGCTGGTGGTAGCCGGGGTTGGCGCCGACCAGCCGGTCATACGCGGCGGCGCCCACGTCGAACGCCGTCGGAACGTCGCTGGCCGGCAGTCCGGAATCCCTGACGTTCACCGCTGCCGCTCCCACAACAGCAGCACCGCCGTCACCAACGCGAAGCCGTACAGGAAGTCCTCGACGGGAATGTCGAACGGGAATCGGATGGCGGTGGTCTGGTGGTCGTCGTAGACCACGATCGGCGCGCTCAGCTTGGTCAGCCAGCCGTCCACGAGAACCTGGAAACCCAGCACGATCAGCATTGTCAGCCAGTAGGCGGGGCGCCGGAACAGCCCTGTGCGCCACACCGCGAACTCGAGCACGCACACAACGAGGACCGCCGCGACGGCGGGCACCGTGTACCCGAGTCCGGTCATCGGTGCCGCAGCCGCCCCAGCATCGCGGTCACCGCGTTGTGGGTGAGTAGGCCGCACAGCGGAATGACCAGGAAGAACAACAGCTCTTCCAGCGGGATCCCGAACGGCAGGTCGATCCCGGTGGTGTAGCGCGGGTTGTAGGTCCACACGTGTGCGGCGATCGCGATCGCGTCCCAGATCACGAAGACGGCCGCCACCGGCACGATCGCCCGCAGGGTTCGCCAGGGCTGGCGGTAGACGCCCGGCCCGAAAAGCTCCAGCGGAGCGGTGATCAGCAGGCAGGCGCCGAGCACGATGAGATATTGCCATCTCAGGCGGCGCCCCTCGTTGGCCGGGCCCGCGGCGGTGCGGACCTGCGGGCACGCCATGCCCGCAGCAGCCCGGTGCCCGCGACCTGCAGCCGCCGCGTGGTGCCGACCGTGGCGCGCTGACTGAACACCGCGAAGTCGCTGTCCTCGATACGGTTCAGGATCTCGGAATATAACGTCAACGCGGCAGAGACGCACGGGCGCGACCGCGGTGCGAGCAGTTGCACGCCGTTGGCGGCGAATCGGTACACGTGGTGGGTGATGTCGTGCTGCGCCGCCAGCGCGTGGCGCACCCGTTCGTCGGTGCGCCGGTGCACGTGGCACCACATCAGCAGGTCGCGATCCACCTGAAAGGCGGCCAGTTCGTCGGCAGGTAGGTAGACGCGCTGCCGGACGAGGTCTTCGTCGATGTCGCGCAGGAAGTTGGTGAGCTGGAACGCGCGCCCCAGCGCCGCCGCGTAGGGGGCGGCTTCGTCGACCGGGCCGACGGTGCCAAGCACCGGCAGCAGTTGCAGCCCGATGACTTCCGCCGATCCGTGCATATAGCGGTTGAGCGCCGCGCGGTCGGGATAGTCGGTGACGGTGAGGTCCATCCGCATCGAGGTCAAAAACTCGCCGAACAGGTCCAGCGGGATGCGGTAGCCGCGCGCGGTGTGGATGACCGCGGCCAGCACCGGGTCGCCGTCACTGCCGTCGCCGCTGAAGAATTGATCCGAAAGCCGTTGCAGCCGCTCCGCTTTGGCGGCGGTGTCCAGTGGGGGGTCGAGATCGTCCAGAAGGTCGTCGGCCAACCGCGCGAACCCGTAAAGCGCGTGCACCGCCGGCCGCTGGGCCGGTGCGAGCAGCCGGGTGGCGAGGAAAAACGTGCGGCCGTGTCGGGCGTTGAGCTCGCGGCAGCGCCGGTAGGCGTTGCGCAGCCGCGGCTCCACGACTCCGGCCGCGTCAAGCTCCGAGCGGATCATCGCCGCCGGCCTTGCATGCTGGGCATCCCGGGCTTGGGTTGCCGCCCGTCGACGGGTCCCGTGATGCGATCGGCGGCCAGCCGCCCGGACAGCATCGCGGTGGGCACACCGACGCCGGGCACTGTCGACGAACCGGCCAGCACCGCGTTGTCGACACCTCGCACGGTGTTGGCCGGCCGGAACGGCCCGGTCTGGCCGAAGGTGTGCGCGAGCGCGAACGGCGTGCCCGCAGCCATGCCCTGCTCGGCCCAGTCGTCGGGGTTGACGACATGCAGCACCTCGGCGTCGTCGCCGAGCTCGGGGCGCAGCCGGGTTCGCACGGCATCGATCAATTCCTCGGCGTACCCGTCGCCGTCCGTTGCCCAATCGACCACGCCGCGGGCCAGGTTCGGCGCAGGCGCGAGGATGTACAACAGGTCGCGCCCGGGCGGGGCCACGGCCGGGTCGGTCGTCGTCGGCCGGGTCACCAGCAGCGACGGGTCCGCCATCAGACGGCCGTCGCGGATGATGTCGTCGAACGTCTGCTTCCACGCCCCGCCGAACAAGATCGTGTGGTGGGCCGCGCGATGAGCGCCGCCGGGCTGGGACGGGCAGCCGACATGGACGACCACGGCCGACGGCGCCGGACGCAACGGCAGCAGCCGGCGCGGCGTGCGGGCCATCAGTCGGTAGGTCTGGGGCAGCTCGGTGGTGAGCACGACGGCGTCGCATGGGATGCGTCGTTCTTGGCGGGTGAGCACGGCGGTGACGCGGGCGCCGCTGCGCTCCAGAGCCGTGACCTCCGACTGGTACTCGAAGCGCACGCCGGCGTCGGCCGCCGCCGCTGCCATCGCGTCGGGCAATGCCCGCATCCCGCCCCGCGGGTAGTACACACCCGCGACGGTGTCCATGTACGCGATCACCGCGTAGACCGCAAGCGCCTGCTGCGGCGGGACGCCGGCGTACAGCGACTGGAATGTGAACACGCGCAACAACCGCTCGTCGCTGATGAACCTGCCGACCATCCGGTCCCATCGCCGGAAGCCGCCGATCGCCGCCAGCCGCGCCAGCTGGGGGGTCAGCAGCGACAGCGGTGAGTCGAAGTTCGCGGCGATGAACCCGGCGAACTCGATGCGGTACAGCCGTGTCAGCCAATCTCGCAGCCGCAGATATCCGGCGGCCGCCTTGGGCCCGGCGAACGCCTCGACCGCGTCGGCCATCGCCATGGCGTCGCTGTGCACGTCGAGTTCGCTGCCGTCGGCGAATGATGCGTGATAGGCCGGCTCGATCGGCGTGAGTTCGAGTCGTCGGGCACGTTCGGCGCCGACCGCGGCGAACACGTCGTCGATGATGTCGGGCATCGTCAACACCGTCGGCCCGGTGTCCAGGCGGTATCCGCGGGTGTCCATCCGGCCGACCCTGCCGCCGGGTACGGTGTCGCGTTCGACGACGGTCACCGCGCGACCACGCCCGGCCAGATGCAACGCCGCCGACAGCCCCGCCAGGCCGGCCCCGACCACCACCACGTGATCGGTGTTCCCCCCGAGCGTGCGGATCATCCGGCACGCACCGTGCAGGCCGCGGCCACGTTCGCGAGCGCGCCGCGGACAGATTCGTGGCAGCGGGTGTCGTGGATCTCCTCCCGCGTCGACGCGACCCCCTCGGCGACTCGCTCGGCCAGGTCGCCGCCGCCGGGCTTACCCGTCACCGGGGCCGACCCGAAGACGCCCAATACGTCGTCGCGAAGCTGGAACGCCTCGCCGACCCACGCGCCCTAGCGGCCCGGCACGGCGATGACGCGGTCATCCCGGCCGGCCGGCCCGGGCCGATCTCCAGCGTTAGCGGGCCGATCACGTCCCCTCCCTCCAGCAACACGTTCCCACCGGGGGTTCATACCCAGCCACTTTTCAGCACAACCACGAGCCATCACAGCCCAGCTTCGCAGAGGCTGCCGGTCCGCGGGCCGGATGTCACGATTGGTTTTCTTAATTGGCGGGGGCGGCCGTGACAGGATCGACTCATCGCGAAATCAAGGAGCATTCGCCGCGCCGTGACGCTTCCCGGCCCGGTCACGCCGCTCGCCACGCTGGGGCCGCTGCGGCGTGGCCGCGGTGATCCGTGCTTCCAGATCACCGGCGGAGGGGCGATCTGGCGCACCAGCTTGCAGTCGACCGGCGCGGTGAGCGCTCGGATCACGCGGTCGGCACCCGACACCGTCGAATGTGAGGCGTGGGGTGACGGGGCCGCCGAGTTCGCCGACGCGCTGCCGAGCCTGCTCGGCGCACACGACGACCCGGCCGCGTTCCAGACCGAGGAGCCGACGATCGCCGCGGCACAGCGGCGCTCGCCGCACCTGCGCATCGGCCGCACGGAACGCGTCCTGGAGGCGCTCGTCCCCGCGGTCCTCGAGCAGCGGGTGGCCGGGGCCGACTCGTTTCGGTCCTGGCGGCTGTTGGTGACGAAGTTCGGTGCGCCGGCGCCCGGTCCCGCTCCGCCTCGGATGCGGGTGCCGCCTCCCGCGGAGGTCTGGCGGCGCATTCCGTCGTGGGAATTCCATCTCGCGAACGTCGATCCCGGTCGGGCACGCGTGATCGTCGGCTGCGCACAGCGTGCCGCGTCGCTGGAGCGGCTCTGCATGCGCCCCGCGTGGCAGGCGCGCGACGCGTTGACGTCGCTGACCGGTGTCGGTGTGTGGACGGCCGCCGAAACCGCGCAGCGCGCGTTCGGGGACACCGACGCCCTGTCTATCGGCGACTACCACCTGGCCAAGGTCGTGGGGTGGTCGCTGCTCGGCCACCCGATCGACGACATGCGGATGGTCGAGTTGCTTGAACCGATGCGGCCGCACCGCTACCGCGCGGTGCGACTGCTGGAAGTAAGTGGGCTGGCGCGCAACCCGCGTTTCGGTTCCCGCCAGCCGATCCGCAATCTCGCCCGGTTGTGATTACCGTCGATGGACCTACCGGGCGTTCGCCGGGGTGCCGGCGCCCACGCGTTGCAGGTGGCTGGGCGGAGCGCTTGGACTTTGTCACGCCCCCGACCTAGAGTTCGCTCGTTGGCGTCGGCCGCGGGGCGAGAAGGAGTCGGTAGTGCGGATCGGTCGATCAGACGTGGTTGCGGGAATACCGCCGGCGGATGCCCGTAACCTGGTACGTGCGTTCTATCGCCCGCTGCGCGCGGCGGACATCGCCGATTCTGTGCCACGTGGGCGGTCGGTGTCCCAGGTTGTTCACGATCTTGCCGACGTCGGGCGTAGACACGCTGCGCTAGGGCTATGGATAGGCGTCGTTGCCGCTGCCTATTTCGCGTCTGCCGAGGCAGGCCTGAGCATAGCGCTCGTTGGGCGACAGGTCACGCCGATCTGGCCGCCGACCGGGGTCGCTCTGGGCAGCCTGCTTCTGCTGGGACTGCGTATCTGGCCGGGAATCGCTCTCGGCGCATTTGCGACCAACATCTTGATTGGACCGACGCTGCCCGCCGTCTTGATGATCGTGGTCGGCAACACCGCGGCACCGGTGGTTGCCTATCTGCTCCTCAAGCGGATGGGATTCCACAACCAACTCGATCGGCTCTATGACGCGCTGTCGCTCGTGTTCATCGGCGCCCTCGCCGGGACCCTGGTCAGTGCCACGGTCGGCAGTGCCACGCTCGCTGTCGCTGCCCACCCCTCACCGGCCTTCTGGACTACCTGGTCGGTGTGGTGGACCGGGGACGCGATGGGTGTACTCC
>Ga0335076_10003552_pt1 | contig 15676 bp, 14 predicted proteins | sample Lox_Sample_25_FD_206717 | JGI IMG/M metagenome (GOLD analysis project Ga0335076, IMG submission 206717) | Soil microbial communities from Loxahatchee National Wildlife Refuge, Florida, United States - Lox_Sample_2.5 | ecosystem: Environmental > Terrestrial > Soil > Wetlands | place: USA...
GACTCGGTCAGCAGGTAGAGAGTGTCACGGCCGGCCGCGAACACGGCCGGGCCGAACGCCGGCAGGTTTTTGCCGCGCGGCGGCGCGACCCACGCCATGATGTCCTCGTCGTTGATGCATTTCGCCGCGGTGCGGGCGGTCTGGTAGATGCCGTCACGGGTTTCCGGTGCGCCGTTCTGCGCGCCGCGCAGGCTGGCGGCCAGGGCGCCGAACCCGGCGGCATCGAGCAGCTCGGCGGGGATCGGGGAGCCCGCGTCAGCCAGCCACCGGCCGCACTCGCGCAGCGACCGGCCCGAGGACGCGGCGGCCAGGAACAGGGCGCACAGCAGGTCCTGGGCGGCCGGCCCCCACAGGTCGCGTTTGGTGTTGTCGTCCACGGTGAGGACGAAGTGGGCGGCGAGCCGGTGGGCGGCCTCGACGGTCGCCAGCCCGGCGAGCGGGTTCCACCACCATCGCTGGCGGGAGCCGGTGATCCGCTGCGGGTCGAACAGCCACACCGTGCTGCCCGATCCGGCGCGGAGCTGCGCGGTGGCGGCCCACAGGTCGGCCTTGTTGGAAGTGGCGACGACGGCGCCGGGTGCGGACAGGACGTAGGGGATGCTCAGCGCGGTCGTCTTGCCCGAGCGGGGCGCCATGAACGCGGTGATGGTGTCTTCCCAGGACGCGAACAGGGCCGGGCCGCGGCCGGCGGGCCGCTTGAGGTCGCCGAGCAGCAGCCCGGTATCGGCCGTCGGCAAGGACCGCGGATTAGACCCGGCCAGCGACGGGCGGAGCCTGATGGCGGTCCTCGCGGCCGGGACGGGCGTCAGCGGCGTGATCTGCGGGTTGCCGGAGAGCGCGGCGACCGGGTCGCCGGGCCTGGGGATGCGTGCGGCGATGATGCGCCACGCGATGGTCCCGGCCGTGATGACGGTGCCCGCCAGCATGGCGGCGATCAGCGCGACCAGGATGGTGGGCGTGCCGGGCCATGCCTGGCTGGTACGCCAGCGGGCCAGGCTGATGACCCACCGTTCGCTGAACGGGGGCATGCGCCGGCCGGCCAGGGCTGCGGCGATGCGGGCGGCGAGCCAGGCCAGCCATGCCGCGGCGGCCAGGCCCCAGCCGATCAGCAGCACCACCCAGACCCCGGCGCCGTTGCCGGCCAGGAGCGGCATCCGCGGGCCTGCGGCCCGGGTCATGATCCCAGCCCCCGGGCCGGGCGGGCCTTGTGAGGCCGGGTGGCCAGGCCACGCAAGGTTGCGCAGCCGCCGACGTGGCGCGGGGCGGTCCGCGGCCGGCCGGCCTGTCGCCTGGTCGTGAGCATGGCGGGCCAGCTTTGCGGCACGGGCATCGCTGTAGTCATCGGTTCAGCCGGGTCCGGTTAGCGTGGGTGCCTGGTACCGGGGCCTGGGCTGCTACCCGGCCGTGGCGGGGCGGGGATGGCCGGGCCGGGCTCGTGCGTGGCCGGTGAGGCGTCGCCGGCTGACCCGGCGGCAGCTCCCTGCGGGAAGTCCTGTGCGGCCACGTCCTGCTGGGGGCAGGTGCCCGGCGGGCTGGGCGGGGCACCGAATAGCGTCTCTCCTGCCCGTATTGCCTGTTCACCTTGCTCGATCAGGCGGACGCCTTCGGTGACCAGCCTTGCTTTCTCCGGGTCTGCCTGGTTACCGGCCACGACGCGGGTGAGCACGTCGGACAGCGATCCGATCGTGCGGCGCAGGCGCGGGATCAGGACGGCAAGCTCGGCAGGGGTGAGATCCTGCGGCCAGTCGGCGCCGGGCTCGATGAAATCCCGGGTCGGGGCGAAGAAAACCGACACGTCGCGGGTTATCTCCTCCGCCTCCCGTGCAAGCACGAGGATGAGATGCTCTTGATCTGGCATGGCTAGCTCCTGACGATTCCTTCTGGTGATTGCTGGCGCGGCATGCAGGCGGCCGGGAACACGCGGCGGCGCAGTCCGGCGCCCAGGCGGCGGGTTACACGGCGGCTCACTTCCGCGCTCCGGGCCAGACGCCGCGGATGGCCTGGTCTGTGTCGTAGAGGTCGTATTCGTCACCGACCAGGGACAGCTCGACCGGGATTCCGAGCCTCTCCCCCGTCTTGATGAGATATTTCCCGCGGCCGGGGTGCTTGGCGCCGGGCTGCCAGGAGTCCGGTGCCGACCATGAGGTGACCAGTTCCTGCTCCGGCCCGGTCAAGGGCGTGATGTCGCAGACCCGCGCGAGTTCGCGGGGCGGCAGGCCGCCCATGACGGTGATGGCGCACCGTTCCACGAAGCCGCGGGCCTTGGCCCTGTCCTCCTCACTCGACAGCGCATCGAGATCGGCGAGGGAGTGGGTGATCATGATGGTGCCCATCCCCTTGGCCCGGTTCAGCCTGGTGAGCGAGTCGGCGTACTCGACCAGGCCGGGCGCGCCGCGCAGTGCGCGCCACAGCTCGTCCATCACCGCCAGGTAGGAGCGGCGCGGGGCGAGATGCTGCTCGGCCAGGGCCGCGGCGGCGTCGACCATCGCGTACCCGTGCGCCCAGGTGCACAGCATCGCGGCGGTGAGCAGGTGGTCACCTGCCGCGCCGACCCGGCTGATGTCCACGCTGACCGCGGGTGCGCCCAGGTCGATGGGCTTGGTGGTCTGCCCGTCGAACACGCCCGCCAGGCTGCCGGTGCAGAGCAGGTCGAGGGTGAAGACCAGGTCCGATACCCGGTCCCGGAACCCGGCCGGGGTATCGGTGCGGGCAGCAGCGCGGAGGGTGTCGGGGCCTTGCTCGATGACCGTCAGCACGTCGGTGACGGCAGGCTGGGACGAGGTGAGCCGGTCATCGAGCAGGTCGATGGCGCGGCCGAGGATAACTTCCTCGGCATTGGTGATAGGTGCTCCGCGGATGAGCGTGCACAGGGCCATCAGCAGGGACAACCGGCGGGAGCGGACCTCCCAGCGCAGCGCCTGCGCGTCGGGGCCGCTCATCTGCCGCAGCGCTGCGCCCAGGGGGCCGGAGTCGAGCGGGTTGATCCTGTCCATGCCGCGGCCGACGCGGATCACCTGGACCGAGATGATGCTCCACCCGACCATCGCCCAGCAGCTCGCCGCCGAGCGCCAGCGAGAGCTGCTCGACCACGCCAGCCGCCACCAGCAGGCTCGCACGGCGCAGGCCGCCCGCCCGGCGGCGGCGGACCGCACCAGGCCCTACTTCCTGCGCAGGGCCCGCGCCGCCCTCGCCAGTCACTGATCCCACCGCAGTCATCACTCCAGCAGTCATCACTTCAAAGGACAGAACATGAACGAAGACAAGCTGATGGGCCTGGTCCACCAGGCGGTCGGTGACTTCGGCTCGATCCTCACCGGGGCGCTCGTCGTCCTCGGCGACCGGCTCGGCCTCTACCGGCACCTGGCGGACGCCGGCCGCCCGCTGACCAGCGCCGAGCTGGCCGCCGCGGCAGGCTGCGCGGAACGGTACGTCCGCGAATGGCTCAACGGGCAAGCGGCCAGCGGTTACGTCACCTACGTGGACGGCCGGTACACGCTGGATGAGGAGCAAGCCACGGCCCTCACCGATGAGAGCAGCCGCGCGTGCGTCATCGGCGGCTTCCAGGGAATGCTGGCTGCCACCAGGGCGATCGATCGGCTCACCGTGCTGTTCCGCACCGGTGAGGGGCTCGGCTGGCACGAGCACCACGACGACCTGTTCCGCGGCACCGAGCGATTCTTCCGGCCCGGATACCTCGCCAACCTGACCACAGCGTGGATCCCGGCGCTGGAGGGCGCCGAGGACAAGCTCCGCCGCGGCGCCAAGGTGGCCGACGTCGGCTGCGGGCACGGGGCCTCGACGATCATCATGGCCCGCACCTTCCCCGAGTCGGCCTTCACTGGGTTCGACTACCATGCCCCCTCGATCGAAGCGGCACGGAAGGCCGCCGCGGAGGCCGGCGTCGACGACCGGGTCACCTTCGAGGTGGTATCGGCCAAGGAGTACCCGGGGACGGGCTACGACCTCGTCGCGTTCTTCGATTGCCTGCACGACATGGGAGACCCCACGGGCGCGGCCCGGCACGTCCTGAGCTCTCTAGCCCCCGACGGCGCCTGGCTGATCGTCGAGCCCTTCGCCAACGACGATACGGCCGGCAACCTCAACCCGGTCGGGCGAGTGTTCTACTCGGTATCCACGCTGGTCTGCACCCCGGCGTCGCTGTCGCAGGAGGTCGGTACCGCTCTCGGCGCCCAGGCGGGCGAGAGGCGCCTGCGAGACGTCGCGACCGCGGCCGGGTTCACGCGATTCCGGCGGGCCGCCGAAACCCCGTTCAACCTGGTACTCGAAGCCCGTCCATGAACACGCGGATGGAGCCGGCCGCAGCGTCGGCTCCATCCGCCCTCGTCAAAGCGGCCGTCAGCAAGGTCGCCCCCGACGCCAGCCCACAATGCAGCACATCTACCGAGTTGGCCGCCACAAGGTTCTGGCCGGGTCGGCTGCCGAACACGATGCCGGCCTCGCCCGGTGTCTCGGCAGGCTCGCCCCCATCCTCCTGATCTTGGGGCTAACCTATGAATACCCTGATCAGAGACGGCGTGCTGGCTTGAGGGCATCACGAAGCCGCCGGCAAATGACGCGGTCGGTCATGATCGGCATCTTCCGCTGAAGGGCTTCGATGTTGTCCTACCCTGCCGCGCTGCCGCTGTCGCGCCCAACTCTCACCTATGTCGCCGGGATCGTCCGCTGCCACCGCCAGCAGATCGGCTCGTGCTGGCGCAAGCTGGCTCCTGGGCAGCAGGCCTTGCTAGTGCTGGCGTACCTGCGTAAGGGCGAGACGTTCGCCGAGCTGGCCGCCGGATTCGGCATCGGCACGGCCACCGCCTGGAGATATGTCAACGAGACGATCGGCCTGCTGGCTGCCCGGTCCCCGAAGCTGCGCACGGCGCTGGCCAAGGCCAAGCAGGCCGGGCACGCCTATGTGGTGATCGACGGCACGTTGATACCGATCGACCGGGTTGCCGCCGACCGGCCGTTCTACTCCGGCAAGCACCGCCGCCATGGGATGAACCTCCAGGTGATCGCCAGCCCCGACGGTGACATCGTGTGGGTGTCCGGCCCGTTGCCGGGCGCCGTCCACGACCTGACCGCCGCTCGCATCTGGGGCATCCTGCGCGAGTTGGCCGCCTCCGGGCTGGTCGTGCTCGCGGACAAGGGCTACAACGGTGCCGGAGATCACGTCCGCACCCCGTACCGGGGCAGGAACAAGCCGACTTCACAGAAGACCGCCAACCGCGCCCATGCGAAGCTCCGCGGCCCCGGCGAGCGCGCCAACGCCCAGCTCAAGACATGGCGCATCCTGCAACAACTCCGCTGCTGCCCATGGCGGGCCGGGCAGCTCGCCAAGGCCATCCACGTTCTTCAGACCCGCGAAATCGGAGGATGAAAAATGTTCACTGGGGGGTCAGAGATGAGCAGGGCAAGCAGTCGCTGGCAGCCTAGGGGCAGGCGGCCGAACGCCTCTCCTAGCGCGGCATTGCGTTCTGCCGCGAGCACTTCATGCTCAGCCGTCGGGCTCTGCTCGTCTGACATGTTCTGCAGTTCCTGCTCGTCAGAGGGCAGGTCGCGCGTGACGCGCAGGACCCGGTGGCATTCGCGCCGGGTGGTGGTGGCTAACCAGCCCGGTAGCGCTGCCGGATCGCGGAGGCTGTCCAGGTGCTGGACCAGATGCAGCCAGACGGCCTGGCCGACGTCCTCGGTGTCGGCATCGCGCAGCTGGTACCGGCGGCAGATGCACCAGATCAGCGGGGCGTACCGTTCGACGACCGCGTCCCACGCCAGCCGGTCCCCGCTGCTGGCGCGTCTCACCAGGTTGGTGACCACCGGATCATCACGCATCGCGAGCATCCTTACGGGAATCGGCGTACTGGGGGCCGTGATGCGCGGCCGTAATGATTGGGTGACGGTGCTTCGGGTCTCAGTAGCTGAAGGTTGTCGCCGGCTCATCGCCGATCCATTCCCACAGCTGGACCGATCCGGCTAGCTCCGCGTTGGGCAGCAGACTGCCTTTGTCGAGGTGCTTGGCGTTGAAGCAGACCGGGCAGACCATGTACTTGCCGCCGGCCTGGTGGTAGCGGCGCAGCAGGTCGGGCAGCGGCGGGCAGCCGTCGCAGGCCACTCCGGCCGCGACGTCCTCCAGGGCCAGCCGGACGGCTTCTTTGGCCTGGAACATCAGGGTTGGCCGGCCCGATTCGGCGGCGCCGACTGCGACCAGGAAGGCCACGGTGACCTTCTCGGGGTCTTCCAGGCCGGTGGTGAGGCTGATGACGGCTTTTGCAGTCATGATTGGGTTCCTTCCAGTTGGGCGTCCCGGCTGTCGGCGGGAGCGTCGGTTTCAGCGACCGGGACGAGGCCGGAGCACAGCAGGCGCAGCCAGGTGATCTTTCCGTCGGACAGGTCGCAGAAGGCATGCTGCTCGACGGTGTAGGTCCGGCCGGCGCTGTCCACCTGCAGCCGGTACCCGATCCGGGTGCGGGTGCCGACCTGGCCTTGCTGTACCGACTGGATCCGCTGGATCACGTCGCCGGGCACGAACCAGGAGCCGAGGAGCACCTCGTCGATGAGCGCGTCCGGGGTCCGGGCCTCCCAGACGTGGGCGGGGGTGAGGCCCCGGAAGTCCACCTCGCTGGCGAACAGCGACCGCAGCGCTGCGGTGTCCTTCGCGGCCAGCGCTGCGGTGAACCGGTGCGCCAGACTGCTCGCTGGCGCCTGGCCGCCCGCCGCCGGGTGATGGTCGGTTCTCATGGCTGACCTCCTTGTCGTTCCCTGGTGCTACGGCCAGCCTCCGCGGGCGCCGTCTGCGGCTCCGTCAACGCAGCGTCAAAAGCGGCCAGGCGCACATCCGGGGCCGCGAATATACAGTGAGGAAATGCTCCAGGTGCGGCTGCTGGGAGAAGTGGCCGCCGAACAGATCACGCTCCCACCGCCGGCCGGCCGGTTGCTCGCCTTGCTTGCGCTGCGCCCGGGACCGCGCGACCGCGAGGCCACGGCGGCGCTGCTGTGGCCCGGCAGTGCCCGGCCGGCCGCCCGGGCCAACCTGCGCACTGCGGTGTGGGCGCTGCGCAAGGCCGTCGGCGACGACCCCCTAATCGCGTCCAGGACCACTGTCGGGCTGCGCCCGGACGCGGTCACGGTAGATCTCGCCGATTGCCGGGGCCGCGCGTCCGCCGGCGACGTGGCGGCGGCGGCCGTGCTGTGCCGTGGCGAGCTGCTGCCGGGATTCGCCGAGGACTGGGCCGAGGCGGCCCGGCGGCAGCAGCGAGCAGAGCTGGCCGAGGCGCTGGCCGCCCGGTCGGCCGCCGCTGAGCGGGATGGCGACCCGGCCGCTGCGGCGCGCTGGTCGCGGTTGCGCTGTGAGCTTGATCCGCTGGACGAGGCGGCCCACGCCGACCTGGTGCGGCAGCTCGCCGCGGCCGGCGACCGGGCCGGTGCTCTGGTCGCCGGGCGGGAGGCCAGTGACCGGCTGCGGAGCGAGCTCGGCGTGCGGCCCGGTCCGGCGCTGCGCGCGGCGCTGGCCGAGGCACGCGGTCCTGGCGGCGCTGCGGTCCCGGCCGGCCCGGCGACGGCGCGTCCACTGTACGGGCGGGCCGCAGAGCTGCGCACGCTGACCGCAGCCTGGGCGGCCGCGCGGGCCGGGCACGGACGCGTGGTCCTGATCACCGGCGAAGCCGGCATCGGCAAGACCCGCCTGGTCACTGAGCTGGCCCGGCGCGCTGATAACGCCGGCGCCCGGATCGCGGTCGGCGCTGGCGTCGATGTCGGCGGCGAGGCGCCGCTGGCCATCTGGCAGGAACTGGTGCCGCAGCTGGCCCGCACCGTGCAGCCGCCGCGTGACCAGGCTGACTGGCCGGCCGAGCTGGGCCGGCTGACCCCGGACCTTGCCGCGCGGCTGGGCCGGGGCGCTCCGCCGCCGCCGGTGGCCTCGCCCGAACTGGAGCGGCTGCGGCTGTTCGATGCGGTGCTGCGGCTGGTGGAGTGGGCCGCGGCCGGCCGACCCGTGCTGCTGGTGGCCGAGGACGTGCATCGGGCCGACCCGGCCAGCATGCAGCTGTGCGCGCACATCGGCCGGCGGCTGGCTGACCACCCGGTGCTGTTCGTGCTGACCCGCCGCGACAAGCCGGAACGCCCCGCCGCTGACGCGCTGCTGGCCGACCTGGCCGGCCGCGGCGTGGAAGTCGCCGAGGTCGAGCTCGGCCCGCTGTCGCAGACCGAGGTGGCGGCGGTGGCCCGCAGTGTGGCGGACCTGACCGAGGCCGCCGTCGAGCAGGTGGTCCGCGCCGCGGACGGTAACCCGCTGCTGGCGGTGGCCAGCGCCCGGGCGCTGGCCGCGGGCCGCGGAGCCCCGCCGGGGGACCTGCGGGCCGCGGTCCGCGCGGCGGCAGGCCTGCTGGCCCGCGCGGCGCGTGACCTGGTCGAGGTGCTCGCGGCCGCGGGCCGGGAACTGTCCGCCGCTGAGCTCGCCGCGCTGCCGCTGACCGACCGCGACGACGCCGAGCAAGCCGTCCTGGACACCGGGCTGGTGTTCCGCAGCGGCGGCGGGTTGCGGTTCCGCCATGCCCTGCTCGCCGAGGCGGTACGCGCTGACCTCGGGAACCAGGGCCGCCGCTACGAGCAGCTCGCGCTGGCGATCGAGACGGCCGCCCGGGCGCCCGATCTGGTTGCCGCCGAGGTGGCCGGCCACCTGCACCGCGCGGGCCGGGACGACCTGGCCGGGCCGAGGTGGCAGCGCGCGGCCCGGCATGCCCGGTCGCTGGGCGCGATGCCCGAATCGGCCCGGTTCTGGGCCGAGGCGGTGCGCTGCGACCCCGAAGCGGTGGGCCCGCGGCTGGAGCTGGCCGAGACGTTCGGCTGGCTCGGCCAGGACGCCGACTTCGAGCGCGAGTGGCACGCAGCCCTGCAGCGCCTGCCCGCAGAGGGTCAGTCGGTGGCCTGGAACCGGCGCGGCAAGGTGCTGGGCGTGATCATGTGCCGTCTCCGGGCGGGGCTGGCCGCTTACCAGCAGGCCGTGGAGCTGCTGCCGGCGGACGCGCCACGGCTGCTGCGGGTGGAGATCATGCTCGGCGCGGCCTGGTGCGAATCGGTGGCCGGTGACCCGGTGCGCGGTGCCGCGCTGCTGGACCAGGCAGCCTCGCTCGTCGCCGACCCCGACGACACGATCGTGGCGGAAATGGCCCACGCCGAGCTCGCGTCGCTGGCCCGGCAGGGCCGGTTCACCGAATGTGAGGCGGTGGCCGAGCGCGGCGGAGCCGCCGCACGCCGGGCCCGCCGCCCGGACCTCGCCTTTTCCGTCTGGCTTATGACCGCGTGCGCGCTCAGCGTGGCCGGCGACATGGCCGGGGCGCTGCGGGCAGCCGATGCCGCGGTCGCGGCGACCCGCGGCATACCGGTGATCGAGGTGCGGTGCCTCGCCGGCCGTGCGTTCATGCTCTCCCGGCTCGGCCGCCACCACGAGGCGCTGTCGCTGGCCGCCGAGCAGCTGGCCAAGGCCGAACGCATGGACTCCCCGGCGGCCGCGGCCCTGGCCCGCCACGACGCCGGGCTGATCTCGCTGGCGGCCGGGCACTACGCCGAGGCGGCGCGGATGCTCGCCGACGCGCTGGCCGAGGGCGCGGAGGTGAGCCGCCCGGCCACGCGGCTGGCCCGGGCCGAGGCGCTGGCCCGGTCCGGCCGCCCGGACGACGCCGCGGCCGAGCTACGCCAGCCGGCCCTGGAGCCGGTCCGCGACACCGACCTGCCCTGGGCACTGGTGCCACGGATGGCCCGCGTGCAGGGACTGATCGCGCTGGCCCGGGGCGACCACGCGCTGACCCGCCGCCGGCTCGGCGAGGCAGCCGACAGCTGGCGACGCCACCTGCGGTACGACGTCGGCACCGAGTTCATGGCCACCGTCGTGGACCTGGCCCGCCCTCCAATCGTCGGCCTGGTCGAACCGGAATGGGAGCTGCGGCGGCTCACCGCCGAACTGACCGAGCTGGACAAGCTGACGGAGGTGTCCTGATGCCCGGATTCGAGCTGAACACCGACTGCCGTGCACCCGTCGAGGAAGTCTGGAAGCTGCTGTTCGACCCAGACCGGTTCCTGAGCTGGTGGGCCGGGATCGAGGCCGTGCGCACGGACGCTCCCGATCAGTTCACCCTATGGGTGGACGGCCACCCGGAGTTCCCGCTGCCGCAGACGCTGCGGGCCGACCAAGCCAACGGGCGGGTCATCTTCTCCTGCCAGGTCTTCGCGATCGACATGGTCTGGCAGCTCGCTGAGGCGGGTGCCGGCACCGCCATCCACCTGACCGTCACCGCGCCCGCGTCCGAGGCACGCCGGCTCGACGGCCAGCGCCAGCACATCGAGGAGTCGCTGCGCCGCCTCGCCGAGCTCGCCGAGGCCGCGTCCTGACCAGCCAGCTCAGGCGCACCCACTCCGCCCGACGCGCCCAGAACACCCGTTTCGGAGCGGCACGGACGAAGGCCCGATCCCGCTGAGAATGGTGACATATCGGCGGTTCCAGCGCGGGCTTGGCTGACTGGGACCGTTACGGACCGGGATGGCGGGTGGCTGGCGCGCAACGCTCGGCGGCGTGTGATGCTCATCATGGCACCGCGAACGCGCCCTCATCCGCTGGACGCGAACGCGCCGATGCGCGAGGCGGGCGAGTATTGTCGGGCTACATGGCTGACCCCTCCTCCACCGCCATGATCACTCCCGAGCTCGCCAGTGCCGCGCTGTCATGCGCCGCGCTGGCCCGCGCTCGCACGCTCGCCGAATGGGTGGGCCCGGGCAGGACACTGACCGCCAGCGGCGTGCTGCGCCCGGCGGAGGCGGTACGGGCCTGCCAGGATCTCGGCATCGAGGTGCCGGGGCCGCGGCTGCGCAGCGCGCTGGACGTGGACGAGCTGATGAGGGCCTGGCTGGCCGCGGCGGCGGCCGGGTTCCTCCAGATCGACGGCCGCCGTGCCCGGGCAGCGCCGGACCTGCCCGCGGCGGGCCCTGCCACGCATCCCGGCCCGAAGGTGATCGTAAGCGCCTGGGTTCAGGCCGCGGCCGCCGTCCTGGATCTGGACGAGGAGCCGTGTGCCGCGTGCCTGATGGTCCTGCACGAGCTCCATGCCGCGGACGGGCCGCTGACCGTGGACCAGCTCGCGGGCGCAGTGCGGGGCGTGCTGGAACCGGAGGTACCGGAGGGCGCGCCATGCCCGGGCTGCGGCCAGGTCCATGGTCCGGGCGACCTGCTCGACCCCGGTGAGCTCCTTGGCGATGATGACGAGGACGAAGAGGACCTCACCGGGCACCTCGAAGGCGCGGTAGACGGCTTGCTGGCGTTCGGGGCGGTGGACACCGCGGACGCGCCGGCGCGGCTGACACCGCTGGGCAGCTTGCTCGCGGCGGCGGTGTTCGACGGGCTTGCCCCATCGCCCGAGGCTGATGCGGAGACACTAGTGTCCGCCGTCGGCGAACTGCCCCCGCCGGTGGCCCGGGCCGTCGCCAGGCCGTGGCTGGATGCGCGGTCCACTGCGGACGCGGTGCGGGAACTGCTCGCGTTCGCGGAGTCCGCAGACAGCAGCGAGCGGATCGCCGCGCTGGCATTCGCCGCACAGCTCGGGACCGAGGCCACAGACGTGTGGCGGCAGTGGGCCAAGCGCCACGGGATCGGCGCGTATGCCCGCCAGTGGCTGAGGTCGCAGGGCGAGGTTGTGGCCGAGGACCCGGCGGACGAGGCATGGCTGGCCGTCGACTCGCTCAGCGCCATGCTGGACGGCCTGACGGACATAGTGCCGCCGTTGCTGCTGCAGGCCGTGCTCGCGGAGCAGGCCGGCGAGGAAGTCGCCAGCGCGGCGGAGTGGATGCTTGGCTCGGGACACCCGAGGGCCACTGACGTCGTGGCGCGGCTGACCGGCCGTCCCTCCCTCGCGGTGGCGCGCGGCCGGGCGTCCGGGGTGCGCGGCCGGCCCGGAGGCCCCGGCCGCTCCGGCGTCACCGGCCGGTCTTCCGGTGAGCGCGCACGGCGCCCGGAGCCCGGGGCGCTCGTTTACCAGCTCAAGATCACGCTACGCGACGTGTCGAAACCTCCGGTGTGGCGGCGTGTCCTGGTCCGCGCCGGGATCACGCTCCGGGACCTGCACGAGATCATCCAGCAGGCGATGGGCTGGGAGAACTGCCACATGCACGTGTTCAGCACCGGCTGGCAGGAGTACGGCTCGCCGGACCCGGAGCTTCGGCACGCCAGCGACAAGAAGGCGCGGCTGTCCGAGGTGCTCGCCGGGCCCGGGGACAGGCTCTGCTACACCTACGACATCGGCGACGACTGGGAACACGACATCGTCCTGGAGGAGATACGGCCGGCCGAGCCGGGAGAGGCCTATCCCGTGTGCGTGGCGGGCAGGGGCGCGTGCCCTCCCGAGGACTGCGGCGGGGCGTGGGGCTATGCCAACCTGAAGGAGATCCTGGCCAGCTCTTCGCATGAGGAGCACGAGGAGATGCTGGACTGGCTCGGCCTGGACACCGCTGCGGAGTTCGACCCCCGTGGGCTCTCCATCGACGAGGTGAACGACCGGCTTGGCCGGCTCGCCAAGACATGGTGAACCAAGCGAACGCGCCCCGCCGCGATCCGGCGCCAGCAGGCAGGCGGCAAAGCGCCCGCCGCCCCCGCCGGCCGCACCCGCTGCCGCGCGCAGACTCCACCTCCGGCGCGGTCCGGGCCACCGGTGAAATGCAGGGATAGGTCGCCCGCGACCTGCTGCGGCAATACTGGAGCGCAACGACCATCAGTCGGCGATCAGGACTCCCGCCCCTTTCCCGTATAGCACGACGAGAGCCCGAGAGGACCTGAGGTTGCGCAGGTCGTGAACCAAGTGCAGAACAACCATTCCGGCGTCCTTTCCGCAGAGCACGAAGGCGATCGGTCAGCCGCGCGTAACGGCGGCTCGGGTACGTCACGTCGGACGGATGCTCGTGGCTGAGTGTCAGCAACGATCGCGGGGCGGTCCGGGCTGACAGGTTCTCTGGTCCTGCCGCTGGCCGGTGAGGCCGTGCAAGAGCAGCCGGGTCAGTGTGTCGATTGCTTCCTCGTCGCCGAGCGGCCGGCCGATCGGTTCCCCGCTGTCGGCGATCCATACCTGGCAGAAGCCCTCGAGCAGGGCGTTGAAGGCGGATGCCAGCACTGCGGGGTCGCCGGGCAGGGTATGGCCGGTCTCGCGTAGTCGCTCAAGGTGCCGCCGCATGGTGGCGAGCCCGGCGTGCCGCATCGCGGCGAGGCTTTCGGCGAACGCCGGGTCGACCTGGGCTGCCTCGCCGAGCGCGCGGATCTCCGGCAGGTGCGCGCGGTAGGTGTGCCAGTAGGTGGCTACCCTGGCGCGCAGGGCCGGCTCTTGGGATAGGTCGTCGCCTGCCGAGCCGGCGGCTAGCTCAGTCCCTGCCTGCGCCAGCCAGTCGGCGAGCAGTGCCCGCAGCACGTCGTCCTTGCCGGCGAAGTGCGTGTAGAACGAGCCCGCCGAGCGGCCGGCCTCCGCCGTGATGTCGGTGATCTTGGCGTTGTGATAGCCGCTGCGGGCGAACACCCGGGCGGCCGCCTCCTTGAGCGCGGACTCGGTCTGCGCCGCCTGGGCCTTGCGGCTGGTCGCTGGTTCGGCTGGCATCACGGCAACCCCTTGACAACTGCGGCTAAAGTGGTGAATGTATTTTCATTGAATCTAGATTCATCGAATCTGGATTCATCCTAGTCTAGCCGAGGAGACCACCATGCAGATCGCACGACATGGCGCTATCGAGCTCGCTTACGAGACCTTCAGCGCCCCCGGCGGTGCCTCAGACGGCGAGCCGCTGCTGCTGATCAGCGGCACCGGGGTGCAGATGCTGGTGTGGCCGGACGCGTTCGTGGCGGCCCTCGCCGGCCGCGGGTTCTGCGTGACCCGCTTCGACAACCGTGATGCCGGCCTCTCGACCCACCTCACCGAGGCCGGGAACCCCGGCTGGCTCAAGCCGCTCATCCGTCATGCCGCCGCCCCCTACCAGCTCGAGGACATGGCCGGCGACGCCGCGGCGGTACTGGACGCGCTGGGCTGGGATCGCGCCCACATCGCCGGCGCCTCGCTGGGCGGCATGATCGCCCAGACCATGGCCATCCGGCACCCGTCGCGCGTCCGCACGCTCACCTCGATCATGTCCACACCCTCGGCCCGGATCGGCACCATGCCGAAGATCTCCACCATGCGCAGGCTGATGAAGATCGCCGGCACACCAGTGACCGGCCCCGACGACGCGGCCGAGGCGACCGTGGCCCTGAAGCGGCTCACCGGCACGGCGCGCTACCCGATCGACGAGGACCTCATCCGCGATATCGGCCGCCGCTCCTACGAACGCGACCCCGGCACCGAGGCGGACGACTTGCGGCAGCGAGCCGCGGTCAGCGCATCCGGAAGTCGGCGCAAGGCCCTCGCGGGCGTGCGGATCCCCACCCTGGTCCTGCACGGCGGCCAGGACCCCATCATCAACGTCAAGGCCGGCCGGGCCACCGCCGCCGCAATCCCGGGCGCGCGGCTCGTCATCTACCCGGAAATGGGCCACGACCTGCCGCGGCAACTCTGGCCGTCGATGCTGGACGAGATCGCCGCCCTCGCCGCCCACGCCCCGGCCCGCCCGCGCTCCCTGAGGTGCCCCGAGTCTTCCGGACAGTCCATCCATTAGAATGGACGTCTGGAAAGGTGAAGTAATTGCCCCGGCCGAAGAAGAGCTTCTCTCCGGAATTCAAGGATGAAGCCGTGAAGATGGTGATCGAGACGTCGCGTCCGATCGCCAGGGTGGCAAAGGAGCTCGGTATCAACGAAGGAACCCTCGGTAACTGGGTGGCCGCCTACCGCCGTGAGCATGCCGGCGAAGAGCCGCCGCTAACCGTGAATGAGCGCGCGCGGCTGCGCGAGCTCGAGCGGGAAACCCGGGAACTGAAAATGGAGAACGAGTTCCTGAAAAAAGCAGCCGCGTACTTCGCCCGCGACCATCGGTGACCGACAAGTTCGAGTTCATCGACGCGGAGTACGCGATTTACCTGGAATCGGACGAGCAGTACGTGCCGTCGATCGTGAAGATGTGCCGGTGGATGGAAGTGTCCCGGTCCGGCTTCTATGAATGGAGGAATGCGCCGGAATCGGCGACGGCGAAAAGGCGCGGGGTGCTCGCGCTGTATGTGCAGAAGTCATTCGATGATTCGGACGGCACGTACGGGTACCGCCGCGTGCACGCGGACCTCGTCGCGTGGGGCGTGCCGGCCGGGCCGGAGCTGGTGCGGTCGCTGATGCGCGAGCTGGGCCTGGAGCCGTGCCAGCCGCGGCCGTGGCGGGCCGGCCTCACCGAGGGCGACGGCCAGGAGCACGACATCCCCGATCTGGTGCACCGGGATTTCGCCGCCGGCGCACCCGGCGAGAAAATGGTCGGTGACATTACCTACATCCCGACGTGGGAAGGCTGGCTTTTCCTGGCGACAGTCATCGACTGCCACACGAAGGCGGTGATCGGGTGGGCCGTTGACGATAATTACAGGACCCCGCTCATCCAGCAGGCCGTCGAGATGTAAGTATTCGGAAGTCCTGTGAAAGGGCATGCCGATGGTCGGCGCGGCGTTCGCTGTCGGCCACGCCGGTGGCGGCGTTACTGATCCGGGGTTGCGCGGGTCGGCGGGGGATGGGACCAGGTGCGG
>Ga0335076_10003553_pt1 | contig 15675 bp, 13 predicted proteins | sample Lox_Sample_25_FD_206717 | JGI IMG/M metagenome (GOLD analysis project Ga0335076, IMG submission 206717) | Soil microbial communities from Loxahatchee National Wildlife Refuge, Florida, United States - Lox_Sample_2.5 | ecosystem: Environmental > Terrestrial > Soil > Wetlands | place: USA...
ATCGCCTGCTCGAAGCCACCGGCGCGAAGCCGCCGGAAGTCGTACGCGCGTACCTGCTCAATCGGGAAGTGTTCGGTTTCGTCGACTTGTGGCTGGCGATCGAGGCGCTCGACAACGTGGTCGACGACGCGGTGCAGTCGCAGATGCTCATCGATACCCGGCGGCTGATCGAGCGGGGAACGAGCTGGTTCCTGCGCTCGCGCAGGCTGGTGGAGGACATGGCGGCAACCATTGCGCATTTTGCGCCGAAGGTCGCCGGGCTCGCGACGCGCCTGCCGCACCTGCTCGACGCCGGGGAGCGCGCGCGCGTCGACGCCGGCACCGCGGCCTACGCCAGCGAGGGAGTACCGCCCGTGCTCGCCGCCCGCGTGGTCGCTCTCGACACGCTCTATGCAGCGCTCGACATCGTCGAAGTGGCGGACGCGTCGGGACGCACGCCGGAGACGGTAGCCGAGCTCTACTTCGGGCTGTCGACGCGGCTGGGACTGCCCTGGCTGCGCGAGAAGATAACCGCGCTGCCCGCAGAAGCGCACTGGCGGATTCTTGCCAAGGGGGCGATGCTCGATGACCTGTCGAGCATGCAGCGCACGATCACCGCCGAGGCGCTCGGCGCTGTGGCGGACGACGCAAACGTGGCGAAGCTCGTCGCGGCGTGGGAGGAGCGCAATCGCCGCGGCATCGAGCGGTCGCAGCAGCTGTTGACCGAGCTGCGCGCCACGACGCCCGTCGATGCAGCGATGCTTTCGGTGGCGTTGCGCGAGCTTCGCAACCTAGGCTAAGCCGGCAAGCGCGCTCGGCTCAATACGTGCCGACCGGCGCGTTGGGTCGATTCGGCGGGAGATTGCGGAAGATGCAGTCGAAGGATCTGTCGTTCGACGAGCCGGTTCCGAAGAAGCCCACGACGGCCTGCCGGTAGCCCTGCTGCGATAGCCGGTTGTAGTACAGCTTCGAAGTCACGTCGACGAAATACGTGTAATTGTCGTTCGCCATCGTATTCTGGCGGATCCATTCGCCCACGTCGGCGTCGCCGATCAGCAGAGGCTGGCATGTCTGACCCAGCTTTGCCATGTAGGCATTGAAGCCCGTGGCGTCCACGCTGCGCACGGTGTCCGGCGCGCAGGCTGCCGCCGCGACAGCAAGCGCGCAGAGGATGAATCGGGACGGCCAGCCGCGACGCACGGCATCACTTTGCAACAGAGTCCTGATGTCCATTACCTTTGCTCCTCGTCATGTGCCGGCGGGTCTCGCCAGCAGGTGTGACTCTCAGCCCTTGCGCTTGCCATGCTTGCGCTTGTGCTTAGGCTCGGCCTTCTTGCCCAGCACGAGCTTTTCCGCGCCGGTGTCTTCCGCGCCGCGCTTCTTGAGGTCGGCGAGCAGACCCTCGTCCGTAAGATCGATCTCCCGCGAGTGCTCCCAATCGTGACGGGTGGCGTGAACCAGGCGATGAATGACGTGATGCGCGTCGGTTTCGATCGCCAGCTCGCGGCGCGCGTCGAAGCTGCCTGGCGAAAGGTTGATCGAGCCTATGACAGCGCGTTTCTCGTCGGCGAGGATCATCTTGCCGTGCAGCTTCATGCCCTTGAGGCGATGGATCTTCGCGCCGACGTCGCGCATGATCCGCAGACCCCCGACGCCCTCGATCAGCTTCGCCACTTTCAGGGTGTGCGGCGGTCGCGCCATGATGTGCACCTTGACGCCTCTGTCCACGGCGCGGACGAGCCGCTCGATGATGACCGTGTCCTGGTAGCGCTCGTTCTGCAGCCAGAGCGTATGCTTCGCGGAGTCGATGAACTCCGCTATTCGCTCCCGGCCGTTGTTGGGGCACCAGATGAGCCGCGACTCCGAGTCGGTCGCGAATTTCTTCTGGTTCCAATCGGCGTCGAAGCATCTCACCATCTCGGAGACCTCGAGTTCGTGAGTCGTCACGACGGCGTAGTCGCGCGTTTCAGTGAGGTCGCGCGTTTCCCAATTGAGCGACTCCACGAATCCCGTCTCGTCGTCGATCACCATCGACTTCTGGTGCGTGAGGGCGAAGGCAGGGCTGCTGTCTCGGACTTCGATCCCGGCGGCAAGAAGCGTCTTTCGCGATGCCTTGTTTTCGTTCTCTCCGCTGCGGCGCGCGGGGTTGAGCATTACCCGGACGTGCACGCCGCGCCGCTTGGCGGCGATCACGGCGTCGAGAAGGGTCGGATCGGTGAACAGGAACATGCGGACGTTCAGCGACCGCTTGGCGCCAGCGAGGGCATCGAGCAGCGGCTTGGCGGTGTCGTCGGGAAGGACGATGAGAGTGTGCGACATGAGATCTCGCGTCTTCTACCGTGAGGGAGCGTCCGCCCCCGCCGGCGGCTGTTCGTACTGGATGCGATGGAGCTCCGCATAGACGCCGTTCAGGGCGATGAGTTCGTCGTGCGTTCCCTGCTCGGCAACCACGCCGCCCTTGAGCACGATGATCTTGTCGGCGTCGCGGATCGTCGACAGCCGGTGCGCGATGGTGATCACCGTGCGCCCCTTCATCAGACGCTCCAGCCCTTCGATGACCAGGCGTTCGGATTCGGTGTCGAGCGCTGCCGTCGGCTCGTCGAGGATGAGGATCGGCGCATTGCGGATGATGGCGCGGGCGATGCCGATGCGCTGGCGCTGGCCGCCGGAAAGCGTGAGACCTCGTTCGCCGACCAGGCTGCCGTAGCCGCCCGGCATCTCGGTGATGAAGTCGTGCGCGTTGGCGAGCTTCGCGGCCTCGATGATCTCTTCCTCCGTCGCGTCAGGGCGACCGTAGGCGATGTTCTCGCGAATCGTTCCGCGAAACAGCACCGTCTCCTGCAGCACGAAGCCGATCTGGCCGCGCAGCGAAGCCTTGGTGTACTCCCTGACGTCGACCCCGTCGACCAGAAGTCGGCCGCCGTCCGGGTCGTAGAAGCGCGGGATGAGACCGACGACCGTTGACTTGCCTCCGCCGGTCGTACCGACGACGCCGACCAGCTGCCCCGGCTGGATGCGGAAGTTCACGTCGCGAAGGATCGGATTCTCGGGATCGTAGCCGAAGGCGACGCGCTCGGCGACGATCTCGCCGCGCGCCGAGGCGAGCACTCGCGCGTTGCGCTTTTCCGCAATCATCTTGTCGGCGTCGAGGATCGCCCGGATGCGCTCGAGCGCCACCGAAGTCTGGGCGATGGCGTTGGTCATTTTCGCCAGGTCCTGTACCGGCTTGAAGAACTTGGTGAGGTACGCGAGAAAGACCGTCAGCGCCCCGATGGTCATCGCGTCGGCGACGATCAGCGAGGCTCCGCGCCACAGGACGTAAGCCGTGCATCCCGCGACGACGATGGACACGATCGGCGAGAGCAGCGATTTCACGCGCCGCGCCTTCAGCGCGGCGTCCACGGTCGCCTCGCTCGCTTCGGTAAGACGAGCCTCCTCGAGTTGCTCCCGGCCGAACGCCTTCACTACCCGTATCGACTCGAGACCCTGCTGGACGACCGTGACGAGGTCGGCCTGGTGCAGCCGCACCTGGTGCTGGGCCTTCTTCACCGCCTTCTTGAACCGGGATACGAACAGCAACAGGAACGGCGTTACCGCGACGCAGATGAGCGCGAAATCCCACTGCAGCCAGAGCATGAGCCCCAGGATGCCGACGATGGTAAGGAGGTCGACGAGGATATCCAGCGTGTTGGAGGAAGCGAAGTTCTGGACCGTCGCCACGTCGTTGGTGATGGTGGACAGGAGGACGCCGGTCTGTTGCTTGTCGTAATAGCCAAGCGAAAGGTGCTGCAAGTGGTCGTAGATCTTCAGCCGCAGATCGTTGGCCACCCACTGGCCGACGCTCTCCGTGTAGTAGTTGTCGATGTAGGTGGCCAACGCGCCGACGGCGGCGATCGCCACGACGCCGACAGCGGCGATCAGGGCGAGGCCGGTCTTGCTGCCGGCGAGCGGCATATCCCTGATCCAGCCCAGCCACTCGGGCAGCGGGTGCGTACCGAGGACGTTGTCGATCACGACCTTGAGCGGCCAGGGGCCGGCCATGCTCATCGCCGTCTCGATCAGCATGGCGCCGAACACCACGGCCAGCCACCGCCGATAGGGGTTTACGAGAGCGAGCACGAGCCCGGTCATCGTGGTGCTCGAGACCTCATTCGCATTGGGCACGGTCGTGGCCCGGGAAGTCACACCCGGATCACCGGCAGACGCGGCGGCGGCCTTTGCTTCGTTGGGCACTGCCGAGAAGGCTTCGACGGGGACAGGGATGCGAATTCTACAACGGCGCGCAGCGGGTCGGGGCGACCCGTCGCAATCGTCCGGCGACTGCTCCTGCCCTGCGGCAGGCGGTTCTCGCCGGCGCTCAGATGTGGGCGAAGGCGAGTGCGCCTACCGTCAGCGCGGCGGCGGCCACGGCGTACGACGTGTACTGCAGGCCGCGGTTGCGGGTCAGGATGGTGATTGCCGCAAGGGCAATCGCGATCTGGATGAGCGTGGTTGCCTGCGCCCAGCGGTGATGATCGTGCATCTGCGCTTCGCTCTTGAGCTCCGCCGCCTTCGCCTCGTCTTCGAGGCGCTTGGCCTCGGGCATGATCTCGTCCTTCTCTTTCCCGTAGCGCGCCGCCTCGCGCTGGTACCTCGCCTGCTGCTCTCCGCTGCTCAGCGTTGCGCCGAGCTCGGCAAGGTTTTGCTTGCTGCTCTTCGCCTGGTAGAAGTTCCACTGGTCGGAGGCTTCGGCTCGTCGAATCGCCGCTTCGTTCTTGAACAGCAGCGCCGCATTCTGAGTCGCACCGCTCATGTACCCCAACATCGCGCCGATCGTGGCGAAGATCGCCGTCATCACGGCGATGCGGCCTGCAAAAGGGTCACTGCCGCCGTGCTCGGCCGCATGCTCGACCTCGTGGTCGTGGGGTCCATGCACGTGAAAGCCTTCGGTCATGACGCTGCTCCGGTTGATCGCTGCGCGCGCGGATGGGGCCCGGGCATGAGTTTTCAAGCCGGGAAGCGAATGCGCTCGTAGGCAGCGAGTGCGTATGAGAAACCGTCCGGTTCGTCCTGGCGGCGCAGCTCGCGCGCCGTCTCGTGCCATTCGCCGCGCTCGAACGCGGGGAAATGCGCATCGCCGGCGAAATCACGATCGATCTCGGTGAGGAAGAGTTCATCGGCGAGCGGTATTGCCGCGCGGTAGAGCGCCTCGCCTCCGATGACGAAGATCGGCTCCGGCAGTTTCGCCAGGTCGATCGCCGCGGCGAGCGACGCCGCGCTGTCGCAGCCCGCTGGACGAAAGTCGGCGCGACGCGTCACGACGATGTTTTGCCGGCCCGGCAGCGGCCCGCCGATCGACTCAAAGGTCCGCCGCCCCATGATGACGCTGTGGCCCGTCGTCAGCGCACGAAAGCGGCGCAGATCGTCGGGCAGACGCCAAGGCAGTCGATTGTTCGCGCCGATGACTCCGTTTCGCGCCACGGCTGCGATCAGGGCCAGACGCACCGGCCGAGATCGCTCGCCCGGCCTTGGCGAGCCGCCGGGGGGTGGTGTATCGTGCACGCGTCGCTCGCAGGCTCGGGCATCTCCGACGAAAATCATTATAGCGGTCGCCCGCGACCACTCGTGTATTACCCGCGCTCATTTCTCAAGTTTATCCTGCTCGGTTTCCTGCTGGTCAGTCTGCCGCTTCTGTACGCACTGATCGAGTTGATCGTGAGCCTCGATCGACTCGGCACGCAGAGCCAGCAGGCGGTATTGCAGGCAGCGCAGGCGGGACGCACGAGCCGGCAGCTCTACGAGCAGGCAGTTACGCTCGAGCGGGTCGTGCGTCAGCACCTGATCCTTGAGGATCCGCAACTCATCGAGGACTATGGCCGCGTGCGGCAGGATTTCCGTCAGACCTTGCAGCAGCTGCAGCAGCTTCCTCTCGACCCTGCCCAGGTCGCTCAGCTCGAGAAACTCGCCGACGGCGAAAGTCATCTCTACCAGCTCCTCAAGGCATCGCCGCGCCCGTCCGACGCAGCGAGGTCGCTCGCAGAGGGCTACGCCAACCTCGCCGAGGGCGCGCAGTCGCTGCTCACAGCGAGCAGCCGCTTGAGCGAGCGCGAGATCGAGCGACTGCAGCAGACTGCTGCGGAGGGCCGCAGGACCTGGGGCTACCTCGCGCTGGCCGCCGGAATGATCGCGCTCCTGCTCGCGATCGTGTTCGCCGTCCTCATCGCGCGGCCGATACGCCAGCTCGATCTCGCCATCCGGCAGATGGGCACGGCCGACTTCACCCATGCCGTCGAGGTAGACGGTCCGCAGGACATGCGCTACCTCGGCCAACGCCTCGAATGGCTGCGCGCGCGGCTGCACGAGCTCGAAACGCAGCAGACGCGATTCCTGCGTCATGTCTCGCACGAGCTGAAGACGCCGCTCACCGCTGTGCGCGAAGGTGCGGAGCTGCTGCGCGATCGCGTGGGGGGAGAGCTCTCCGGCGAGCAGCGCGAGATCGTGCGCATCGTGCGCGAGAACACGTTGCAGCTGCAAAAGCTGATCGAGGACCTCCTCAGCTACCAGCAGACGCGCAATATCGAGCCGCAGACTCTCGGCCCGGTGCCGCTCGCCGACGTGATCCGGCGCGTGGTACGCGAACACAAGCTCGCCGCTCTGGCGCGCATGATCTCGTTCGACGCCAAGCTCCAGCCCGTGGTCGTGATCGGCGATCCCGAGCGGATTCGCGCGATCATCGACAATCTGCTCTCGAACGCCATCAAGTACTCACCGCGCTCTGGGGCCGTCACCGTCCGTCTCGCCGCCGAGGATGACGCGGCCCTCCTCGATATCGTCGACCAGGGGCCTGGGGTCGACCCTGCCGATCGGCCGCGGATCTTCGATTCGTTCTACCAGGGCCCTGCGGCGCCCGAGGGGCGCATCAAGGGATCCGGGCTCGGACTGGCGATCGCTCGCGAATACGCCCAAGCTCACGGCGGCCGCATCGAGCTGCTCGACCGCGCCGATGGCAAGCGAGGCGCACACTTCCGGCTGTGGCTCCCGCTCGGCATGGCCGAGCAAGTCGCGACCCTGCAACCCGCCTCCTCGATCAGCCTGCAGGAGGAAGGTTGAGCCGCCGGCACCGCCGCGGCGCGGCCGGGCCCTTCGTCGTTGCCTTGCTTGCGGGCTGTGCCACGTCCCCGCCCCCGGCCGCGGAGCCGGTTGTCCCCGCCCCGCAGCCGCCTGTTCAAGCCAAGGCGGAGCCCGCGCCGGTCACGCCGATACCAGTGCCGCCGGTCGTGATCGTGCAGTCTCCGCCGCAAACGCAAACCCAGATCGTGGTTCCGCCGGTCAACGAGGAGGACCAGCAAGCACTCGCGCTTCTCGCCGATCTGCAGCGCTACGCGACCGACAACGGCGATGACGTAAAGCGAGAGCTCGCGTCAGCGAACCAGGCGTTCAATCGCACTCGCAGTGACGTGAGCCGCATCCGCCTTGCAGTGCTCCTCACGCTGCCTGCCGCCGGGTCGCCCGATGACGCCCGCGCGCTGTCGCTGCTCGAGCCCATGGTCGGCAAGGGCGCGGGTAGCTCGTCGTCGCTCAAGCAGATCGCAACCGTGGTCTATGCGCAGATCGCCGAGCGCACGCGCAGCGTGCGCGACGAGCAGAGAAAGACTGCCGCTGCGCAGGAGAAGCTCGACGCGCTCCGCGCCGTTGAGCGCAGCCTGCTCCTGGAGCGCAGCCGCAACGCGGGTGGCGCGGGCGGCGGCGGAGGCGGGGGCGGCACGGGCCGATAGACGATCATGGCCAACCCGGGCGACATCCTGCTGGTCGACGACGACCCCGACCTGCTGAAGCTCATCAGCCTGCGGCTGACCTCGGCGGGCTACCGCGTGCGCACCGCGGACAGCGGCGAGTCGGCCCTTGCGGCGCTCGCGATCGCGCGTCCCGCCGCCGTGATCACCGACCTGCGCATGCCGGGGATCGACGGACTGCAGCTATTCCAGGCGATCCACCGCCAGCATCCGACGCTGCCCGTGATCATCCTCACGGCGCACGGCACGATTCCCGACGCGGTGACAGCGACGCAGCGCGGCGTATTCGGTTTCCTCACGAAGCCGTTCGACAGCCAGGAATTGCTACAGAAGGTAGCGAGCGCCGTGCGCCTGACCGGCGACGCGCCCGAGCCGACGCGTCAGGCTACCGGCGACTGGCGCTCCGGCATAGTCACGCGCAGCCCGCGCATGGAGGATCTGCTCCGCCAGGCGAGGCTCGTGGCGGACTCCGATGCGAGCGTGCTCATCTTCGGCGAATCGGGCACCGGAAAGGAGTTGCTCGCGCGTGCCATTCACCGCGCGGGGCAGCGGGCTGCGCAGCCGTTTGTCGCCGTGAATTGCGGCGCAATCCCTGAGCCGCTGCTCGAATCGGAGCTGTTTGGCCACGCCCGCGGCGCCTTCAGCGGAGCCGTGCAAGCGCACAAGGGCCTGTTCGTCGCGGCCGATCGCGGCACGATCTTTCTCGACGAGATCGGAGACATGCCGCTCGCTCTCCAGGTTAAGCTGCTCCGCGTCTTGCAGGAGGGCGAAGTGCGCCCGGTCGGGGCCACGCAGTCCGCGCCCATCGACGTGCGCGTGATATCGGCGACTCACCGCGACCTCGACGTGCAGCGGGCCGCGGGCGAGTTCCGCGAGGATCTGTTCTATCGACTGAACGTCGTCTCGCTCAGGCTCCCGGCTCTGGCCGAGCGGCGGGAGGACATTCCGCTGCTGGCGACGCATTTTCTCCGCCGGCTCGCGGAGCGCTACAAGAAGCCCGTTCCCACGCTGGCGCCCGACGCGATGGCGCTTCTGATCGCAGCCCCGTGGCCGGGAAACGTGCGGCAGCTGCTCAACCTTCTCGAGCAGGCGCTGGCGCTGACTACTACCAGCGTGATACCCGCAACCCTCGTTCAAGGCGCGCTGCGCGAGGACGCCGGCGCGCTGGCGCCGTTCGAGGAGGCGCGCAAGCAGTTCGAGCGCGACTATCTCGTGCGGCTGCTCAAGATCACGGGCGGCAACGTGACCCAGGCCGCGACGCTCGCCAAGCGCAATCGCACGGAGTTCTACAAGCTGCTGCAGCGTCACCGCCTCGAGCCCGCAACCTTCAAGAACACCAAGCCCTAGTCGCGCATCGCAAAGATCGACCTCGAGCGGTCGGTGCGCGGCAGGGCTGTCGCCGCTTAACGACAGTTCTCTTTCCGGCGATTCAAGGACTTAACAACATTGTCATATTGCGCGTCGCAAAATTACGACAGAAATGCAGCAGTCGTGCCAGTTTTGCCTCCCGGCGTTGATGCTCTTCGCACACCAGCGTCTCTAAGCCGAGGATTTGGATCGAGAATTATTTTATGGCATGTCAATTGCTTTTGCACGCGTGGAGGCGCGAGGACGAAAGTGGAAAGGTGGCGGCTGTGGATACGTTTTCTCCGGAACTGTGTGGCGCATGGCTTAACAAGCCGGAGCTACCCGAGCGCTCTCGCCCCGAGCTCGCGGCTTCGCCCGACGGCCTGTCTCCCGCCCAGCAAGTGGCGCTGGAGGAACTGGTCGAGCGTGTGAGCGCAGCCCGCAGCGTGGTGTAACGGACCAATCGGCCTGCAGGCGGCCGGCGGGGCGAAAGGCCCGCAACGCCTGACCCTCTCGGAGCCGGGCAGCGCTCCGACCATCGGAATCCCCCTTGCCCGCTCACTTCCTCCCAGCGGGCTTTTTTTTGCCCGCGGCCCGCGCTAAACCGCTACCGCGGCCTTGATGGCCGGGTGACACTGGTAGCCTATGATCTCGAAGTCTTCGTAGCGATACTCGTAGAGCGATGCCGGCCGGCGCTTGATCGTGAGTCGGGGCGACGGGAATGGAGAGCGGGCGAGCTGGGTCTCCACCTGCTCGAGATGGTTGAGATAGAGATGGCAGTCCCCGCCGACCCAAACGAAGTCGCCAACCTCGAGATCGCCCTGCTGGGCGACCAGATGGGTGAGCAGTGCATAGGACGCGATGTTGAAGGGCACACCGAGGAAGATGTCCGCGCTGCGCTGATAGAGTTGGCAGGAAAGCCTGCCCTCTGCAACGTAGAACTGAAAAAAGGCGTGGCACGGCGGCAGCTTCATGCGTGGAATGTCGCCGACGTTCCACGCCGACACGATCAGCCGCCGCGAATCCGGATTAGCGCGGATCTGCGTCATGACCTCGGAGAGTTGGTCTATGTGGCGGCCGTCCGGAGCGGGCCACGACCGCCACTGGAAGCCGTAGATCGGCCCGAGCTCGCCGCGCTCGTCGGCCCATTCGTCCCAGATCGTCACGCCGTTGTCGCGAAGGTAGCGGACGTTCGTATCGCCGGCGAGAAACCAGAGCAGCTCGTGGATGACCGACTTGGTGTGCACCTTCTTGGTCGTGAGCAGGGGAAAGCCGCGCCCGAGGTCGAAGCGCATCTGATAGCCAAACACCGACAACGTGCCGGTGCCGGTGCGGTCGTCCTTGCGCACGCCGTGGTCGCGCACGTGTCGCATGAAGTCGAGATAGGTCCGCACCGGGTGTCGCAGGGCGTTCGGAAGGAGGCTTTCATTGTAGCCCAAGGGCGCGTCCGGGCCCGGCGCCAGCCGAGCTGCCCGGCCGCGGGCGCTGTCTTGACAAGCGGCCGGGACAGGCTAGACTAATATAACTATTTTACTAGTCATGTAGGTATGAGAAAGGCGTACGCGCGGGCAATTCCGGCGCCATGGCGGCGGACGGCGCGGATCTTTGCGGCGCTGGGGGATGCGCACCGGCAGCGCATCCTGCTCATGTTCGAGCGCGGCGAGAGGCTCAACGTCGGCGAGATCGTCGCCGCATCGACGCTCTCGCGCTCCGCCGTGTCGCATCACCTGCGGGTGCTGCGTGAGGCGGGTGTGCTCGTGCGCGAGAAGGTAGGCAAGGAGGTCTATTTCTGGCCGGATCCCCGCGCGGTGCGCGAGGCGCTCGACGCCGTGCGCGATTACCTTGCCGCTCACTACTGATTCGAGAAGGACGATGCACGAACACAACCAGTTCCAATTGCTGCGCGAGCGGCGCTTCGCGCCTTTCTTCTGGACTCAGTTCCTCGGCGCCGGCAACGACAACGTGTACAAGAACGCGCTGGTTATCTTCGTCGCGTTTCAGGCGGCCGCGCTCAGCACGCTGTCCTCGAACGACCTGGTGAACATCGCCGCAGCGGTGTTCATTGCGCCGTTCGTCCTGTTCTCGGCGACGGCGGGGCAAATCGCCGACAAGTTCGAAAAATCGCGCCTCATCCGATTCGTCAAGCTTTTTGAGACCGCGATCATGGTGGTCGGCGCGATCGGCTTCTATCGGCGCGACTTAATCCTGCTGTTCCTCGCGCTTGGATTGATGGGGGTGCATTCGACGCTGTTCGGGCCGGTCAAGTACGCGATCCTGCCGCAGCACCTGCGCCGGGAAGAGCTCATCGGGGGAAACGGCCTCGTCGAGATGGGCACCTTCGTCGCGATCCTGCTCGGCGAGATCGTCGGAGGACTGGTGATCGCGATCAAGCCGAACGGGCCGATCCTCGCCGGCGCGATCGCCATCGCCATCGCCGTGGCGGGCTATGTCGTGAGCCGCGCCATACCGATCACGCCGGCCGTCGCGCCCGAGCTCAAGATCAACTGGGACCCGTTCACCGAGACCGCCCGCAACCTGCGCTTCGCCTACGGCAACCGCGTGGTCTGGCTGTCGATGCTCGGCATATCCTGGTTCTGGTTCTACGGCGCAACCTATCTCACGCAGTTCGCGAACTTCACCAAGGATGTGCTCGGGGGCGACGAGCACGTGGCCACGCTGCTGCTCGCCATCTTCTCGGTCGGGATCGGCATCGGATCGCTCCTGTGCGAGCGGCTGTCGGGACGCAAGGTGGAGCTCGGGCTGGTGCCCTTCGGCTCGATCGGACTGTCGCTATTCGCGATCGACCTGTATGCGGCGAGCCACGATCTCGCGGCGCACGGCCTGACAGGGATCGAAGGCTTCCTCTCCGTGCGCGCGCACTGGCGCGTGGCGGCCGACCTCGTGCTGCTGGGCATGTTCGGCGGGTTCTACATCGTGCCGCTGTATGCGCTGATCCAGGAGCGTTCGGACCCGTCGCACCGCTCGCGCATAATCGCCGCCAACAACATCCTGAACGCGCTGTTCATGGTCGTCTCTGCGGGCGCGGCGCTCGGCCTGCTCAAGGCCGGCCTGAGCATCCCGGCGCTGTTTCTCGCCACCGGACTCATGAACGCGGTGGTCGCACTCTACATCTATGCGCTCGTGCCGGAATTCCTCATGCGCTTTCTCGCGTGGCTGCTGATCCACACGTTCTACCGCGTCGACAAGGAGGGGCTCGACCGTGTTCCGGAGGACGGCGCCTGCGTCATCGTCTGCAACCACGTGAGCTACGTCGATGCCGTGGTGATCGCCGCCTGCGTGCGGCGGCCGATCCGCTTCGTCATGGACCACCGGATCTTTGCCGTTCCACTGCTCAACTTCATCTTCCACACGATGCGCGCCATCCCCATCGCGCCGGCGCGAGAAGACTCCGCCCTGAAGGAGCGCGCCTTCGAGGAAGTGGCGGCTGCGCTCGCGAAAGGCGAGGTCGTGTGCATCTTCCCCGAAGGCAAGATCACCGATACGGGCGAGCTCAATCCCTTTCGGCCCGGCCTGCAGCGCATTTTGGAGCGGACTCCGGTTCCGGTCGTGCCGATGGCGCTCCGTGGGCTCTGGGGCAGTTTCTTCAGTCGCTCCCATCGCGGAAGGGCGATGCGACGTCTGCGCGGCATCTTCTCCCGCATTGCGCTCGTCGCGGGCAACCCCGTGGCCCCGGCGCGCGCAACGCCCGAGCTGCTCCAGCAGGCGGTGCTCGCACTGCGCGGCGAGCGGCGCTGACGCGGACGAAAAGCCGGCGCCATGGCCTGGCTCGGACTATTGCTCGGGGCGCTGGTGGGCGCCTATGTCCACGGCTTCTCCGGCCTCGTCGCCGGGGCCGTGATCGGTACCGTCGCCGGCTTCCTGTGGCGCAGATTCTCGCCTGAAGCGACGTTCGGGCCGGGCGCGGCGCTGACGCGCGTAGCGGAACTCGAGAGGCGCGTCGTCGCGCTGGAGTCGGAACTTGCCCGGCTGCGACGAGGAGCCGACGCGACCTCGGTGCCACAGACGGCGGGCGACGTGTCGCCTCCAGCGCGGGTGCCTGAGGCGTCTGCTGACGAGCCTCGCGGCGCGAAACCGCCCGTGCAGGCACCGGCGCAACATCCGGTGCGCAAGGGCGGCGCGGGTGATGCTTTGCCGCAGACGAGGGCGAGTCCAACGTCGTCCGCCGCGAGCGCTGCGGAGCACAGCGCGCTTGGGCGTTGGTTCACCGACGGGAGCGCGATGGTCCGCGTCGGTGTGGTCGTGCTGTTCTTCGGCGTGGCTTTCCTGCTGTCGTATTTCACCGAGCACGTGACGGTGCCGATCGAGATGCAGTTCCTCGGGGTCGCCCTCGCGGGGCTTGCGCTGATCGCAATCGGCGCGCGGCTGCACCCGACCCGCGCGGCCTATGGCCTGGCCTTGATCGGCGGCGGCTTCGGCGTGCTTTACCTGACGACCTTCGCCGCCACGCATCTCGTGGCGCTGCTCGCTCCCGCCGCCGCGTTCGCGATTCTGGCCGCTCTCGCGGCGTCCGCCATCGGACTGTCCCTGCGCCTGGATGCACAGCCGCTCGCCGTGCTCGCCGCGCTGGGCGGCCTTCTGGCTCCGGTTCTCGTTCGGACGGCCAGCGAGCCGATCGCATTGTTTGCCTACGTCGCCGGCGTGAACGCAGTGGTGATCGGTGTGGCGTGGTTCCGCACCTGGCGCGTACTCGACCTGACCGGCTTCATCGGCACCTTCCTGGTCGCGCTGTGGTGGGGGTACGAGTACTACACGCCCGAGTATTTCTCCACGGTCGAACCCGCTCTCATCCTCTTCTTCGCCGCGTACGTCGCGTTGCCGATCGCACACGCTTTGCGCGGGCCGGGAGAGTGGCGCTTCGACGCCGTGCTCGTCCTCGGCGTGCCGCTCGTCGTATTCGCACTGCAAGCAGGCCTCGTAGAGGAGATGCGCTACGGAGTCGCGTGGAGCGCCGCCGCGCTCGCCGCCGTGTACGCGGCGCTTGCCGGCGTGCTGCGCGCACGCCGCGGTACAGAGCTGCTAGCCACTGCGTACGTCGGACTCGCCGTGATCTTCGCGACGCTCGTCGTACCCTTTGCGCTCGACATGCGTTGGACGAGCGCCGTGTGGGCGGTGGAAGCTGCCGCTATGTACTGGGTTGGCATTCGCGCGGACCGAGCGGTCGTGCGCGCTCTCGCGTTGCTGTTGCAGTTTGCAGCCGGAGCAGCCTTTCTCCTGCATGTTCCGGACGAGTACGTAGCGACGCCTTTCGTCAATCGCCAGTTCCTGGGTGCGCTGCTGATCGCACTGTCGGCGTTGGCAACCGTGCGCTTCGGTGACGCGCGAGACGAGGCAGTTCCCCAAGCCGAGCGCTCGCTCCTGCACCTGATCTTCGGCTGGGGATGCTTCTGGTGGCTGGCAGCCGGGGCGGTGGAAATCATGCGAGACCTCCCGCAACACGAAGCGCACGGGCTGCTCGCCTGGATCGCGGGCGGCGTCGCTGTGGCAACGTGCATTGGACTGGCGCTCCGCTGGCCGCGGCTCAACAGCACCGCGATCGTCTTGCTGCCGGCCATGGCGCTCACGCTGGTCTACGATCTCTGGCACGGGCGCACAACGCTGACCGGTTACGGATGGCTGCTTTACCCTCTGTGCTGGGGCCTGCACTTCGCGCTGCTGTACCGCGCCGAGCTGCGCCTGCCCGCGGCAGACGAGGCCAGCGCGCTGCGCGAGCGCACGCGAATCCGGTCATCGCTCGCAGCTGCGCACTTTGCCGGCGCCGTGCTCCTCCTGACTCAGGTTGCCTGGGAGGCGGGCGAATGGACCGCACGCATCGCGCCGCGCGGCACCGTGTGGCCTGCCTGCGCCCATCTCGCTCCTCTGGCCTTGTTCCTGATCGGCGTGCTGCGGGACCGCCCTCATATGTGGCCGATGGCAGGCTTCGCCGACGCGTACGCGTCGCGCACGGGCGCACTCGCCGCGACGGCGCTGAGCATTGGCGCGCTCGCCCTCGCCCTGCTTCAGCCGGGAGACGCGCGGCCGCTGCCTTACGTGCCATTGCTGAATCCGCTTGATCTCACGCTCGCGCTCGCGCTGCTGGCGCTGCACCGGTGGATGCGCGGGGAAGGCCGCCTCGGGTCGCAGGCGAGCTATGCGTGGCTCGGCACGGGCGCCTTCATCGCGCTCAATAGCGCAGTTGTACGCGCCGTCCATCACTGGCTCGACATACCGTGGCGGCTGAGCGAGATTCTCGCCTCGAAGCCGCTGCAAGCGGCTCTGACGCTCGCCTGGACGGGCACGGCGCTTGCGGCGATGGTCCTCGCCAGCCGACGCGGCCTGCGGCCGCTATGGCTGATGGGTGCGGGGCTCCTCGGCGTGGTCGTGATCAAGCTCTTCGCGATCGACCTCGCTGCGTTGTCGGGACTGACGCGGGTGGTCGCATTTCTCGGCGTGGGTGCGATGCTGCTCGTGATCGGCTACCTGACTCCGCTGCCCCCGGCCGATCGCGGCCGGCAGCCCGGCGGCAGCGGCTGACCGGGCCACTAGTCTGCGAGGAGTCGCGGCAGCACGACGCCCGCCG
>Ga0335076_10003555_pt1 | contig 15664 bp, 19 predicted proteins | sample Lox_Sample_25_FD_206717 | JGI IMG/M metagenome (GOLD analysis project Ga0335076, IMG submission 206717) | Soil microbial communities from Loxahatchee National Wildlife Refuge, Florida, United States - Lox_Sample_2.5 | ecosystem: Environmental > Terrestrial > Soil > Wetlands | place: USA...
TTCATCCCTTTTTACTTTTACGTACTTTCGCTCGAGTAGCCGCAGGTTTTTTGCTCTTCAATTTACTCTGATTGTAATCAATGGCGGCACGCACGAGACTTTTGAGAGCACGCTCATTAATCTTATCGCCCTCGAAAAAATCGATCGCCCGCCACTGGTTGCCTTCGAGGCCCGCGTTGAAGAGCATGTCAGGATCCGCGAGGCTCGCCCCGTGGGAGAAAGTGAGCTTCACCTTACCTTTGTGGGCGTTGCCGACCGCGATGATTCCGTCGCGCGACCACACCGGGCTTCCCATCCACTTCCATTCCTCGACGATCTCGGGGTCCGCCTCAAGGATGACTTTGCGGGCGCTGGCCAGCGTTTTGCCACGCCAGTCTGTGAGTTTTGCTATTAGCTGGTCAATCAATACAGAGGCGGATTCCACGGGGGCTGACTTTTTCATGATAGCTTCAAGTCTCGCAGCTAATTTAGTTGGGCTCCTGCGTAACCTGCAAGCTCGGGGAAAAGCCCCGCGGGCCAGCCTCTCCGCTGCGTCAGATGTTCTCGGGGCTGGGCATCGTTAGTGGGTGCAGCTTGCATCGCGCAGATTTTTCCGTCCTTGCCGTTTGCACTGAAAGCGCCAAATACGACGTCAAAATCTCAAGAAGTTGAAAGCCGTGTCTCCCACCCTCTGAAATCGCAGAGGGTGGGGCAGCCTCATTCGTTGATAGCTAAAAAAGGACGCAGCAGTCCGCAAGACATGCCGGATGAGCCACGGCACTCGAATTAAAGGGGTCGCGATGCTTCATTTGCCTTCTCTGAGCCTCGAATCGAGGCTTGAATCTGTTCGATCAGTGGAACGCGTGTCTCCTCGGGTGCCCAATCGCGGCCAAGGCAACCCGTGGGCACCCCGTCGACCATGGCTTGTAAGTAGTTCTCGTCTCCGGCGTGCTGGGTGAATTCCAATGCCAGGATGAGCGGATCCAAGTTCAGGGTTTCCACGCACATATTGAAGAGAGCCTCGGCGAGGCGCTCGCGCTGTTCCGCGGGCCGTCCGCGGCGAATCTCGCAAGCCAGAACGGCACCGGGAACAGGTTGAGTTTTTGAATCGCGGCAGCGCCACATGTTGCCTTCTCCAAGCTCTCGGAAAGCAACCGCTACCAGATCAGGTGTGGTTTGCATGATTTCGGCGTAAGCGTCGCCCATTCTCCTGGCCAAGTCCTGTTTGACCGAAAGGGGATAGGTTCGCGGAAGATCCAATTGAAGGTAGGGCATGTTTCGTCTCCTTATTTTTTTTCGTCGAGCGATTCAATTGCTTCTCGCTTGACACTGTCAAGATAACAAACAGAATTGGGCACTGTCAAGATCATAATTCCAACAATCTTGGCACCGTCCAGATAATGTGGCAAACTAGCGCCATGAACAAATCCGCAACCCCGAACGCTTCGGTCCGAAGCCAGGATGCACCGTACCATCACGGGGACCTACGCCGGTCCCTGATTGAGGCGGGGCTGGAACTGGTGAGGGAAGGACGGGAGTGGTCTTTCTCGCTCAGGGAGGTGGCGAAACGAGCCGGTGTGAGCCACAACGCCCCGTACTATCACTTCGCCGACAAGCGGGACCTGCTGATCGCGGTGGCGGTGGTTGGCTACGACACTCTGACCGCGCGCATCGCCGAGGCGGCTGCTTCGAGTGAGGAGGCAAAAACCGCCCTGATCGCGAGCGGGCGTGCCTACATTCAATTCGGCCTGGAGAATCCCGGCCACTACCAGCTCATGTTCAGTGCGGCGTTGAATGGTCCCGAGGGCCGGCCCAAAGCCCTGGCAGACGCAGGAGCTGCGACGCGGGCCGGGCTGGAAGAGATCCTGCATCGGGGGGCACGGGCTGGTGTTTTTTCGAGTTCGTTGTTACGCACATTGGAATTGAAGACCGCCGCGTTCACGGCTTGGTCGACGGTGCATGGCTTTACAATGCTGGCCATCGAGGGACTACCGACACCGGACCTGCCTATCGCCTGCCTCGCAGACAAAGCAGTGCGGATCGCATGCCGCTCCTTCCTGCGATGACCTCGACTCTGCGCAATTGGCTGAATTCTGTGCTGATAAACGGACTTCGCTCCTGCGCCGCTCACATCGTGGATTGACTTGCTCGCATCCGAGTTCTAGCGTTTCTGAGATGATCAGCTGAGAAGGAGAATATATGACAGGCGATGCGAGACTGATGTCAGGGATCATCCTCATTACCGTGCCCACCATTCAGTACGGAGGGTACTTCCTTCTGACCTCCCTGATGAGCAAGGAGAGCGGATACATGGATAATCCGCTGCGCCAGAATTTCTTCCGGGCAGGACACGCTCATGCTGGCGTGATCGTGATTCTCTCGCTGGTTTGCCAAATTCTTGCGGACTCGGCAGTTCTCCCTTTTAGCCTGGTCTGGTTTGTGCGCGTCGGAGTACCGCTCGCGGCGATTCTCATCTCGGCCGGATTCTTTTTCTCCGTGCTGCCGCCTGAGGCTACTCAAGCTGGCGGCGCGGTCCGCCTGATCTACGCCGGCGCGGTTGTTCTCGCCGCTTCAGTAATTATGCTGGGCATCGGGTTGCTTAGAACTGCGCATCCCGCGTAGTGAGGGCTCGGGGCAGGCTAGAGTTTGAGCCGCGCACCGGCAGGCCGGGTTTTGGCTTGCTGGGGTGTGGAAAAACGGAGTCCCCTACGAAAGTGCTGAAATTTATGGTGCTCTGTCCAAAAAGCCTGCCGATTGGATATAGTTTGTTTCCGTTTACATCGTTATGGAGAATCCCCAATGGCCTCTTTCACAGATGCGCTGGTACAGCAATTATTAAATGGACGGTATATCGCCTCGCTTGCCACTCGGAATCCAGATGGTTCGATTCACATGGTTGCGGTCTGGTATTGGTTTGATGGCTCAAATATTTTTGTCGCCACCGCCTCGCGCAGCCGCAAAGCACGGAATATGAAGTCGAACTCCAGTGCAACATTAATGATTGACTCGCGCGACCCGCAAGCTTCATTCGGCGCCACTATTACCGGCTCGGTACAGATTCTGCAGGGGGTCGCCTCGCAGAAACTGAATGCCGAGATTCATCGCAAATACCTGAGTGCTGCCGCGATTGCGGACCCGCGAGTAGGGCCGGTTTTCGCCGGGTGGGATGATGTGACAGTCCAAATCACTCCGATTTCGGTGATTTCCTGGGATATGCGCGAGGCGGATGCGCAGGTATTTGGCGGGTCGTTTAAAAGCAATCCTACATATTTGTTGCCGCTGGAAAGATGAACGGACGGGTGTGCCCACTCAAGCCCGGTTTGGCCCGAATTCCTTGACTTGCTCGGGATTTCTACGCCCGAGCAAGTCAAAACCGGGCTTGCGGGGGACCCGGCCGGTGCGCGGCTCAGACGCCGCGCAACCGCTCAACTTGAAATGGGGCTGTTCGGATCTTCCCGATTCTGTCATTCCGAACCAGTGCTACGATGAGCATTTACAGGATGTGGACGAAGATGTCAGAGCGATCAGAATCCCTCGCTGACGATCCGTTCCGTGGCCGGCACCCGACCAGTCACGAACGGAAATCGGGACGGCCATGGGATGCGTCCTACCACGACGGCCCGCCGCCTTGGGATATTGGCCGGCCGCAGCCAGCAGTAGTGCGTTTGGCGTCCGCAGGCGGATTCGCCGGAGCGGTGCTCGATGCGGGCTGCGGCACCGGCGAGAACGCTCTTCACATTGCGTCGTTACGAGTGCCGGCGGGATTCTCGGTTCTGGGCGTTGACGTGGCTGAAACGGCACTGGCAATCGCCCGAAAGAAGGCAGACGAATGTGGAATCGAGGCTGAGTTCGCTGCGGCTGATGCATTCCATCTGCAGCGTTTGGGGCGCAGGTTTGAGACGGTGCTGGACTGCGGACTGTTCCACACCTTCGACGACGACGACGAGCGAACACGATACGTGGCGAGTCTAGCGTCGGTGACCAAGCACGGTGGAACTCTGTATGTGTTGTGCTTCAGTGACGATGGCCCCGATACTGGCCCGCACCCCATCAGTCAGAAAGAGCTGAGAGCAGCGTTCAGCCCCAGCAATGGATGGAATGTCGTCGCCATCGAACCGGAGCGGCTTCAGACGAGATTCCACGCGGAGGGCGGCGCACCCGCCTGGCTCGCCACAATCAAACGGATCTAGACTGCGGAACTGGCCGGGTGACTGATCCAAAACAACTTCCAGGCCAATACAATCGACGCATGGCCAACGAAGCTGTGAACCAAGTCATCGTCAATTACTATCGGGACACACTGAATGTCCGTGCGATTCTGCTGTCAACGAGCCTTCGTTGGTGATCGGCCCGCGGGGAGCGATCCCGATACCTGATCGCGCAGCGCTGGTGGCTGTTTTTGGGCCGGTGATGGAAGGTCTGCGAGCCAAAGGATACGGCCGCAGCGAACTCGAACTGCGCTGCGTCGAGTCGCTCAGTTCGTCCGCTGCATTAGTTGGCGAGCGGCCGTGCGCTACAAGACCGATGGCCAGGAACTGGAGCGCGTGGGCGTAACCTACCTGCTGCACAAAACCGAAAGCGGCTGAAAATTCGCCACGGTCATCCTTCACGATCCACATTAGATCCTCAGCGAGCCGCGGAACGCCCTGCCGGCATAGTAAGATTCGGCGCCGTTGTGATAAACGAAAACCATGTCGAAGCGGCGATCACAAAAAAGGGCGCCACCGAGTTTTCTAACGGGGGGAGGCGTTTTCACCCAGCTCGAAGTTTTGGCATCAAACTCGCCAAGTTTCTGCAACTCTCGATATTGTTCTTCCGTTAGCAGCTCGATACCCATGGCAGCGGCCATATCGAGAGCGTTATCTTTTGGCTTATGTTCTTTCCTTGAGTCCAGCGCTTCACGGTCGTAGCAGAGACTTCTGCGGCCTTTGGGACTTTCTGATGCACAATCATAAAAAATGTATTCGCCCGAGTCTTTGTCGTGGCCAACCACATCCGGTTCGCCGCCGGTCCTTTCCATTTCATTGAGGGACGACAGTTTGCCCGCATTCGCTTCCAGCTTGGCTTGGACTTCAGCCCAGGAAAGACTTCTATGGCGGTTCATATTTTTCTCGAAACGGGCTTTCAATGCTCGGAGTAGTTCTTCACGTTGCTTTTTCGAAATGGTGAGGTTTGGCATGGTTTTCACGCTCTTGAAGTTATTTACGCAGTAGGGCTGAGTACGATAGCTCAACAAAACCGTTCTTGTAAGCAACCACGTTTGTCAGATTCCATCTCTGCTCGGTCAGCAAACCGTCGAACAGGCGGAGGCCTTCACCTAATAAGACGGGCGCGATCGTCAGCCTGATTTCATCGACCAGGCCGAGTTCGAGAAAACGCTGGCACAGCAGGGCCCCGCCCACCAGCCAGATGTTTCGGAATCGAGGGGCGAGTTTCACATCGACTAATGTCCTGAGATCGCCCGAATAGAACTCAACGCTCTTCTTCACCGTCGGCCATTTTCTACCGCTCACCACTACGGCCGGAGTATCGCCATAGGGCCAGCCCAGCTCAAGCGCATGTTCATAGGTGCGGGCGCCGAGCACGTAACAGTCTATCGTTTTGACGAACGCCGCAGCTTTTTCCTCCGAGATGGAAACCCCCGATTGGTAAACGCTTCCAGGGCTCTCCAACCAGGAGACACTGTTGTCCTTCTTCGCGATGAAACCATCCAGACTGGAAACCATGTGCAAGGTTACGCCCCTCTGAAGTTGATGCATGGTCCTGCGATTCCCTCCATTCACGACTTCTGTGCTGCCTCCGTGGGTCATTTGGGCGTTTCAACACCGAACTGCTTGGCGTACTCGCCAACCAAGCCCTGCCAACCAGCCAACCTCATGGCGTCGCCGCCGACAATGGGGCCAATGGGAACTCCGCCGAGCAAGCGATCCAGAACATCAAAGGCAATGTGCCAGCCGGCGGCGCCCCACGAGATGAAGCGGCGATCTATGTTGTGCCACAACGTCAGGCGTGTGCCATCAGCAACGGCTTCAAGTTCCCAGCGCATATCGCCGTACTCGAGCACCGTGGGGGCTTCGGCACGCGTCACTTTGGTTGCGATCGGCGTGGTGGGTGCTCCCACCCAGGTAAGCTTCACCGTCCCCAGCGTACCCAGGCTCGCATCGGCCACAAACGGCGCCCACTCGCGCAGCTGCTCCGGGTCGGTCAGCGCCTGCCAGACTTTTTCCGGCGAATGGCGCAATTCTCGAACGAGAATGAGCGTCCACTTGTTTTCATCCTTTAGCCGATCCTTTAGTACTCGCGCCCCGTAGGCCGAACTCGGTGTGTACTGCTCGCGATCGGTCATCTTCATTTCCTTAACGGCGATCCCTACCAGCCCTTCAGCTGCGTGACCTGAATGAGATTGCCGCAGGTGTCTTTCAACATCGCAATGGTCGAGGCGGTCACGTCGGTGGGCGGCATGGTGAACTCGGCGCCGCGTGCCTTAATGCGCTCGTAGTCGCCCTTGATGTCGTCGGTGAAGAACATTATCGCGGGCTGGCTCTGTTGAAACAACGCCTGTTGATAGGCTTTGGCGGCAGGATTGTTATTGAGCGCCAGTTGCAGTTCCGTACTGTCCGGCTCCTCGGGCGAGGCCACGGTCAGCCAGCGATATGGACCCTGACTGAAATCCGTCTTCTTCACGAAACCGAGCACTTCGGTATAGAAGCGCAGGGCCTTCTCCTGGTCGTCCACGTATAAGCTGGTCACTTTGATTTTCATTTTGTTTCTCCTTTATGACTTTCGCGGTTTGGACCGCGTCGTTTTCTCTTTTGTTTTCCTTTTTGTTGGCGTCGAGGGTCCATGCGGTTGACGATCCATGCGGTTCTGGCTCATCCGATTAAGGTGGCGTTCGAGAGCATCCACGTGAGCAGACCAGAAGCGGCGGAACTGAGTGAGCCACGCATCCAGCTCGCGAAGCGGTTCAGGTTTCAGCCGGTAGAGCCGGCGTTGTGCGTCCACCGTGGATTCCACGAAACCCGCCTCACGCAGCACGCGCAGGTGCTTGGACACGGTGGGCTGCGGCATGCGAAGCTGACGCTCGATCTCTCCCACCGACTGTTGTGACGAAGCCAGGAGACTCAAGATCGCGCGACGGTTCGGCTCGGCAATGATTTCGAATATGGATTCCACGCCTCTGTATGTACCTCATGGCGCATATACGTGTCAAGGAATATATTGCAGCGTCAGACCAATTCCGGTCGGCGCGGGAATACACAGTCTTGATGCCTTTTAGAGGTGCGATCCAGAGCGCTGCGCGCCGCCAAGGCGTTTATCTTCTATTTGAGCTAGCCGTGCCCCGGGGCGCGAAGAATTTCGTCGTCAAGGATCCGGATGGGAATCTGCTGCTGTTTGCGGGACCCGCAAACTAACCACTACCGAGCCGGACAGAACCGGCAAGTGCTTTGGAATGAATGGCGGGGACGACGGGACTCGAACCCGCGGCCTCTGCCGTGACAGGGCAGCGTTCTAACCAACTGAACTACGTCCCCAACTTGTTTTCACCGGGTTAGCTGGAAACCCTTGATTTTCCTGTCTTTTCTTACTGTCCATAGAGTCGCCTGTTTCAACCGTTTCCACCCCATATAACCGAATTCCGGGGTTTTATCGACAGGAAACTGTAAGGAAGTACGCCCCATCCAGTTCCCAATGCGAGCCCTACGACCCGGAGCATCTGTCCATGCCCCGTGACTGAATTGTAGCAGACGGAATTTGGATCAGTACAGACTGGCAGAAAGCAAGAGGTTGAGTTGAGAGCAAACTCAACTCTGTCATCATTATCAGTTGACTGCTACCATTCGAAGCTCGGTTACCTGACGCGTCCGTCTTGCCAGCCTTTCATCGTCGGGCGCCATGGCCATGATGGGGGAGGGTCTTTGATCGGCTCCATCGCTTTATAATTGTGGAAAAGATGCACGGTGAAGGAGTTCACCGCAAACCGCTGTTCCGTTCTTGATCGGGACAGATGATGACTCCTGACAGGGAAACCTGTTGCAGAGTCATGTCTGTCACGGATTCCCTGTTGAAAGTTTGACGTCTTCGAGCCCTGCAAACCGAGGCACGGCCTCGTGTGATGGTCGAAACCGCGGAGGAGTCTGAAACCATGGACTTGAAAACATACGAGCAGATCAAATTCGAACTGGCCGAACTGGTCCGTTCCGGGCAGCTTATCGCCTCCGATCGGGAGCAAGATTCAAACAGGCGCTACGACGCGGAACGACCCTGGCGCGCGCTGCTGACCCGCTTGGCGGAAGACCGATTCACCGTCGTCGTTGCCGGGCGCTTTAGTCGGGGAAAATCTTCGTTGATGAATGCGGTTCTCGGTATGGATCGCCTTCCGACGGGTATCGTCCCTCTCACATCCGTTATCACTTATGTGCGTTACGGCACGAGCGAAAGAGTCCTGCTGAATTATGAGGGCACCCGGTTGCGGGGAGAAGCCACGCTTCAAGAACTGCCGGAGTATGTCACGGAAAAGGGGAATCCGGGGAACGTGAAGCGGATTCACTCGGCTGAGATCCAGTTGCCGGCAGAAATTCTTCGGCGAGGGTTCTTTTTCGTCGACACCCCAGGCCTCGGCTCAGCAATCTTCGAAAACACGAAGACGACGGAAAGATTTATTCCAGAAATCGACGTGCTTATCCTTGTCACTAGCTACGAGAGCCCACTCTCGGAAGACGAAATTCGATTTCTGAATTATGCACTGGCCTCAGTGCGTGCCGTGTTTATCGTCATCAACAAGCAGGACACTGTGCCCGCGGATTCTCGGGCAGAAATAATTCAATACGTCCAGAGGACTGCTCACAGTGTGCTGGGGGACAAGGCAGTCGCACCGTTTTCGGTCTCAGCCAGAGACGGATTGTCCGCAAAACAGGCCGGTGATGCAGGCAGACTGCGCGATAGCGGCCTGCTGGATTTTGAGAACGCGCTAGTCGATTTCTTGGCTAACAACCGGGCACAGATGTTCTTGTCTTCGATGTGCGATCGCACGTCAGTCGAAATGCAAGCCTTGGGTCAGGAAGCCGATAGCCTAATTTCCAAACTTCGTGCCTTGCAGCCACAAATCGACCCAGATGTCTCCGGAGCGATGAACGAAGCCTCGTTTGAGTCACGCGCTGGTGCTGTGCTCGGGCTCGAAAACGTTAGCTCTTGCGAGGTGTGCAAAGCCGCCATGGCGAAGACGATGAGGTTTCTGGCGAAATACCAATACGATCTCAGTACGAGGCCCCGAACTCAGGAACAGCACGCTCAAGATGGAGGGTTTTGCCCGTTACACACGTGGCATTACGAACAGGTCGCGTCCCCTCGTGGTGTTTGCACGGCATACCCGGTGCTCCTGAACCAGATGGCCGAGAGGCTACGTTACTTGGCGACAAATGGTACTCAAGGGCCTAATGACTTCTCGTCTCCCCTTCTTGAATCGCACTGTCCTGCCTGCCAGGTTCGCTGGGCCACAGAAGATCAAGCGGTAGCCTCAATTATCAGCAGAACTAGCGAGAGCCCCAATCCAGAAAAGCTCTCACTATCGGCTCTGTGTCTTCCCCACTTGCAGTTAGTGCTACATCGCACGAAAAGCGAATCAGTTCGCAAGCTTCTCTTATACCGTGAGGCGGCACTCATGGAACGAATTGCGGAGGACATGCAGCGCTACGCCATTAAACACGACGCCTTGCGGCGGGATCTGGCGAGCTCAGAGGAACATAATTCCTATCTTCAGGCGCTTCAGTTGCTCGTCGGTCACCGCAGTGTGAACGCGGTCTTCACCGTCAGAGACATTATGTAGCCTTGACAATAGCCAACATCTGCTCAAGACTGAAGGAGTCGTTACTGGTGAAGGAGTTCCACCGCTAACCGCCATCCTTGGAATCGCATGGGTGGCTGATGACTCCTGACGAGGCTTCTGTGTCAGGAGTTCCCCAAAACACAAAGACCGCCACCGCGCTCCAGCGATTGCCTGCAGGTGAACGCGCGAGCCCGAGACAATTCCTGCCAGCGTGTGCGGAAACCGGCGATAGTAGCGACTTCGTTTTCGGGCGCGACAAAGAGATCGCGGAGCTAAAAGAGCGCCTTTGGGCTCGCGAATCTTTCGTGCTACACGGATTTAGCGGCTCCGGGAAAACGTTCTTGCTTCAACGCGTAATGCAGGCATTCCCCGGAGCGCTATATTGTTCCAACGCAACCTCTCCCCAGGCGGTCTTTCAAAGTCTTGTTTTAGCTCTCTTCGCGTCCAGAGATCGATTTGTCCGAAGTTGTTTCCGCAATCCACGTGTGGTTAATACCAAGTCTGCAATTTCGCTGCGCGGGATTGTGCTTGACGCGGTGCGACGCGGGACGTACCTCGTGGTGCTCGACCATCTGCGCGGCCCGGCGGCGGCGCTCTCCGCGGATGCCCGCGACCTCATGTTCTATGGAGGTACCCCAGTGGTGGCAGTCTCGCGCTCAGTCCATATGGAGGACTTGGGGTTTCTGACTCCCATATTTGCGCTGCGCTCCGAACGTATGAGACTGGGAAATTTTACCTGCTCACAAGCCACGCAGTTTGCCGAGGAGGTCGCTCGACGCACCCAGCTTCAGGCAACGAACTTGCCTGAATTTATCGAACGCGTAGTGGATCTGGGGCAAGGTTCGCCCGGCGCAATCGTGAGAATGCTGCAAATGGCACTTCGGCCAAAGTATCGTCTCGGCGGATATGTCAAAACTTCGCCACTGTATATCGATTTTCGGCTTGCTTGGCACGCAGAGAATGCGCTCTAGAAAGGAGATTAGCGAAGCAATGGGATTTCACAGCATTCTATTTAACGATCTAGAGAGCGGCAGGGATGCCCACAGCGAGGGAGCGCCTGAATTCTTCAACGATCTCAATCTCGACCAGGTCGTCCAAGCAATTACAGAAGGCTACAAGGACTATAATCTCGCACCTTTTTTCTATGTCCGACTGCATGAGCTAGATGCGATCTCCTATCGTCAAGAGGTGATGCAGGATTTCGATGACGTCCGTCTGATGGAGGCAGTCAGATCGTTCTCGGCGCAAATGCGCGCGATGCGCGAGCGTTTGAAGCAAGCGAAGGATCTTTACTTCAAGTACGCAATCGAGCGCGGCTTCCTCGGGGCAGTCGAGATCTACTGCCAAGCCGTGGAGCGATTCCTACAGCACCTGGGCGAACTCCACTTGAGGTCGCGCGGCTTCTGTGCCTTCCGCGAATACCTGAAAGAGTACGTAGCGTCCTCCTCATTCGGGAATCTCGCTACAGAAACTGAAAAGCTGCGCTTGGATTTGTCTCGCGTCAGGTACTGCCTCCTCTTGAAGGATGATTCCATCACAGTCCGACACTATGACGGAGAAAGCGACTACAGCGCGACCGTAGAAGAAACCTTCAGCAAATTCAGCCGGGAAACGGCGACGGATTACCAGCTGAAGGCCCCGATCCGCGATGGCATGAATCACATCCAGGCCGAGATTCTGGATGGTGTAGCGCTGTTGTATCCAGACGTATTTCGCGCACTCGATGAATTCAGCACTGCGCATGCAGATTATCTGGACGAAACGATTTCCCGCTTTGACCGTGAGATCCAGTTCTACGTTGCCTACCTTACATATGTCGACAAGTTCCGGGCAGCTGGTCTGAGGTTTTGTTTGCCAGAGCTCTCACAAACTTCAAAGGAAATACGGGGCCGCGAGAGTTTCGATATCGCGCTGGCCGGAAAGCTGATTCGGGAAAATGCTTCGGTGGTCCGAAATAATTTTTTTCTAGATGGCCGGGAGCGCATCTTCGTCGTCTCCGGTCCGAACCAGGGCGGAAAAACAACCTTCGCCCGCATGTTCGGGCAACTGCATTATCTGGCCTGTCTCGGCTGCCCGGTTCCAGGCAAAGAGGCTCGGCTATTTCTCTACGACCGCCTCTTCGCGCATTTCGAACGCGAAGAGGACATCACGAATCTCCGCGGGAAATTGCACGACGACCTCGTTCGGATTCGCCAGATCCTCGACCATGCGACCGCCAACAGTATTGTCATCATGAACGAGATCTTCTCCTCGACGACGCTGCAAGACGCTGTGTATCTGAGCAAGAAAGTCATGGCCCTGATTACTGATCTGGACCTATTGGGCGTCTGGGTGACCTTTCTTGATGAATTGGCATCGTTCAACGAAAAAACGATCAGCGTCGTTAGCACTGTCGACCCGGAGAACCCGGCAGTTCGTACCTACACATTAGAACGACGTCCGGCCGACGGGCTCGCCTACGCGCACGCGATCGCGGAGAAGTATCGGGTCACATACCACTGGCTCAAGGAGCGGATCGAAGTATGAAAGTTCTGCTAATGCACCGGGACAAGGATTTCGAGCTGTACCGGCGTGCCTCAGAGAACAGGTATGCCCGGCGACAGGATGTGGATCGGGACACCCTTTTGCGAGCCCTGTTGTGGAACGCGCCTGCTTTGATGCAGGACTTGGAACTGAATACTTTGCTGCGCGCCATGGCAGGCGCCGACGAATTCGTGTTTGAGGTAGCGCAGCAAGCGCTTCTTCTCGGGCTGCGAAACGACGTGGACACCATCCTTTACAGGCAAGCGATCTTGAGAGACTGCTTGAAGAACCCTGTTGTGGTTAGGAAACTCTACGATCTCATGACAGCCGTGGCGGAGGAAACAAGGAGACAGTGGTGGACCCTGTCCGGAAGCTACCCCAGTTCAATGCTATACGGCTCTGTGGATTTGATGGAAGGCTTTCTGCATGTGCTCCGGAAACTCAGGAGCGCCGCCGAAGAAAACGAAAGCAATTTTGAGTCCGAGGGTTTCAGGTCACTTTTTGCAATGCTCAAGAAAGAATTGAGCGAGCAATACCTGGGAACGATAAAGAATGACTTAAAGGAATTGAAATTCCGTAAGGGCGCTCTCTTAAGCGCCGAACTTGGCAACAGCAACGAAGGTGCTCACTACGTGCTGCGCAAGGCGCACGGTAAGGAGCAGACCTGGCTCGACCGCCTTCTGGGCAAAGGACCGGTTTCCTACAGTTTCCGTCTCGACCCCCGTGACGAGGCTGGTGCGCGGATCTTATCGGATATGCGGAACCGAGGAATCTCCCGTGTTGCGCTTGCGTTGACTCAATCCTCCGATCATGTGCTCAGCTTTTTCAAAACGCTGCGTATAGAGTTGGCGTTTTATGTCGGATGCCTCAACCTCCATAGCGAATTGGTATCGCACGGAATGCCGATTGCGTTTCCAACCCCGATGCCGGCAGGACAACCCTGCTATGAGGTCAATGGGTTGTACGATGCCAGCCTCTGCCTCACCGTCAATCGCGGCGTCGTCGGAAATGCCCTTCATGCGGAGCACAAAAGGCTGGTAGTGATCACCGGCGCGAACCAAGGTGGAAAAACGACTTTCCTGCGGAGCATCGGCCTTGCCCAGTTGATGATGCAATGCGGCTTATTCGTTGGAGCCGACGACTTCAAGGCTGAGATCTGCTCTGCCTTGTTTACTCACTACAAGCGGGAAGAGGATACGACCATGAAGAGCGGGAAATTTGATGAGGAACTCGCCCGGATGAGTGAAATCGCCGAGCACATTTTCCCGAATTCGATGTTGCTCTTCAATGAATCTTTCGCAGCGACGAACGAGCGCGAAGGTTCAGAAATAGCCGCCCAGATTGTTCGCGCTCTACTGGAAAAGGGGATGAAAGTCTTCTACGTAACTCACTTATACGAATTTGCGCTGGGCTTCTTCAACGACAAGGACAAAGGTGTTTTCCTGCGTGCCGAACGAGAACCGGATGGAAGGCGAACTTTCAAGCTGGTCGAAGGTGAGCCCCTCCAGACCAGTTACGGCCAAGACTTGTACAACAAGGTCTTCGCCGTTGAGGATCAGACGATCGGTGTGGAATCAACGATGAGCAGTTGATATGGAATCGCGAGTTCATACTCCCACACTCTTAATGGCTTGAACTTGATCTAACGGGTAGCGACCGTCAAGACTAAATTGATGCGAGTCGCACCGCTATGCCAATGAGGAGGATTCCTCCTAGTGCGGCTGCCGAAACCCCAAACCCAGGCGAACGGCGATGAGCGTCTGGCAACAAGTCCCCGGTGGCCGTAAAGAGGAAGAAGCCGGATGTCACTCCGAGAATCAGCGCGAGCTGATGGGAAGGTAGGCCAGCGAGAACGACAACGGTGCCACCCAGTACGGGTGCAGCCGCGTCCGCAACAAGAAATGCCAGGTCTTTCTTGCTGGCTGAATCCCCGCGCGTCACCAGCAGAATCGTGTTTAGTCCATCGGTAATGTCATGGACGATGATGCCAACCGCAACGATGAGTCCCATCCGCCAGGAAATCATGGTGGAGGCAGCAATGGAGGCCCCGTCCATCGTGCTGTGCGCGATTAGTCCGAGCGCACTCATGCGGCCAACGTGTCGATCGGGTCCGCAGTCGCCATCCGGACAATGTTGCAACGAGAGAAACCGCTGTCCGAGATAGAAGATTAAGAATCCCACGACGGTTAGGCCGAGAATTTCGCGGCTCGTCCATCCCCCTTGGCCCGCAGCGTCAATTGCTTCGGGCAGTAGGTCGAAGAACGTGGCTCCCAGCAGGACGCCGGCACCGAAACCGAGCAGCAGGTGGATGTGCTTGCGGGCGCGAAGAGCGAGCCATCCGCCGAATAATGTTGAAAGAGCTGCAAACGCGGTGAGCAGTATTGCCCTCATGTTGTTTTGTTTTTCTCGAATCAGCTAGTGCTGTAACCAGTTGTCCTGTCAAATGCCGACACTTCAATCGAGCAAGTGTTCGTGGGTCTCGAACCACTCCACCAGTTCGTGCCGATACCTCAGCAGAAGCACAAGAATAGTGATTCCGATAACGATGAGCAACGCGAGTCGCCTCCGGCGCTTCAATCGGATGGTACTTCTGATTAAATTGGTGATGTTGTCCCGTCCGTTTCATTCTGTCGTTTAGTTCCTGGTAAGAGCCGGGCAGAATTCAAAATGAAGGTAAGCTCCGAAGCCACATGGATAAAGGCGGCTAACAGCGGATTCAACATGCCGAAGGCGGCGAGGGCCACGCCGACACTGTCCACTGCCAGAGTTCCCCCAAAGTTCTGCATGATGATGCGACGGCAGCGCCGGGAAATCTTGATAGTGTCCACCAAGCGCAGCAGATCATTGCCAATCAACATAATGTTCGCGCTTTCGCGTGCGACCTCAGTACCTGATCCCATCGCGATACCAACCGTTGCCTGCATCAGTGCTGGCGCGTCATTGATTCCATCGCCGACCATCGCAACTTTGTTCCCATCGGCGACCAACTGCTTGATTATGGCGTTCTTCTCATCCGGCAGAACGCCAGCATGCACCACGTCGATGCCAACTTCTTGGGCGATAGCTACGGCAACCGCTTTGGCGTCACCCGTCAACAAGGCAGTTCGCAATCCCATAGCGTGGAGGGCACGAACTGCGTCCCAAGCTTCCGGTCGCAGCGTATCCGCGATCCGGATGGTTCCGACATACTCGCCGTTAGAGGCAACCAGAATTTCTGATGAGTGTTCGGCTCCCGTACCCTGTCCGGCGAGGTGGATCTGTTTCTGCTGCAGGAAGGCTCTGCTTCCCACGAGTATCTCCCGGTGGTCGAGGGAGCAAGAAATACCTGCTCCGGGAATG
>Ga0335076_10003558_pt1 | contig 15663 bp, 15 predicted proteins | sample Lox_Sample_25_FD_206717 | JGI IMG/M metagenome (GOLD analysis project Ga0335076, IMG submission 206717) | Soil microbial communities from Loxahatchee National Wildlife Refuge, Florida, United States - Lox_Sample_2.5 | ecosystem: Environmental > Terrestrial > Soil > Wetlands | place: USA...
CGAGGCGGCCACGACCGAAGACCTCGCCGCGGCCGAGAGCGACCTCGCCGCCTCGCCCCTGGCGGGCTGGTCGGCGACGCCGATCATCGCTGCGACCTACGGTTTCCTCTGCTCCCTGGATTAGAGGCGGCGGCCCCGGCGCCGGGAGCGACCTACGCCCCCGGTGTACACCGGTGACATTTTTTTTGCGCGGCGCCCCCGGCGCCGGGCGCGGCGTGTCACACGTGAAACATTCTGCACGATGTCAAAGAGCGCGGTCGAGCGATCGTACCATTGCACCCCTCACGGAGGCGCCCTTGCATGAGCGGCGCTAACGCTGCTCCGACAGGAACCGGGAAAAGGGTCACCACGCAGGCACGGAGATCACGGAGAAGAGAAGGGTCGCGCGCTGCGCGCGCCAAATACGAAATCTCCGAGCCACCACCAACGTATTGAGAGCCGTCATTGCCTTCCCGGATTTGGGAAAGGCATTCCCGGCGTTTGCGGCTACCGGACGACACGGCGTTCGCATAGGCTATCTACAGCAAAAGGCGGTTGCAGGGAGAAGGCGACCGCGGCGAAACCATCTGGGCACGCGCCGGAGGCGATTGTCATGTCCCAATCAGATCAGAGTGATGCTGGACTCAAGTTGGTGGTGACGAACACCATCATCGTTCGCGACATTCAGCGCTCCGTGGCTTTCTATCGTGATGTCCTTGGCGCGACGGTGCTGCGCGAGGGCGAGCCGACGTTTCTCAGGCTCGGCAACATCTGGCTCACCATCAATGGCGGCGGCGGGCCGACCGACGACAAGCCTGAAGTCCTCGCTGCGCCGCCGCGCGATGCAAACCTTCTGAGCCTCTTTCTGAACCTTCGCGTCACTGACATCAGGCGCTACCACGCGCTTTGGTCATCGCGCGGGGCGAAATTCATCACCGAGCCCAAAGTCCACGCCACGGAATTGCGGTGTTACATGCGCGATCCGGATGGCTACCTCATCGAAGTCGGACAAACCACCATGACCGCAGGGCCACTGGACTTGTACGCGTAGGGCTTGGCGAGAGAGGAGTGGCTAGCGGCGATGGCGCTGCAAGCCGACGGGTCTGTCAGCGCTGCGGTACAATCACTATCGTACGGTGTCCCAAGGCCATCTCGTCTTTCGCAGCTCGTTTGATTTTCCTGCTCGATCGCTGCGTTCACCTGGCGCTCAATCTCCGCCTGCCCGCCCCCATAGAAAATCAGAACCACGAGGGCAACGTACAACAACGTCAAAAGGTAGAAGAACAGTTCACCAACCCACTCAATCACCAAGGTAAAAACGGAACGCCATACCACTGGATAGGCGGCTGACACGGTCTCCTCCCGCGAATGTCGCCAGATTGTGCGGCTGTCCAATGGGTGCACGGAGCCTGGTAAAAGTCCCTGAGCGAGCTACTTCACGCGCTTCCAATGAAGTTCACTTCTGCCGCCGAACGAATTAAATGCGGTCCACGTCTGCTCGTCTCCCGCAAATGACATGATCGTTCGCTTCTGATCGGTTCCGACCCAGCTCGGCCACATGCCCCCTTCGACGTGCTGGATAATCATCCCGTCCGTTATCGAGTATGTGCCAAAGAAAGCGATGCTTCCGCGTACGATTGCTTCGTTTTCCTTGGCCGTGCCTTGCATCCGGTTGTTGGATGCGAACCTCGGAAGGTCGGGGCGCGAGATAACGATCGCGAAGCGACCATTGCTGTCGAATATCGCGATGCCCTGCGGATTTGGGCCAAACGGTTGAAACCTACGGCCGTCCGGAGTGGCGCTGTTATCCGATTCGAGTGCCCAGGCCCCGACCAAATCCTTGGCGGTTTGGGCGACAGCACCGGGAACAGCAATCACCAGGGATGCGGCGGCAGCCACAGCGACCGTGATTAGATGCCTCATTGCAATCCTCGCTTGATGGTGACAATCACGAACGATCAAAAGCCGGCGGTCATTTGCATCAAGGGAATGTGGCCGGCACTGAGAATGGTCTGGTGGCATCCACCACGAACATAACCAGGGCATTCAGGTCGCTCGCGCCGCTGCTGGAGATCTGCATCGTTGTCCCGGGAACATGTCCCGGCATCGATTGCCCGGCCTTGACATGCACGACGCCGGAGGGCGTCCGCTGGTCCAGCCGGCCACTCAGCACGTAGAATGTCTCGGAGCCGGAATGCGAATGCACGGGGGTTCTGACCCCAGGTGGCCCGCTGACGTGGTTGATGCGCAGCAGATACTCCGGTGCGGTGATCGGGGGCACCGGCCCGATCTCGGCGACCTCGGCTCCGCCGGAAGTCGCGCCGCCCTTGGGACCCAGTGTGAAGAGCCAGGCCTTGCCCGCGGCCTCGGCGGCCAACGACGCCGGCCCCGCGGCGGCCTGCGCCGCCGCAAGTGTCGGAAAATTCTCGACCCGCCAGTACAGCTGTCCGTCCGGCAGTTGCTTGAGCCGCTTCTCAGCGATCGGCGTGATGACGAATTTCTGCGGTGCCGTCGCCGTGGACTGCGCCACCAAAGGCCCGACTACGCCGAGCGACAGCGCCAAGACGACGACGCGCCAGGCGCTTCGCAATCGCAGCTTCATCGTGCCCTCCTGCAATCGATCGTCGGGACGCGCCGGCGGGTCGACCGGCATGGCAAATGCGACAGGTCAGCATCGGCTTACCCCAACCCGCGGCACTATCCATTTTGCGCCCAGGTGATCCGCCCGGCGCCCGAATCAGCAGGCATGCGCGATTTCCCCGTGCTACTGTGCTTGCCGACGGTGGTGGTGCTAATGCAGCTGCTTCCTCGCGACGTGAAAATGGCACTGGAACTGCTCAGGGCGAATCCTGCCCGAGACGGCAGCATCGACGAGCTTGCCGCGGCTGCCGGCGTCAAGCGCCGCACGCTCGAGAAGCATTTCCGCAGATTTCTTTCCCGCACTCCCGTCGAGGTGCGTCGGGACTTGCGCTTGGAGCGAGCGCGACGCGACCTGCTGCGGGCTCAATCCGGCGCCACCGTGACCGAGATCGCGTTACGTTGCGGCTTCAATCACTTCGGCCGCTTTGCTGCGCTTTATCGCGCACGCTATGGCGAAAGCCCATCGGCGACCCTGAAGCAATCTCGCCATGTGTTGGCGCTCGGCGGTGGCGGGAGTTTTCCCTTGTCGCTCGATCGGCCGGCCGTGAGCGTCTCCCCGTTTGACTCGGTCGGAAGCGGCACGCGCGCATCCCCGGCCATTGCCGAGGAAATCGCAGCACGGCTTTGCCGCAATCGCTCAGTCGCCGTTACCGAGCCCGGTCACGCCCGCTATCAGCTGCACGGAACCGTCCGAGCGGATCCTGCGGGCCGGTTGCGCGTCATGGTTTGGCTTATCGACGCGGCGACCCGCCGACATATCTGGGCCGATCGTTGGGATGGCGACGCGAGCCAATCCTTCGAGTTGGAGGAGCGAGTGGCCGCTCGTGCGGCGGTCGCGATCGAGCGGTCGGTGCGAAGTGCGGAGATCGATCGCGCCTGTCGCAAGACTCCTGATCAGCTCAGCGCCTGGGAGCTGACGATGCGGGCCATGCCCCGCGCGCTATCGATGAGTGCGGCGCCGCTGGGCGAGGCGCTCGAGTTGCTCGAGCAGGCGATGGAACTGGCGCCCACAGATGCGTTGCCAATTGCGCTGGCGGCATGGTGCCACGGACAGCGCGGGAGCAAGTCACTCACCACACGTTCGATGGCGGAGAAGCAAGCGGCGCGCGAACTCGCCGGGCGCGCCGCGCAACTCGATACAGGCGACCCGGTCGCGACCGCGCTCCTGGCCTCGGCCTACACTTTGGCGCACGATCTGCCGGCGGCGGCGGTCCATTTTCAGCGGGCGCTGGCACTTGACGGCGGATGCGTCTGGGCATGGAATCGAAGTGGTTGGGTCAGTGTCTATCGCGGAGAATTGGCCGAAGCCATCGACCGGTTCCAGATCGCGCGCAACATTGCCCCCGATGATCCACTGAATTTCTTTTGCTCGATCGGAATTGCCTCGGCTCACTTCGGGGCGGGCCGCTATGACGAGGCTGTGCGCTGGTTCACGCGCGGCATCGCCGAGCATCCATCGGCGATCTGGGCAGATCGGTTCCGAGCGCCGGCCTATGCGCTGGCGGGCCGCAAGGACGAGGCGCGGCGGAGTGTCGCCGAACTCCTCCGCCATTATCCAGACCTCACCATCACCGATGTCAGATCGGCACTGCCGCACGCGCAGGATCATCTGGACCGCGTGGCCGACGGTCTCGAAGCCGCGGGGCTACGTCCTTAGATCTCTACCGGCGCTGCAGCGATGGCCGGTTTCTTGCCCGGTTCGGCCGCTACAGGTTCCTGCAGTCCGGCGATATCCGGGGTCAATCAACCCGCGCGCGCTCCGGATGCGCTGCGGTCTCACGCATCTCCGCACACGCTTCAATAGCTCGGCTTGACCGGATGTGGCGTGAGCTGGATCTCGTGGCTCCAGCAGGATTTGTCCTGGGTGTGCAGGTACCAGAACGCCTCGGCGATCTTGACCGGGTTGATGATGAGGTCGGGGCGGTTTTGGTTGCGCGGCAGCGCCCGAGTACCCGGCGAATCGATGGTGCCGTCGATCACGACGTTTGCGATATGCACGCCGAATTCCGAATACTCCTCGGTCAACACCTGCGCCAATGTGCGCATCATGACCCGCGGGTAGTAGAGCGATTGCCCCGTCATCCGCTTGCGGCCGCGCAGCGAGCTCGAATTGTTCGAGAAGAAAAACGATCCCTCGCCTCGCTTGCGCATCGCGGGCAGCACTTCCTGGGCGACGAGAAACGGCCCACGGACGGCAATGTCGATCGCGGTATCGAGGATCCTGACCGGCACATGCTCGAGCAACTCTTTCTCCGGCGGGAGCTCGCGCCCATCCAGATAGCCGGCGTTGTAGATCAGCGAGTCAGGGTCGCCCGCCCTCTCGCGGATGATCTTGAACGCCTTGGCGACCGATTCGCTCGACGAGAGATCGAGCTCCACGACGATGCATTCACCACCCTGCTCGCGGATTGCTGCGGCCAGCGGCGCCGCATTGTTTTCGGCGCGCGTCGTCACCACGGTGAGGAAGCCCTCCTGGGCGAATTTCTGTGCGATCGCGCCGCCGACGCCCCAGCGCACACCAACCGGCAGCTCGCTGTCGTCGACGGTCTTGCCATGCGCCAGCTTGGTCATTCGGCCATCGGACTGCCACTTCGAGGTCGCGCCGACGACGACCGCGACCCGCTTGCCCTTCGAGTTCGTGTTCATTTCCAGATCTCCCTCTTCTCGGCGCCAACACCACCGGCCGGTGGTCGGCGATATGGATGGAGCACCTTGATCTTGCCTTCAGGCGCGCCACCCTCCCACAGAAAAGCGGCTGTTCAAGAGGATGGCCGGTTGGTGATAGTCTGGTTTTGGCAGTTAAAGTCGAGGCGCGGCGAAGCGCTGATCAACTCGCACCGCACTGCAGCAATAAGCCGGTTTCAAGGCCGGCACGAGCTCCGAGGGAGGGCGGGCCATGACCGCCGACCGGCATGTTGGTGCCGACGACCATGGGAGTCTGCGGTTCCCGCCGGACGACGTTCGCCAGCAGGGTACGGTTTGGCGCCTTGCGGGAGATGGCGATCCGCTGACCACCCGCCCCCATGGTCCCCGGCGTGATCCGCGAGCCAAGGCGGTTGCGCAAGCCGCGGGTCAATCCCCTACCGAATCCCGCTGCAACCTGAAAAGGACGCAGGCGCCATGCAGTTAACCGGCCTTCTTCACGGCGCGACGCTGATGCGGCACGTCGATTTTCCGGTTACCGAAATCCTCGGTCCCACCGCGACCGAGGCCGAGATCCAGGACTTCATCATCCGGCACAAGCTCATCTTCATCAAGCCGGTGTTCAAGGGCGGCGTCGGCAAGAAGGGCAAAGCCGGGCTGATCGGCAAGGCAACCGATTTGCGCACCGCCCTCGCCGAACGCGAGCGCCTGTTCTTCGTCGAGCATCACCACGGCAACGCGACCGCGAAGGCGAACGGCGTGACCTTCGAAGCCGGTGTGCCGGCCGAGCACGAGGTGTATTTCTCGATCACCGACTCCACGGCGTTCCGCGCGCCGACGATGACGCTGACGCATATGGGCGGCGTGGATATCGAGGAGCTGGACAAGAAATACATCGCCCACATCCCGTTCGACGCGCTGACCGGGCTCAAGGCCTTCGTCGTCGCCAACGCGCTGTCGGACATTGGCGCGCCCAAGGAGATCATCTCGCCCCTGGTGCAGCACCTGCCGAAGCTCTGGGACCTGTTCCACCTCTATGGCATGACCACGCTGGAGCTGAACCCGATACGCATGGCGATCGGCCGCGACGGCCGTCTCACGCCCAAGGCCTGCGACTTCAAAGGCGGCTTCGACCGCGACGATCCGCGCTGGCATCGGCTTGGTCTGCTGGACGAGAGCTTCACGGCCGACACGTCGGCCTTTGAGCTCGAGGTGAATCAGCTTCGCACGCACCAGGGCCAGTCGGATGTCTTCGTCATCAACCCCAATGGCACGATCCTCGCCCCCACGTTCGGCGGCGGCGCCAATTCGCTGGTGACCGAGGTGCTGGGTGAGGTCGCGATCATCTCCTCGGATTTCGGCGGCAACCCCCCGTACGAGAAGATGAAGTCGGTGGCCGCGATCTGCTTCAAGCATTGGCTCGCACAGACGAATGTGCTGTTCATTATCGGCGGCAAATCGAACAACACCGACATTTACGAGACCTTCCGCGCCATGGCCGACGCGCTGCGCGAGTATTTCAGCCGCAACGGACCCACGCCGCTCTTCGTCGTCGTCGGCCGCGGCGGGCCGAACCTCGTGCGCGGATTGGGCGCGCTCGCGGAAGCTTGCGACAATCTCGGCCTGCCCTATCGCTTCTTTGGCTTCGACAGCGCGATCTCCGAGGTCGTGAACTACGCCAAGGAGGTCGATGCCTGGATGAGCGCAGGAGGCCGCGCCGCCGTCGCCGCCCGGCTCAATATCAAGCCAGCCGCCTGAGCCCAGGGAGGACTCCATGTACAAGAGCGGCATCAAGGGGTTCCCCTACCATCTCGGAATCAGCTCATTGGATGAGATCGCGACGCGCGAGGACCGCGTGGCCGTGCTCAATATCCTGGGGAGCGAGTCGAAGCAGGTGACGCCCACCAGCCACGTCTTCTCCGGCGGCAATGTGGCGTTCGGCACCTCGCCCGGACGGCGCGGGCAGGCGTTGCAGACGTCGGCCGGCGACATTCCCGTCTACAACAACATCCGCGAGGGCCTCGCTGACGGCCATACGTTCAACACTGGCGTGGTGTATCTGCCGCCTTCAGGTGCGCGCGACGGCGTGGCGGAGCTGGTGCGGGTCAATCCCGACCTCCGCAAGATCGTGATCATCACCGAGAAGATCGCGGTACACGATGCGCGGGAGATCCGCGCCATCGGCCAGGCCTTCGGGATCGACATCTTCGGCGCCAACTGCCTTGGCGTCGCAGACTCCTGGAACCGCGTGCGCCTGGGCGGCGCGCTCGGCGGCGACAGCCCCGACGAGGCGTTGATCAAGGGCTCGATCGCGCTGTTCTCGAACTCCGGCAATTTCACCACGACGATCGCGCAGTACCTCGCGACCGCCGGTTGGGGCACGACGACGCTGATCTCCTCGGGCAAGGACATCTACATCCACTACGCTGCCCCTGATTTCGTGTACGCGCTGAAGAACGACGCGCGGTCGAAGGCGGCGGTGATCTACTGCGAGCCCGGCGGCTACTACGAACGCGGCCTGGATTTCGGCAAGCCCGTGGTCGCTTGCGTCGTCGGGCGGTGGAAGTCGCGCCTCACGCGCGCGGTCGGGCATGCCGGCGCGATGGCCGGCTCTGGCGACAAGGCCGAGGACAAGGAAGGCTGGCTCATGCAGGCGTTCGGCGTGGATGGCGTCTACACGCCGGAACGCCCGATCGTCTCCGACAAAGGCGCGGTCGTCACCAACATCGCGCATATTCCGGCAGCGCTGACCGAGGTGATGCGCCGCAATGGCGTGTCACCAGATTTCTCGCCGCGCGGCTCGCTCTCGCTCAAGGCCTGGATGGCCAACGACCAGGGCCTCGAGTTGCCGCCGCGGATCGCGCTTCCCGTCGTACCGGCGCCGACGCCTTACGATGCGCAGCTCAAGGCGCTGTCGCGGCAGGTCGGCGCGGTCATTGCGCGCCAGAACTTGAGGGACGCGTCGGGCGCCTCGACGATGGACCCGGCGACGCAGGTCACTTCGGTGCACGGACACGCCGTGCTCGACATGGCGCTCGAGCCGCTGGAAGCGATCTTCGCCCTGCCGCTGGTGCACGAGATCGCGGGTCCGCAGGACCGCATGATGCTCGACATCGCCATCGCCTCCGAGATCAACCTGGTCGGCGATCCGGCGCTAAGCGCGGCCGACGCGGCGCGTGAGGCGGGCAACTCGCCCAACACGGTGATGGCCGCCGCGGCGTCGATCATCGGGCCGAAGCGGGTCGAGCGCGCCCTTGCCTGCGCCCGCGCGTTGATCGATCTGTTCGCTCACTCGGGCATGACGGACGCGCACGACGAGAGCTTCGACGTGAGCGCGATCTCGACCGACGAGAAGACCCGAGCTCTGTTCCTCGCAACCGCCCAGGACGCCGAGGACCCGCGCCCGCCCGCAATGCTGGCCGCCATGCGTGCGCGCGGCGGAAAGTCGGTGTTCCTGAAATTTCTCGACACGCTGGGCGAGCGTGTCTCGCGCGACGCGATCCTCGCCGCGATCGCCACCACCATCGCATGGGGGCCGCTGAAGCGCAGACGCATCTCGCGCCTGACCGCGGAGACCTTGCCTTGGTACCTGCGCCTCTATGGCGTGATGATCGGTGCGTCGATCCCGGGCCGACATCACAAGCACGGCAGCCTGTGCGGGGTGCCGCGCGAGGAACGGTTCAGCCGGTGGACGATGGCGGACTTCCTCTGCCTCGCCCTTATCGGCCGCAAGCCGACCGAGCGCGAGGCGCGCCCGCTGCAGATTCTGACGGGGTTGCTGATCTCGAACGGCCCCGGCGCGATCTCGCTGCAGGGCGCGAAGGGGGCCGTGTCCGCCGACGGACCGCAAACGCCCGGGCGCGTGCAGATCAACAAGGCGATGGTCGGTTTCCTCACTCACACCGGCTACAGCCACGGCGGCAACGGCTTCGAGGGCATGGCCTTCCTGCTCGAACGCTTCCACGGCATCGACCTGAGGGACCCGACCGACCCGAACCACGGCATCGACCTCGCCGGGATGGCGAAGTCGTTCGCCGAAACGTACCGGGAGGATAAGGCGAACGCGAAGGAGTCGGGGGCAGCGGAGCTGCGTGCGCTGCCCGGCGTCCACCACCCGGTTTTCAAGGGCAAGCCGGTCAACTACGACCCGCGCGAACGCTTCATCGCGAAATTCATGAAGGAGCGCGGGGACTACAACATCTTCCACGCCTATTACCGCGAGCTGGCGCAGGCTCTATACGATGCCGGCGCCACGCCCTACGTATTCTGCGTCAATGTGGACGCGATCATCGCGGCGCTGCTGCTCGCGGTGTTGTGGCAGGACTACCGTTCGGGGACGCTGACCGTGAAAGACTTGGAGACGGCCGCCTTCAACGTCTTCCTCTACGGACGCATGATCGGCGCGGCCGCGGAAATCGATGACCACCTGAACCGCGGCCGCAACATGGACATGCGTGCACCGCAGGAGAACTGCCGGTTCATCGTCTGAGCGGGACGACGAAAAAGGCCCGGCGCCAGGGCCTGGAGACGTCGATAAAACCGCGCCAGGGACGACAGGCCGATGCTGACACCCGAACAGCGCCGGGAAAAAATCTGGGGCGTCGTGCGCGTCTCCAGCGGCAATTTCCTGGAGATGTACGACTTCTTCGTCTACGGCTACTTTGCCGTCTACATCGCCAGGAATTGTGTCGCCTTTAGCCTTTCTTCCTCCTGCTGCACGCGTACAGTCTGCGCCATCAGGAAGGTCGAAGGCAGTGAACGATCGAGCGGGTTTGGATCAGGAGATGACGGCACCGACACGACGGGAGCTGCGGGTGGTGCTGGCAGGGCTGATGCTGGCACTAACGCTTGCAGGGCTCGACCAGAATATCGTCGCCACCGCCCTGCCGCGCATCGTGAGCGATCTCGGTGGGCTTGCGCATCTCTCCTGGGTCGTCACCGCCTTTCTGGTCGCTTCGACCACCACCACGCCGCTCTACGGTAAGTTCAGCGACATCTACGGCCGCAAGCCAGCCTTCATGGTATCGATCACCATATTCCTGGCGGCCTCGATGCTCTGCGGGCTGGCGCAGGGGATGACCGAGCTGATCGTGTTCCGCGGCATCCAAGGCCTCGGCGCGGGCGGGCTGATCACCCTCGCGCAGACGACGATCGGCGACCTCGTCTCCCCGCGGGAGCGGGGCCGCTATCAGGGGCTGTTCGCCGCCGTCTTCGCCGGATGCAGCGTGGCCGGGCCGCTGCTCGGCGGCTTCATCACCGATGCGCTCTCCTGGCGCTGGATTTTCTACGTCAACCTGCCGGTGGGAACGGTGGCGGCGGTGCTGATCGCGGCTGGGCTGGGTCGGCATGGGCGCGGAAGGGCGCATCACATCGACTATGTAGGCGCGCTGCTGCTGATCGCTGCGACGTGCTGCGCGCTGTTGATGCTGAGTTGGGGCGGCAGTGTCTATCCCTGGTTCTCGACTCCCGTGCTCGCGACCGGGGCAGCGGCGGTGATGCTTTATGCCGCGCTTGCCGTGGTGGAGGGGCTGGCGGCGGAACCGGTGCTGCCGCCACATCTCTTCACCAATACTGTCTTCGTGCTCGGGGTGCTGGCGATCAGCCTGTCCGCGATGGCGCTGTTCGCAGCCGTCGTGTTCCTGCCGCTCTTCTTCCAGTTGGTGATGGGCGCGTCGCCAGCAAGGGCTGGCCTGATGATCTCGCCGATGATGGGCGGCGTCATCTGCTCCTCCTTCCTCGGCGGCCGGTTGGTTTCCAAGACGGGTCGCTATAAGCGCTTTCCGGTTTTCGGGCTCGCGGCGGCGACAGTGGCGTATCTCGGGATGGCTTGGGCCGCGTCGCATGGGTTGCGGGCGGGCTGGATTGAGGGGTTGCTCGTGGTGATGGGGTTGGGCATCGGCTTCGTCATGCCGAATTTGACGACCGCGATACAGAACGCCGTTCCGCGCGGGGATCTGGGCGCGGCCACCTCCGCCTCGGCCTTTCTGCGCTCGCTCGGTGGCGCATTGGGCGTAGCGCTGTCCGGCGCGATCCTCACCACGCGGCTTCGTGACGTGTCGACACCAGGCGCGGCCAATGCGCAGAATCATCTCGACCGCATCGCGCATCTACCGCCGGCCGAGCATGCCGCGATCGTGGGCGCCTACGCCCATGCGCTCTCCGCCACCTTCCTGGCTGGTGCGGCGATCGCAGCCTGCGCCTTCGTGATCGTGCTCTTCCTGCCAGAGCGGCCGCTTCGCTCCAGCCGCGCAGAGCCGGCGCAACCTTCGGAATAACAACTCGACGATGTGCATCGCGCGCGCGATGCTTGGCGATAATTCGATTGCGAACCCGCTTGATGTCCGCCTTCGCCGGGATCACATAGGAGAATCCTTCGGAAAGGGCGGCAGATGGGCCTGAGAGAGCTCCGTGATATGGCGCTGGAAGCCACGACCCGATTCTTCCTCGACCGTGACGGCATCCTACCCGACGAGGGCGGAGACGAATGGGAGGCAGAATACCGACGCCAATATGAGCTGTTGAAGGGTGCGGCATCCGTGTCCGCGCCCACCACTCCGACCGCGCATGGGTCGGCCGGGCTTTCCCAGCCCGAGCTGACCGGCCATCCGGCCGAAAAGCGATGGGCCGCGGACTTGCGCGCGGCACGGCTCGCTCGGATCGCGGACAAGGAAATACGTGAATGGCTCGCCGGTGCCTGGACTTCGGCGGCCGTCTGGATCGAGACGCGCGACGTCGCGGATCCGGCGTTCCTGCGGCGGATCGAGACCGAACACGCCGCCAGCCGGCACCGCGCCGAGGCTATGGCCGCCGAGATTGCGGCGGCGGAGAAGTCCAAGACGGCCGCGACCGACGCCTTGCGCGCCCGGCTCGAGGCGGCGGGCATCACGGCGGCCGGCCTGGTGGACCTCGTTGACCTCAGCCCTCGGATCGAAGCTCGGACGATGCTCCGGAGGAAAATCGCCGAGGTCGAGGTGGGCGAACGCAACCTGCGGATCTTCGAGACGGACAGGGAGGACGTCTTGGGGGTCCTGGAGAAGAGCAAGGCCGGGCGGAGCCAGTACGCGATCGAGCGCGACGACGGCCTCGTCGCCGACCTCACCTTGTTCGCGGAAGCAAGCCAACATCGGCACGAATGACGCAGCTGAAGGCGTTGAGCGGAACCTATCGCCTTCCGGAATGCCCCATGTCGGCTCCTGGCACATTCCCGAGGTATCGCAGACTGTAATTGATAGCCGCTAAGCGGCCTAAAGCGGACTCTGAGAGACAAGTTCCGATTGCTGGGCACGTCAAAAAACCAGGTGCGTCGCGCAATTGCGACACGGTATTGCGACGTCGCCGGCCGCAGAAACGTGCACCTCCGTCCCCGTGACGCCTTGCGCACTCAATCGGTCGCCTCACAGTTTGTTGAATGACCGCAGTCGCGGCGCTTCCTATTATGCGGCCGGCTCGGAAGGAAAAGCCATGCGCCTCACTTTGCATCACCGCCGGTATGCCGGTCTTGCTCTCGCCGCGCTCTTGGCAGCCATTGCCCTTTCAGCCTGCAAAACAGAACCGCAGCCGTGGTCACCGGAGGCCAACAAGACCTATCACGAGATATATGGCCCCATTATCGACGGCGGCTGAGGATCGTTGGAGGCACGCCCTTACTGGGAGGTGAATGATGCCTCGACGACCGATAGCGCCCACACGCTATCGAGCGGCTTGTAAGGGCATCCCCTTCGAGACGGTATTGAGGTCGTAGGGCTGCTCGACCAGGGTCTCCGCGTCCCACATGCTGCGGGGTGTGGTCATAAAAGGACCGTCATATACGTGGATAGCGCCGCTGAGCTTCCCGAGCGGGTTGACGACCGAATGAATGATGTCGCGGCCGAGAAGCGCCACATCACCGGGCCCCAGCGCTTGGCCGCCTGCGGGTTCGATCTGAAATTTCGACACCTCGCGGACCCGGCGCCAGAACATGTTGTCCTCCCGACCGCCATACATGCCGATAACCGCGGTCAAGCGGTGATCATGCGGAAGGGTCACGAACTTCGGTGCCCAGATCACATTGAAAACCGTCAAACCAGGTCCTTCGTACAGCACCTTCACCCCTGCCGCGTCCGGTTCTCCGATCCGGCCAAGGAGTGAAGCGGTATCGGACACCACGCGCGCGACGACCTCCTTCATCGCCTGTCGAGATCGTTCGGCGAGTGTCGCCCTGAGCTCGGCTATAAATTGGTCGAGGTCGAACATGGCCGCCTCCCATCATTCGGATAACAGTGACCAAGATCCCCGATAGAACAGGAATGCCATGCTCTCATTTCCAAGTACCCGAGGCAACGATCGCCGAGGAAACGTGACTGCGGCTCGACTTTTCGGTTACCCCCTCCGGCCTACCCGGCACCGGGATAGCCCGCCGCGGGGGCCGGCTCGGTCCTTCGAGAAGTCGAACGCCATGTACCGGCCACATCGTCTCGTGCGTCGCGGCGCCAACACTGAGCTGACCGTTCGCCCCCCGGTTGATCAAGAACAGTTACGTCTCGAGGCTAGCCCGTGTGAGGCACCTCGCGAAACGCTTTAAGTTGGCTCATAGAAGTGGGGTTCAGTGATTCGAGACACTCTTCCCACTACGTCTTTTGATTCCTGTGAGACGGCTGAACCGCAGCGTACCACTGAAAAATACAACACCGTCTGTGTCCGCTCTCGGGAGACTACCGGACAGAGGACCGGCTACAGGCTACTTCGCCTCACAGCGACGTCAGGCCGTCGCGAACGCTTTCCAGTATCTCGTCGGAAAGCTGGGGATCGTCCACCGCGCGCGCCAAAATCAGCGCGCCAACGGCCGCCGACAGGAGATGGATCGCGTTGCCGCGCTCGCTGCCCTTGCGCTTCCACCGAAACCGTCTGACCATCCCATCGAGCATGTGCTTCACCCCTTGGGTGAAGGGCTTGCGCGCCGCAGACTCGCGGGCGATCTCCGGCCCCAGCGCCGCCATGGCGCAGCCGGTTCCGGGATGATCGCGATGCGCTCCGCTCAAATAGCTGTCGAGGAAAGCCTGCTTTGCATCGCCCGCATTCGCCGTCAGAGCGTAAACACGGCGAGCCGATTGCGCGAAGGCGCGGTCCACGGCCTCGGCTTCCAGCACGTCCTTGGACGGGAAATGGGCATAGAAGGCGCCATGCGTCAGCCCGGCGGCCGTCATGATTTCGGCGACGCCGGCCCCGTCGAAGCCGCGCTCGCGAAACAGCCGCGCGGCTTGCTTCAGGATCTTGTCATGCTTCTTGGCCGTCTCGCTGGCGGGATAGCGCATGTTTCCGGCTTCCCCGGTTCCTGTTTCCGAATCCTCGATGCCTCTCTTGATATTAAATATGATGGCAATCATGTGTTGCAAGCATGATGACCATCATATATGACAGGAGCCGACGATGAAGGTTGCAGGATCAATCGCCCTGGTGACGGGCGCCAACCGGGGCCTCGGCCTCGCCTTTGCCAAGGCGCTGCTGGCGATGGGGGCCGCGAAGGTCTATGCCGGGGCGCGCAATCCGGAGGCGATGACCCTGAAAGGAGTCGTGCCGCTGAAACTGGACGTCACCAGCGACGCGGACGCCGCCGCTGCGGCGCGCACCGCCGCGGACGTCACCCTGCTCGTCAACAACGCCGGCATTGCAAGGCCCGGCGGCTTTCTCGCCGAAGGAGCGGTGGAGGCCGCGCGCGAGCAGTTCGAGGTGAACTTCATCGGACCGCTGCGGATGGCGCGCGCCTTCGCGCCGATCCTGGCGAAGAACGGCGGCGGCGCGATCATCAACGTGCTGTCCGTCGCAAGCTGGATGAACGGTCCGATGCTGGCGACCTATGGCGCATCGAAGTCGGCGGCGTGGGCACTCACCAACGGTCTTCGTATCGAACTCGCCGACCATGGCACGCAGGTCGTCGGGCTGCATGCGGGGTTCATCGACACGGACCTCACGCGCAACGTCGATGCGGTGAAGAGTGCGCCCGAAGACATCGTCCGCACGACGCTCGACGCGCTCGAGCGCGGCGAGGGCCAGGTGCTCGCCGACGAGATCACCCGCCAGGTGCATCGCGGACTTTCCGCGGATCATCCGGCTTATTTTCAAAGCACCGCCGCGCTTCGGTCGCGCTGAGCGGACGAGCATCGTATCACCGGCGGGACGAGGAGGCTTCCCATGGCCGGTTCTGCCGAGCCCGCCTCGTCATAGGCTGCCTGCCGTAGGCCAGCCGCGCCGGATGACGCGCAGGCCGCGCCTAGCCCGGATTTCTCACACCGTCGCGTGCTGCGTTGCACACTGTTGGCGCGATGTTAGGAGCCAGGGCGCAGGCGATGTGAGCATCGTCAAGCCCGCCGCGACGCGGCAGCGCGCCAACAGTGTCGCCGGGACGCTTACGATGCTCGCATCGCC